>Ga0105049_10003771_pt1 | contig 17899 bp, 17 predicted proteins | sample MAT06_FD_78087 | JGI IMG/M metagenome (GOLD analysis project Ga0105049, IMG submission 78087) | Freshwater microbial communities from Lake Fryxell liftoff mats and glacier meltwater in Antarctica - MAT-06 | ecosystem: Environmental > Aquatic > Freshwater > Ice > Liftoff microbial mat | place...
GAATATCCGCGGTGAACCTAAAGATTGGTGCGGGAAGTAAATGAACTTCATCATAAATAATTAGGCCCCAATCGCGCGAATCAAATACTTCTAAATGCGTGTAGATGCCTTGCCGCTTTGTCGTCATAACTTGATAGGTCGCGATTGTTATTGGTCGAATTTCTTTTTTGGCGCCCGAGTATTCGCCGATTTCATCAGCTGTCAACGTGGTGCGTTTAAGTAACTCATCTCTCCACTGTCGGGCGCTGACCGTATTTGTCACCAGGATCAAGGTGGTTGCCTGTGCTCGGTACATGGCTAACACGCCAACGAGTGTCTTACCGGCACCACAAGGCAGGACCACAACGCCAGAACCACCGTGCCAGAAACCGTCGGCAGCGTGTATTTGATACTCGCGCGCTTCCCAATCCGTTTTAAATGAGATCGCATGCCGTTCGCCGTCGACATAACCGGCAACGTCTTCAGCCGGCCAACCCAGTTTTACGAGTGCTTGTTTGAGGTGACCGCGCTCACTAGGGTGAACCACGACCGTGGTTTCATCAATCCGCGCACCAAGTAGAGGTGCAACTTTCTTGCTCTTGAGCACCTCTTCTAGTACGGCAACATCGAGGGCCTGCAGGACCAAACCGTTCGCTGGATCACTATTAATCTGTAGTCGGCCATACCGTGACATGGTTTCGGCGATGTCGATAAGAAGTGAGTTTGAAACCGAGTAGCGCGAGTATCGGATGAGCGTATCGATGACACTTTCGGCATCGTGTCCCGCTGCCCGGGCATTCCACAGACCCAATGGCGTGAGTCGATAGGTGTGAATGTGTTCGGGGGCGCGCTCAAGTTCAGCAAATGGTGCGATCGCCTTACGGCAGGCGGAAGAATCGGGGTGATCAACTTCAAGCAGCATTGTTTTGTCACTTTGAACAATTAACGGTCCGTCGGTCATGTCCTGCTCTCGGGTCGAAATGGATGAACTCTCAATCCTAACGGGCTTTGAGCCTGGTGGCGGTGTTGGACCCTTTTGCTGATCCGACCCAGCCGGCTTTGGCCGTGGAACGCAACGTTGCGGCGCTCACCATAACTACGCGTCGGTGTTAATCGCCGGCGCGATGTAGCAGAGCGATGTGTCAGCGCGACTTGCCGGCGAAGCGTCTTAGTACTTTTGTCATGGCAGGATTATTGGGACCTACCACCCAGAGCCTGGGGCCTGTTGCCGTGGTCGAGGAGTCTATGCAACATTTTGTGAAGTAGCTCGGCCCGATGAGGCATCGCACTGGCTGATGCCCACTCGAAGCCTGCGTGGGCGCCGTCACCCACGGCTCCCATTCCGTCGATTGTGGGAATGCCAGCGGCGGCAGTCAGATTGCCGTCGCTTGCCCCGCCCACGGCGCATTCGGTGAGGTCGGGGTAACCCAATTCGCGATTGATTCCTTGGGCGAGGGTGAAGAGGTCCGCGCTCATCGCTGATTCCATTGCCGGGCGGTCGATTCCACCAATAATCTCAATTGAGACGGGAAGTGTCGAAGCGAAACCCCGCACGAGATGGTCAACGCGCTCCTGTTCCGCTCTATTCCAGGCGCGAACATCAACATGGACTTCGGCGAGATTGGGAACGGTGTTTGTTGTTGTTCCGGAATTGCTGACGGTGGGAGTGACCGAGGTTTCGTGCTCCTTGCTGCCCCAAAGTTTTGTTGCCAAAATGAACTCAGCGGCGGCCATGAGTGAATTGACGCCGCGATCGGGATCAAGCCCAGCGTGTGATGCAACACCGTGGAACCGCAGGAGGTAATTGGAAGTACCTTTCCGCCTCGTCTTCAATGCGCCCATGAGCGAAGGCTCGAGAACGATGACTGACTCGGCATTTTTGATTGAGGACGTTATGAGTCCGCGTGATGCGAAAGATCCGGTCTCTTCATCTGAGGTGAGCAGCATGCCAACACCGTCAGCTTCAGAGATTCCAGAGTCCTTGATCGCAGCCCAACCCTGTACAACACCGGCTTTCATGTCAAAGACGCCTGGGCCGGTGATGCGGTCACCATTGACGGAAAATGGGATGGTTTCAAGGGTTCCGATTGGCCACACGGTGTCAAGGTGTCCCAGTAACAAGATTTCAGGTTGGGCCGGTCCCCAGCGCCAGACCGGACGACCATCGTGAATTTCCACCCTGGCGGAGGTAGGCAGCCAGTCGTCTGCGAGCTTCTGCGCGAGCTGGGTGACAGCATGTGCGGATTCAAGGTCGCTGGTGGGGGATTCACATTCAACGAGTGATTGAAGTGTGCGCAGCATCGCCGGAAGGTTGGATTGCGCCGCCATGGGAACTCCTCGTGACATAACGTGACTGTGGTCGGTACGGTTGACAGATGCTTGAGCATATTGCCTCAGAATTGATTGCTTCCAAATTGACCGCTCTGGACCTAATCGCTCCCGAGCTCATTGCCGAAGCAGCAATATCATGGGAAAAAACTAGCTCTCACAATGGAATTGAGATTCGTTCACTTGAGGTGGCATCGGAGATCTGCGACGCCGCGGAAATATTTCATCTGGTCTGGCCACCGATCGGAGGTGGGACGCAGGTTCCTCCGAATTTGCTGCGCGCCATCACTCATTCGGGTGGGTACTGCTCTGCTGCATATATAAATCGCGAACCAATTGCCGCGGCACTTGCGATAGTGGGTGTGCACCAAAGCGAATCAGGTCCGCGAATTCACCTGCACTCACACATGACTGGGGTGATCGAGCCATATCGCAATCGTCGGATTGGCACGATGATCAAGGCGCATCAACGTTGGTGGGCTATGAGTCACGGGATTGACACCATTATCTGGACATTTGATCCTCTGGTTGCGCGCAATGCCAAACTTAATCTGGTGAACCTTGGTGTCAGTATTCGCGGTTACGAGCCGAACTTTTATGGCGCAATGAAGGATGCAATAAACGTAGGTGAAGAATCTGACCGGGTGTTTGCCTGGTGGGATTTGACAGGTGAGCGGGCCAGGGCAGCTGCTCAAGGTGAATTGGGGCCGATTATGCAATTGAGTGAGAGCCAGGTTGTGGTGGAGACGCCTCCGGACATCGTTGCGCTAAGAGCTAGAGACCCGAAGGCGGCTCGAGAGTGGCGCTACAGAATGCGCGAGAACTTGACGCGGGAGTTTGCGGCGGGACGAGAAATCGTTGGTGTGACAAAAAATGGTGACTATGTGCTCGACGACCTGCTGGCTGGTGGCTAACGTGTCCTGTGTCCTGTGTCCTGTGTGTTGAATGAAAAGGTGACTCCATGAGTATTGCATTTGTCATTCATAGTCTTGAGATTCCGCTTGTTCGGCCATTTCGCACGAGTTTTGGTTCGCAGAGTATCCGAGACGTGGTGCTCGTTGAAGCGGTGAATGATTCCGGTGTAAGCGGTTGGGGCGAATGCGTCACCATGGCGTGGCCGGGTTATAGCGCCGAATACACGCGAGGTGCGATCAACGTCATGCGCGAGTTCCTCCTCCCAACGCTTTTGCCGCTACTTGATCAGGGTGAACGTGGCGGAACGCCAGAGCCAGATTCTGTTCGCGCGGCGTTATCGGTCATGCAGGGAAACCCAATGGCTAAGAGTGCCGTTGAGACAGCACTGCTCGACCTGTGGTTGCGGGAGCGCAACCTTTCGCTAGGTGAGTTTTTAGGAGCCGCTCGTGACCGGGTTGATTGCGGAGTGAGTGTTGGAATTCCCGATTCAATAGAGGACTTAATGACCGAAGTTGGACAATACGTTGACCAAGGATACCTCCGAATAAAATTGAAAGTTGAACCTGGTTGGGATCTTGATGCCCTGCGGGCAGTTCGCTCGCAGTGGCCAGAAATCCCATTGCAAGTCGATGCGAATCAGGCGTACCGCAGAAGTGACGCCGAGCATTTGGCAAAGTTTGACGAATTCAATCTACTTCTGATTGAGCAGCCGTTGCCGGAAGATGATCTCTTGGGTCACACCTTGATTTCCTCAGTTGTGTCAACGCCAATATGTTTGGACGAGTCAATTCTTTCGGTCGAGTCTGCGGAGAGTGCTATCGAATTTGGAGCCACCACAATAATTAATATTAAGCCCGGTCGTGTAGGTGGATTCCTTGCGGCAAGGGAGATTCATAATTTGTGTGTTGAAAAAAGTATCCCGGTGTGGTGCGGAGGGATGCTCGAGACCGGCATTGGACGGGCTGCAAATATTGCCTTAGCGGCGCTGCCAGGATTTACGCTTCCAGGCGATACCAGTGCCTCGAATCGATATTACAAAGAAGACGTTACCGAACCATTTGTTCTCGACAACGGTCAACTACGGGTGCCAACGGGCCCAGGTATCGGTGTTGTACCCATTGCCTCGAATCTCGTGGGGATGTCAACTGCAACTGAATTGATTGAACTTTAATTATTCAATTCGTTCATTTGAGCGGGCGCGATACCGCTGATTCGTGAAATGGCAAAAGTTCGAACATTGGCACTTCCGTGATCGAAGGCCGTCATGGTGCCGTCCCCCATGCGGATCGGTTCAACGATTTGCGTACTCGTGCTTCCATCGGCTTCCGCGTAGCCGATCCAAACGCCGGTGTGATGCTCTTGGGCGCTTTTGAGAAGTGAGATTAATGCGGATGTATTCAGTGAGAACACTTCTTCTGGTTCGGCCAAGCGAGCTTCGGTGATCTCGCCTTTAAGGAGCGCACTTGCAATTCTTTGGGCCTCACGCTCGGTGATACGGCGTGAGTGGCGACCAAGGCGCGCGGCGGTTGCGGCCCTTGGTTTGGTTTCAAAGTCATCGAGTTCGACTTCGGTTGCGTTTTCGATCAAATAGGTCAAGGGCTGGGGGATTGCTCCTTTTACCCATTGCCCAAAAAAGTCAGTGAAATCTTGTGACTTCCATCCTGCCTGCATCCCACGATCAATCGTGTCGGCGCTGAACCTGTAGACGCTCGCGGCTCCGCGACTTTCAATGTCTGCGATTGCATGAAGTTTCTCGCCTACGTCCAGAGGAAGGGGTCCTGCTGCGATGACGGTCAAATCTCCTTGAATCAAAAACTCAGTTACTTCCGTTGGAAGTCTGAGACTTGATCCAGCCGCGGGTGCGTTGTCCTCGGCGATCCCGATCCCGGCTTCGCCCAGAATTTCGCCGTGTGCGATCCCAACCCACTCGGCTTCGCGCAGGGTTACTTTGGCGACTTCTTCGCGGCGAAATCCCCGCCGCCGCGGGTAGAAGTGATCGAGTGCTTTTGCAAAAAGTTTCCAGTTCTTGGTGGCAGCGGCATCAGTATTTTCATTCCACCTTTGCAGGGTGCGGAGTGTCTGCCAACGCATCACGCCTACGGTGGGCGATTCACCCGTCCCAGAAAGTGGCTTATTGCCTTCACTTCCCAAAAGCGGCAAGTCCAGCCAGGCCTGCATGAGGGCAACCCACTGAGACTCTTTTGATTTATTCCGCCACGCCACGTACTTCGTTGTGACTTCCCACTGCAACGAAGTCGTTAACGCGATGAGGCCAGCGTGATACAACACCTCGATGAGCAAGCAGGCCTCATTGACTGGGATCGCGAGAAACTTTGCCAATTGATCAACGTCTTTAGTTGCTATGCCGCCGGAGCGAAGTGCGGTCAGGGGAGCCGTTCGGAAGATGTAGAGCGCGTCGTGCGCAAGTGACATGAAAGTGTGGGCGGCGAGGCCGGCTTGAAGCTGCAAGTCTTGTTTTGGCGAATTACCGGCCGATTCCGGAATCATCGGGATCGATAGCGCGTCTGGGTAGCCCTCGGACAGGGTGTCGCGAACTGACGTGACCGCGCTCAGGGAGTCGGGTAGCCCCCACACCAAACCTAATTTGAGCAGGATTTCGATTTCTACGTCCAGGTTTGCAGCGACAAGGGGATCAACAGATGCGGACAGTTCGTCACTGCTCATGGAATTTTCGCGCAGGGTAAATAGAACATGTAATTGCGGCGCGGACAAAATGTCGAGAGTGCGGCTCACGGACGGTGTCGCTGTTGCGCGGCGCGCCAAACTCGAAATGTCAGCGGGCGCAGGGTGAGCAAGATCAGGGCGGCCCAAAAAGAGTTCGGTGAGTTCAACTTCGCTGCGGCCGCGCAATGAATCGGCGAGGCTGCGTGGGCGACTAATGCTCATGTGGGCATCGACTCAGTGGGTAGGGTGGAACCAGTGGGCAGGGTAGAACCAGTGGGCGGGGTAGAGCTGGTTGATTGACTCGATCGAGTCGATCGGGATCGTGCGGACATGGTAAGCCCGGCGATCACTGTGGCCAGGCCAACCCCGGTGATCATCGATAAAAACCACCAGGCGCTGGGAAGTTCGACGTTGCTGACCAGGGGCGAAATCGCGATCAGGGTTGCGATAATTCCAAGGACGGTGAGAACCGCCCCGATTTTGATTACCCGCTGCGCTTGCGCGACTTTGGCGCTTCCTGAGGTTTCGGGCATCTGCTTAGCCTAGGGCCTCGTGGCCAGACCTCCAGATCCGGAACCAAACCTAGCCTGCGCTAACCTTGAGGACACTCCAAAGGGGGGTGGCAGCCGCGGACGGGTTTGGGCTTAAAGTCAGACCTGCAAGTTAGTCGCGCAATATGCAGAGATGGGGCGAGCCGTGCCTACAGGAACAGTTAAATGGTACGACGCTGAAAAAGGCTTCGGCTTTATTTCAAGCGATGAAGGCGATGACGTATTCGTTCACGTCTCAACCCTCCCTTCCGGTGTGACCGCACTCAAGCCAGGTACGAAATTAGATTTCGGGATTGTCGACGGACGCCGTGGCAAGCAGGCGTTGACGGTAACTATTCTTAGCGAACCCGCATCAGTTGTTAAAGGCCACCGCAAGAAAGCCGACGACATGGCGATCATGTTGGAAGACGTGATTAAGTTGCTCGACAGTGTGAGCAATCAGTTGCGCCGTGGTAAGTATCCAACGGATGCCATGTCCCAAAAGACCGCACTAGTTTTGCGTGCTGTCGCTGACGATCTAGATATTTAACTCAGATATTCAGCACTAATTTGCCGTGCACATTGCCGTGCAGCATTGACCCAAAGGCGACTCGGGCGTCTGAGATTGGCATAGCCTGATCAATGACGGGTTTTGTTTTCGTTCGATCCAATAACTCGAGCAACTCAACGAAGTCACCGCGTGAGCCCATGGTCGAACCATTGATTGTTAGCTGCAGGAAAAAGACTCGGTTGAGATCTGCTGGTGGCATTGATCCACTGGTTGCCCCAGAGACCACGATCGTGCCTCCAGGTCGCAACGATCGCAGTGAATGCGCCCAGGTTGCCTCGCCGACGGTTTCAATGACGGCATCGACCTTGCCGGGTAATTTGGCGTTTGATTCAAATACCTTATCTGCTCCGAGTTTTTGTGCGGTTGCTCGCTTCCCTTCATCGCGCGAAGTAGCCCACACATTGAGACCGAGCGCTTTGGCCAAAACAATCGCCGCGGTTGCAACTCCTCCGCCTGCGCCTTGAATCAGGACGGTGTCTCCTGCCGTTGTGTTGGAGCGTTTCGCCAGCATCCGATAGGCGGTGAGGTAGGCGGTTGGAAGGCAGGCGGCCTCCTCAAAACTCAATGACGCCGGTTTGTCCAACAGATTCTGCTCGGGTACCCGAACCCGCTGTGCCAATGTTCCCGGGTACAACTCGCTCAGTAATGAACGGCGTGTATCGAGTGTTTCGTCAAAAACTTTGGCACCCGATTGATGGGAGTCACCGATCACCGCATGAACGACAACTTCTCGTCCTTCGTCGGTTACGCCGGCTGCGTCGCTCCCCAAGATCATGGGTACGCGATCTGCTTTGAGTGCTTGACCTTTAAGTGACCAAATATCATGGTGATTCAGGCTCGCACTCTTTACATGTACCGTGACCCAGCCCGATGGAGTCGCCGGCTCAGGTATCTCGCCAACACCTAATGCGTCAAGGGGATTCTCGGAGTTAACCGAATGTGCATAAACTGCAAACACTGTGACTCCTTAACTTGCCATATCCAATTTGAAGACCCAAATTCCACGCGCACCAACGCCGGTACTGGCCACTATTTGCAGCAGGATTCCTTCAGTGGGAATCTCTAGGGTTTCCGGGAACGTGAATCGGTAGTAGGTGCTTGTGACTGGGTCCGCGGTCATCCGTTGATCGCCGAGCACTACAAACCAGCCCGTTTCGGCAACGACCGGTTCGACACTGATTCCAACGATGTCTCCGGGGATTACCGAGACCACAGACACGGCGTCTCCTTCGGCTGCCTGAGCGATGAGGTCTTGAGCGCAGTCCCCAGCACCGAGTTCCTCAGCGTCAAATGCCCAACAGGTTGCTTGCCGATGCTGGCTATTGCTTCCCGAGAAGACGGTTGCCCCGGGCAACGGCTTCATGCAACCGGTCAACACCATCAGGGCTGAGATGGTGAGGGCGACGAGGGCGGCACCTTTGCGAAACTGTGAAGTCATGACGGTGACATTACCCGCTGTTCCCGACCGCACGCCTCATGGGAGAGAATTGGGGCGTGAGTACGCAACTGTCAGCCCAAGCCCTTGCCTCGCAGGCACCAGATCTCACAACGGACCCCACATTGGCTAAGGCAATCGAACTGGCAAAAGCCGCGGCAATCGTTGAGGCTGGAAATCCAGCATTCATTGGCGAACATCTTGGATTGGTCATGGAAGCAGAAAACTTGGCCACCCACCTTTTCAGTTGCGCCAATAAGGCGTATGTCGGCTGGCAGTGGGCTGTCACCTTGGCATTAACACCTATGAATAAGTCCACCGTCACTGTCACCGATGTTGTGTTACTGCCGGGACCTGATTCGCTGTTGGCACCGGACTGGCTTCCGTGGAGTGAGCGAATTCAACCGGGTGACCTCAGTCCCGGGGACGTGCTCCTAGTTAATCCGGATGATGAAAGACTCGCGGCGGGTTTTGCCGAGTTTTTTGCAAGCGAAGTAGATGAAGACTTCGAATACGTTGAGGAATACCGTGGCATCATGTCCGGTTGGGAATTAGGACTCGGTCGGGCAAGGGTTCTTTCCGTCGTTGGCCGCGAACAGGCAGCTGACCGCTGGCGTGGCAGTGAATTCGGCCCTGCCACTGAAATGGCTCGACTAGCTCCCGCAACCTGCAGTAGCTGCGGTTTCCAAAGTGCTCTGGCCGGACCCCTGGGTCAGGCGTTTGGGGTGTGCACGAATGTTTTCTCACCCGCTGATGGTCGAGTGGTTGCACTGAACTTCGGCTGTGGCGCGCACTCGGGCACCGTCGACCCTGGCTTCACTCCGGTTGAGCGCGCTGGCTCATCCAGTATTGAATAAAAATCCTACGGAGAATTTATTTCCCGTTGGCGCGCTCGTCGTTTCAAGAAAATTAATCCAACCACTCCACTCAGGCTGGCAAATACTCCGGCTCCAAACCACCACACCTGAGGGCCAGTTGAGCCACTGACTAATTCGCCAGGTGAGATTGGTCCAGCGAATCCCGCGATTGCCGTTGCAAGGATGGCAATTGCGGTTCCGATTCGAACCGGCAAAATTGCGTTGGAGTCGGATGCGGACATACGGCAAGGATAGACGCAAGCACATCTGATCGGTTTCATTGCTTTAGACTGAGGGTATGACGCCTGCATTTCGCCGAATCGTGACCATCGTGGTGTTGGTGGCACTCATTGGCAGTGTATTTGTTGCAGCGATAGCGTCAATCTGATTCACAAGCCGATTTACCGAATACTGAGTTCCGCGATCCTTGCGGGGGCTGTGTCTATATTTCCCTCGTCGGTCTCAGCGGCACCAACAACTGAGATCATCTGTGAATTCGTCGATCCTCGATTGACGGAAATCAGTGGAATGGCGCCCTCCACATTGCATCTTGGAGTCATGTGGGTTCACAACGATTCTGGTGACGACGCCAAGCTGTATGCCTTGCGACTCTCCGATTGTTCCGTTGTCGGTGAACTCACCATGCGTGACGTTTCCGCACGTGACTTTGAAGGTTTGGCCGCCGGCGTGGATGCGCAAGGAAGACCGGTGTTGTGGGTGGGCGACATCGGTGACAACCGAGACTCGTGGAGTGACGTTTCCATCTACCGAATCCGCGAACCAAAAAAACTTGGGAACAAAAGTGCTCAAGTGACAAAGTATCGGTTTACCTATGAAGACCGGCCGCACAACGCCGAAACAATTCTTGCCGACCCGGCCTCGCAACAACTGTGGATTGTCACCAAGGCGTTAGCCAGTGGCTCGATTTATGCACTACCTAAAAAGTTGAAAAAGTCCGGAATCAATATTGCAACAAAGATCGGCCCGGCCACGGGTTTAATTACTGATGGTGCGATGAAACCCGATGGAACCGGATTTGTGCTGCGTGATTATTTTGACGCCCAGTTCTTCAACGGGCGTCCTGTGGGTGAACTTACGGAAGAAATCGAGTTACCGGCCCAGCCCCAAGGCGAAGCGATTGCCTGGCTGCCCGGTGAGAACGCGGTCGTGATCGCGAGTGAGGGGGACAACCGACTTCTCCGTGTTCAAGGACAAAGCATGGTCCAGACGAACCCAACACCAGCGCCGACGCAAACACAGTCTCAAACGCAGCCTCAGACACCGAATCAAGTATCAACCCCTGAGAGCTTTGTGCAGGGTCGATCCATAAATTACGTGGTGCTCATTGGTGTTGTCGTGGCCGTAATTATTCTGGTGACCGGCTTGATTCGAATCAGGAAAAGACCGGAGAGTAAAGCAACGGGGAGTACCAAGAAGGCAGTGTGAACACCGACTCCGTCAGCCATGGCGCCCAGTGCAAAGGGCCCCAACCCGCCAGCTGTTGCGCCGGCAACGGCTGACAGGGCAGATGCTCGGTCGTTTTGACCGCCAGAGGCCATCACTACTCGACTAATTCCAAGTGGCCAGAAAAGGGCAACCCCAATGCCGCTGATGACCAATCCGGTGATCATGACCGAGGCGGCGGTGCTCAGCCACACAATGAGCCAACCTGCACATGCGATCAGCACGGCGAGGATCAAAATCCGATCAACGGGAAAGTATTCGGCGAATTGGGAACCAAGAACTCGGCCAATGAAAATCCCCAGGGTCAAGGCGGCAACTGCGGCGGCGGCTGCGCCAGCTTCAAGTCCACCGCGCTCTCGCAGCAGATCCGCACTCCACAGGGTTAGAGTGAATTCTGATGTCAGCAGAACAAAGAGCGTGGCGAGTGCCCACCAAAATCGGCGAGGAAATGGGACTTTGCTGGCTTCCCGGATCTGTTCGTCGACGGGTACCCGGAAAACAATTGGATCTCTGCGCATGAGGATCAGGCTCACGAGAAAGCCAATAAAAATAAGCCATAAACCAGTCCGCCAGCCGAGAAAAATTACCGCACCAATCCCAATTGCAATAGGTGCGAAAATGCCGGACAGAGCTGCGAGGGCATTTGCCTCGGTTATTGCGGCCGGTCCAGCCTCTTTCTGGTGATCGAATAAAAAAGCACTCGCCCCGATAATGATTGAGGAACCAAAAAAGGATGCAAAGAATGCACCGATAATGGTGATTGATGTTCCACCAGGGGCGGTGTAAATCAAAACGCCAACTGTGGTACCGATCACGGCAAAGGCAATAAACCGGTCGCGACCCAAAGCCAAAATCAGCCGGGCTGCTATCAGACCTGCGGCTATACCGCCCAAGGAAAACGCGATCACGTGCAGACTGGAAATGGTCCGCGAAGTTCCTTGTTCATCTCGCATTAAAGACTGGCTTGCACTAAAACCGTAAATGAACCAAACATAGGACGCGATGAGAAAATACCCAGCCCAGGTTGGTCTATCTCGATTTGGACGAGCAGCGACAAGCTTGCTCACGAAAGTTGCGCGATAACAAAATCAATCGAAGCAATCAGCGCTTTGACATCCGCCGGGTCGACCGCGGGGAAGACGCCAATGCGGAGTTGATTGCGACCAAGTTTGCGGTAGGGCTCGGTGTCAACAATGCCGTTCGCACGCAGGGCTTTGGTGATCGCGGTGGCATCGATTGAGTCATCAACATCAATTGTCACTACAACACCCGAACGCAAGGCTGGATCGCTCACGAATGGGTTGAGCAGGTCACTTGCTTGCGCCCAGGAGTAGAGAAGCCCAGAGGACTGCGTGGTGCGGGCCGTTGTCCACGCCATTCCGCCATTGGAGTTAAACCAATCAACCTGCTCAGCCATCATGTAAATGGTCGCAAGTGCTGGAGTGTTGTAAGTCTGCTGTAGTCGTGAGTTGTCGATCGCTGTAACCAAGTCCAAGAAGTCAGGAATCCAGCGACCTGATTCCTTAATCTGTGTTGCGCGCGCAATTGCTGCAGGTGACATCAACGCAAACCACAACCCACCGTCGGAGCCAAAACTTTTTTGCGGTGCGAAGTAGTAGGTGTCGAACTCATGAGCGTCAACCTGCAATCCACCCGCCGCTGAGGTCGCATCGATAATCATGAGTGAATCTGCATCAGCTCCGGCAACGCGTTTAGGTGTGAACGCAACTCCGGTCGAAGTTTCATTGTGTGGTGTGCAATAAGCATCGATTCCCGTAACCGCCTCGAAAACTGGTGCGCTGCCGGGCTCTGAAGTGCGAATATCTTGATCACCGAGTTGGGGTGCGTTGTGTGCACCGGATGCAAACTTCGCTCCGAATTCACCGAAGGTGAGAAACTGGGCGCGGTCACGAATCAAACTAAATGACGCGATATCCCAGAACGCCGTTGAACCACCGTTGCCCAAAATAACTTCGTAGCCGTCGGGAAGATTGAAAAAGCTTGACAGGCCCTCGCGCAGTCGCTGCACTTCGTTTCGGACCGTTGCTTGACGGTGGGAGGTGCCCATGTATGACTGCCAAACGCGAGCTAATGCATCAGTTTGTTCCTTGCGAACCTTGGAGGGACCACTACCGAATCGCCCATCCACTGGAAGAAGTTCGGTCGGAATAACGATGTCGCTCACGTAAGGCTCCTTGGTTTCGGGTGGAATAGAACCTCAAGTTTATTGTTTCCACGTGGTGATGCTCGCAGTGGATTAGACCACGACTTGGTTTTTGTGTGCCACATTCCGGATTCTCGTCGACTTGATTGGTGGTATCGACCCAAACATGGTGAGATTGTGTCGTGAACGAACAGTTGTCAGGGCATGTAAGTGGTCTTCGAATCTCTTATGACCTAGGTGTGCTCACCGAGGAAATGGTTGCGCCGGATCCATTTGAACAGTTTGGTGTGTGGTTTGCAGAGGCGCGCGAGTCCTCAATTCTGGAGGCAAATGCCATGGTGGTCAGCACGGTGTCACACGGTGCCTTGGGTGAGGTCGCCCCTTCTTCTCGGACAGTATTGCTCAAGGACTATTCGCCATTAGGTTTTAGTTTCTTTACCAACTTGGAATCGGCCAAGAGCAACGACATTACGGCTAACCCGGCGATCACGTTGCTTTTTCCCTGGTATGAGTTACACCGGCAGGTGATCATTTCTGGCACGGCGACTTTGATCGCGCGGGATGCTGTTTCCGAGTACTTCCACTCGCGACCCAGGGGATCGCAAATCGGTGCATGGGCCAGCCACCAGTCCCAAGTCCTGCCGAACCGTGAAATCCTCGACACCCAATACGCCCAATGTGTTGAACGGTTTGCCGAGGTTGATGTCATCCCGGTCCCGGACTTTTGGGGTGGTTGGCAGGTTGTTCCCCGTCGCATTGAGTTTTGGCAAGGCCGTGAATCTCGGCTTCATGATCGGTTGGTTTTTCAGCACACAGAATCGAACTCTTGGCACCTCACGAGATTGAGTCCGTAATTAATGCGTAAGTTTTGTTTGTGGCAAGAATCTTTGCTGACCTCACACCATTAAAGGTCAGCGCACCGTATCGCCGCATTTGGGTCGCCCTCGGGGTGAGCAATATCGGTCAGCAGATGGCCAGTGTGGCGGTTGGCCTTCAAATTTGGGAACTCACGAATTCAAGCTTGATGGTTGGGTTGGTTGGGCTCGCTCAACTGATCCCGCTCGTTGGGTTTGGGCTGTACGGCGGATCACTCTCGGACACGTTTGATCGTCGCACGGTCGGACTAATTACCGCGGTCGGTATGTGGTTAACGTCGATATTGCTGTTAACCCAAGCTTTTTTTGATTTTGAATCCGTTAGTTTTCTTTATCTCGTTGTCGCCATTCAATCCGCATTCTTTGCCGTAGGTAACCCGGCGCGGCACGCAATTATTCCTCGCATCGTCCCGGCGGAGTTACTGCCAGCGGCGAATGCGTTAGGGATTATTACCTGGAATCTGGGATTCACGTTGGGCCCACTCATTGGCGGCTTCCTTATCGCGACGACGGGGGCGGTCACCGCACCGTACCTATTTGACGTGGTTGCTTTTATGGCCGTTGCGTACGCCATGTACCGACTCCCAAAACTGCCACCCACCCAGTCGGCTGATGCAAGCCGTGGTTGGAGGTCGGTCAAAGAAGGATTTGAGTTCATGCGGGGCAAGATCAATTTGCAAATGACCTTTTACCAAGATCTCGTTGCCATGGTGTTCGGTATGCCACGGGCATTGTTCCCGGCGATCGCTGCCTTGTGGTTTGGTGGAAGCACTCAAGATATTGCGTTCACCTTGGGATTGTTGGCTGCGGCCCCAGCTTTGGGCGGTTTGATTTCGGGGATTTTCTCAGGGCCATTGGGTAATGTGCGCTGGCAAGGTCGGGCGATCGTGGGTTCAATCATTGTGTGGGGAGCCGCGATTACGGCTTTTGGTTTCTCGCGGACCCTGATAATTTCGCTGGTGCTTCTTGCGGTCGCGGGAGCTGCAGACAACGTCTCGGCGATTTTTCGCATGACGATCTTGCAGACGGCAACGCCCGATGAATTCCGGGGCAGATTGCAAGGCGTTCACACGGTCGTTGTTGCCGGTGGCCCACGCCTGGGGGATGTTGAAGCGGGAGTCGTTGCCTCCATCGGCGGTGAAGCACTATCAGTCATTAGCGGCGGGTTGGTGTGTATCGGGCTTTCCGTCGGGCTCGCAGCAAAATTCAGGGGATTTCTAGGTTACGACGCCCAGCATCCAATTCCTTAATTATTCGCGAATTCGCAAAACAATCAATTCATCGATAGTAATGCCTTGATTTTTTGCCTCAGACTTCAATTTTTTGCGAAGTGACTTGGGGATGACAACGGACACCTCCACGAGTTTTTCGGCGCGTGGGAATTTTACCGAATCACTCGCGTTACCAAAGTGTGTCGCCTCTTGACCCATTTGTCTTGGTTCGGAATTTCCACTTTCCACGACCGGGTGAGTGGACGAGTCGAGCGACTTGCGCAATGCAAGCCTTGGAGTTGAATTGAATTCTGTTTTAGCCATGACTAACCCCACAACCTTTTCCTCGGCGACATGATTGCACTTACTTGGTCAAAAACTGTGCCGAGTTCACGCCCAGCGGACGAGTCCCACGCGTGGATCGGCATTCCGGCAGATTCGGCCTGGGTGATCGCGTTTCGTTCGGGAACTTCAACTTCGAGAACAACCGGGCCGAAAGCTCCGCGTAACTCGGCAGTGCGATTACGGTGTTCGGCGACTGTAGGGCGAACTCGGTTAAGCAGAATGCGAGCAGGATTAAGCATTGGGTTAGATGCATGCCGGATGACATCAACCGCCTCAACCGCCTGCTCGGCGCCGGCCAAAGCAAAGTAGGCGGGCTCGGTGACAACGAGCGCATCTGTTGAAGCGTGCAGGGCGTTGCGGGTCATCTCACCCAGCGAAGGCGGGCAGTCAATGAGAACTAGGTCGTACTGACGGGGGAGATTACCTAGGGCAATGCGCAAGCGCTGGGAGGACAGTGGACCTTCGATGGTGTTGCGGTGTTCAAGGGAGCGATCCGCCGCGAGGACCTGAACCCGGTTACCCCAGGCGGAGTCGACTATTGCATCGGCCGCGATCCCCGGGCGTGGGTCGACGAGGACGTCATTCATGGTGAACTCAGGGTCGGTGACCCCAAGACCCATGGTGGCATTTCCTTGAGGGTCCAGATCAATAACAAGGACTCGTTCACCGCGCTGCCAGGCGGCACTGGCCAACCCCAGAGCGACGGTGGTTTTGCCAACACCACCCTTCATAGAGAGCACGGCCAGGGTTTGCATGGATCTAAGCCTATGAGTTCGCAGACTTTTCTTTGGCAGCGGCGTAGTCGGCCAAGGCGACCTCGCGTTCTACTTTGTGGTCAACAATGGCTCGTGGATAGCCGTGCGCGTAGCCATCGGGTTCATCCCATGGTTGATGGACAGATGCTCCGGGCAGGTGCGCGAGTTCTGGGAGATAGCGCCTGACGTAGTCTCCGTTGGGATCGAACTTGATGCCTTGAGTAATGGGGTTAAATATTCGGTAAAACGGCGACGCGTCGGTTCCGCACCCTGCGGTCCACTGCCAACCGTGGGTGTTACTGGCAATGTCACCATCACGCAACCGCTGCATGAACCACGGTGCACCAACCTGCCACGGGATGTGTAGGTCTTTGATCAGGAAACTGGCAACGACCATGCGAACCCGATTGTGGACCCACCCTTCGCTCAAGAGTTGCCGCATCCCGGCGTCGACGAACGGAAAACCGGTCCGACCTTGCTTCCACGCTTGCACATGTGCCTCCGCGATGGCTCCGCTGGCCCAAGGCATGTTGGTGTCAAACTTTTCATTGAGCGAAACGTGTGTGCTTCTTGGTGTGTTGAACAAAACGTCGGCATAAAACTCGCGCCAGCAGATTTCTTTTTTAAACACTTCATCATTTTCCCCCAATTCCGCGAGCAAGCTACGCGGATGAATCTCACCGTATTTCAAGTGGTGGGAGAGCGAACTGGTGCCCGCAAGATCAGGACGGTTGCGGTCCTCTGCGTAAGTGGCCAGAGCGTCGGCCCTAAAACCGTTCCATGCTTCCCAGGCTGCCGTTTCACCGGCTGGAGGAAGCGTGAGTCCCGGGATTACTGTCGGTTGCGGGATATCTTGCGAGGGGGCGGATTGAAATGTGAAGTTCGCCGGAATGGAATCCGCGGGTTTGCGCCCACCGTGAGCACACCACGCCTTGTAAAACGGCGTGAAAACCCGGTACGGAGTTTCGTCGCTTTTCAGCACGCGGCCTGGAGCCACGGCATAGGGCGATCCGGTGCGTATCAAGTCCGCGCCGATTTCGCGGAGGGCTGTTTCAACGCTGGTGTCACGTTTGTGTCCGTAGGGCCCAAAATCAGCGGCAATGTGCACGGTGCTGGCGGATACTTCTTGTGCAAATTGTGGGACAACATCAGCTGGTACCCCGGACCGAATAATGAGTTGACCCCCGAGTTGCTCATCAAGTTTGGTGAGTGAATCGATCAGGTAGTTTGTTCGCACCGAGCCGGGTTGCGGCCACAAAACTGGATCGATCACGAATAGGGCAAAGACATTGGAGTCAGCCGTGACTGCTTCAAGGAGTGCGGGGTTGTCACCCAGACGCAGGTCTCGTCTGAACCACATGATCGAACTCACTCGCCAAGCCTAAGGGTCGCGCTTGTCTAGTGCTTCACGACTTTCAGAGCCTTTGGTCAGGTACGCTCTGAGTGTGAGCGAACTCATTGATACTACGGAGATGTATCTGAGAACCATTTTCGAACTGGAAGAAGAAGGTATTCCCCCCATGAGGGCTCGAATCGCGGAGCGTCTGGGACAAAGTGGACCAACGGTTTCTCAGACGGTTGCCCGGATGGAACGCGACGGTCTTTTACATGTTGATTCAGAACGACACCTCAAGCTCACCCAAGGGGGCCGGGAGCACGCAACACAAGTGATGCGCAAGCACCGACTGGCTGAATGCATGTTGGTTGATGTTCTCAAAATGCCCTGGGAAGAAGTTCACGCGGAGGCGTGCCGCTGGGAACACGTGATGAGTACCGCCGTCGAAA
>Ga0105049_10003776_pt1 | contig 17882 bp, 12 predicted proteins | sample MAT06_FD_78087 | JGI IMG/M metagenome (GOLD analysis project Ga0105049, IMG submission 78087) | Freshwater microbial communities from Lake Fryxell liftoff mats and glacier meltwater in Antarctica - MAT-06 | ecosystem: Environmental > Aquatic > Freshwater > Ice > Liftoff microbial mat | place...
GCACATGGGCCTTTGACTGGAAATGGCACAGGTCATGTTACATTGAAAGCCGTTGCAGACCTCTGAATTCGACTGTCCGACGTAATGTCCAATTGGCAGGGACGTTGGTCTGAACAATACTCGGACCAATGGCTGAAATCCCCGACACAGGCGATGGCAAAACCGGCCGGACGCCCGGATCGGACAACCGGCCAATGCCGCTAGCACCTAGGTCTGAAGATCTTCATGGCTTCGGTCTGATGCTTCTTCCGCAGTTGGCACGACCTTGGTCAATGGGCGGGCCTGCGGTTCTTGCCTAAGGTTGGTGCACGACAATGAAACAACCGCAAACTCGAACTTCAGGAAAAGATGATGCAGAAACTCATTCTTACTGCTTCGACGGCCGCACTGGTGCTGTCGATGATCGCCCCGGTCGCCGCGATGCCGCTGGTGAAATCCGGCCTGCTGGCTGACAGCGCCGTGACCGAGATCGACCGTCGCAGGCCGCGCGTTCCCGGTGGTTCGGGCTGCGACAGCCCGCGTGACATCCGTGAGCACCCGGAATGCACCCCGACACCCTGATCGGTACCAAAGCCCGGCATTCCCACAAGCAATGCCAGTCCTGATCTCAATTGCCGTGTGGCCCACCCACACGGCTTTTTTCTGTTCAGGTTCATCGTTATACAGTCACCCTGTGCGGCAACCCGGCTTCGGGCTAACCTGTGGACAATTCGCATTTCTGCCAGACCAGATGGCCGATCCCTGCGACCAGACCGGAGTGCGCGCCGTGACCCAATATCTGATTTCAACCCTGACCGATGGCCAGCACATCGCCTTTGATGCCTTTGCCGATGCGCTGATCTATGACGGTGGCGGGCAAAGCGCTGCGTCGCTGCGGATCGCCGAGGTGGCCACCGGCCTCAGCCTGACCCAGGGCGGCGTCACGGTATTTCTTGACGGGATCGGGCTTGCCAACCTGTCTTTGGCCAACATTCAGTTTGCCGATCTTTCCACGCTGTTTGTCGGCGATCTGGTGGCCTATACCCAGAATGATTTTGCGCCCGGCAGCTATGTCTCGACCAGTTCGACAACCGACGATCACTACATCCTGTTCAACGGCTCGTCGCAGGTTTTCGGTGGCAGCGGCGATGACTGGATCTTGGGCGCACCGTCTCAAGGCGGGTTGCAGCATGTGACGCAGGCGGGGGGGGGCGGCTCGCCCCGCGCCAGCGCCGGCCCGTCGATTTCCGCCGATGGCCGCTTCGTCTGCTTTGACGGCGGCTGGACCGGCTTCGGGTCACAGGACAATTCCTCCACCGATGTGCTGGTCAAGGATATGGCGACCGGGCTGTTCAGCAACGAACATCTGTCCTCCATCGGCGGCTTCGGCCTGTCCGGCTCCGGCGGCTCGTCGATCTCTGCCGATGGCAGCACGGTGGTCTATTACTCCTCCTCGACACTGGTGCCCAATGGCCCGTTGTTCCAGTCGGTCTATGCCGCCGATGTCGGGTCGCTGGCGATCGAGTGTGTGTCGCGCACCGCCGCCGGGGCCGATGGCAACGGCGTGTCGAAAGACCCCGATGTGTCGGGCGATGGCCGCTTTGTGGTGTTCCGCTCGGTGGCCACCAACTTTGCCGCCGGGGGCAATTCCACGGTCTATGACGTGTTCGTCAAGGACCGCCAGACCGGCAGCCTGACGCGGGTTTCCACCGACCTGACCGGTGGTGACGCCAACAGCGATTGCGAAGGGGCGCAGATCTCGCTCGATGGCCGCTATGTGGTGTTTTCCAGCGCGGCAAGCGATCTGTCGGCGGTGCATTCGACGGGCGGGGCCAAGGATATCTATGTCTGGGACAGCACGACGCTTGGGCTGACCAATATCACCGGGGCGGCGGCGGGCACGGGCAACAGCCTCAACGCCGATATCGGGGCCGGGTTTGGCCATGGTTCATTCGTGGTGTTTCAATCCGGCAAGGCGCTGGTGGCCGGGGATACCAATCAGGCAACCGATGTCTATGTCTATGACATTGATACCCAAAGCTTCCGCTGCGCCTCTACCCGCAGCGATGGCAGCTTCACCACGGCGGGCGGGCAGGATGGGGTGATTTCATCCGATGGCCGCTTCGTGGTCTACCGCAGCTTTGCCGCCGATCTGATCAGCGGTGACACCAACGGCTTTGCCGACATCTTCGTGAAAGATCTGGCGACCGGCGAGGTGGCGGTGGTGTCGTGGCCCGGTGCTGGCCTGTCGAACGGACATGCCTCGGGTGCGCCGCAGATCTCGGTCGGCGGTGACTGGATCGTATTTGAAACCAGCGCGACGAACCTGTCGGGAACCGATGGAAATGGCGGGCTGACCGACATCTACCGGGTCTACAATCCCTTGATGCAGTCGCTGCTGCGCGGCGGTTCGGGCGATGATACCTATGTGCTGTCCAAGGCCGATCTGGTCGAGGAACTGGCCGGCGGGGGGATTGATACCGTCAAGGCCGGCTTTGCCTATCGCCTTGGCGCGAATGTTGAAAATCTGGTGCTGCTCGGCGGCGGCAACCGCGCCGGGCGTGGCAACGGGTTGGATAATGTCATTTCCGGCAACCGCGGCGACAACCTGGTGGACGGGCTTGGCGGCAGCGACACCCTGTCTTACGCCAGCGCGTCGGCGGCGGTGACGGTGTCTCTGGCACTGACCGGCCCGCAGGCCACCGGCTTTGGCAGCGACACGGTGCTGAATTTCGAGAACCTGACGGGGTCGAAGTTCAGCGACCGACTGACCGGCGATGCAGCGGCCAACCTGCTCGATGGCGGCATCGGCAACGATACCATGACAGGCGGCGACGGGTCGGATATCTATATCTGCGACAGCGTAGCCGATGTCGTGGTAGAAGGCGGCACGGTGGCGGGCGACATCGATACCGTGATGTCGGCAGTCACCTGGACCCTTGGGTCCACGCTGGAAAACCTGACGCTGACCGGCAACGCTGCGCTGAATGGCGGCGGCAATAACAAAGACAATGTGCTGCGCGGCAATCAGGCCGCCAACACGCTGAACGGCTTTGGCGGCAACGATCAGGTCTTTGGCAATGGCGGCAATGATGCGCTGATCGGCGGCGTCGGGAATGACAGGCTGAATGGCGGCACCGGCAACGATACCATGACCGGCGGCGACGGGTCGGATACCTTCATCTGCGAGTCCGCCGCCGATATCGTGGTGGAAGCGGCGGGGCTGGCGGGTGACATCGATACAGTGCAGACCTCGGTCAGTTGGACGCTGGGATCCTTGCTGGAAAACCTGACGCTGTCGGGCAGTGCTGCCATCAACGGCAGCGGCAATTCCGGGAACAATGCGCTGACCGGCAATTCTGCGGGCAACAGCCTGGTGGGGTTGGGCGGCAATGACAGGCTTTCGGGCCTTGGCGGCAATGATACGGTGCGCGGTGACAGTGGCAGCGATACAATGACTGGCGGCGCCGGTGCCGATCAATTCCTGTTCAACAGCACCAATGGGGCCGACCTTGTCACCGATTTTACCGGCGGCAGCGACAAGCTCGCCGTGTCGCAATCGGGGCTGTCGCTGGGCAATGGCGACCTGATCGTCCACGGGGCAACCACGCAGTCCGGCCCCGGCGGCTTTGCCACTGTGGCGGAACTGGTCATCCTTACCACCGACATCGCGGCCCTTGCCGCTGCCAATGCCGCTGCCGCCATCGGGTCAGCAGCTTCGGCCTATGCCAACGGGCAAACCGTGCTGTTTGCCGTGGATACCGGCACCAGCACCGGCCTGTTCCGCTTTGTCAGCGCCGGGGCCGATGCCAGCGTCAGCGCCGCCGAACTGACCCTGCTGGCCACATTGCAAGGCACCGCCGCCACTGGAACAGGCGACTACCTCTTTGTCAGCTGACCACCGCGCCTGCAGACAAAGGCCCTGCCATCAAGGGCCCGGTCTGCCCTGCTTCATTTTCTGTTCGAAAATATCCCGCCGGGGGTTTGGGGGCTGCGGAACCCCCAATTTCTGACGCCATGAAGTGCAACGGCAAGCCGGCCCCCGGCGCTGCAGCCAAGGGGGGGTGCGGGGGGCGCGAAGCCCCCCGCCGCTTGGCAGGCGCGCCACGGGCCGCAGCTAGGGATAGCCGGTCATCTCCAGATACCCCCGCCCGGAATGGCTGCCCGAAAAGCGGATCGGACCTTCCCAATAGGGGAAGGAGGTCGCCATCCAGGCGGCAGGGTTGACCGGCACCGTGTCGATCACCAACCCTTTTGCGGGCAATTCCAGATGCCAGGCCACCGGCAGATCGCGCCCGGCCACTTCAGCCCGGGCCAGCGGCTCCAGCCGCAACGCGCCATCCGGCAACGGTTCCGGCACACCCAGAGCGCTGATCCAGGTGGCGGCGGTAAAGCCTGCACCGCCATCGCGCAGCCGGAACGCCATCAGCTTTTCACCGCTGTCGAAATGCAGCGAGAACCAGTCCCAGCCGGTCTGGCCGGTCGCCAGCGGCTGGCTCGACCATTCGCGGTCAAGCCAGCCCTGCCCGGTCACCGCCACTTCGCCCTCCGGCAGAACCAACGTCCCCGAAACCCGGTAGAACGGCTGCGAATAATAGGCACTGGCCTGTCCTGCCGCCGATTTCACCGAATAGCCGCCCTGTCCCTGTGGCACCAGCGGCCCCTGCGCCTCCAGCGCCAGATCAAAGGCAAAGTCGCTCCCGCCAGCCCGCAGCGCCATCGTATCGAGCCCCGCCATCTGCCAGTCGTCGATCCAGGCGGCAAAGGGTTCTGCCACCACCCCCGCCTGCCCGATGCCGCCGCGCGCCAGCCGTTCGGCCACATGCTGCGCCGTGGGGGTGGTGATGGCGGCGTGGCCCAGCCAGACCTGCGGGCTGGCCCAGCCCGCCACCTCGAACGGTGCCAGCGCGGTGCGAAACAGCGTCCATTGCACGCCATAATCGGTGCCGTCCGGCCCCTGCAGATTGGCGGTCAGATACCACCACTCGATCCGGTAATCAGTGTGCGGGCCATGGTCGCGCGGAAATTCCAGCACCAGCCCCGGTTCCGGCACCGCAAACCCGGTGGCATCCGACGCCAATCCGGCAAATCCCTGCGCCGCGACAGCGCTGCCCCAGACCATCAGCATCAGCGCCACCCAGACCGCTTTACCGCTCATTGGCAAACACTCCAAGCAGCGCCGCCGGGCTCAGCCGTGCCAACCGCAGCGCCGGAACCGCTGCAGCCGCAGCCGCAGCCACCAGCCCCAGACCACCAAGCCGCAGCCAATCCAGCGGAAACAGCCGCAGCGGCAGCCGCCAGCCAAAGGCCTCGACATTCACCACCGCCAGCAGCACCCAGGCAAGGCCAAGACCGACCGGTGCCGCCGCCAGCATCGCCAGCGCCGCCAGCAGCAGGCACCGCGCCAGATCCAGCCAGGCCAGCCGCGCCCTTGTCAGTCCCAGCGCCCACAGCGGGGCAATCTGCGGCACCCGCATCCCGGCCAGCGTCAGCAGGCTGGCAAAGATCGCGATCCCCGCCACCGCCAGCGTCAGCACATTCAGCGCCGCCGTCACCGCAAAAGTCCGCTCGAACACCTGCAAGGATGCGGCCTTGACGCTGGCCTGATCCACCATCGCGGCACGCGGCAGGCCGAACGCGGCGCTGATCCCCTCCGCCAGCCCATCAACCCGGTCCGGCGCAATCCGCACCCCCATCCGCAACCGCTCGGCTGCGGGGAAATGCGCCACCAGCCGGTCAATTCCCACGATCACCTGCGCTTGCGGGTTGCCATAATCGGAATAGATCCCCGCAACCGGGGCGCGCCAGCCGCCGGGCAGCGCCAGACTATCCCCCAGATCCAGCCCTTGCCGGTAGTGCATCTGTTCGTTGACCAGCACCCCGTCGCCTGCCGCCACAAGGTCCCATACCCCCGGCAGCGCCTGCAGCATCGGCCAGTTCAGCCGATAGGTGGCATGATCGACGATGCCGTAAATCACGGCAGGGGCACCCATCAGCGTGGCATCGGCATGCCAGATCGGCAGCACTGCGTCAGCGCGGGGCGTGATCCATGCCGCCAGCGCCACAGCTTCCGCCTCGGTCCGGGCGGTGACATAAAGCTCTGACGCCAGCCGCTGATCGAGCCAACCGGTAAAGGTGGCGCGGAAACTGGCCACCATGGTGCCGACGCCAAGGTTGGTCGCCAGCGCCAGCATCAGCGCCACCAGCGCCAGCGACAGGCCGGGCAGGCTGGCGCGGGCATCGGCCCAGAACCATTCCGCCACCGGCCCGGCCCCGGCGCGCCGCGCCACCAGCCGCGCCAACGCCAGCAGTGCGGCCAACACCACCGGCAGGCCCGAGGCCGCCCCCAGCACCAGCGCCGCCAGAATGCCGAACCCCGCCACCAGCCCGCCCCCCGTTGCAACCAGCACCAGCGCCAAGGCCCAGAACCCGACAGCCGCCCCGCCCTGCACCCACAGCAGCCGCCGCGCGCCCTGCGCCCAGGCCTCGGGCTGCGCCGGGGCCAGCAATGGCATCCGCATCAGGTGGATCAGATGCAGCCCCGCAGCGGCAAAGGTGCCCGCCAGCGCAATGCCGATCCCCTGCAGCCACCAGACCGCCCGCAGATGCAGCACCCCCGCCACTTCGGCCCCGTAAAGCCCGCTCAGCGTTGCGGCAACATCGGGCAACAGCGCCGCCGCCACGCCGTAACCCAGCACCAGCCCGACCATCCCGGCCACCAGCGCCAGCACCGCCAGCTCCGCCAGCAGCAGCGCTACCACCAGCGCCAGCGGCATCCCCAAAGCCCGCAAGGTCCGCACCACACTGCGGCGCTGCTCAAAGGCCAGACCGATCGCCGATTGCACGATGAACAGGCCGACCAGAAAGGCCAGCAAGCCAAAGGCGGTAAGGTTCAGATGGAAACTGTCGGTCAGCCGCGCCAGATCGCCTGCGCCATCAGGCGGTTGCAGCACCAGCCCAGGCACCACCCCTTGCATCGGCGGCACCCCAAGCGGCTGCTGCGGTGCCACGATCAGCCGCGTCAACTGGCCGGAACCAAGCCGGGCCAAAGCCACGCCGATATCGGCCACCACCACGCCGGGCGGCAGCGCCGCATCCGCCACCAGCCCGGTGCCTGCCACGCTACCCACCTCGGCAATTGTCGCGGGTGATGCAAACAGCGCACCCCGGTCCTGCGGCCCCTCGCCTTCCAGCGGCCCCGCGCCAAACCGCGCCTCGGCGGGCAGGGTTGCCGGGTCCAACCCCAACAGCCGCAGCCGCACCGACCCCAGCCGTATCGTGCCCTCCACCACCGGCGATACCTGCCATCCGGCGCGGCGCAGGCGGATGTAATCCGCCAGCGCGATGCCGCCGCCATCGGCGGCGACCACCCGCGCCAGCCGGTCGGCCCCCAGCACCCGCGCGGCCTGTTCATAGGCGGCCCGCGCCTCGGCGTTGATCGCCTGCACCCCCGACCACAGCGCCGTCGCCAGTGCCAGACCCAGCAGCAGCATCGCCAGTTGCAGCGGATGCCGGTGCCAGTGCGACCAAAGCGCGCGGATCCCCTGCGCGGTCATGGAGCAACCCTGCCGCCCGCCAGATGCAGCCGCGCGCCGCACCGCGCCGCCAGCCGCGCCGAATGGGTGACGACCAGCAGCCCCGCGCCGGTTTCCGCCACCAACGCCAGCATCAGGTCGGCCACGCCATCGGCACTGGCTTCATCCAGATTGCCGGTCGGCTCATCCGCCAGCACCAAAGCCGGTCTGGCGGCAAGGGTGCGGCCGATGGCCACCCGCTGCTGCTGGCCGCCCGAAAGCTGCTCGGGGTATCGGCCGAGCAGCGCCGAAAGCCCCAGCCGCGCCGCCAGATCGCTGATCCATGCCGGGTCATGCCGCCCCGCCATCCGCGCCTGAAACGCCAGATTGGCGGCGACATCCAGCGAGGGGATCAGGTTGTATTGCTGAAACACCAGCCCGATGCTGCCCCGCCGCACCCCAGCCAGTTCACGGTCGCCCAACCCGGCGATATCGCGGCCTGCCAAGCGGATCTGGCCGGCATCCGGTCGGTCCAGCCCGGCAATCAGATGCAGCAGCGTGCTTTTGCCGGAACCGGATTCCCCGGTCAGGGCAAGGCTTTGGCCATGGTCCAGCCGCAAGGATACACCACGCAGCACCGCCAACGGCCCTTCGGAAGTGGCAAAGGCTTTTTCAACGCTCGATACGGCCAGCAATGGCGGCGCGCCCTCCATTCACACTGCCCCGGGGATGCGGGCAGGGGCAGGCCTGACCGGCGGCGCGCAGCCGATTGCAGGATCGTTCGGTGCCAGCGCCATGGTGCCCTCCATCCTCAGCAACGCGAAGCTAGCCTGCGGCTCAACCAATGAAAAGCGCCGCTACTCCGCCGAGCGCAGCACCCGCCCGGGGCGCAGGGCAAGCGGGCGCAGCGCAAAGCCCAGCCCGGCCAGCAGCGTGGCCCCTATGCCGCCCGCCACAATGGCCAGCGCCGACCATGGCTCGAACCGGTAACTGGCGTCCATCACGAAATGCATGGTGCCCCACCCGGCCAATCCGCCAGCCACCACCGCCACCAGCCCCGCCGCTGCACCCATCAGGGCTGACCGCAAGGCAAAACTCAGCAATATCCGCGCCCTTGTTGCCCCCAGCACCTTCAGCACCGCCGCTTCCTGCACCCGCGCCTCTGTCCCCGCTGCTGCTGCGCCCAGCAACACCACAAAGCCGGTCAACAGCGTGGCACCGGCAGCAACCTGCGTGGCGGCGGCGATGGAGGACAGCGCTTCGGTCACCCGGTCGATCGCATCGCGCACCCTTATCGCGGTGATATTGGGAAAGGCCGTGGCCAGATCCCCCAGGATCGCGGCTTCTGACGCAGGTTCGGCATAGACAGTCGAGATATAGCTGTGCGGCGCACCTTGCAGCGCAGCCGGGTCCATCGACAGCACAAAGCCGATGCCAGCGGTGGAAAAATCGACGTGACGGAATGAAGTGACGGTGCCCGCGATCTCGCGCCCCAGAATGTTGACGGCGATGCTGTCACCCAGCTTCAGGCCAATCTCTTCGGCCTCTTCAGCGGCAAAGGACACCTGCGGAGGGCCGTCATAGCCCGGGGGCCACCATTCCCCGGCGGTCAGTGTGACATTGGGCGGAACGCCGTCGGAAAAGGTCACGCCCCGGTCACCGGTTACCACCCAGTGATCGCCCGCCACTTCGCGTGCCGGCAACCCACGGATTTTGGTGATGACGCCGCGCAGCATCGGGGCCATGTCAACCCGTGACACCCCGGGATCGGCGTCCAGCCGCGCCTGATAGCCCGCGACCTGATCGGGCTGGATATCCACAAAGAAATAGGTCGGTGCCCGCTTGGGCAGATCGGCGTCGATGGCGGATCGCAGGTTCACGTCGATCTGCCCCACCGTCGCCAGCACGGCAAGGCCAAGGCCCAGCGACAGCACCACCGGCAAGGCCTCGTTCCCCGGGCCACCGATGGCACCCAGCGCCAGCCGCAGCGCGGTGTGACGGCGGACCGCAACCAGCTGCGCACCGCGTCGCGCCAGCCACCGCAAGGCACCGGCGGCCAGCACCAGCACCGCCAGTGCTGCAATCACCCCGCCGGTGGTCGACAGCGCCAGCCAGATCATGCCCGACAGCAATGCCGACGCGCCAACCAGCGCCAGCACCAGCAGCGCGATCGCCGCCAGATAGGGCCAGCGCGGCAGTTGCAGCCGGGCAAACCCGGCGGCGCGGTACAGCGTGGCGGCCCGCACATGTTCGGTGGCGGCAAGCGGCCACAAAGTAAAGATCGCCGCCGTCAGCAGCCCGTAAAGCGCGGCCTCTGCCAGCGCGCTCGGGTAGATCCCGATCTCGACCGGCACCGGCATCTGCGCCTGGATCACCGGCCCCAGCACCAGCGGTGCCACTGCCCCCAGCGCCAGCCCCGCCGCCAGCCCCAGCAGTGCCAGCACGCCGATCTGCAGCAGATAGGTCTGAAAGATCAGGCGCGACGGCGCACCCAGCACTTTCAGCGTGGCGATGGTGGCAACCTTGCCCGCCAGATAAGCCCGCACTGCCGCCGAAATCCCGACACCGCCTGTCGCCAGCCCGGCAAGGCCGACCAGCACCAGAAAAGACCCGATCCGCTCGACGAACTCTGCCACACCGGGGGCACCGTTGCGCCGGTCATGCCAGCGCACCCCCTTGTCACGGAACGCGGTTTCGGCACCGGCTTCCAGCGCCTCCAGATCGGCACCCGGGGGCAGCCGCATCCGGATCGCGGTTTCGAACAGGGTTCCGGGGGCCAGCAACCCCGATGCCGCCAGCGCGTCGCCGGCCACGATGGTGCGCGGGCCCAGACTGAAGCCGCCCGCCGCCGCATCCGGCTCCCGGATCAGCAACGCCGCAAGGCGGAACGCCTGTTCGCCCAGCCGGAATTCGGCCCCCACCGCCAGCCCCAGCCGGTCGGCCAGAACCCGGTCCATCACCGCGCCGGGCAGTCCGCCCTGCCCCGCCAGCGCCGCCGCCAGCGGCATCGCCGGGTCCAGCACCACCGCACCGGTCAGCGGATAGGCGCCATCCACCCCCTTGACCTGGGTCAGCGCCCGTTCCGCCGCATCGCCCTGCCCCACCACCGCCATCGAGCGGAAATCGACGACTTCCGAACTGGCCAGTGCCACCGCCGCAATCCAGTCCCGCTCTGCCGCATCCGCCCGGCGATAGGTAAACTCCAGCTCGGCATCGCCGCCAAGCAAAACCGCGCCCTGATCGCGCAGCCCCGCCTCGATGGCGGACCGCACCGACCCGACGGCGGCGATGGACCCGACCCCCAGCGCCAGACACAGCAGGAACAGCCGGAAACCGGCGATACCGCCGCGCAACTCGCGCCGTGCATATCGGGCGGCCAGACCCAGGCTCATGCCGCTGCTCCGGCCCGGCGCCGCTCTTCGCCGACAATCCGGCCATCGGCCAGCCGCACCACCCGGTCGCAGCGCGCCGCCAGATCGGGGGCATGGGTCACGAGGATCAGCGTCGCGCCATGATCGTCACGCAGCCCGAACAGCAGATCCATGATCGCCAACCCCGTCGCACCATCCAGATTGCCGGTCGGCTCATCGGCCAGCACGATCGCAGGGCGCGGCGCAGCGGCGCGCGCCAAGGCCACCCGCTGCTGTTCCCCCCCCGACAACTGGCTGGGAAAATGCCCGGTGCGGTGGCCAAGCCCGACCCGCACCAGTTCCGCCGCCGCACGGTCAAAGGCATCGGCCACCCCTGCCAGTTCCAGCGGCACCGCCACATTTTCCAGCGCCGTCATGGTGGGAATCAGGTGGAAGCTTTGGAACACAATCCCCATATTGCCTCTGCGGAACTGCGCCAACGCATCTTCGCCCAGCGCGGTCAGGTCATGGCCCAACACCTTGACCACGCCGCCGCTGGCCTGTTCCAGCCCGCCCAGCAGCATGAGGAGCGACGACTTGCCCGACCCCGAAGGACCGACCAGCCCGATGCTTTCGCCCCGCGCCACCTCCAGTGTGATGCCGCGCAAGATCTCCACCATCCCGGCATTGCCGCTGAGCGACAGCGTCACATCCTTCAGCGCCAGTATCGGGTCGTCAATTGAAGGGGGCATCGGCATTGTCCTTGCAAGGTCAGGCTGGGCGGGGTCAGGCTTGGCAGTGTCACGCTTGGCAGGGTCACGCTTGGCATATCGGGTGCGGTTGGCGCTTTGCAACCTTGCCTTGTGGACGATTGTCGCAACAGCCCAGGCGCAGGCAGAACCGATCACGATCGTGGCATTGGGTGACAGCCTGACGGCGGGATATGGCCTTGCCGAGGCTCAGGGGCTGGTGCCGCAATTGCAGGCCTGGCTGACGGCACGCGGCAATGACGTGGTGATGGTCAACGCCGGGGTCTCGGGTGACACCAGCGCCGGCGGCCTGTCGCGGCTGGGATGGAGCCTGACGCCGGACGCCGATGCGCTGATCGTCGCACTGGGTGCCAACGACATGCTGCGCGGCATCGATCCGGCGGTCACCCGCGCCAATCTCGACGCGATCCTTGTGGAGGCCGATGCGGCGGGCCTGCCGGTGCTGCTGGTCGGAGTGCGCTCGCTGGGCAACTATGGCGCAGACTTCCGGGCGGCGTTCGACAGCATGTATCCCGACCTCGCGGCAAAACACCAAACCCTCCTTTTCCCCGACTTCTTCGCCCCCCTCCGCTCGGAAAACGCCACTGCCAACCTCAGCAGCTACATCCAGCTTGACGGGCTGCACCCCAACGCCAAGGGGGTGGCGCTGGTGGTGGAGGCGCTGGGGCCGCAGGTGGCAGCGTTGGCGGGGCGAGTGGGGAAGTAATCTGCGAAGGCTGTGCAACAACCTCGCTTCTTGCGCCGGCAGCGAGGTGATCTCAGCAGGATTGCGGACTTCTGCGGCCGATCGTCAACAATTGCGGATCCGACCCCCCTCGGGAGTTCAGAGGCAGTTTCTCCGCGCTCGGAACCGTCGACCACAGCCATTACCATCGCGGGATTGCCGCCTTGAGCCCCGGGATGCCGATCAGCGCAACGATTCGCTTGATGATGTAGGCCTGCGCGTCCTGCGCCATTTCCGTGCGCACACCCCGAAGTCGCCGGGTCAGGAAATGGCAAGGACCAGTCCGGGCCTTGATGGTGCCGAAAGGATGTTCGACGGTCGAGCGGCGGACGATCATCGGGGCTGCCGGGCTTCGGCGTCTGGCATTCGCTTCTTCGACCAGGTGCTCATGCTCCCACCGCGAGCCCCGCCGTTCATCGCCGGTGGTGCAACGGCTCTTGAGTTCGCAATCCGCGCAAGCCCGCGTCCAGTAGCGTCGCATTTGCAGTCCCTGCTGTTTCGTGGTGGCACGGTGGGTCAGGGGCAACCCTGCCGGGCAGCGATAGATATCGGCATCATGGTCACAGTCAAAGTCAGCCTTCACATGATGCCCCTCTGATCTGGCACCGAACCTATAGGGACCCGGCACGGCCGCGGTGATGCCGACCTCAGCCAAGGTTCGAATCCGGCCACTGGCTTCGCATAGCCTGACGATCCCTCCCCCCTTCCCTTCCCCCCCATTTCCCGCAACACTCCCCCCAACGCCACCTACCCCGAGGCCCCCCATGACCCTGCTCACCCACCTCGCCGCCCTGCTCGGCCCCGCCCATGTGCTAAGCGGCGCGGAGGCCGCGCGCTACTCCCGCGACTGGCTGGGCAACTACCACTGGACCCCGCTGGCGGTGCTGCGGCCCGCCGACCGGGATCAGGTGGCCTCGGCGCTGAAACTGATCCATGCGGCAGGCGCTTCGGTGGTCCCCGTCGGGGGCAATACCGGCCTGACCGGGGCGACCGAGGCGGAGGGCACGCTGATGCTGTCGCTGGAGCGGCTGAACCATATCCGCGAGATCAATCCCGGCACCCGCACCGCCACGGTAGAGGCCGGGGTGGTATTGGCGCGCATCCATGAGGCGGTGGCGGAACATGGGATGATCTTTCCGCTGCTGTTCGGGGCGCGCGGCTCGGCGATGATCGGCGGCAACCTTTCCACCAATGCCGGTGGGTCCAACGTGCTGCGCTATGGCAATACCCGCGCGCTGTGCCTGGGGCTGGAGGTGGTGCTGGCCGATGGCACCGTGCTGGATCTGATGTCGCACCTGCACAAGGACAATTCCGGCTATGATCTGCGCGACCTGTTCATCGGGGCCGAAGGCACCTTGGGCATCATCACGGCTGCGGTGCTGAAGCTGCTGCCCAAACCCCTGGCCTATGCCACCGCGATGGTGGCGGTGCCGTCGCTCGCCGATGCCCTGGCGCTGCTGAACCGGCTGCAATCGGCCAGCGGCGGCATGGTCGAAGCCTTCGAATATATGCCGGGCAGCTACATGGACCGTCTGGCCCGCCGCCGCCCCGACCTGCGGATGCCGTTCGACCACAGGCAAGAGGTGAATATCCTTGTCGAAGTCGCCTCGACCGCGCCGCGCGATGCGACGCCGGGAGGGGACGGGGTAATGCCGCTGGCAGCGCTGCTGGAGCATGAACTGGCGGCGATGCTGGAAAGTGGGGCCGCGCTGGATGCGGTGGTGGCGGCATCCGAGGCGCAGCGGCGCGAGATGTGGGCGCGGCGCGAGGCGGCGGCGGAAATATCGGTGGGATGGGGCTCGATGGTCGACAGCGACGTGTCGCTGCCGCTGGACCGGGTTGCCCTGTTCCTTGACCGGATGGCGGGCCATGTGGCGCAGCTTGACCCCGCCGCCGATGTGATGGTGGTGGCGCATCTGGGCGATGGCAACATCCACCACACCATCTGGCCAACCCGCGATGACGCGGGCTTGCGCGACCTGCTGCGCGAAACGGTGGAAGATGTGGTGACGGACCTTGGCGGCAGCTTTTCCGCCGAACATGGCATCGGCCTGACCAAACTGCCGTCGATGGCGCGGCGCAAGAACCCGGCGGCGCTGGAGGTGATGCGCCAGATCAAGGCGGCGCTGGACCCCAAAGGTGTGCTGAACCCCGGCAAGGTGGTGCCCCGGGAATAGTCGCCGCGCGCGCCGCGCCTGCGGGCCGGGGTGTGGTGGCGGTACCGCCATACCGGCCGGTTTCAATCCAGCGGGCAACGTGGGAAAGGTTGGGCCAGGGTCTTTTGGGCAGGCCCTTTTGGACGGAAACGGAAGGGCTGACTGCCCTCCCGCACCCTCCCGTGGATATTTGCGCCAATGTGAAGCTGTGCGGCAGGCTCATTCGAAAAAGGCGCGGATGGCGGCGGTATATTCACCCGGAGCCTGAAACAGCGCCATATGGCTGACATCGGGCAGAATGATCTTGGTGGCACCGGGGATCACGGCGGCCATATGGTTGGTATGGGCGCGGGTGATCGCTTCATCATATTCACCCAGAACGATGGCGGTGGGGGTGGTGATCTTGGCCAGTTGGGCATCCGACCAGTTCGGCTGCGACATCCACATTTCGGAGATCTGGCCGACAAACGCGTCGAACTGGTCGGGAGTCGGCGACAGCCTGACATAGTCGGCCCCCATCATCGCAATTGCAGCACCAAAGGTCGGGTTGGTCATCACGCTGGGATCAACCCCGTCGATGGTGACATTGGCCGCCTGGGCAAACAGTTTGTCGAGCCGTTCGGGGTGGGTCATGGCAATGTCGATGCCGATGATGCCGCCATCGGACCAGCCGACCAGATCGACCTTGTCGATCTTGAGGTAATCCAGCAGCGCCAGATAGTCGGACGCCATCAGATCATAGCCAAAGGGTTGCGCCGAGCGGGTGTAGCGGCCGTGGCCCCGGCTGTCGGCAACCACGACGAGGTGATCGCGCATCAGGTCGATGACCTGATTGGCCCAGACATCGCCGTGGCCAAGGCCACCGTGGATCAGCAAAATCGGGATGCTGCCCGCCGGGGCCGCGCCGTAAGTGGCATAATACATCTGGATGTCGTTGACCGGCGCAAGGCCGGAGGATGCGGCGGCGGGCATGGCGGGGGCGGCGGCACCGTCATCCAGCGGTCTTGGGCGTTGGCGGAGGCAGCGGCCAGCAGGGTGGCGGCAAGACCAAGAGTTAGAACAGAGGCAAGGGCGCGCATCGGAAACTCCTTTGGTTGACCATGGGTCAATCCAACACCCAGTGCAGATTTAGGCGACTCCCAGTGGCTCGGCTCAATCCGGGAAAGCAGGGAACCGGCATTGGCAATGGCCCCCTCACGGTATCCGTGCCGCGATATAGCTGGCAAATTCGAAATTCGGCCGCTCCAGATGGCTGAGCGGGCCGGGTTCGGACAGCGACGCGCACAGGCCGCGATAGACCTTTTCGGTGCAGCCCTTGTCTTCGTCATTCACCGCATCGAGCAGGGTCTTGATATCGGCCAGATGGCGGGCGGCGTCGGGATCGGCGCACCAGTCCGCCGACATGCCGCCGCCATAAAGCACATTGACATGGCCGGGGCCGTCGGGGCTCAGACACAGGTACCAGAAATAGCCCGGCGTCAGGGTGATCAGCAGCGCCGGATAGATCGACAACAGCCAGGTGATGCGGCGCTGATCGCCCTGCAACCGGGTATCGGACGGGTGCGCCAGCGACAGCGGCACGGTGTCGTTTTTCATGATGTAGTGATAGTTGAAGGCGGGCGACCCTTCGGGGCAGGTCATTTTCAGCAGATCCACCGAGCCGCCGATGGTTCCCGAATGGCATACCGGCAAGTGGTAGCTTTCCATGAAATTCTCGGCCAGCACCTTCCAGTTGGTATTCCAGCGGAAGGTTTCGCGAAAGGTTTCACGGTAGCTGGACATATCAAGATAGCCGACCAGCGCATCGACATCCTTCAGCTTCTCCGCCGGGTCGGGGGCATCGGGGTTCAGCGTCACCATGATCCAGCCCTGCCAGACCTGCGCGCGGATGGCGGGAAGGGCGATCTGCTCCTTGCAGAAGCTGTCGTTCAGCGCCATCGCCGGGGCACCGCGCAGGGTGCCATCGAGGTTATAGGTCCAGGCGTGATAGGGGCAGGTGATGGCGCGCACAGTGCCGCGCCCCTCCAGCAGCACCGACATCCGGTGACGGCAGACGTTGGACAGGGCACGGATCGCCCCGTCGCGGTCGCGCACCACGATGACGGGTTCACCGGCGATCGACATCGTCAGATAGTCACCCGGGTTGGGCAGGGCATCGGCGCGACCGGCGCACAGCCAGTCGGCGCGGAAGATACGATCCTGTTCCAGCGCCAGAAACTCGGGCGAGGTATAGACCGCTTTCGGCATGGCGCGGGCCTGTTCGAACGGCACCGCCACATTGGCACGCAACGCGTCGACGGCGGACAGGGGATGGGTATCTTTCATTGCGGTGCTCCGCTGATTTGACCGAAAGCTATCGGCACCGGGCAGCAAAAAGTCAATCCGCACCTGCGGCATGATCCGGCGGGAAAATCTGCCTGCAGCGTCGCGCCGATAGCCGGGAAGCTACAGGATCAGATCACCCGCCGCCAGAACGGTTGCCGGTGCCAGCGCCAGGGTGAAATCGGCGATGCTGTCGCCGTTGGTATCGCCTTGCAGCAGGCCGGTGGCGGCGGTGCAGCGCAGTTGCCCCGCAACATTGGAAAAGACCCCTGCGCCGATGTAGATCAGGGTGCCGGGCAGCGCGACAAAGTCGAGCACATCCTGTTTGGTGGTAAAATCGCCGATCTGGTCGCGGGTGGTCGTGGTGTTGCCAATATCGGCGGCCGTCGCAAATACGAACACATCGGAACCGGCTCCGCCCTTCAGCATATCCCGGCCAAAGCCGCCAATGATGGTATCGTCGCCGGTGCCGCGGAACATCGTATCGTTGTTGCTGAAGCCAGTCATGGTATCGTCGCCTGCGCCGCCTCGCATGAGGTCATTCCCCAGATCGCCGAACAGAGTGTCATCCTGCGCCCCGCCGATCAGCGTGTCATTGCCGCCGCCGATCTGGCCAAAGACCATGCCGCCGCGGCCGTCATAACGGTCGGTGCCGGTGTTCAGAATGATAGAGCCCTGCACGGTTCCGGAATTGGTCACCACATCATCAAAGGCGTTGCCGCGCACCCCCCCGGTTCCGCCGGTGATCAGCCCGTGATTGTAGAGCGTGGCACCGCCGTTGGTCAACGTGACCATATCGACGCCCCACCACAGGGCAGAGGTGATGGCGCCGTAGTTTTCCACCCGGCTGCCCGCGCCGGTAAAGCTGAAAGACCCGATATTCACCCCGGAGCCAAAGGCGGCAACGGCGGCAAGGGTGCCGTGGTTGATGAGAACCGAGCCATTGCCTTCGATCTGGACGGCGTGATTGAAACGCTCGCTGAACGCCGCAAGCTGCGCATTGCCTGCGGTGATGGTGCCATAATTGACCAGCCGGTCGCCGACACCGCCGTTGATGCCAACGAACA
>Ga0105049_10003782_pt1 | contig 17849 bp, 18 predicted proteins | sample MAT06_FD_78087 | JGI IMG/M metagenome (GOLD analysis project Ga0105049, IMG submission 78087) | Freshwater microbial communities from Lake Fryxell liftoff mats and glacier meltwater in Antarctica - MAT-06 | ecosystem: Environmental > Aquatic > Freshwater > Ice > Liftoff microbial mat | place...
CGCTGACGGTGATGGCCAGTGGCAGCGCGGCGGCTTTCGACCGTGCCCGCCCGGTGCTGGACCGCATCGCCGCCAAGGTGTGGGAGTTGGGCGAGGCGCCGGGCCTGGGCGCCACCATGAAGGTGGTGCACCAGCTTCTGGCCGGCGTGCATATCGCCACCGCGGCTGAGGCGATGGCGCTGGGCATCAAGGCCGGCCTGGACCCGGCGCAGATCTACGGCGTGGTGACAGGGGCCGCGGGCAATTCCTGGATGTTCGCCAACCGCATGGCGCATGTTCTGGCGGGCGATGACACGCCGCATTCCGCGGTGAACATCTTCGTCAAGGATCTGGGGCTGGTGGAGGCGCTGGCGCGGGAGGCGAATTTTCCCATCCCCCTGGCGGCCCAGGCCTTGCAACTGTTCGTGGCCGCCGCGGCGCAGGGGCATGGCGGGCGGGATGATGCCTTCGTCATCCGCGCCTATCAGGCGCTGACGGGGATTGTGCTGCCGGGTGAGGAAAAACCTACCCCAGCCGGCTGAGCGCCTCGCAGATATGCTCCACCTGCGCGTCGCTCAACTCCGGATACATCGGCAGCGAGAACACAACCTTGGCTGCTGTGCTGGTCTCCGCGCAGCCGGCGGGTCCCAGCGCGGTGCGGCCGGCATAGGCTGATTGCTCGTGCACCGGCACCGGGTAGTGGATGCCCGTGCCCACGCCCTCGGCCCGCAGCCTGGCCATCACTGCCGCGCGGTCATCGCTGCGCAGGACGTATTGGTGGAAGACATGCGTGGCATCGGCGCGCCGCGCCGGCGGGGTGAAGGGGCCGCCGGCCAGTGCCGCGTCATAGGCATCGGCGATGGCGCCACGCCGGGCGTTGCCGGCATCGAGATGCGTCAATTTCACCCGCAGGATCGCCGCCTGCACTTCATCGAGGCGGGAATTGATGCCGATCAGCGAGGAGACATAGCGCTCCTTCCAGCCATATTGCCGGATGGCGGCGATGCGCTCGGCCAGTTCCAGGTCACGCGTGGCCAGCACGCCGCCATCGCCCAGCGCGCCCAGATTCTTGGTGGGGTAGAGCGAGAAAGCGCTGGCATGGCCGATGGTGCCGAGCATCTGCCCGCCCAGCGTCGCGCCATGGCATTGCGCGCAATCCTCGATCAGCGGCACGCCGGCGCGTTCGCAGGCCGCCAGCATCGGCCCCAGGTCGCAGGGTTGGCCATAGATATGCACCGCCACCACGGCGCGGATGGGCGGGATGCCCGGCGGGGGGTCCTCCAGCACGGCGGCCAGTTCATCGGCGTCCATGGTGTAGGTGTCGGGGTCGATGTCGAGCAGCAGCGGAGTGGCGCCCGTCATCTCGATCGCGGCGACGGTGGCGACGGCGGTATGCGAGACGGTGACGACGGTCGCACCCTCGCCAATGCCCATGCCGCGCAGGATGAGCGCTATGGCGTCCGTGCCATTGGCGCAGCCGACGGCTCGCGTGCCTTCGCCCAGCCAGGCGCCGTATTCGCGTTCGAAGGCGGCACCCTCGGCGCCCAGGATGTACCAGCCGGAATTCAGCGCCCGCGCCACGGCGGCGTCGATCTCGGCCTTGTGGGCGCGGTAGCCGGCGCCCGGATCGGCCTGGGCAATGACGGTGAGGGGTGCGTTCATCTCAGGCGTTCCTACAGGTAATCCGTCAGGTGTTCACGATACCAGGCAAGCGACAGGCGCAGCCCCTCATCCAGCGAGGTGGCGGGCGCCCAGCCGGTGGCTTTCCGGAAGGCATGGTCATCGGCGTGGTAGCTGCCGATGTCGATCGGCGCGCGGTCGGCGGGAAATTCACGGGTGGAAAAGCTGCCCTGGCCGTCATTGGCCGCGATCAGCCTCTCCGCCAGATCATGCAGTGAAATTGGGGGCGAGCCGCCCAGATTGAAGACCTGGCCATTCACGCCCGGCGCGTCGGCCTGTTCAGCCGCGGTGAGGAAAGCCGCCGTCACATCATCGACGTAGGACAGGTCGCGCAGCTGCGCGCCGCCCCAGACCTCGAAGGGTTCGGCTTCCAGCACCCGGCGGATCCAGATGCCCAGGAAGGTCTGCTTGGCGTCGCGGATGCGCAGGCGGGGGCCATAGCAATTGGTCAGCCGCAGTGAGACGACAGGGCGGCCCAGCACGCGGCTTTCCAGCAGCCAATACTGCTCGCCCGCCCATTTCGAGACACCATTCGCGTCCGGTGGGTTGACCGGATGCAGCTCGTTCACCGGCAGGCTGACGGGGCGGCCGTAGAATTGCCGGGTGGAGGCATGCACCACGCGGGCCTCCGGCGCTGCCTCGCGCATCGCCTGGATCAGCCGCACCTGGGCCACGGCGTTGATGCCGATATCGGAGACCGGGTCCTTCTGGCCGCCCATGTGGCTGGTCTGCGCCGCCATGTTGAACAGCACCTCGCAGCCCTTCGCCAGGGAATGCAGCTCGGTGTCGCGCAGGTCGCCGCGCACCAGCATCACGCCGGCCCCATCGAGGTTGCGCGGGTTGGCGCCGCCCTCCTCGCTCATGGCATCGAGTGCGGTGACGCGTGCGCCCATGCCGGCCAGCGCGTGGCAGAGGTTGGAGCCGAGGAAGCCGGCGCCGCCCGTCACGAAGACACGCCGGTTCTTCCACCAGGGCTTGTTCATTCAGCGGCACCCAGGCGCTGGCCGGCATATTTGCGGGCGCGAATCGGGCCCCACCAGGCTTCATTGTCGAGATACCACTGGATGGTGGCGGCCAAGCCGTCCTCGAAGCCATATTTGGCGCGCCATCCCAGCGTCTTTTCGGCGCCAGACGGGTCCATGGCGTAGCGCAGGTCGTGGCCCGGGCGGTCCTTCACATAGGTGATCAGACGGGCGCGGGGGCCGGCGGCATTGGGGCGTTTTTCATCCAGGATTCGGCAGATCGCCTTCACCACGTCGATATTCGCGCGCTCCTGCCGCGGCCCGAGGCAATAGGTGGCGCCGGGCGTGCCGTGGAAAAAAGCGAGGCACAGCGCCTCGGCATGGTCGTCGACATGAATCCAGTCCCGCACCTGCATGCCATTGCCATAGACCGGCAGCGGCTGGCCATGCAGCGCGTTGAGGGTGACTAGCGGGATCAGCTTCTCGGGGAATTGCCAGGGGCCGTAATTGTTCGTCGTGTTGGAGACGAAGGCGGGCAGGCCATAGGTGTGCTCCCAGGCGCGGACCAGGTGGTCGGACGCGGCCTTGGAGGCGCTGTAGGGGCTGCGCGGGTCATAGGGGGTGTGTTCGTCGAAGGGTGGGTCGTTCGGCCCCAGGCTGCCGAACACCTCATCGGTGCTGACGTGGTGGAAGCGGAAATTTGCCTTTGCCTCGCCGCTCAGGCCCATCCAATGGGCGCGCGCGGCTTCCAGCAGCACCTGGGTGCCGACGATATTGGTCTGGATGAACTGGACCGGGCCGTCGATCGAGCGATCGACATGGCTTTCGGCTGCCAGATGCATGACGCGGGCGGGCGCGAAGCGCTGAAAGGTTTCGGCCACCGCCGCCGTGTCACAGATATCGGCGTGGATATGGATGTGGCGGGGATGGCTCAGCCATTCGCCCAATGATTCAGGGCTGGCGGCGTAGGTCGAGCAATCCATGTTCACGACCACCTCGTCGGTGGTGGCCAGCAGCCGCCGGACCACCGCCGAGCCGATGAAACCAAGTCCGCCAGTGATCAGAACAGTCATGCAAGGCCCCTTCGTACGCCGCAGTTATCGACACGGATTGCGGCGCTTTTGGACCGGGATCGTGGCAAATTCAACGCGCCGCCAATTCCATGGCCAGCTTGCGGCGCATGGCGCGGGCGAAATCGCCCCAATCGTTGGCGGAAAGCGCGAAGCCGCCCACGGTGATGGCATTCTCGCGCAGCCAATCGGCGGGGGTGCCGGGAGCATTGACGGCGGCTCCACCGCCAGCGGCGGAGCCGCCTGGGGCATTTACGGCGGCTCCGCCGCCTGGGACATCAACGGCGGCTCCACCGCCAGGGACATCAAGGGCGGCTCCGCCGCCAGCGCCATTGCCGCCGGGATGGCGGCCAATGCCGATGGCATTCACCCGCACCCCGCGTTCCGCCGCCGCGTCACGCGCGCGGGCGGTCGGCCCCGGGTCGGCGTCGCCATCGGATGAGATGTCCACCACCTCCTGCTCGGCCTGGCACGGAGCCTCATCGAAGGCGGCGAGCGCGTCGGTGATCGCCTCACCGATCCGGGTGCCGCCATAAAGCACGCGCGGCGCCTCGCGCAGGGCCTGCGCGAAGGCATGCGCTTCTGCCGCACCAGAGACGATGCGCCAGGGCACCAGCGGGCGGGTGATGTCGGAGAAGGCGATGGCGGTCATCGCCACCGACCCCTGGCGCTCGATGATGCGGACCACCGCGTCATCGGCGATGGCCTCGGCGGTGCCGTCCGCCTGCATCCGCCAATCCTCGCTCGAAACGGAGCCCGAGGCATCCAGCAACAGCACAAGTGCGACGGCGCAGGCGATGGGCATGGCTCAATCTCCCGTCATGGTGAGGCTGCCGGGATTGACCGTGACAGTCCCCGAGCCGGTGACAGAGGTGGCCGCCGAGAGCGTTCCCCAGGTCAGTGGATTGCCGCCGGCCGCCGCATCGAACAGGCCCAGATGCGACAGCGTGCCGACGGCGCCGATGAAGCTGAAGCGGATGGCCTCCGCATTGGTCTGCACGCCGGTGCCGGTGAAGGTGACGCGCTGACGGGCATAGCCATTGCCGACCGGTTCGCCCGTCAGCCCCGTCGGGTCGCTGCCGCCGGTGCCCAGCCCGCAAAACACCGCGGTGGGGGTTGTGGGCGTGCGGCCGCAAAGCGTGCGGGCCAGGAGATTCTTCGCGTGATCGGTCAGGGCGCTCATCGGATGTGAACCTTTTATGGAGGGGTTGAGGTGAAGATGCGCTGAAAGGGGGCGGCAAAAACTGCCGGTCCGCGCCGCCAATCAGGCGGCGCATGCCGAGTTCAGGCGTCGTTCGCCGCGGCGAAATCCGGCGCGGCCTCATCGCCCGCCGCCGCACGCACTGCGCGGTAGATCGCGCCGATCTCCAGCATGCCGCCGGCCAGCACCGCCTGGGCCGGGAAGCGGTAATTCATGCGCGAGAGCGGTGCCTTGCCGGCGCGGCGCGCCGCCTCGTCGCGGTAGCCATGCAACTGCGCCTCGACCACGCCGGCGGAGAGGTCCGCCTGCAGGTGGGTCAGGCGCCAGTATTCAGCGGTGATGCCGGTCTCGGCGATCTCATGCGGGTGCAACAGGGCCATCGGGGGCTTCCTTGTGTCGGAGGGGGAGGGAACGTTGCCAGGCGCTCAGCGCGCCGGTTGACCGGCGGCGATCTGGCTGCGCCGGGCGCCACTCAATGCGCCGCGGGAAACCGCGAGGCTGAGCAGGGCCGAGAATTCCGGGCTGTCCAGATTGGCCTCGTTCTGTGCCGCGACGCGCAGCGCCGCGGTCATGAACTCCGGCCCCGAGGCCCAAAGCGCCGCCACCTCGGCGGAGGTGAACAGCCCCAGGAAATCGGCGCCGTTGACCATGCGCGGTGAGGCGGGCGGCGAGAGCCACTGGCCGTCGGCGGCCAGGCGCCAATCCTCGCCGCAAGCGGCCGGGCAGGTCTGCCAGCCGCCGGCAGTATCGCCCGCCGGCAGCATCGGCAGGGTCTCGGCCATGCCCGGCAGGGTTTCGGAAAGCCGCGTCAGGCGGACCTGGCCGTGGCGGATGAAGGCCCATCGCTGCGTCATGCTGAGATCTCCCGAATGAAGAGGCTGGCGGCCACGCGCACGGCGCCTCCGCCGGTGTCGCGGAACGACAGATTGATGCCACCCAGCGAGGTGTCGGCGCTGAGCGAGATGCTCCAGTTGGCGTTCGCGGTCCCGCTGTTGGTCTGGGTCGAGCTGATCGCGGAACCGGCGGCGACGGCCTGTATCGAGGCCGCGCCATTGCTGCCCAGATTGAAGCCATTGCCGACGAAGGTGGATGCCACGCCGGACAGCCGCCCGCCCCAGGAACAGCCTATCCAAGATGCATTGAATCCTGCTGCGTCCGTGGAGCGTGCCGTGACAAGGTAGAAAAAGGAGCAACCGCTGTTGTCCACCATCAGCGGCACGTTGCCACTGCCCGCCGCATTGCCGTCCGCGGTCAGGCGCATCGCCGTGGTGCCGGTGGTGTTGCGGCCGAGTTGGGCGATGCGCATCTGATTGTCGCCGGCCGCGCCGAACATGAAGCCGGACAGCGCCAGCGCGCCGCGCAGGCCCCGGTCTGTCGCGCCATGGCCCAGCGCTGCCGAATACATGCCCGACAGCGCATTGTCGCGCCCCCCCAGGATGGCGGAAAAATCCCCGCCGGCGACCTGGGCAGCCGCGCTGCGCAACGTCTGCAAATCCACCGCATTCTGGCCACGGGCATTACCGCCGGCCGTGGTGTTGTCGGGGAACTGCGCCAGGAAGGCGCCGCTGCCCTTCGGCTGGCCGGCCACCGCCGAGATGTTGGCGTCAGACCCCGCCGCCTGCCAGCCGACGCGGGCGGAGGCGCTGGAGGCGCTGCCCACCATCTGCACGGCGTTGACGGCGTTGGCGGTATTGAGCACCTGCATCTGGGTGCCGCCGCCGGTTTGCAGCGTGTAGGCCCCGCTGCCCTTGGTCTGCAGCAGCAGCCCCACATTGGTGTCGGAGCCGAGTGCTGCCAGGCTGGGCGTGCCGCCGGTGGCCGCGCCGGAGATGGCCAGCCGGTTCACCGTGGAGCCGGGGGCGGTGACCTCCAGCCCATGGGCGCCGATGGCGGCACCCAGGGTGACGCTGCCGCCCTGGGTCAGCCGCAGCATCTCGGCGCCATTGGCCACCATCGCCAGCGCGGTGGAGGAGGAAGTGAGGCCGGTATTGGCCTGCCCCACCGCCACGCCGGGCTTGCTGGTGACGCCGGCCGGGCCGCGCATCTGCACCACGCCATTGCCGTCGCTGTTGTTCAGCGTGCCGGCAAAACTGCCTTCCAGCACCGCCGGGCTGCCCAGATGCACCCGGTTGGCGCCGCTGCCACCATTGTCCAGCTGGATGGCGGCCGAGCCATTGTTGCGGGTGTTGTAGCGCACCACGCGCAAAGCCGAGATGTCGAGCCGGTTGTTGCTGCCCATCAACCGGATCGCGTTGTCCTCGACCGCATCGATGCGCAGATTGCCGATCTGCACCCTGCCGTCGCTGGCACTCATCAGGATGCCGTAGGAGCCGGCCACGGCGGGGCCACCGCCATTGAAGATTTCGCCCTGCGCGGTGAAGTTGGCGATCAGCCCATCCACCCCGGAGGTGTCGATCAGCACGCCGAATTTGCAGAAATCCGTGTAGGCCGAATTGATGTAGAACTTCGTGGTGTAGCCGGTGGCGCCGTTGGTGAAGCGGAAGCCGCTGCGGTAGCCCAGGACGAAGACCTGATCGATGAACGGGCCATCGGCGCGCTTGAAGACCAGCGCATCGCCATTGGCCTGCTGCCAACGCACCACATTGTTGTCGGCGCTCCAGAACGGCCAGAAATGGATGTTGTGCATCCGCGGCACATCGAGCGCCATGTCGATCTCGATGCCGCAGGTGAAGACCTGACCGCGGATCCGACGGAAATCGGTGCGTCCCGAATTGAAGCAGTAGAAGCCGCGGGTGATGTTGCAGAGGAAGACGTTGTCGAAATCCACCCCGCCCAGGCAATCGGTGATGCGGAAGAACCAGTCATAGTCGACCGGCGCCCAGGAGGCGTTGAAGGTGGCGTTCTGCGCCTGGGTCACCGCGATGTCGCGCACCACCGAGCCGCGGGCGCCGACGCCGGTGAAGGTGATGGGGGTGAAGCCGGTCTCGCTGACCGAGAGCCAGGTGCCGTCACCCGGGCCCGGGCCTTCGGTGAAGCCCACGCCTTCCAGCCGCACCGCCACACCGTCGACGACGACGGCGCTGGCCAGGCGGTAGACCTTGGGGCCGAACTGCACCACGCCCCCACCCGCACCCCTCAGCGCATTGATGGCGGCCTGGATCGCCGGCGCGTCGTTGGTGACGCCGTTGCCCACCGCGCCGAAGTCGCGGACATGGACGCTGCGCTGGTCATGCACATTGGCGCGCAACTGCGCCAGCGTGGCACGCCGCGTGGTGGGCGTGGTGCCAAGTTGGGTTATGGGCGTGAGGTCGCTTTCCGCTAGCGAGGTGGCTGTCGGCAATTGGCTGATGCGAAGATCGCTCATGAAGGGGTTCCATCGGCGAGGGGGCGGGAGGGACGGTCTGGGCCGGGCTCAGCGCAGCAGCGCGAAGCCGCTTTCCATCAGGATCACGAAGCCGTTTTCCTGCTGCATGGCGTCATTGGGCGGCGCCACGCTGAATGTGCGGGAGACCGCGGCCAGGCCGGGGTCCTGGGCGTCCTCCATGCGGATGCGATAGCCGCTGCCGATGGGCGGCACGGGGACGGCGGCGGTGGCGAAGCCGCCCGTCACCGTCACCACCTGGCTGGCCACCACCGTCTGGCCGGCGGCATTGCGCACGCTGACCACGACCTGGCTGATCGGGCCCTGCACCTGGGCCGAGACCGGGATGGTGCCGCCAGCGATGAAGCCGGCCACCAGCGGGGCCAGCACGATGGTGCGCACGACAGCACCGACCGCCTGGGTGACGGAGAAGCGCTGCGCGGCACCGCGCACGGCGGCCAAGGGGGTGACGGCGCCGTCCAGCGTGACGCCGGGGCCGAAGCCGGGGCCCGAGCGCAGCGGCAGCATGGCCAGCGCGTCGGCGGCCTGGAGGAACATGATGTCGCCGGGCCTGAGCTGCCCCGCCACCGGCGAGAAATAGCCGGTGGTCGCGACATCGGCGCGAAGGTCGGAGGTGACGTAGCGCCACATCGAGAAGCCGTTGGTCTGGATCAGCGGCGTGAGGCCGGAGGCGGCGAAGGGCATGGGCTGTTCTCCTGTGCGGGATGGGCGCGCTGGCGCGTGGGGGCCACGCCGCGCATGCGGGGGTGGCGGTGCGGGCTGGACATGGTTCGACGCCGGCGCGGCAATGGCGGCGCGGCGGGCTTCAGGAATAAAGGAGAGAGAGGGCGCCGCGTCAGCCGCGGACCAGGCCAACGAAGCGGACGCAGTTCGCCCGTTGATATGGCGTGATTAGCAAGATAGTCCTTTCAATGTCAAGCAAAATATTCCTATAAGCCCGCCTTTTCTCTCTTCGGGCTTGACGCGCCGCCCGCCGCTCGCAACAGCTTGGCCACCATCACAGGAGCCTGCATGCGACCCCATCCGCGCCCGCGCCTGACCCGTCTGCCCATCCTGTTGCTGGCCGCGCTGCTTCTGGCCCTGCCGGGTCAGGGCCAGGCCCAGGCCCAAGACCGGGCCCAGGACCGGGTGATCAATGTCTTCAACTGGGCCGACTACATCGACCCCTATGCGATCGAGCGCTTCCAGCGCGAAACCGGCATCCGTGTCCGGTACGATGTCTATGACAGCCTGGAGACGCTGGAAGGCCGCCTCAGCGCCGGGCGTTCGGGCTTCGATGTGGTGGTGCCCACATCCGAGCCCAGCTTCGCCCGACTGGTGCGCGCGGGCGCGCTGCGGCCGCTGGACGCAGCACTTCTGCCCAATCTGCGCCATCTCGACCCGGCACTGATGGCGCGCGTGGCGCCGGTTGACGCCGCCAACCGCCATGGCGTGATCTATTTGTGGGGCACGGTGGGGCTGGGGATGCGGGAGGATCGCATCCGCGCGCTCGCCCCCGATGCCGACCTGGACAGCATGGCGCTGCTGCTCAACCCGGCCAATGCGCGCCGGCTGGCGCGCTGCGGCATCGCGGTGATGGACAGCGCCACCGATGTGCTGCCCTCGGTGCTGCAGTTTCTCGGCCGCGCGCCGGACAGCGCCGATCCCGCCGACTTACGCGCGGCCGAGCAGGCGTTGCTGGCCATCCGCCCGCATCTGCGGTCCATCCCGAGTTCGGCCGCCATCATCGATGCGCTGGCGAGTGGCGAGATCTGCCTCGCGCTGACCTATTCCGGCGACGTCATCCAGGCCGGGGTCCGGGCGCGTGAGGCCGGGCGGCCCTTCGCCATCCGCTACGTAGCACCCAGGGAGGGGGCGCAGCTGTGGTTCGACATGCTGGCCATCCCCGCCGATGCGCCGAACCCGCAGGGCGCGCATGCCTTCATCAACTTCCTGCTCGCCCCCGATGTGATGGCGGGCATCACCAACCAGGTGCGCTACCCCAACGCCGTGCCGGCCTCACGCCCGCTGCTGCGGCCGGAGGTGGCGGATGATCCTTCGATCCATCCCACTGCCGAGACGCTGGCGCGATCCTTCCTGGCCGGCACGCCCACGCCGGCGGCCGAGCGCGCCCGCGCCCGGCTTTGGGCCCGCTTCAAGGCCGGCCGGTGAGCCTGCGGGTCGAGGGGCTGAGCAAGCGCTTCGGCGCCATAACGGCGCTGGATGGGCTGGAGCTGGAGGTGCGGGCGGGCGAATTCCTGGCGTTGCTCGGCGGCTCGGGGTCGGGGAAGTCCACGCTTTTGCGGCTGGTGGCGGGGTTTGAGGCGCCCGATGCCGGGCGCATCACGATAGGCGGTCGCGACATGGCCGGCCTGCCGCCGCAGCGCCGGCCCTGCGCCATGATGTTCCAGTCCTATGCGCTGTTTCCGCATATGAGCGTGGCGCAGAATATTGGCTATGGCCTGCGCCGCGCCGGCATGCCCGAGCGCGTCCGGGTGGAGGAACTGCTGGCCCTGGTTGGGCTTGCCGGCTATGGCGCCCGGCGCCCGGCGCAGCTCTCGGGCGGCCAACAGCAGCGCGTGGCGCTGGCCCGCGCGCTGGCCACCAGGCCGCCCCTGCTGCTGCTGGATGAGCCGCTGGCAGCACTCGATGCCGGGCTGCGGGCGCAGACGGGCGCCGAGTTGCGCCGGTTGCAGCGCGAGACCGGCACCAGCTTCGTCATGGTTACCCACGACCAGGCCGAGGCGCTGGGCCTGGCCGACCGCATCGCCCTGCTGGCGCATGGGCGGCTGGAGCAGATCGGCCCGCCGCGCGAGGTCTATGCCAGCCCGGCCACACGCTTCGTGGCGGAATTCCTGGGGGCGGCGAATGTGCTGGAGACTGCCCAGGGCGTCTTTGCGCTGCGGCCGGAGCGGCTGCGTCTGGGCAGCCTGGGCCGGCTGGCCGCCACAGTCACGCAAGTGGCGTTCCGCGGCGATGACTGGTCCGTCGCCTGCGTCACCGCCGCGGGCCAGACATGGCGCGCCACGCTGCCCGGCGATGCCACGCCGCCTGTGCCGGACACCCAGTTGATGCTGGACTGGGATGATGCGGCGATGGTGAGGCTGCGCGCGTGATCCGCGCGCTGGCCACGGCCTGGCTGGGCCTGTTGGTGGCGGTACCTCTGCTGGTGGTGCTGGCCATCGCCTTCGCCATCCCCGATGCCGGCCTGCCACCCTTCCGCCTGCCCGTCGAGAATGGCCGCTGGGTGGAGGGCAATGAATCCTGGACCGTGCTGACCGAGGACGGCTTCTACCTGGCGGCGCTGCTGCGTTCCCTGGTCGTGGCGGGGGCGACGGCGGGGCTTTGCCTGCTGCTCTCCTACCCGATGGCGCTGGGAATACTGCGGGCGGCGCCGGGGCGGCGGGTGCTGCTGCTGGCGCTGGTGCTGCTGCCGCTTTGCATCGGCTTCGTGCTGCGCATGGCAGCCTGGGTGGGGCTGCTGCGGGATTCGGGGCTGATCAACCAGGCGCTGCTGGCGCTGGGGGTGATCAGCGAACCACTGCCGATGCTCTACAGCCGGGGCGGGCTGCTGGCGGGCATGGTGCACAGCTACCTGCCCTTTGCCCTGCTGCCGCTCTATGCCGCGCTGGCGGCGCGCGACACGCGGCTGGAGGAGGCGGCGGCCGATCTGGGCGCTGGTGCCTTCACGGTGTTCCGCACCATCACCCTGCCGGGGAGTGCGGTGGCGGGGGCGGCCGCCTTTCTGCTGGTGTTCATTCCTGCCGCCGGGGAGTTCGTCATTCCCGCCATTCTAGGCGCGCCGGATGCGCTGCTGGCCGGCGGCGCGATCTGGCAGGAGTTCTTTGCCGCCCGGGACTGGCCGCTGGCGGCCGCGGCTTCGGTGGCGCTGCTGGTGGCGCTGCTGCCGCCGCTTCTGCTGTGGCAGCGGCTGGAGCAGCGCCGATGACACGCTGGGTGCTGGGCCTTGGCCTGTGTTTTCTGTGGGCGCCGGTGCTGCTGATGGCAGGCTTCGCCTTTTCCGACGCACGGCAGCCGTTTGTGTGGGGCGGGTTTTCCTGGCGTTGGTTCGTGGCGCTGGCGGGCAATGAACGGATGCTGGAGGCCGTCACGATCTCACTGCTGGTGGCGGCGGGGGCGGCGAGCCTGGCCACGCTGGCCGGCGGCGCGCTGGGCTGGGTGTTGGGACGGCAGGGGGGTTTCGCCGGGCGCGGGCTGTTCGGCGCCCTGGCGGCGGCGCCGCTGGTGCTGCCCGAGGTGGTGACCGGCCTTGCGCTGCTGCTGCTGTTCGTGGCGTTGGAACAGGTGACGGGCTGGCCGCGCGGCCGCGGCATGCTGACCCTGCTGCTGGCCCATGCCAGCCTTGGCGCTGCCTACGTCGCTGTGGTGGTGCAGGCCCGGCTGGCCGGAATGGGGAGGCAGTTGGAGGAGGCGGCGGCCGATCTGGGTGCAGGGCCGGGAACGGTATTCCGCACCGTGACGCTGCCGCTGATGGCGCCTTCGCTCGCGGCGGGCTGGGGGCTGGCCTTCCTGTTGTCCTTCGATGATGTGGTGCTGGCCAGCTTCACCAGCGGGCCGGGGGCCACGACGTTGCCGCTGCTGTTGTTCAGCCAGTTGCGGATGGGGCCTACGCCGGAGGCGCACGCGCTGGCGGTGGTGTTGCTGGCGGTGGCGGGGCTGGGTGTGGCGGTTTGGTATGGCTGGAGGCGGCGGGCTTAGGGCACCTTGTCCAAGGCCTCCCTGAAAAGCCCCAGCAGCGCTGCGGCAAAGACATGCATATTCGCCACCCGGTCGGTGCTCCCAGTCTCGATGGTGCGGCTGAGGCAGACCGGCCCGTGGATGGCCAGGCAGCTATGGCCCGCCGCGTCACCATAGCTGTTGCCGCGCGGCCCGGCCGCCCCGGTCTCGGCAATGCCCCAATGGGTGCCGAAGCGTTCATGCAGCCGCCGCGCCAGCAACTGCGCGTAGAGTTCCGAGGAGGAGCGCATCCCCGCCATATCCTCATCCGTGATGCCCATCAGCGCCCCGCGTGCCGCCCTGGTATAGACCACAGCGCCGCCCATGAAATACGCGCTGGCTCCGGGCACCGCGAGCAGTGCGGCCGAGACCAGACCGCCCGATGAGGATTCGGACACCGCCACCGTCTGCCCCTGCGCCTTGAGCATGGCACCGATGATTTCGTTGGCCGGCAGCAGACTGAACATCGAATAGCGCTCCTTTGTAGCCGCGGTTTACGCGCGTTGGACCAAAAGAAAGCCCGCCAGACCTTTCGGGTGGCGGGCAAGTCAATCAGGGAGGCTCCACGTCTGGGAGACGGAGGGTTGGGAGACCCTCTCGGCAAAACATGGCCGATGGGCGTACGGTAGATTGAATTCATCTATGCAGTTACGGGAAGGTCACGCGCCTGTCATGCGTTTTCGGCATGGTCCAGTAATTTTCGTTGCTAAACCGTGCTGTTCGCGAGTTCGGCGACGAGAAAGTCCCGGAATACCGCCACCCGCTTGGAGTTCCGCATCTCCTCAGGATAGACGAAATAGGCGTTCACCCTGGGCGGCTTGAGGTCCGGCAACACCTGCACCAACCCCGCCAGATCGGTACCGATATAATCGGGCAACGCCGCCAGCCCCAGGCCGGACTGCACGGCGCGCAGCATGCCCGTCAGGCTGTTCACCTCCACCGCGGCACGACGTTGGCTGCCATTGCGGCGCCCCACCTCTGCCAGCCAATTGATCTCCTCGATCGGTGGCCGGTAGTCGCCCCAGACCACCAGGCGGTGGGCGTCCAGATCCTCCGGCCGCACCGGCATGCCGTGCTGCTTCAGATATTCGGCCGAGCCATAGACCTTCCAGCCGAAGCTTGCGATGTGGCGTTGGATCAGGTCGGGCTGCTTGGGCGGGTGCATGCGGATGGCCACGTCCGCCTCGCGCATCGCAAGATCCAGATCGGCATCGTCGAGCAGGACGGACACGCTGACCTCGGGGTGCAGTTCCAAAAACCGGTGCAGCCGCGGCGCCAGCCACGAACTGCCAAAGCCCGTGGTCGTGGTGATCTTGAGCCGCCCCGCCGCGCGTTCCCGCCCCTCGGTCAGCAGGGCCTCGGTCATGGCGAGCTTGGCAAAGACGTCGCGCACCGTGCGGTTCAGCGTCTCGCCGCTTTCGGTGAGGATCAAGCCGCGCGCATGGCGGTGGAACAGCGGGACGGAGAGCGATTCCTCCAGCGCCTGGATCTGCCGGGAGACGGCGGATTGGCTGAGGTTCAGGCTCTCCCCCGCATGGGTGAAGGAGCCGGCTTCGGCCACTGCGTGAAACACCCGCAGCTTGTCCCAATCGAGCGGCATCAGGCGGCCTGGATTTCGGTGGCGTAGGTTTCGGCGGCGTGGGCCGGGCTGTGGGCAGCCGCCAGAAAGCGCTCGGCATCCAGCGCCGCCATGCAGCCGGTGCCCGCCGCGGTCACCGCCTGGCGATAGATGTGGTCCTGCACATCGCCGGCGGCGAAAACGCCCTGCACGGATGTGCGGGTACTGCCGGGTTCGGTGATGATGTAGCCGCCGGCATTCATCGCCACCTGGCTCCTGAACATGGCGGTGGCCGGGTCGTGTCCGATGGCCACGAACATGCCGTCGATAGGCATTTCGGAGAAGGCGCCGGTGCGGGTGTTGCGCAGCTTCATGGCGCGCAGCGCGGGGCGGCGGCCGTCATCGGCCAGCGCTTCCTCCACCGCGGTGTCCCACAGGCAGGTGACGTTGGGTTTGGCGAACAGCCGCTGCTGCAGGATCTTCTCGCTCCTGAGGCTGTCGCGCCGATGGATGAGCGTGACGTGGGCTGCGAGGTTGGAAAGATAAAGCGCCTCCTCGGTGGCGGAATTGCCGCCACCGATCACCGCCACGTTCTTGCCGCGGAAGAAGAAGCCATCACAGGTGGCGCAGGCCGAGACACCGAAGCCCGACAGCGCCTGTTCGCCAGGGATGCCCAGCCAGCGCGCCTTCGCTCCGGTCGCGATGACCACGGTCTCGGCGATGAAGACATCGCCGCTATCGGCCTCGCAGCGGAACGGGCGCTGGGAGAAATCCACCGCGGTGATGACGTCATCCACCAGCGTGGTGCCGACATGGGCGGCCTGCGCGCGCATCTGCTCCATCAGCCAGGGGCCCTGCACGGCGTCCGCGAAGCCCGGGTAGTTTTCCACATCGGTGGTGATGGTCAGCTGCCCGCCAGGCTGCAGCCCCGCCACCAGGATGGGCGCCATGCTGGCGCGCGCCGCATAGATGGCCGCCGTATAGCCCGCCGGGCCGGCGCCGATGACAAGAAGCGGTGTTTGGTGCGTGGTGGGCACGGGCGAATCCGATATGACAGGGCGTTCACGGAGATATTCGGGTGGCCCACCCCCCACCGCAAGGCATGAAACGGTGTTTGCCGGAGTTTGCCTTGATGCCGCCGCGATAAGACAGGATATTGCGCTCCCAGGCGCTCAGGCGCAATGAAATACAGGGCCCTATGCCGGACACGACAGAAGACGAACTGGATGATGTGGACCGCCATATCCTGGCGGAACTCCAGCTGGATGGCCGCATCACCAATGTGGAACTGGCGCGCCGCGTCGGCCTCTCGGCACCGCCCTGCCTGCGGCGGATGCGCCGGCTGGAGGAGTTGGGTGTCATCCGTGGCTACCACGCCGATGTGGCGCCCGAGCCGCTGGGCTTTGACATCACCTTCTTCGCCCTCGTTGGGCTGGAAACCCAGAAGCAGGTGGTGCTGGATGGCTTCGAGGCGCTGGTGAATGCCTGGCCCGAGGTGCGCGAATGCCACATGATCCGCGGCGGTGGCGATTTTCTGCTCCGCCTGGTGGCGCGCGACACGGCGCATGAGAATGAGCTGACCGGCCGGTTGACCGGCGCGTCGCAGGTGCTGCGGGTGATGACCCTGCAGACCATCCGCACCGCCAAGAACGAGACGGGCGTGCCTATCCCGCGCGGTTGAACATGGCGGCGATGGCGGCGGGGTCCACCGCTTCCAGGCTGGTGGGCTGCCAGGCGGGGGCGCTGCCCTTGTCCACCAGCACGCTGCGCACGCCCTCGCGGAAATCGGGGTGGTCATGCACGACGCTGCCGGTCAGCACCAGCTCGGCATCCAGGCAGGCCCGCAGCGTCATGGCCGCGCCGCGGTGCAGCAATTCGAGCGAGACGCACAGGCTGGTGGGCGACATCCGGCGCAGGATGGCGACTTGTGCCAGCGCCCATTCACCGGCGTCGGCCTCCAGCGCCGCGATGATCTCCAGCACGCTGGGCTGTGCAAAGCAGCGCTCGATGATACCGCGATGGGCGTCGAAGCTGGCTGGCGGGGGGGCGACGGCCAACCGCTCGACCACCGCCGTGTCGGCGCTTTCCACCAGTGCGGCGCGCAGCGCTGGCAGGTTTTCGGCCGGCACGTAATGGGTGGCCAGGCCCGCATGCAGCGCATCGGCACCGCGCAGCCGAGCGCCCGTCAGCGCCAGCCAGATGCCCAGTTTCCCTGGCAGCCTGGGCAGCACATGGCTCGTGCCGACATCGGGGAACAGGGCGATCGCCGTCTCCGGCATGGCCAGCAACGCGTTTTCCGTCACCACCCGGGGGCCGTTGTGGATGGCCAGGCCAATGCCGCCGCCCATGCAGACGCCATCGATCAGCGACACCCAGGGCTTTTCGAAGGTGGCGATGCCCTCATTCACGGCGTATTCCTCGGTGAAGAAGGCAATGACGGGTGCGCGGTCACCGGCAATGGCTGCCTCTCGCACCGCGCGCACGTCGCCACCGGCGCAGAATGCCTTGCCGCCGGCGCCTTCCAGCACGACCAATTTCACGGCGGCATCGGCTTTCCAGGCGTCGATTGCGGCCTGGAAGGCCTGGATCATCGGCAGGTCCAGCGCGTTGAGCGCGCGGGGGCGGTTCATCAGCAAGGTGCCGGCCGCACCCTCGCGGGCCATGATGAGACTGGATTGGGACATCGGGCGCTCCTCCTGCGTGGCAGGCCGGTTAACACCAAGCTGGCCGGGCAGGAACCCGCGCGGCCACCGGCGCGCATGCCAAGCCAGCTCAGCTGTGCTAGGTGAGTGGCCCACCCGGAGGAAACAACAATGTCCACCCTCAATCGCCGCAGCCTGATTCTGGGCGCCGCCGGCTTTGCCGCGCTGTCCATGCCCCGAAGCGTCTGGGCGCAGGCGGCCGCCAGCGGCCCGCACACGCTCCCGGCGCTGCCCTATGCCCTCAACGCCAATGAGGCCGCAATCGATGCCATGACGATGGAGCTGCACCATGGCCGCCACCACGCGGCCCAGGTAGCCGGGCTGAATACCGCGCTGAACGGCCAGGCAGCACTTTCGGCCCTGCCGCTCGACGAGTTGTTGATGAATCTCACCCGCGCGCCGGAGGCGATTCGCACAGCTCTACGCAACAATGCCGGCGGCCACGCCAATCATTCGATGTTCTGGACCATCATGGGTGGCCCGGGTGGCGCGCCGACGGGCGATGTGGCGGAGGCGATCACTCGTGACCTGGGTGGTTTCGAAAAATTCAGGACCGACTTCAACGCCGCCGGCGGCCGCGTCTTCGGCTCGGGCTGGGTTTTCGTCACTGTGACCAATTCCGGCCAGCTGGCCATCGC
>Ga0105049_10003783_pt1 | contig 17847 bp, 13 predicted proteins | sample MAT06_FD_78087 | JGI IMG/M metagenome (GOLD analysis project Ga0105049, IMG submission 78087) | Freshwater microbial communities from Lake Fryxell liftoff mats and glacier meltwater in Antarctica - MAT-06 | ecosystem: Environmental > Aquatic > Freshwater > Ice > Liftoff microbial mat | place...
TCGTGATCAGTGGAGCCGCCACTAGAAATTGGCAAATCACCAGCAAGCCGAAGATTTCCATCAAAACAACTCAACAGCCCACAACTCCGCAAAGTAACAACCCGCAGCAGTTATATGATCGCAATGGGTTTCCTTTGCTAAATCCGCCAGCTCCCGCAGATGCTGAAATTTGGGAATGCGAAGTGGCGATCGTAGGCGGATCTTTGGGCGGGGTTGCGGCGGCTTATCACTCCATGAAAACTGGGGCAACCACTTGCTTAATTGAACTTACACCAATGCTCGGCGGTCAAGTCAGCTCTCAAGGGGTTAGCGCGATCGATGAGTCTTTGCTAATGCGTTATCGCCAACAATTTCCTCTAAGTTGGACACATTTCAAAAATATTATTGCTAATCAGCCAGCCCTCCCGCCCAAGTATTCCTATTTGAAACCAGAATCTGTGGTTGCCGATACAAATAGCTGCTGGGTGGGGCATCTGTGCTTTACACCCTACTCAGGGGAACTCGGCTCAGAAGAGTTCTTACGAGAGTCACAGCGTTCAGCCCCAAAAAGTAGGTGGGCAACTCAGATTGCCTTTAAGGGAGCAAGTTTTAATGAGCAAGGCGATCGCATTACGGCAATTCATGGGGTCAAAAGGACTCCACGCGATCCTAATTATTTTGTTAAGGGGCGATTGTCCCGCGAGCTTGAGCAATGGTTTAACTGGCGGTCGGATGAAGTATTTGACAAAAAGCCAATCCGCTTACAGCCACCTGCGGGCAAGCAAATGATGGTGATCGACTCCACCGACACCGCCGAGCTAATTGGCTGGGCAAATCTACCCCATCGTTTAGGCTCAGAGGGCTTTGCGACAACAGGTGAAGTCCATGCTGTCGCCGACAATCCTGAATGTACCCAAGCTTTCACATTTCCTTTTGTTTTGAAAATTGATGATGACGAGGGGCGATCGCTTAAAGAACTTCGCAAAGTAGAACCTGGCTTTTCCCGTGAAGAACATCGCCGCGACTACGATTTAGGAAGATTTCCGATGTTCGAGAAAAATAGTGTATTCAACTATCGCCGCATCGTTAGCATCAACCGTGATTCCAATCCCTTTATAGCTATTCCCGCTAAGGGTGATATGAGCGTGATCAACTGGAATCGTGGTAATGACTGGGGCATCATGAACCCGCCCTTAATCCTAACCGATCGACAAATCCGAGATTCAGGACAACAACAAAACTGGCGCGGTGGTTTAAATACTAACGCTCTCAAGGATGGCGAAAATCACGCCCTACTTTTTGCAGAATGGCTGATTGAAAACTATGCCTCTTCCCAGTTTCCATTGCGAATGATGTCAGGTTTAGATAGCCCTATGCCCACAGAATCGGGTTTAAGTATGTATCCCTATATTCGTGAAGGGCGGCGCATCCTCGGTCGCAGAGCCTATGAACAGGAGGAATTTATGATGCGTGAGCAGGATATTCGCAATGACATGGAGGGCGGTCGCAACTTTAGCTCTACTTCAATTGGAATTACCCACTATGCAATCGATATGCATGGCTGTCGTTATCGCAACTGGGAACCATCAAAAGCGCCAAGTTCAGCTCCTGCTAACGAAGATAAGGTTCGTCCAATTATTATTCCCTTCGAGAGCCTAATCCCGCAGCGGATCGATAACTTATTAATTGGTGGAAAGGCGATCGCCGTGAGTCATATCGTCAATGGTGCTACTCGCATTCACGTAGGTGAGTGGTCAGCAGGAATAGCGGCTGGAGTTGCCGCCGCTTGGATTAGCTTGCAGAATGATGCATCCCTAACACCGCAAGCAATTCTAGATCGCGGCGAGATTGGTCAATTGCAAGATATTTTGCGATCGCAGGGAGTACCCATCGAGTGGTAAAACCTAAAGAGGGTAGCGGCGTGATGTGCCACCACCCTCTTTGGGTTTTATTCTGCATTAGGGCTGGAAATGCTTTGAGCATGATCAAACACAGCTTTAACAAAATGCAACAAATTTTGCTGCATTTGCTGCGAGTTTGCTGATACGACTCGATCTAGAGAAGTGTAATAGGTAGCGGCTAACTTAGGACGACTGCTAGACTTCACCATCCATAAACTATCAGCCAAACTAGCCCTAATTTCTACCATAACTTCAGGATTTTCTGGTAGTTCAAAATGACTAGAAATACCTTGCAAAGCTTTGATGCGATCGCGCTCATCGCCTTTAACCCAAATCGTTGCCACCAAATAAGGACTTACGGACTGCAAATCATTGTGTTGAACTGAGCGTGATGCATGGAGATACAGCAACTGAAGCCAAGGCAAAGGATAAAGAATCTCCAAACCGCTATAGCCACTGAATTTAGAAGTTACATCCAAACCGTTAAAATATTCAATCACTGGCAGCCAATTGCTACTAAACTGATTTGCCACATCAGGACTGAGGAATAAATTCCCCCAAATATTATGTTGCCAAGGCTGCATATCCATGAAGTGCATATATTCCGCAAACTCATGGGCTAGCCTTACAGATTTTTGAGCAACCAGCGCATAGATATCCTGCCAACAAAAATAAGGCATCGACACATTAACAGCATCATGAGGCTGAAGATAGTATCTTGTAGCCGCTTCGCTACCCAAAAGTTCAGCATCAATCAGGCAGTAGCTATTACTAATTAAAGCCACATAAGTCAGCTTGTCGCGCTGACTAGAGGACTTGAGTAGATCTTCTAGGGAATGCTTGCTCAGTTCACTCTCTAATCGATGTTCACAAACTATATCGAAGTCTTGGCATTCCAGTAATATGTCGGGTTGTGCCGTCGTTGTATAGGGATAGGTAGTAGCTTGAATAAATATTGAACTCGGCTTCCCCGCGCGTTGCGTCAGGAAATCAACTAACTCCTGTCCTAAGTCTGGAATGTTTTCCAACAGGTATTCCCAAGAGACGGCAAAACGCTCTCTCTTACTTAGGTTTTGTGGCATCAAAAAAATATTACTCATAGCTGGGCGCTATCTAGCCTCGTTTCGCTACATTAGTGATCATCTTTAGGTCAAATAAACTGTCTCAGTTTTCCCGTGTTCGCAAAACCCAACATTTCATCGTGGTTTAAGCTACTCCCTTCCCAGTATAAGAATAAATATTAAAACCCAAGAATTAGCGGTGCGGCGCGAAGCGCCGCACCGCTAATCTTTCACTGGGAAGGGAGTAGCTAATTTGGCGAAGCATCTACTGATATAAGCTGAAAAAGCTTAAAAGATGATGCCAATCAAAGATAGATGAAGTATTTTTAGAAATTCTTAAAAATATTATTCTAAGCTCTCTAATTTAGATTTTAAAGTAGATCAGGTTAAATATTTTTTTGATTTACGATTTGACAAATTTGATCTTCAAATAATTTATAGCTTTCGCCACTTGTATCAGGAAAAATCAAAAACCAAAAGAGGGTGGCGGCGTGGTGCGCCGCCACCCTCTTTTGGTTTTAGACTAGCGACAGCTAGCTATAAATATCGCCTAGCGATTAAACCTCTGGCTAGGAAAGCGCTATAGTGCCTTAAAATAATGTGCTGAAGCATTAATTTTGCAACTTCGATCGCAGCTATGGTGGAAGTATTGACTAACGAATCCCAGCAACAAAGCAATTCAAGCAATGCAATTGTGGCGAATGGCTTGAGCAAAACTTACCGTACTGGCTTTTGGCTAAATCAAAAAATTAGTTCTCTTCAAGATTTTTCCCTGTCGATTCGCAAAGGAGAGACATTTGGCGTATTGGGTCCCAATGGGGCAGGCAAAACGACATTGTTAAAAATTTTGCTAGGCATAGTGCAACCAACGGCGGGGACTGGCGAAATTTTGGGATATCCCCTCGGCGATCGCACTGCCAAAAGGTACATCGGCTACTTGCCCGAAAATGCTTACTATTATGACTATTTGACAGGCTGGGAGTTGTTAGATTTTATCGGCTGTTTGTTTGGTGTCGAGGCTTCATTGCGCCGCCAACGTATTGCTGATTTGCTAGATCTGGTGGGGCTATCGCAGTCGGTGGCTCGCAAAAAGCAACTGCGCCAATATTCTAAAGGAATGGTGCAAAGAATTGGTGTGGCTCAAGCGCTAATAAACGATCCTGATGTGTTATTTCTCGATGAGCCGATGTCGGGACTTGACCCTGTGGGGCGCTATCAAGTCCGCGAAATTATTTTGATGTTGAAAAATCAGGGTAAAACTGTGTTTTTTAACAGTCATATTTTGTCGGATGTCGAACTGATTTGCGATCGCATTGGCATCTTAAACAAAGGTGAATTAGTGGCGATGGGAACGCTAAATGAATTGTTGGGTACTGAGCAGTCCTATCAGGTGAGTGGACATGGTGGCTCGGAGGCGCAGTTAGAGCCTTGGTTGCAGCATTTGAGCTTTCAGGGAGACACTTGGCATGGACAGCTAGCTAAAGATTTGCCCGAGTTTTTAACTTACATTGCGAGCATTGGCGCAAAGGCGATCGCGATCGAGCTTGCCCGCCAGACTCTCGAAGAATTTTTTATCGATCAAATCAAAGCATCACGACATAAAGAGTGAACTACCAGACACTGACCGCCTAGGCGGTCAGTGCTGGCTTCTTGTCCCGTCGCTCACCCTTGTAAACGGATAGAGCGCGGGACTTCCCACTCACGTTAGTTAAAAAAAGAAGCTGCGTTATGCGTAGCTTCTTCTTTTGTAGCTGTCGCCACTTGTACCAAGACAAATCAAGACCCAAAAGAGAGAGGCGGCGCTCCGCATCTCTCTTTTAGATCTTCAAGACTGGCGAAAGCTACAGTGATAAAATCTTAGCTGTTTTCAATAGACTTTCTTCATAGAGAACTTCGCGTCCCCAACGTTGCAACTGTTGACCAAGTAGAGTGTCCGCACTCTGATCTGATAAAGGCGAGACCTGATGCACGCGATAGTTTTGGGCTGCACCACCAGCTTCCATTCGCATACAGCCAGTGGACTCAGAACAGAATACATTGCAAGCGTCAGTATTTTGATTGGAAGCAGTTAATCGCAAACCGATCAGATCACCGACTACTTCGCCAGCATCACCGATGGGGATCGCAGCTAATTCTGCTTTAACTTTGAGTCCGTCGCGTCCCTCAAAGTTAATGTGTTGAATATCGTAGTCACCACCTTCCTGATTACGAGCAATGGGCTGCCACTCGAGGCGACTGGCAATCCATCCTAAAAACATCAGGGCTTGAGTGCTATTTCCTTTTTCATAGTCGATAGTGATACCATCGATTTCCCAAACTGCGGCGCGACGATCAGGTTGGTCAAAGGCTTGAGCTGTCAGTTCTTGCCAAGGAGCAAGGCGTTGCCAATTTAAATCAGCTATCTGATTGCTGGACTGAATCATGCCCTGAATTTTGAGCAAGTCTGCTTCCGACTTACTGAATGTTGCCGAATCAACAATTAGGCGATCGCTGAGATTGACCATCTTCTCAAACATTCTTGTATTTGGTGCGGGGCTGTCCTTCCACCACAAAAATACAGGCAAGTCGGGAACTAACAATTCTGGCAGAATACTATGTATTCTTTCAAAAGCTCTTTTTGAACCAGAGAGAGTGATGTATTCGCCACAGATCAGAGAGCTACGGGTTTTTTGGATAGGACAGTAAGCTGCAACCTGAGCCGATATACCCTGATCTTCTTCATCTAGAGCAACAAGGTCGATCACTCGACAAGGACTTTGAGATGCGATCGCATCGACAGAAGCCATGCGCGAAGCCGCTCCAACAGTTTCAGGCTCATACACTAATAGATTAAAGGTAGTTGCACGAGCAGCTGAATTTTCTCCATAGGATTGCCAAATTTTGCTTAGCTCTGCTTCGACTTGAGAGACAGAGACATCTTTGGGAAATTGCAAAGATACAACGGGATTTGATTGTAGACTCATATGGATTTAAGAATTAGGAATTAGGAATTGATTACAATTACAGCCTGCGCCATTGTCGTCCATCACGCTCAATCAGTTGTTCTGCTTCACTTGGGCCCCATGAGCCAGCTTCGTATTGTGGAACTACGCTAGGATCATTGGGCATTTCCCAAGCTGATAATGCCGGGGTAACGACTTTCCAAGCTGCTTCCACTTCATCACCACGAGTAAAGAGAGTCTGATCTCCGAGCATACAGTCCAGCAATAGGCGATCGTAAGCATCAGAACCTTCGACTCCAAAGGTCTTACCATAACCAAAGTCCATCTCTACTGATCGCGATCGCAAATCCGCACCAGGCATTTTTGCTTCAAACTTGAGAGAGATACCTTCGTTAGGTTGGATTCGCAAAGTCAAGACATTAGGCGAAACCTGCTTTGCTGCCGACTCAAACAACAGATAGGGAACTTGACGGAATTGGATCGCAATTTCGCTGACCTTTTTAGGCATCCGCTTTCCAGTTCGCAGATAAAATGGAACTCCCTGCCAACGCCAGTTGTTAACCTCAAACTTCATCGCCACATAGGTAGGAACTAAAGATTCAGGATTGACATTTGGCTCATTACGATAACCTTCGACTTGCTTGCCTTTCATCCAGCCCGCACCATACTGAGCCCGCACGCAAGAACGTTCTAGTCTACGAGTATCAGCTAGGCGAGTCGCTTGGATTACTTTAACTTTTTCGTTACGTAAGGAGTCCGCATCCATAGAGTTTGGTGGCTCCATAGTCGTCAGACAAAATAGCTGCATCAAGTGATTTTGCAACATATCTCTGAGTGCCCCAGCATTTTCGTAATATCCCGCCCGATCTTCGACCCCAACGGTTTCTGCCACAGTAATCTGCACATGATCAATAAACTGGCGATTCCACAATGGCTCAAAGATGGCGTTAGCAAACCGCAACACTAAGAGATTTTGAACAGTCTCTTTACCTAGATAATGATCAATGCGATAGACCTGTTTCTCGTCACAAGAATTTTGGACAACGCGGTTTAGATTTTGGCTAGATGATAAATCACGTCCAAAGGGCTTTTCAATCACCAATCTAGTCTTGCTAATGTCTTTGATCATGCCTGCTTGCCCTAATTTCTCGATCGCATCGATAAAGTAGTTGGGCGACACGGCAAGATAAAAAACGCGATTTCCGCGTGTACCGCGCTCCTTGTCTAATTGACTTAGAAACTCATCAAGTTTTTTGTAATCATCTAGATTACCCATGTCTAGGGACTGGTAATACAAACCTTCAGCAAAGTTTTGCCAAATTGGTTCGGCTCCAATACCTACGGAAAATTTTTCGATACCTTCACGCATCTGTTCACGAAAATAATCGTGACTCCAAGGTCTTCGCGCCACACCAACGATTGTGAGTTCAGGCGGAAGCCGACGTTGCTGTTTGAGATGATAAACTGCTGGAACTAGCTTGCGGATCGTCAAGTCACCTGACGCGCCAAAAATCACAAGGATCAATGGTTCTGGTGTTCTTTCTTGCTGTAAACCAACCCGTAAGGGATTTTCGAGTATTTGTACCACAGGCTCGACTATTGAACGCTAACTACATTTTAGCTAACAGATTGATTATTCGCTAGATATCGCCTATTTTCCTTTAGGATCATTGCCATTAAAACCTAAAAAACTTTTGAAAATGCTTGCGAAGCAAGCATTTTCAAAAGTTTTTGAATCATACAGAGTACAAATCGGCTGTATTTGTGCGGGCGATGATTACATCATGCCGCCCATGCCACCCATACCGCCCATGCCACCCATACCAGCAGCACCAGCGTCAGATTTTTTCTCAGGCTTTTCAACTACTAGCGCTTCGGTGGTCAAGACCATACCCGCTACTGAGGAGGCATTTTGCAACGCCGAGCGCACTACCTTAGCAGGATCAATAATCCCAGTGGCGATTAGGTCTACATATTCTCCCTTGAGTGCATCAAAGCCAAAATTGAAAGGAAGATTTTTTACCTTTTCAACTACTACAGTGCCTTCTAGACCAGCATTGTCGCTGATTTGACGAAGAGGTGCTGAAAGTGAACGCGCAACGATATCAGCACCGATTGCTTCTTCGTTCTTCAAAGTTGCTTTGAACTCTTGTAATTCGACAGACAAATGAGCAAGAGTTGCTCCACCACCAGGAACGATGCCTTCTTCAACCGCAGCACGGGTGGAGTTAAGCGCATCTTCAATGCGGAGCTTGCGATCCTTGAGTTCAGTTTCAGTTGCTGCACCGACTTTGATTACGGCTACACCACCAGAAAGCTTAGCAATGCGCTCTTGGAGCTTTTCTTTGTCGTAGTCAGAGTCACTGAGATCTAATTCCTTGCGGATCTGAGCCACACGCTTGTCGATATTAGCCTTGTTGGCAGTATCGGCAACAATCGTGGTTTTGTCCTTGGAAATGGTGATTTTGACAGCAGTACCTAACATTTCAAGAGTGGCCGCGCTAATTTCTAAACCAGTGTCTTCGGAGATGACTTGACCATCGGTAAGAACGGCAATATCTTGCAACATCGCTTTACGGCGATCGCCAAAACCAGGAGCCTTGATAGCCGCAATATTTAAGGAGCCTCTGAGCTTGTTCACAACTAGAGTTGCCAAAGCTTCACCTTCAACATCTTCAGAAATAATTACTAAAGGAGAGCCAGAACGAGCAGCTTTCTCAAGGATTGGAACGAGGTCTTGAATGACATTGATCTTCTTATCGGTGATCAAAATCTTGGCATTCTCAAATTCCACCAATTGACGCTCGTTATCGGTAACGAAGTAAGGAGAAATGTAGCCGCGATCAAGTTGCATCCCTTCGACAACTTCCAATTCGGTGGTGAGGGATTTGGATTCTTCAACGGTGATTACACCATCTTTACCAACTTTATCCATCGCGTGGGCGATCATTTCGCCAACTTCAGCATCATTACCTGCGGAGATAGTAGCGATTTGAGCGATTTCAGCATTAGAGTCAACAGCCTTAGCTTTTTCGGCAATTACGCCCACAAGGTAAGCAACTGCTTTTTCGATCCCGCGACGAACACCCACTGGGTTTGCACCTGCGGCAACGTTCTTCAAACCTTCGCGAATGATTTCTTGAGCCAATACAGTGGCGCTAGTAGTACCGTCTCCAGCGACATCGTTGGTTTTAGAAGCGACTTCGCGAATTAGCTGAGCGCCTGCATTTTCTAGAGGATCTTCTAATTCAATTTCCTTAGCAATGCTCACACCATCATTAATGATTTGAGGAGCGCCATATTTCTTTTCAAGAACTACGTTACGACCTTTAGGTCCAAGGGTAACGCGAACTGCATCAGCAAGGGCATTAACACCACGTTCAAGGGCGCGGCGAGATTCTTCATTAAATACTACGATCTTAGACATTTTTGTTAATTTGGTAATTGGTTTTATTGTTTTTGATTTGGACTTTGTACAAATCAAATTATTTATTCAACGATCGCGAGAATATCTCTTTCAGCAAGGAGTAAATAATCTACGCCGTCTAGTTTGACTTCGGTTCCTGCGTATTTGGAATACAAAACTTTTTCGCCTGCCTTTACTTCAAGGGCAATGCGATCGCCTTTATCGCTTCTTGTGCCAACGCCAACTGCGGTTACTTCACCGATTTGGGGCTTCTCTTGGGCTGTATCTGGCAAGAAGATGCCACCAACGGTCTTTTCTTCTTTGTTTGCAACTTTTACCAATAGGCGATCGCCTAGGGGTTGCAATGTACCAGTACTTAAAGTTAATGCTGCCACTATATCTATACCTCCTTAAAGTCTATATCAGAGTAAGCTGTACAAGCTTTAGCACTCTAAGTCATTGAGTGCTAATATACTGCGAAACGAGTCAGCAACTAGATCGGCTTACCGTACATATAAGTAGGTACGCAAAAGAAAACTTAAAACCGAAAAAGCTGAGGCGCACGCTGCGCGTGCGCCTCAGCTTTTTCGGTTTTGGTTCTCTTTTGCCTGTCTAAGTAATCAGGCGGTTGCCAGAAAACAAAATACCTATTCTGTAGCGCGGACATCCTGCCTGCATCACCACAATGCAATCAAGACGCTTGCGCTACATGGGGATATTCTTTTCGAGAAACCACCTCACTTAATTTTTTTCAAGAAACTGCGATGCTGATAGGCAATCAAGGGGCTTAGCATATAGATATCCCTGACCGTAAGAACTTGGTAGACAAAGGTGGAATAACTCTTTTAAAATATTTAACTGTTCCAAAGTCTCGATACCTTCTACCACAATTTCTTTTCCTAGCGAAATAGCTAGAGAACCAATAGCTTTAACAATGACCCAGTTCTCGTTGTGAATAAAAGAGCGATCAATCTTCAGAATGTCAATGGGGAAATCAGTTAAACGACGTAAGGACGAGTAACCAGTTCCAAAATCATCAATACAAAATTGAACTTCTATCTCTTTTAATTGATGAAGAATTTGCATAGTGCGATCGCGATCGCCCATAACCGCACTTTCGGTGATTTCTAGCTTTAAACAACTTGGTCTAATTTTATATTTACCTAATATTTCGCGAATATATGCTACCAAACTAAAATCAGAGATTTGTTTAGTGGATACATTTACGCTCATTGTCAAGTCAGCGAAATTAGGAAATTCTGTTTGCCAACTTAATAGCTGCTTACAAGCAGTTTTGATAACCCATTGACCAACGGGATGGATTAAGTCTGTAGATTCAATAGTTTCAATAAAATGGATAGGGCTAATTAACCCTCTCTCTGGATGCTGCCATCTGATTAAGGCTTCAAATCCAGAAATTTTATTAGTTTGAAAATTTACAATTGGCTGATAAAACAGCTCCATTTGCTCTAGCTCGATCGCTTTCTGAATTTCTGCGTATAGATTCCAATCAATTTCTATGAGATTGGAAAGCTGCTCTTTTAAAACAATATTCTGACTTTCAAGTAATTTTGTTTGCTCCAAGAGTTGTGCTTGCAGTGAGCTGACGCGCAGATGAGTTTCGACTCTTGCTAATACTTCAATTAGACTAAATGGTTTATTAATAAAGTCAACTCCGCCTATGGAAAAAGCTTCGACCTTTTCTTCTACATTTTCAACAGCACTGATAAAAATAATAGGAATATGTTGAGTAACAATATCTTTTTTTAAGATGCGGCAGACTTGATAGCCGTCCATATTAGGCATTTTAATGTCTAATAAGATTAAGTTTGGGCTGCACTCTTTGGTCAAGGCGATCGCTTCAATTCCACTACTTGCGGTGAATACTACATAGCCATGATTTGAAAGCATATTTGATAGGATTTTTAGATTGTATTGAGTGTCATCGACAATCAAAATAGTGGCTTTGCCTTTCATTGCTAAATGCTACATATATCAGCGATATGCTGATTATATCCCTTGAGAGACTTGCTACAACTATCACCATCTACATTACAGCGCTTTGCGCTTTAATAAAACCTAGAGAAACTTTTGAAAGTGGCGCGAAGCGCCACTTTCAAAAGTTTCTACGTACCTCTTAAAGTCTCAATAAGCTGTATGACAAAGCCAAATAACTGAGTAGCCGCGATCACTTATTTGGTTTATATGGTCTGTGAAAGCTCAACATTTAGCCCATTCGTCGATTTAAATACTAGGTTTGTCGTGAAGCAGCACCTTGACCCGTGAAAAATTAGTATAAAATAGGTAAGCCCGACCTTAATGAGAACTATATGGAGTCTGATCAATTGCCTGTGGAAGAGAATTTAAACACTTTTTCCGATGCTTCTCACCAAGAAGAATCTTCACAAGTGGTTGACCACTTTGAAAATGGATCGGAAAATAAATCGGCAAATATAACAGATCATCAAGAAATCAAAACAGGTGAAGATCAAGAGCCTGTTGACGCAAATTCAATTCAATTTTCTGGAAATCAAGATGAAGTAGATCAGCCATTGCCTGATAACGCGATGTCTGATTTAGGAGAAAAAATCCCAGCCATAAACTCATCAGGAGTAAGCCACTCAGAAGAATCAGCAATCATTACAGACATTGATCGACTAAAGCAAGAGCAAGAAAAATTAAGAGCTGAGTTAGATAGCCTCAAAAACACGAAGTCCAAAGTCTTAGAATCACAAATTGACGATCTGCAATCGGGGATCATTCGTATAACTCAAGCTGATTTAGCTCGCCTCGAATATCAAAAGCAAGAACTCCAAGCCGCGATCGCTGTCCTTGAAAAGAGAAAAGACCGTCTAGATAAAGAAATGACCACTACCTATGCAGGTGCGTCTCAAGATATCGCCGTGAGGGTACAGGGCTTTAAAGAATATCTAGTTGGTAGCTTACAAGACTTGGTAGCGAGTGCCGAAAAACTCAATCTTGCGCCTCCACCAACCAAAACAGCGGTTGAGGCTGTAGTAGCGCCCGACAAAAAGGTGACTCCAGAGCCAGAGCCGCTATTGCTGTCAGAGCAGACATTTGCCGATTATAAACAGCGCGTTGATCAACTATTAGATCGTTATCGGACTTTGCCAGACTACTATGGTCCTGCGTGGAAACTTAGACGTACATTCGAGCAAGTCCACGCTGATCGCGTTTCTAAGTGGTTCTTTGAGCAGTCTGGGCGTGGTGCAATCCGCACCATGGGGACTCGATTGCAAAACATTCTGGTAACATCAGCCGCAATATCAGTTCTTAAAGCTGTTTATGGCGAAAAATTACGGGTGCTAGTATTGGCAACATCGCCCGAACGTCTCGGCGAATGGCGACGCGGATTTCAAGACTGTCTAGGCTTGACTAGAGAAGATTTTGGTTCAGATAAGGGGATTGCCCTCTTTGAAGATCCTGAACCTTTGGCAACTAAAGGCGATCGCCTTGTCAAAGAAAAACTAATGCCCATCGTGGTAATCGATGAATCAGAAGAATTAATTGCCGTGGACTTACTGCGCTTTCCTCTGTTGATTGCTTTTGGTGGCGCACCTGAATCTAGAACGCCAACCCCATCTACCTACACAAACACTCGCGAAACCTCAAATAGTAAGGATTACATTCGTGAAAATCCCCGTGAGTATAATCAAAACGCAAACAGGGATTCCCCTTACAAGGATCGGAGTAGTCGTGACAATGGTTCACGAGAACCACGGGATTATTCTAGTCGGAACTATGGTAGCGATCGCGAAACTCGCGACAGTAGCTATGGTAGCGATCAAAGTCGGAACAATCAAGAATCTGACTGGGACTGGTAAATAAACAAAAAGCGGCGCAGTGCGCCGCTTTTTGTAATGGCAGAGATTGTAACTAAGAGACGATGCGATCGCGCCATCTCTTGACCACTTGGGTTATTTCTTTTTAGGAGCTGGCTTTGGTGTGTTAGCTGGCGTAGTCCTTGCTGGAGCAACTTGAGGCTTAGTTGACTGAGGACTATTTTTGAGGATGTACTCAAAGGACGTACGCGATGGTACAAACTGGAAACTCTCAACTTCAGGATTAGACTTATTGTCTTTAGAAACCATCGAATCTAAAACCTGAAACAAGGAAGCAACTTGAATCTTTGTAGCCTTGGCAACATTGGGTTGTTCCTTACTAGCGCGATCAAGTAAGCCTTGGAGATCAGTCTTATCAAGGAAGAATGGAACAACTTGTTCTTTCTTTCCATTTTGATCGATGCTCATCGTCAATAAGCCTTGACTATTTGCTTGTCCGCCAGTCGCAAAGAAAACAGGTACATTGGGAATCTTATCAGCAGCTATACCTTGAGATACCAAGATCGTCCGCGCTGAGTCAATGCTTGCCTTAGATGGAATAAATTGAAAGACAACTTTCTTGTCTTTATTTTGGCGAATCACCTGATAAGCATCATTCATCGAACGAACGACAATCTGCGCTTTTTTACCAACATCAGGGTTTGATTTTTTTACCTGAGTCAGCATCATTTGAGCCTCATCAGGGCTGAGGAAGAAAAACAAAAGCTGGCTATCATCGGGCTTGACATTTGGCTGTGGAGGCACTGCTCCCAAAAGAGGAGCGCCCTTATCATCTGTAATTGTAAACACAGGAATACTGCCCAAACGCTCTAAAACCTGAGCCTCAGTAAGAGCTTCAGCCTTGAGAGTAAATATGGGACTAACAGCGATCGCTCCTGCGACACTTGCGATGGCTGCTAGCTTAACCAACGACTTAAACATGAGCATATTTCTCCTAGCTACAATACTTATTGGGTTTTGGTGGAAAGTTAACAAAATTAAAATTGTAAAAGTGAACGAGCGATAATTGTCAAAAGCCTAAGTTTGACTGCAACTTTAACAACAACTCACCGCAAAAGGCAACCTTTTTAGATAAGCTTTAAGCCTTGCTTGCAAACTATCACCTGACCTTAAACGACTCGTTGAGAGACATTATAGTTCCTACGTGTCCAGAACTAAGGGCAAAAGCGCTCAAACTAGTTTCATAATGAAAATTGAGAAGCAATTACAAGAAGCAATTACAAATTTTAGTTATGGGCGGTGATGTTATGCCACAGGATGAAAATTTTCTTAGCTTTGATGAAATATTTGAAGAGCTAAACTATCGCCAAGCACAGAGGACATTACGAGATATTGTCGCAAATTTGGACTTGTCTGAACGGGAACGTCGCGGGCTAGAAGAGCCCCTCGAAGAATTGCAACAGATGTTAGACAAGCTAGAGCGGCAGGTCTTGCAGATCGCTGTATTTGGTATGGTGGGGCGCGGTAAATCATCGGTACTAAATGCGCTGATGGGTGGTCATGTGTTTGAAACTGGTCCTTTGCATGGAGTCACCACTAGCCGTCAAGCCGCCGAATGGCAAATCTCTCGCGAGGCGATGCAATCCAATGGCGATCGCACTATTCTCAAAGCTTCTTTTCAAGGCAAAGGAGAAGCAAGAATTGAACTAATTGACACTCCTGGCATCGATGAAGTTGATGGCGAGGGACGTGCGGAACTTGCTAGGCGGATTGCCCAGCAAGCGGATTTAATTTTATTTATTGTGGCGGGAGATATTACTAAAGTTGAGTATGATGCGCTCTCGGAGCTAAGAGGAGCCAGTAAGCCGATCTTGCTAGTATTCAACAAAATCGATCAATATCCCCCTGAAGATCGCCTCGCCATTTATGCCAAAATTCGTGATGACAGAGTTAAAGAGCTATTAACTCAAGATGAAATTGTAATGACTGCCGCTTCGCCCCTTGTAGCAAGAGCGATCCGTCAACCCGATGGCTCCTTTGAAGCTGAGCTAGTCGTTGGTAAGCCTCAAATTGAAGATTTAAAGTTAAAAATTCTAGAGGTACTCGACCGCGAAGGTAAATCTTTAATTGCTTTAAACACAATGATGTTCGCCGACATGGTGCAAGAGCGCGTCGTCCAGCGCAAAATGTTTGTGCGCGATCGCCAAGCCAATCGCATCATCTGGAACTGTGTGATCACCCAAGCCGTGGCGATCGCTGTCAACCCTTTTACCGTCATTGATGTGATCACCACGGCAATTATTGATGTGTCGATGATTGTGGCGCTATCGAAACTCTACGGTATCAATATGAGTAATCGCGGCGCGGTGGCTCTAATGCAAAAAATTGCGATCGGCATGGGTGGTATCAGTGCCAGCGAGTTTCTCGCAAATTTTGGTTTAAGCTCACTCAAAGGTTTATTAGGTATTGCCGCACCCGTCACAGGTGGCGCGACCTTGGGCGGCTATGTATCGGTCGCGATCGCGCAAGCAGGTGTAGCAGGTTTCTCGACCTATGCACTGGGATTAGTCACGAAGGAGTATCTTGCCAATGGTGCATCATGGGGAGCCGATGGACCTAAAGCAGTGGTTAAAAGAATTTTGGAAACCATTGACGAAGATTCAATCTTGGCAAGAATTAAAGACGAACTCCGCGCCAAAATCGATTTGAGAAGATTGAGAAAGATTTAGAGAGATATTCGCTAACAAAAAATTACTTTTGTCTTAACCTGCGATCGCTCTTAAGAAATTTCGAGAAAGCCTGCTGGGATAAGAATCGGGATATTTCTGAAGAGATGCAAAACTAATAGGTTGCGATCGCCTGTTATTAAATAGTCGGCGTTGCCATTAACTGCTAGCTCTAGAAATTTGTCGTCTTTCGGATCTCGGCACGCGATAACGGATTCTTTGATGTCGATGAGTTCGGACTGCTGAGCAAGTTGAGCAATGAACTCAGAACGGATTAATGGGGCTACATATTTGTCAAATTTGCGACGATTCATCACTTCTTGTAATTCTTCAAGGGTAGCGATGGAAATGAGGATAATCCCTGATTGTCTAATTGATTTTACGGCGCGATCGGGGATAGATGAAGAAATAAGAACACTACTGACTAGAGTATTTGTATCGATGACAAATCTGGACTTAGGCATCATCATTCAAGATCTCGTCTAGGATTTCTTGGGTTAAGCCATTTGCTTTAGCTTGTGCTTGCATTTCTTGAATAATTTCTTCTAAAGATCGCCTATTCATAATTTGTTTAAGCCATCCATTAAGGATAATTTGCATTTTTTGGCGTTCTATCAAGTTTGCGGCTTGATATGCTTTTGCAATTTCTGGTTCGACTTCGATGCTGATTGTTTCCATAATTTACGTTTAAATTAAATTTGTGGATAGGTTTTGGTGTCGCTTTGCTTTTATTATGACAAGAGTTTGGTTTCATAAAGTGTATTAAACCCAGTTTTCCGATAAAAATTTTGCCTTTGTCTTGACCTGCGATGATTGGGGATTATATCAAAGTTATTTTGCAGTAATGAGGGGACGACGATCGCTATTTGGTATGACTGTTGAGCTTAGGAGGTGATGCAATGCAATTTGAAGGAAAATATTGTGCTTTACTAGCTAGGCATAGAGCGCGATTTATCACGAATTTCCATACCATACAAAAACATATGGAGGATTTCTAAAGGTGACATCGGAGGGCTATGGATCATGATGTCGTCATTACTAGGATGCAGATGAAAGCGCATATTTTCTAGCTCATTTTTATGTTTCGGTAAATTGAGATCAATTCTTAGAAAAGGAACAGCAACATCTTTTTCTCCTTTAGGAAATCGAATTTCAAAGTCAAATCCTATGATTTGAGGTGGTTTACTGGTTTCATTGATGGTAATTGCAAAATCAAACCAACAACCATTGTGTAGTTTAAAATGTGGAATATCTGGGCTACGTTTAAAGTTTTTATCTCCACCCATAATTTCAGAATAGCCTTGTTTATCTATTTCGGATGATGGGCGTAGCTTTAGCAATTTATGAATTTCATCTAGCTTGTTGAGTAAGACTTTTTCACTACTGGCAAATGTCAAGCATTTTAAGATTTCTATCCGCAAAATCTTTGCATTTTTTACTTGAAGCGGTGTGCTATTTAAAGATCTTGATTGAATCTCTGCACATATTTCATTCCAACTATTTTTGTCGCTCAAGCAAGTCACCTCGATTAAGTAAAATTAGCCATTCTCCATACTCTGGATCGGTTGGAAGTTGTCGGTTTTCGGCTAAAACAATTACATCATCGTTAGTTTTACCTGACCATTCTTGCAGGGCTATTAATCGTTGATCGCATTCTTCGGCAGTAAGTATTTCAGCATCTTTATCTAAATAATATATACGGGAACTTACCCAACTAACAAAATTAGAAGAATTTTGAAGCATTAAAGAAGTTGATTGCTCTGAAAGTAATATCAATCCACCTTTTGTATTCTTATCTAATTGGCTTCTAAAGCCATCAAAAACCTTCCATTCATTATTATTCCAATCCTCTAATTGATGTAACAAAAAATATTCTTGAGATGCATCATTAATCTGTTTAACTAGATTTCTTGCTCCAGATCTTCCAGAAATAGTGATTGTTTCACATTCACTAAAAATATCAACAGTATCTTGTAAGTCTTCAATTGTTGATTGCATATCATCAGGCTTAACAACTAACACCATCCAA
>Ga0105049_10003784_pt1 | contig 17843 bp, 16 predicted proteins | sample MAT06_FD_78087 | JGI IMG/M metagenome (GOLD analysis project Ga0105049, IMG submission 78087) | Freshwater microbial communities from Lake Fryxell liftoff mats and glacier meltwater in Antarctica - MAT-06 | ecosystem: Environmental > Aquatic > Freshwater > Ice > Liftoff microbial mat | place...
CCTGCGCGTGTTGGCGATGGAAGAAACCGGTGCCAAAGCCGACGCGGTGCAGGCGTGGTTGAACGGGCGCAACGATCCGGCGGCGGCACAACTGCTGGACTCGGCGATGACCTCAAGCGAGAAGTTCGTCGGCCAACCGGCACCGAAGCTGAAACTCAAGCGTGTCGACGGCCAGGAGGGCGAGATCGATCTCGCGAGCCTCGCCGGCAAACCAGTGCTGGTCGATTTCTTCGCCACGTGGTGCAAACCCTGCGAAACGGTGGCCCCGATCATCGCCAGCGCCGCGATAAAGCTCAAGGAACACGGCGTGCTCACGATTGGCGTGACGCTCGATACCAAGCAGACGCTGCCCAACCTGCCTGCGTACATCGCCAAGATGGGCATCACCTACCCCGTGCTCGGTGAAGGCCTGGGCTGGGACAGCGAGATCGATGACGCATGGCACGTCGACGGCATCCCCGCGGTCGTGCTGGTGGGCGCTGACGGTAAAGTACTGGCGGTCGAGCAGGATCTGCTCGGTGGAACGGTCGACGACATGGTCGCCAATGTGCTCGCGCGTCTGGGCCAGCAGGCCAAGGCTAATCCTGGCGCAGCGCCAGCGAAGCCCGGCGACCCACCGAAACCCGCTGCGCCTGCCAAGCCAGGTGACGGATTCATCCCATGACAGCGGCACGCCCATGATGGGCGCACGCCCACGCCAAGGCGGCGTCCTCAGCAAGCTGCTACTGATCCTGGTGGTGGTGTCGATCAGTGGTGCGCTGGCGTGGGCAACCTTGGCCAACCACCGCGCCAGTGGGACGTGGAGCTTCCATCCGCTCGATAGTGCGTGGTGGTCGCCGACGCCGAAGGATCCGGCGAGTGGCGATCCGTTCGCCGAAGTGGCGAACGATGCGAAACGCTTGGCCGGTCAAGCCGGCGAGTCGTTGTGGGGCAAAGGTGGAATGGTTGAACGCTGCGAAGCGTGGTGGCGGGAACGCAATCAAACGACCGCGACACCAGCGACGCCGCCATCAGCAACTCCAGCGACTGGCGCACCGGCGACACCTGCTCCGACACCTGCTCCGGCACCAGCACCCACCACGGTGCGCGGCATGCTCGAACAGCGGTTCACCACCAGCGAACGGCGCTTTGCCGAAGGCATCGAACTCGCCAAACATGCGCGCCCGACGCTCAGCGATGACGCGACCACCCTTACTAAACGTATGGGCACGCTGATGCAGGCGCGCACCCACTTCAGCGACGTCGAACGCGACCTGGGTGAGGCCATCCCCGCGTACGAAGCAATCCCTGGACACGATCCGGTTAAAGTCGCCAGCGCCCGCCAATTGCTCGCTTTCACCAAGCAGATGCAGGAACTGACGCGCCTGACCCCGTGAACCCGCATTGCGGGTCGCGGGTTTGTTCACCGATGATTCACTTGTTCTTCATGTGTCGTGGCAGGCTGCGCCCCGGAACGAGACGGTCGCCGCCCACACCGGCGAACGGAGAGTCATGCCGCCTGCCGGGTCTTCCCGGCGGGCGGCTTTTTTGGGAATCCGCAGCCGTAGAAATTTTAGCGGATCGGTTCCAACAACACTACGACTTGCGCCTGGATGGCGCGCTTTTCACCAACTGCATCCAACCCTTCGTTGGTGCGCGCCTTCACGCCGACACGGCCCAGCGGCAGGAACAACATTTCCGCCAGCAGTTGGCGTATCGGTAGTTTGTACGGCCCCAGGCGCGGAACCTGCGCGATGATGTTGCTGTCGAGGTTGGTCACGCGCCACGGTTTGAGCGCCGGCAACGCGAGCACGGCCTGGAGGAACGTGCGCGAATCGCGTCCACGGTGCGCTTCATCGGTATCCGGGAAATGTTCGCCGATATCACCAGCGCCCACCGCCCCGAGCAACGCGTCGCAGAGCGCGTGCAGCAGCACGTCGCCGTCGCTGTGTGCAATCACCCGGTATTCACAGGGGATCTGCACGCCGCCAACGAAGATGCCGTTGCCCGGTTCGAGCCGGTGAATGTCGTAACCAATGCCGACGCGATGGGTCATCCGAGGACGTCCGATGTCCGATGTCCGATGTCCGATGTCCACGCGCCCGACATCGGACATCGGACATCGGACGTCTGACGGTGGCAATTCACTTGGTGATCTTCGCCTGGTAATCCGCCGTCGATAGCAGACCTGCCAGCGCGTCGGCCTTTGCCGGCTTGACCTTGGCGAACCAGCCCGCCTTGAGCGGATCGCTATTCACCAGCTCGGGATTGTTGGCCAGGGCGCTGTTCACTTCGGTCACCGTGCCATCGACCGGGCTGTAATAGTCGTTCACCGACTTCACCGATTCGATCTCGGCGCAGGGCTTGCCGCGCGACAGCGCCGCACCGACAGCGGGCAGTTGCACGTGGATGACTTCGCCGACCTCGCCCGCGGCGAACGGCGACAGACCGATCACTACCAAGCCGCCGTCGGCGCGCGCCCATTCGTGGGTGGGAAGGTAGGATTCGCTCATGGTGCAGTTCCGCGACGGGTGGAGGGTCGCAGATTGGATCCCACCCCGGCACCTGCAAGCGGGTGCGCTAGTGGCCAAACGCCAAGAACGCCACGATCGGCACCTCGATCGGCAGCGAAAGCAGCAGTGAAAGCGGCAGCGAAAGCGGTCGGACAGCCCGTCAGCGATCACCCGTCCTGGGTGATCAGACACGCGCGGGGTGTGTGAAGTAGCGGACAGGTGCTGCGACTGGGGACATTGTCCGGCTGTTGCTTGGGGGATATGGTTGACAAGTGCTCACATCACCATCGGCTGCCGCCCCCCGCTCGGCGGCCGACGATTGCGAGCCATCGCTTCGTACGGTTAGCGCGGGATTCTGAAGCTAGGACGGCAATCACGTGGCGACCAACGGCGCAAGCGCACCTGAACTGGATGAAGACTTCCGCTATGGCCAGCTGGCCATTGAGGGCCGTCTTATCACGCCCGATCAGTTCGACACCGCGATGGATCGCGTGCGCGATTCAAAGAAGCCGTTGGCGGACATCCTGGTCACCGAAGGAACCATCGACGCCACCACCGCCGACCGCCTGACCAAGGCGCTGCGCCGCATCGTCCGCGACGAACGCGCGAAGAGCGAAGGCGGGATGCTGGTCAATAAACAGATCGGCGGTTACAAACTCGTCAGGCGCATCGGTGAAGGCGGCATGGGCGAGGTGTACCTCGCCGAGCAGCTGACCATGCACCGCACGGTCGCGCTCAAAATCCTGCACAACAAGTGGGCGGACGACGAAGAGTTCCGCAAACGCTTCCTGCTTGAAGCACGCGCCGCGGGCAAACTCAACCATCAGAACCTGATCCAGGTCTACGACGTCAATAAATACCAGGGGAAGTACTACTTCTCGATGGAGTTCATCGACGGCGTCACCGTCGAAGACCTCATCCGCCACGAAGGCGCGTTGCCGGTCGAGAAGGTCATCAACATCTGCATGCAGGTGTGCCAGGCGCTCAAGTACCTCGCCAACCACAACATTGTGCACCGCGACATCAAGCCGGCCAACATCATGGTGACCAAGGACGGCACGGTGAAGTTGGGCGACTTCGGTTTCATCCAGTCGGTGTGGGACGCTGAGCTGATGCAGGAAGGCACCACCATCGGCACGCCGGATTATATCAGTCCGGAACAGGCCCGCGGTGAGCGCAATCTGGACGTGCGCTCCGACATCTACTCGCTTGGCGCGTCGCTCTTTCACATGCTCACCGGCAAGACCCTGTTCCAGGGCACGTGCAGCAAGGTGATGCGCGACCACATCGAAACCGAGCCGCCCAAACTCGACGAACTACGCAAGGACCTGCCCAAGGACCTCAAGCGCATGCTCGGCAAGATGACGGCTAAACAGCCGATCGATCGTTACCAGACACCCGACGAGGTGATCAAGGACCTCGACCTGCTGCGCATCGATGTGGCGCATAAGGATGGCGCGATCCCGTCCTCACGCAGCCAGATCATGAACGTGATCACGGCCGAGAAGGAACGCATCGCCACCCTGGAGAAGGTGATCGCGACCAAGTCGCAGCAGATCACCGCTTTGTTGGTGCTGATGGGCCTGGGCTGGATCCTTGCCGCCGCCAGTTTCGCCATGTGGATGATCAACACCAAGTAGATGTCCGATGTCTGACGATGTCCGATGTCCGATGTCGGACATCAGGACACTTGGATGGACGGTTGATTACGTGGATGTGCGCAGCAAAGCTCAGCAGGACGTCGGTGATTGCCCAAGACCGTCCGCCATTCAGCCCGATCTTCCGGTCCACCCAGACATCGGACATCGGACATCGGACATCGGACATCGCCCGTCATCTGACATCGCCAGTCATCTGACATCCCTTGGGGGTTGCCCCTCTCATGAGCCACGGCTAGGGTCAGGGACATGTACGAACTGGTGTTCCTGACCGGTGCTCGTGCGGGCGAAGTGGTGCCCGTGAACAAGAACCTCATCGGTGGGCGCAGTCCCGATTGTTCGCTCGAAGTTCCGGATCCCAACGCCAGCCGTCAGCACGTGCGCTTCCAGTGGGACGGCGCGGTCCTGTTGGTGGCGGACAACGGCTCGTCCAATGGCACCTACGTCAACGATCAACGCATCCCAGGACCGCACACCGCCAAAGAGGGCGACGTGGTGCGCCTGGGTGAGACCCGCATTCGCGTGCAGATGCACAAGATCCCGAGCGACGCTCATTCGAGTTCGATCTTCGGCTTCAAGGAACGCGAGGCGGACCTCAGCCAGAGTATCGTCATGTCGGTGTCAGAGGTGCGCTCCACCGGCGTCGATGCCAAGATTCTTGCCGCGCGTCTGAACGCGATCATCCAGGTGTCGAAGGCGTTGGTGAACATCACCAGCGAGGAACTCGTCAGCACCAAGATCATCGACACGCTGCTGGAGGTCTTCCCGCAGGCCGACCGCGGCTTCCTGATGATCGGCAACGAGGTCGGAAAACTCAAAGCCATGGCCATGCGCAATCGCAAGGGCGTGACGGAAAATCTCTCGGTATCGACCACCATCTGCCGCAAAGCGCTCGAATCGAAATCAGCGTTCCTGTTCAACGATCAGAACACCGGCGACTTCGATCAGGGCATGTCGATCGTCTCGCTCAAGATCCGCAGCGCGATGACCATCCCCCTGCTGGTCGGCGACGAGGTGCTGGGCTTGGTGCAGATCGATACACCCGACAGCAAACGCGCCTTCACCCGTGAGGACCTGGAACTGGCCGTCGCGGTCTGTCAGCAGGCCGCCATCGCGATGCGCGCCGTGCAGTTGCTGCGCGACAAAGAGTACGAAATCACCCAACGCAACAACCTCATCCGCTACTTACCCGGCGCTCTCGCCGACCAGGTGAAGACCGGCAACGTGGCGATGGCGATGGGCGGTAGCACCTACCGCGCGACCATCCTGTTCAGCGATGTCATCGGTTTCACCCGCATGTCTGAACGCCTGACTCCAGAACAGGTCGTTGCGCTGATGAACGCGTATTTCAACCGCATGGTGCCGTGCATCCAGAACAACGCCGGCTCGGTCGATAAGTTCATGGGCGACGCGATCATGGCGGTGTGGGGCGTACCAATCGACAAGGGCGATGCCGCCACCAACGCCGCCACCGCGGGCCTGAGCATGCAGAACGCGCTGGTGGGTTTTAACACTCTGCAAGCCCGCGACAGCCAGCCGGTGCTAGCGATGGGCGTCGGCCTCAACCACGGCCCGGTGGTCGCCGGCAACATCGGCACCGAAGAGCGCAAGGAATACACCGTGCTCGGCGACACGGTAAACGCCGCGCAGCGACTCGAAGCCACCGCTGGTCGCGGTCACGTGCTGATCAGCCAGGCGTGCTGGCAGGCGCTCGGCGGAGCCGGTCACGGCTTGGCGATGCCGCCGCTCAAGGTGAAGAACAAAGCGGAACCGCTCTCAGTGTTCAGTCTGCGCGGCCTGCGCATCCTCAACGATGAGGTACTGCTGCACCTGCCGTTGTTGTCGGGCCCGGTGCAGGTCTACCTCGTCCGCCGTTTGCAAGATCGCAGCTTCCTGCTGCTGCATCCGGCGGATTGCGACGTCCTCGCGCATGATCTCGTCAGCGATCTGCAGGAATGGTCGGGCACGCCGCTTGGCCGTCCGGAGATGGTGCAGGTGCTGCCCAGCCAGGCCGGCGACGGCACGCTGGTGCGCAGCCAGGTGCGGTTGGCGGATGCCGACCTCGCCGGCATGCTCGGCCCCAGTGCGATCAGCTGCACCCGTACGTGGGACATGATGTTGCGCTCGATTGCTGAGTAGCTGTTTGTCAGGGGCGCTGCCCCCGCGGCCCTGCGGGCCTGCCCCCACGGGCTTGGTCGTGGCTCGGGTTCGTCGGCTTCGCCTCCTCACCCGTGGGCGGATGGCTTCGCACTTGTATTGAAAAACAGGATCCGCCCACCGCCACTCGGGCGCCCGCTCCCATGGCGTGGCGTGGCGTGGCGTGGCGTGGCGACGGGGCCCCGGGTCGATGTGGTCAAGTGGCGCGTCTGCGCGATGCGATTGCAACCCTGACCCGACCTGGGAATTGCTTGGCACTCCCCGTCCACCCATGAAGGTGGATTCCAGCTGGCCACCGCATGCCCATACCACTGCCATCCTGTTCCGCCGACTGGCTCGGCGAGGTGCTTGACCACCTCGAAGTGGCGGCGTTGGCGGCGGCCGGTGAAGGCCTGGAGGACGAGCCTGATCAGCAACGCTGGTTGAGCTTCATGCAACGGCAGGCGGTGAGTTCCTGCCGCATGACGCGCGGTCTGTCAGAGCTCGACGGCACGCCGGAACACGAAGTCGACGAATTGGACGAGATCGACGATCTCGCCCACGCCCTGCGCAACGATCTGCCGGGCGAACTGCGTGAAGTCATCAGCGAAGCGCAGCTGTTCCTGCTGTTCTACCTTGCCGCGCACATCCGCGCCGGCGTGATCGATCGCGCTGAAGGCCAGGCGGTGGCGCTGGCCTGTTGGCAGGAATGTCGTGGCAAGGACTGCGACGACCAACCGCTGCCAGTGCACGTCGATGTGCCAGCCAATGCCGACGCGTGGGTCGACGAGATCATTGCCTCTTTCGCCCATAGTGGCGGCGTGAATGTGCTGGAACTGGGCGACGCGGAAACCTTCACTGCTCCTGGTGATTCGCTGCTGCAGACCGCCATTGTGCTGGCCCTGAGCAACCGCGGCGCTGCCCCTGAACTCGCAGAACTCGAAGAGCTCATCGCCACCATTACCGCGATGGAATCCGATGTTAGCGGCATGGGCCCGGAATGGCAGGCGATGCGACGCATCCCCTCGCTGGCCTTCGCCATGTACTACGTGTGGGTCCACCTCGCGCTCGGCTTGACCGAGGAGAACACCGCGATGGCGGTGATGCGTGGGTGCACGTCGCGGATCGGTGAATTTCGCGATCCGCTGCCGCGTGAACGCTGACGCTGCGCGAACGCTGACGCTGACGCCGCGCGAACGCTGAAGATTTGTTCGTCCCCCTCCGCTACGGCATCAAATAGACCGTCACCGCATCCTGCACCGGACGCCCGGCACGGGTCAGGCGCAGGTGACCCTCGTGTTCGTCGATCAATCCTTCGCTGATCAGCGCGTCGGCGCGTGAGCGCCAGCGCGTCGCTGGATCACCGTGCGCAACCACCTCCGTCAACGCCACGCCCTGCGTCAGGCGCAGGCCCAACATCCAGGTTTCGCGCAGACGTTCTGCGGGAGTGATCTCTTCAGTTCGCCACGCCGCCGCTTCACCCGTGGTGATCGCCGTGATGTAGGCCGCAGGATGTTTCTCCCGCGTTACTCGCACCCCCGCGACGGTGCTGACCGCTCCTGCGCCAGCCGCGTGGTAGTCGCGTTGCCGCCAGTACGCCAGGTTGTGCCGTGACTCCTGCCCCGTGCGCGCAAAGTTGCTGGTCTCGTACGCCGCCAGTCCCAAGTCCGTGAACGCATCCCACAACAGATCGAACTGACGACGGCTGTCCTCTGGTGCGATGTCGCGGAGTTCACCGCGGCCACGTCGAGCGTGGAACTCGGTGCCGGGTTCGTAGGTCAGGTGGTACACCGACGCATGGCTCAGGTCGTGCCGCCGAAAAAGCGTCAGATCCTGCCGCAGTTCCGCGTCGGTCTGGCCAGGCAAGCCCATGATGATATCTGCTGACACCCGTGGCACCGCCCGACGCGCGAGTTCGATCGCCCGATCAGCCTCACTCGCGTCATGCACCCGCCCCAGGAACTTGAGGTGGTGATTGTGCGTCGACTGCACCCCGAGCGACAGGCGAGTGACTCCATGTTCGGCCAGGACGGCGAAGCGTTCCGCATCCGACGACCCAGGATTGGCCTCACAGGTCCACTCATAACCATCGGCCAGCAGGATATGTTCCCGCACGCCAGCGAGCAACCGCGCCAACAATGCTGCTCCCAACAGCGTCGGCGTACCGCCGCCGATAAAGATCGTATCATAGGGCCCGCGCGGCAAACGCCGTATCTCAGCGATGAGCGCATCGACGTACGCCGCGTGTTCCGCATCGCGCCCGGCGATGGAGTTGAAATCGCAATACGGACACTTCGCCGCGCAGTAGGGCACGTGCAGGTAGAGGTGGCGGGGCGCAGCGTTAGTCATCGCCCGCAGTAGGGCGCTGGCCAACCCGACGGCAACCTCCGCTCCCGCTTGGCATCATCAACGCAACGCACCGCAACGCCCGACACCTGCCCCAGGATATCCGAGGACCGGTTGTGGGATGACCGACCCCATCTAGGCTCCGGACGAACCACCGCCGGACCCGCATGGCACTGCTCAACTGGTCGATGACCACCCTCGGCTATCCCGCTCACGCCCGCACCGCTTCGCGCGTGGTCGGCCTGACCCACATGAGCACGCACGATGCGCTGCACTTCATTGAGGTGCAGGGCCTCTCCACCGGTTGGCTCCAGGTCGAAGGTTCGCAGCCGCAGCTCGAACGCATCCGCGAAGGCACTCGCGTCGACGTCAACCTGCCGGAGCTGTTCGCCAGCAGCAAGATCATCCAAACCGAAGGCGTCGCTTCCGGCGCACTGACCTTCGTCGCTGCCGATCCCAAACTCGGCAAGCCGCCCAGCGATCGCTCACTGGTTGCCTGGGCGGAAGAACAACATCGTCCGTGGCTGGAAGTCATCGACAACGACGTGGCCTATTTTGGTGGCCTCGACGAAGCCCAGATTGATGTCCTGCTGCGCTGGTACCTTGCCCGCCGCCCAGCCGACCTCGACTGGCGCAAGACCCTGCTCGACCCGCGCCTCGCCGCACGTTTGCGTCAGGGCCTGTTCGACCACGGCTGGACGCGCAATCTGGAATTGGTGAAGGTCGGGCGAAAAATTTTCTGCGACCTGTGGGGCGGCGTGCACCGCAAATGCCTGCTCGACCACAGCAACATCCCAGGACCGGCGCAGGTGCAGATCGGTCTGCGTCTGTGCTATGAAAACGGCACGTGGTCCGGCAAGGACATCAGCGATCAGCGCTGCGTGCTGAACGATGACACCGGCAAGCTGACGTTCGGTTCGGGCTATTATAAGCCATGACGACAGGGCTGCGAGCTTCGCGCTGCGAGCTTCGCGCTGCGAGCGGGCTTCGCCCACGCCGCGAGGCTTCGCCGCGGGAGCGAAGCGACCTCGTTGCGGGAGCGAAGCGACCTCGTTGCGGGAGCGAAGCGACCTCGTTGCGGGAGCGAAGCGACCTCGCCGCCCACGTATGAACAAGGCCACCATCCTCGCGATCATCCTGTTGGCGATCATCGCCGCCGGAGCGCTGATGGTGAATCGCGAGATGCGCGATGCGACCGCACGCCCGGCGGTCCAACGTCAGTTGTCACAAGCGCGCCTCACGCAGTTCGCTGAAGCGCTCAAACAATACCAAGCCGATTTCCAGACGTGGCCCGACTCTACGCCGCAACTGCTGCGCGCAGGGAAGTTGCCGGCCACCAGCACCATGGTGCGCGGTGCTGGTATCTACCGTTACCGCAAACCCGCCGCCGATGCGCCCACGGACACCCTGGTGATGTGGAGCGATCGTCCGCACGATGGCGTCGCCGCCGGCGAACCATGGGGTGGCGAGAACCAAGTCACCGACAAGTCGATGCCGCCGACAGCCTACGCCCTGACCGCCGGCCTGGAGGTCGTGGCGTTGTCACCAGAAGACTGGGCCAAGCGCAAGCCGGCGGAGGAAATCGCCAAGCCCGAGCCACTAGCGGCGCCGGGAACATCCGCACCAGCACCGTGAGTCTGTGAGCGGTGCGCCCGTTGTGGCTGGCACCGGGTGCGGTTGATCCCCCTCACTTCGGATCGACACTCCCCGCCCATGCGTGTGGTCAGCTTTGGTGAACGTGGACAGGAACAGGCCGGTGTGCTGAGTGCCGATGGTACCCGGGTGCTGCCCGTAGCAGCGCTCAATTCGTCGCTGCCAACAAACGTCCGCGCGTTGATTGCCGGTTACCACCTACCGCGGCTTGCCGCACAACTGCAGTGCACCGACGAACGTGGTCTTGCGCTGGCAGACGTGCGCCTGGGTCCGCCGGTGACCGATCCCAGCAAGGTCGTGTGCATCGGCCTCAACTTCAAAGGCCACGCCGCCGAGCAGAACAAACCGTGGCCCGAGCAACCGCTGTTGTTCGCCAAGGCCCCTACCGCGCTCTGCGGCCCGACCGACGACATCGTCTTGCCGGATGAAGACTGTGGTCCCGACTATGAAGTCGAACTCGTCGCCGTGATCGGACAACGCGCACGCAATGTCACTGCAGCGAATGCGCTGACATATGTTGCGGGCTACTGCGTCGGCAACGATGTCTCCGGCCGTACCTGGCAGAAAAGCGACGGGCAGTTCTTTCGCGCAAAAAGTTGCGACACGTTTTTTCCCTGTGGCCCGGCGCTCGTCACCCCTGACGAGATCCGCGACCTTCCGGCGCTGCGGCTGACCACCCGCATCGATGACGATCTGCTGCAAGACGCCACCGTCGCCGATCTGATCCACGACGTGCCGACGCTGATCGCCTACATCAGTCGCTTCATGACGCTCGAACCCGGCGACCTCATCAGCACCGGCACCCCCGCTGGCGTTGGTTGTTACCGTACGCCACCACGATTCCTGCGTCCTGGCGACACCGTGACCTGTGCCATCAGCGGCGCTGTTGATCTTGGCCGACTGGTCAATCGCGTGATCGCCGGCCCGCGGGCAGCACGCTGACATGGCCCGCTTCCTCATCATCTTCAGCCTCATCATCTCCGCCGTCGGCGTGGTGATCGCCTGGCCGTTGGTGCGCGCCGCAGTGGAGTTCCGTCCGGTGCGCGGCGAGATCCTCGACGTCATCACCTCACCCGCCGAAAACGGACTGGTGCGCGTCACCATCGCCTACGAATACCCACTGCCGACCAAGGGCGAGCATGCGCTCGGCTACACCCAGACCGACGAACGTCTGCAGCCGGTTCCCGATCCCGTGATGGAGGCATCGCAGGCCGAGTCGCTCAGGCGCGCCCTGCCAGGCAGGGCGGTGCGGATCTACTACGACGTGAACCATCCCATCGACAGCGCGTTCATGCTCAGCCCGGTCAGCGCCAAAGGCGGATTGCGCGCGGAACACGGCGCACTGATGGTGTTGATCGGCCTCGCCTGCGGTATCATCGGCCAGCTCGCCCGCCTCCGTCGCTGACCCGTTTCCCCTGGAGCACTCCATGTTGCGTCCTTCCGCACTCGTCCTGCTGCTGATCGCCACCTGCTTCAGCACTACGACGACGCTCTCCGCCGGCGAACCGCTGGTCGACGCCACCCAACAGGAATTACACGGCACCTTCGCCGGTAAACCGTTCTGGGCCCGCCTGACGCTTGCGGAAAAACAGTTCGGCAACAACCGCGTCCTGCAACTGGTCTACACGCCACCGAGCGACGCCGATCTGGGCGGCGCACACGTGAGCGACTGCCCTTTTCTGTTGCTCGATCCGCAACTACGCATCGTCGCTTGGAACGGCCGCGACAGCGGCACCCAGGTCGTCCCCGCCGCGCCGACCGGCTACGACATCACTCGCGAAGTAAGTGTGGTCGAGGGCGACGACAAACGCATCGACCTCCAACCACGCACGATCACCGGTGAGCGGGGCTGGGACCTCCGCACCGCACCGATCCTGCTCGCCCTCGGCTGGCGCCGCGGCAGCACGCTCAGCGCCCGCGCCATCGACCTCTTCGGTCCACGTCATGGCGAAGCCCTCACCATCACGTGGCTGGACGCCGCCGTCACCATCGCTGGCACGGCGTACACCGTGGTTGCTGACGAGCAGGGCCGTTTGAAGAGCCTCACCGCTGCTGATGGGGCCGTCGTGATCAGCGTGACGACGCGTTCCAGCGCTGCTGCAGTGCCGTAGAATGCCCGAGCGACACCTTGAGCGAGCCGCATTTGACATCCCCACATGCCTCATAGGCTTCGCCCTCCCATAGCGCGGGGTAGAGCAGTCTGGTAGCTCGTTGGGCTCATAACCCAGAGGTCGCAGGTTCAAATCCTGCCCCCGCAACCATAAAACCCCACCGGAAACGGTGGGGTTTTTTGTTATGAGGGGCGCCCCTCCGAACCCGGTCAAAACACGCGGATTTCACCGCATTTCCTGAGCACCCCGTTCTCCGTTTTGGGCCACTCCGACCGGCCACCAAGCAGGACCGGTCCCAAACACCCCCCGTTCTCCAATTCTCCGGGGTGGAGAATGGCCCGGGTTAACGGAGTCGTCCTGCTTGGAGTACCAAGCGACATGCGAATGCGTGGCGCGCATGGCGTGGGAGAAAACCGGGAAAGCGGTCGGGGAAACCTCCCCGATCCTGGTTGCGAGAACGGCGCTCCCTGCCACTAGGCCAGCGCCAATGCCGGCGCTGACTTCCCCTCGCGACGATCAACCCGTTCGCCGAGCGCTGGGTGCCGTCAAACGCGAATGCACGCGCCGCGTGTGGTTCCTGGGCTATGTCGGATTATGCCGGGTGCTCCATGATTTTGTCGACGAGCTCTACAACCGAGAGCGACCACATCAGGGGAAGGGCAGCGAATTCCAGGCCGCTCCCGCACCTACGCAGAAATCCATCGCAGGGTTCAAGGCCAGTCAGATCGGCTCTACCGGGATTAGCGTGGGTATGTTCCGTGTGGCCAATTGGCGCGATCCGTCAATCCGAAGCGCGCTCAGGATAATTCCCCTGCAAGCCGGCATCATGCTCCACCCCCGAAGCGCAGCCGAAGGCGAGCATCGGATCAAGCATGCACCCCAAGCCGAAGTCGACCTGGGGTGCATGGAATTGCGGTGCAATCCGGCCTCCAGTGAGCGCTTGGCCCCAGCACCACCTGGGTTTCTCCCTCTCTCTGGCACGATGACAGCATTGAGGCAGTCCTCGACGACCGCAAGGCGGTCGTCTGCGGGGTGGAGCATGATGCCGGCTTGCGGAAGGGCGGGTAATGGCCAGCCAGCAGAACATACCCACGCTAAAGTCGGTAGAGCTCGGATTCGACGATCAGGAATTCCGAACAGTCCGGGATCAGGCCCAGGCACGAGATGAGGAAGCGGTCATCGACCATTCGTACGGATGACGAATCATCACCAGGGTCTCCGGCTGGCGCGCAAGCAGGTCGGCGAGATCACCAAGAAAAGCGGCATGGGTTGTTGCTCGGCGGTCCATGCGTCACCTCGGCCTGATCGCCGTATTGCGGGTGGCGAGGTAAGGTCGGCTTGCACAGGGCCAAGCGTCCCATCGTCTGCATGGATCGCCCGCAGTTACGACATGGGTGCATCCGAACTCGGGGGAGGGGGCTGGAGAGATCCATCCCTGCCGTTAGACCGCTTCGCCTATGAATCAGCCCTCCGCCACGACCGCGACCTTGCCGCAGGGTACCGGTTTCGGTGCCACGATGCGCAAGGACAACTGGTGGATCGGTCCCATCGGGATCGCGTCCCTGCTCCTGGCCTTCCTCATCTACTCCACCTGGGCGGCCTTTCAGGGCGCCTTCTACTGGGTGCCGGGGACCAACTACTTGTCGCCGTTCTATTCGCCGGAGATCTGGGGGAACAGCCCGCACGCGATCATCGCGGGTCAGCCGTCGTTCTGGCAGTCATGGATGCCGCCGTTTTCGGCCGCGTTGTTGATCCTTGGCCTGCCTGCCGGTTTCCGCATGACCTGCTACTACTACCGCAAGGCGTACTACCGTTCGATCTGGCTCGACCCGGTCGCCTGCGCGGTCGGTGAGTCACGTAAGAGCTACATCGGTGAGAGCGCGCTGCCGCTGATCCTCTGGAACGTTCACCGCTATTTCCTCTACGCTGCCATCGCCTTCGTCTTCCTGCTCGGCTACGACGGCATCATTGCGCACATGTTCCCGGTGAATGCGGACGGCACGCCGTTCGTCAATGTGAAGTACCTAGCCGATGGCGCGGCCAACCCGGGATTCATCGAGGCCAATGCGACGGCGCCGCATCACCATGTCTTTGGCATGAGCATGGTGTCACTCGTGCTCATCCTCAATCCGTTGATGCTCGCCGGTTACACCTTCGGTTGCCACTCCCTGCGGCACATCGTGGGTGGGCGTAAGGACTGTTTCGCTGGCGGCGATGGCAGCGGCAATGGTCTGCACTTCAAGGCCTGGAGCTTTGTCAGCCTGCTCAATCGCCATCACGCCTTGTTCGCCATGGTGTCGTTGGTCGGGGTCGGTCTGGCCGACATCCTCGTCCGCTTGGTGGCGATGGGTAAGATCTCCGACTTCCGCTTCTTCTAGTCGTTCGCTTCCGTTTCGTCCTTCTGTCATCCCCACGGACATCCCATGGAAATCCAGACTTTCGAACATGACGTCCTGGTGATCGGTGCTGGCGGCGCCGGCATGCGCGCCGCCATCGAAGCTGCCGATGCCGGCTGCTCGGTCGGCCTGGTGTGCAAGTCGCTGCTCGGCAAGGCCCACACCGTGATGGCCGAAGGCGGCATCGCCGCCTCGCTCGGCAACGTCGACGATCGCGACGGCTGGAAGGTCCACTTCGCCGACACCATGCGTGGCGGTCAGTACGTGAACAACTCGCGCATGGCCGAGCTGCACGCCCAGGAAGCGCCGCAGCGCGTGCGCGAACTGGAACAGTGGGGCGCGGTGTTCGACCGCACCAAGGACGGCAAGATCCTGCAGCGCAACTTCGGTGGTCACCGTTACCCGCGCCTGGCCCACGTCGGCGACCGCACTGGCCTTGAGATCATTCGCACGCTTCAGGATCACAGCGTCCATAAATCGCAGATCGCGGTCTACATGGAGTGCTGCATCACCAAGTTGATCAAGGACGGCGAACGCGTCGTCGGCGCCTTCGGTTATTACCGCGAAAAAGGCCGCTTCGTGCTGTTCAAGGCCAAGTCGGTGATCATCGCCACCGGCGGTCTGGGCCGTGCGTTCGAGGTCACCTCGAATTCGTGGGAATACACCGGCGACGGTTATTCGCTGGCCTACAACGCGGGCGCCGAACTGCTCGACATGGAGTTTATCCAGTTCCACCCCACCGGCATGGTGTGGCCGCCTTCGGTGCGCGGCATCCTGGTGACCGAAGGCGTGCGTGGTGAAGGCGGCGTCCTGCGCAACAAGGACGGCAAGCGCTTCATGTTCGACGACATCCCGGAAAACTACCGCAATCAGACGGCCAAGGATCCGGAAGAAGGCTGGCGCTATACGCAGGGCGACAAGACCGCCATGCGTCCGCCCGAGCTGCTGACCCGCGACCACGTGGCGCGCTGCATCAACCGCGAAGTGAAAGCCGGTCGCGGCTCACCGCACGGCGGCGTGTTCCTTGACATCGCCTGGATCAAAGAGCGCGTGCCCAACGCGCGCGAACACATCAAGAAGAAGCTGCCGTCGATGTACCACCAGTTCATGGAACTGGGCGGCCTCGACATCACCACCACGGTGATGGAGGTGGGACCGACCACGCACTACACCATGGGCGGCGTGCGTGTCGACGGCGATACGCAGATGTCCTGCGTGCCTGGTCTGTTCGCTGCCGGTGAAGCCGGCGCTGGTCTGCACGGTGCCAACCGTCTGGGCGGCAACTCGCTCTCCGACCTGCTGGTGTTCGGCAAACGTGCGGGCGAACACGCCGCGAAGCATGCGAAGGAACAGAAACACGGCTGGATTGATGAGGCCGAAGTGAAGGCCTCAATGGACTGGGCCCTGCATTTCATGGACGCGCCGAAGGGCGACGAGAATCCATACAAGGTCCAGCAGGACCTCCAGAAGATGATGCAGGCGCAGGTCGGCATCGTGCGCAAGGAGGACGAGATGCGCGCCGCGCTGGAGGAGATCACCAAGCTCAAGGCCCGCGCTGACGCCGTGCAGGCGCCCGCCAATCGCGAGTACAATCCCGGCTGGCACACCTGCATGGACCTGAGCAATCTGCTGATCGTTTCCGAAGCGCTGACCAAGTGCGCGATCGAGCGCAGGGAAAGCCGCGGCGCCCAGTTCCGCGAGGACTTCCCGGAGAAATCCAAGGAGTTCGGCGGCGTGAACATGATCATCAAAAAGGGCGTCGATGGTCAGATGACCTTGCGCCGCGAGCCGGTGAAGCCGCTGACCGACGAACTTAAAGCCATCATCGACGAACAGGCGAAGTAGCTCTTTGCAGTCGGGGGGCACCGCCCCTCGACAACGCGCTCCACGCTGCCCCCAACAGCCTCGACGAAGAAAGACTTCCACCATGAGCACTGCAGTTGGCGACGCAGCCCCACATCAGCGTACCTTCAAGGTTTGGCGCGGTGACAAGACCGGCGGCAAGCTGGTGGATTACACCGCTGAGATCACCCCAGGCATGGTGGTCCTTGACGCCATCCATCAGATCCAGGCGACGCAGGCCTCCGACCTCGCCTGTCGTTGGAACTGTAAGGCCGGCAAATGCGGTTCGTGCTCCGCCGAGATCAACGGCAAGCCGCGCCTGATGTGCCTGACGCGCATGGAGGCATTGCCCGAGGGCGACGTCACCGTGCAGCCGATGAAGGCCTTCCCCAACATCCGCGACCTCGTCACCGACGTGTCGTGGAACTACACGGTAAACAAGAAGATCACCAAGTTCACCCCGGCAAAGCCCGGCACCAGATTCGTCGCCGAAGATGGCACCTTCCGCATGCAGCAGCGCGATGTCGAGCGCACGCAGGAGATGCGCAAGTGCATCGAGTGCTTCCTCTGCCAGAACACCTGCCACGTCATCCGTGATCATGAGAAGCATGAAGTCTTCTCTGGTCCACGTTTCTTCGCCCGCGCCGCGTCGCTCGAAATGCATCCGGTCGACATCGCCGACCGCGAGCCGTTCCTGAAAAACGAAGGCGGCATCGGCTTCTGCAACATCACCAAGTGCTGTACCGAAGTCTGCCCCGAACACATTACCATCACCGACAACGCCATCATCCCGCTCAAAGAGCGCATCGCCGATCGTTACTACGATCCGGTCACGATGCTGTGGCGCTGGGTGACCGGCGCCAAAGAAGGCTGAACGGCGAAGAAGTTGGGCTGAATAAGCCGATTCTTCATAAGATCCCCATCCGGACCCGTGGCCTCAGCCACGGGTCCGTCGTTTTCTGATCCCATAGTGCACATCGCCAAGCGATGGGCCGGGCGCCAAGTGGCGGTGGGCGGATAAGATGGCGAAGCCATCCGCCCACGGGTGAGGAGGCGCAGCCGACGAACCCGAGCCACGACAAAGCCCGTGGGGGCAGGCCGTCAGGCCGCGGGGGCAAAGCCCCCAAGCAAAAAACCCGGGCGCCGAGTGGCGGTGGGCGGATAAGATGGCGAAGCCATCCGCCCACGGGTGAGGAGGCGCAGCCGACG
>Ga0105049_10003785_pt1 | contig 17842 bp, 20 predicted proteins | sample MAT06_FD_78087 | JGI IMG/M metagenome (GOLD analysis project Ga0105049, IMG submission 78087) | Freshwater microbial communities from Lake Fryxell liftoff mats and glacier meltwater in Antarctica - MAT-06 | ecosystem: Environmental > Aquatic > Freshwater > Ice > Liftoff microbial mat | place...
CTCTGCTGCCCGTTTTTCTTTTTCGTCATTCTGAAAAGCAAGTTCTTTGTTTGCAATGATTAATTCTACTGCCCGTTTTTCTTTTTCGTCATTCTGAAAAGCAAGTTCTTTGTTTGCAATGATTAATTCTACTGCCCGTTTCTCTTTTTCGTCATTCTGAAAAGCAAGTTCTTTGTTTGCAATAATCAGCTCTGCTGCCCGCTTTTCTTTCTCCTCATTTTGAAAAGCAAGTTCTTTGATAGCTGTAGCTAATTTGTCTTCTGTCATTTATATATTCGTCAGGAAATCGTTAAAATAAAATTTTCTCTAGGTGGTTGAGGTTTTGGCCACATTACTAGAGTCAATGCCGTTTCAATTGCTTTTACCAAAAGCTCAAACGAATGAGGCTTGCAGATATAATAATTTGCACCAAGCTGGTGCGCTTTATTCACTGCATCTTCATTGGCTGTGGTTGAAAATATAACAATTGGAATGTCCTTTAACTGGGGCGTATTCCTGATTTCCTCCAAACATTGAAACCCGTTTTTGCGCGGCATATTAAGGTCAAGGAAAATGACATCAGGGATTACTGTTTCAAGATTATGCATCAATTCTAAACCATCGTTTGAAAGTGTGAGTTGTGTTAGGATGGTTACTTGCTTTAGAGCATCTCCAAAGAACATTCGGTCATCAGCGTCGTCATCAGCAAGAAAAATATTCTTCATTTGTGTCCAAATTTTCTTTTATAAAAGTAAGAATTATTTTGATGGGATTTGTCTGTTGGTGTTAGCAGTAACGGTAAATCGGAGCGGAGTGACCATTGCGCCCGGTTGTGTCACCCCCCGGAATCTCACCTGAAGGTATCCACAGAACCGTGCACCAAAGCGTTGACAGAAAGTCTCCCTTCACGCGGCTCTCCCTGTTCATAAATCGCGTGAGTTAAATGTACTCATGGATCAACCAATTTCCAATGGACGAATAAGGTAGGATGTTGTCGAAAAAGACCACGCAGCCAATGGACCGCCCACATCATGAGCAGGCCCTTCTTTCACTTCGCCCATTTGAGCAGGAGATGATTGAGCTGCTTCCACACGCAGCGTATCAGACCGTCCCAGGAAGCGTGGAAGTAGTTCAGCAGCCGCCGGATCATCGGATTAAGCGCCGCGGCTACTTCCTCCAAAGGCTTGCGCAACTTGTGGATATTCGGCTTTCGGACCTTAGCCAAATTGCCCTCGCTGCTCGCGAAAGTCCCAGGCATGACTGTTGCTTTGCCCTGGATCTTACGCAGGCAGGGCTTATTCGCAAAGCCCAGAAAATGGTACTTCTTAGGGTAGCGCACCATGGCCCTTCCCCGGAGATTAACAATCTTGGTCTTGTTAGGGTGCAGCGTCAACTTGCAGGTGCGCAGGCGATGCTTGATGCTCCGCAGCACAAATTTGTCCTGCATTTCAGTCTTGCAGGGCACCACCACATCGTCCGCGTAGCATTCGAACGGCTTTTTCTTGGCTTGATATCGGAACGATGAAGTACTTAAGGAGAAGGTTTTACAGGCCTGACGAAGGGACATTGCGTGATGTTCACGGGCGTGAGCCACCAGCCGTCGCCGTACGTCAGGCCCTAATCCTTTTTTCCTAAAGCCTCCTTCAACACCACGTTTTGTAAGGTCAGGTCGGCTACAATCCGTTTAAACTGGCTAAGCTCAAGTTCCATCTCTTTGAGCAGCTTGAGTTCGTTGGCTTCCATGCCCCCGTACTTGCGTTGCCAGTTGTAAAAAGTCGGTTGGCTGATGCCGTGATCCCGGCAAATGTCGGCTACCGATAAACCCTTTTCATGCATCCGCAGGATCTCGACGATTTACGTCTCAGTAAATCTGCTCTTTTTGATGGTCTTACTCCGAATTTACTACTTTTAAACGTAGCTGTTGTCGGGGAAGCATTCAAATATCCCTCAAAATCCTAGATGGCGAGATTGTTAACCTCGTGGTTAAAACTGCAGGTGCGATTCTGAAATGAATTGAAATCCATAACGAGCTGCACTTAGCTATCAGATTCAAAGCAAACATTCAATTAAGCATAGTGATCATTCCTCCTGCTTTCGCAGCAACTGCGGTGAAACGGTCCAATATCCCCCTTCGCCCGTTAATACTGAAGCAGTTTTTTGATTCAGTCGGATAATAATACCCGATCGGATTATACCATCACTCCCATCCCAAGTTACTCGCTCCCCAACCCTAAACTGTGCCATAGAAACCAACGCACCTGCCTTTTGCATTAATTTTATTCGATCGACAACAAATCGATTAAGTAGGGTAAGCTCATGAAAAGTTAAATTCCTGAGCAGTGGATCAAAGCGTTTTAATAGGGCATCAGTATCGTCTGGGAAGTTCATGATCGTCAAAATTCTTGCGAGAGCTAACTTAGCTAAAGAAAACTGTATTTTAAAAATCTTCCAATTTAAATAAATTTTGTCTTGTTTCTTAAAACTACGTAGACAAACAGGATGCCAAAACACTTACCCGTTTCTCCTGTTCGACAAAGATTGATTGTGTCCTACGGCGAATTACCCACTTGGTTAAACTTTACTTCATGAATGTGCCATGACTCGATCAGCCTTAGTGCAGCTTTAGACAGTTCCGTAGATTGCTTCACGAAAACTAACTAACCCACTACAAACGGCCAAAAATTTATAGCTTACACATCACCCCACCCTTGCAGAAACTTTTTGTTGTGCGTTCGTGCGACACCCACTTTTTAAAAGCGTCATTTAATAGAAATATAGTCATCACTTGAAAAGTCTAATGATAAAATTTCTCTAAGCTTATTACAAAGAACTAGAAAGTCGGCAGGCTTCGTCAAAAAAAATTTAGCGCCATACTCCTTGGCACGTTTTTGGTCAATTAAATTGTTTGACGTGGTGAAAATAACAACAGGGATTCTACTTAACCTATCCTCTCTCTTCACGTGACCAAGAAAATCAAACCCATTCATAATAGGCATGTTGAGGTCAAGAAAAATAATGTGAGGTAAAGAGGCGTTCGCTTTTAATTTATCAAGTGCAATCTTTCCGTTCGTTGCAGTGTCGCAATGCAGTAATGGATTAATAGATCCAATGGCTTGTTTAAATATAAGCAGATCGTCTTCGTCATCATCAATTAAGAATATTATATTCATGTTGCCGGAATGTAAAGAGTGAATGTTGAACCAATGCCTGGTTTTCCTTCTGCTACAATAAAACCCCCGTGATTAGTTATAATTTTTTTGACAATGCCTAAACCAATACCTGTTCCTGAATATTGATTTTTTCCATGAAGCCGTTGAAAGAGTTCAAATATTTTATTAGCATATTCTTGTTCAAAACCGATTCCGTTGTCTGCAATCTTTATTGCGTGATAATCTTTTCCTTGGTTTGCTGACGGGTGCTCAATTTGTTTTCCTTCCATAATTGAAGAAGTAATTTTGATAAGCGGCTTGACTTCAGGTCGGCTGTATTTGATTGCATTGCCAAGCAGGTTGTTAATTAGTTGCAAAATTTGAATATACACCCCCATTATTACCGGAAGATTTTCATGTTCAATTATGGCGTCCTTTTCACTGATACTTATATAAAGATCACTTTTTGATTCCTCGACAAGCGTATTTAAATCACATGGTATGAAAACTAATTCATTAACATTTATATGAGAAAACTTTAGCAAAGCATCAATTAGGTTTTCCATACGCTCACCTGATTTGATGATGCGGTTAAAATAATCTTGTGTCTTATTAGAAAATTCCTCCGTTTCGATGATGAATTTGCTGAATGTTTGAATTTTTCGCAAGGGTTCTTTTAAATCATGACTGGCAACATAACTGAATGTTGCAAGTTCGGCATTGGCAATTTCAAGCTGTAAATTTTTTTCATGTAATTCTTCGGTGCGTCTTTTCACTTTCTCTTCTAAGGAAGCGTTCAAGAGGTGAATTTGTTCGTTTGCGTCTTTCTTTTCAGTTATATCCATCATGATACTTAAATTAAAATCAGCCTTTATGCGAATAGCCTGGTATTGAACACATTTGTACGCACCGGCTTTTGTAAAAAAATCAAATTCACCAATTTCTTCACTTTTGTTGATATATTCTTCTAAACGCTCGACTGCTCCTACTTTTGCAGATGCATTTAATTCGCTCATATTCATTTGCAATAATTCACTAAACTGATAACCCAGTAGTTCACTTGCTGCCTTATTGGCAGATAAATAATTCCCTTGATCATCGGCAACAATTATTGCTGCAAGGCTATTGTCAAAAATCGATTTAAACATTTCTTCACTTTGACGGATTGTTTCATCAGCTTCCTTCTGTTCAGTAATATCAGCCCTTATTGCAACATACTGGTAAGGCTTTCCAAACTCATTCAGAAACGGAACAATGGTAGTGTCAACCCAGTAGATGGTACCATCTTTTGCTTTGTTTTTCAATTCACCTTTCCATACTTTTCCGTTGGCTATGGTTGTCCAGATGTTGCGGATAAAATCTTTGTTATGATAACCGGAACTAATGATGCGATGGTCTCGCCCTATCAATTCCTGGCGGGTGTATTTTGAAATTGTGCAGAAGTTATCGTTCACATACTTAATAATTCCATTCTTGTCGGTAACAGCAACAATGGAGGATGCATCAAGCGCATATTTGTAATCCGAAATTTCTTTTAAAACTGCCTCTATTTTTTTTCTGGCATCTGCTTCTACTGCAAATAACTTTTCTGTTGATACACGCGCGCTTGTTTCTTTTTGTAAACGGAAAAAGAAAAATGTAAGCGCAACAATAGAAAACAAAGAAAGCAGTAATAAAAAAATGGGTGTGATAGTGGCGGAACTGTCTTTATCCTGTAAGCGCTTTGCCAGGAGTATATCTTCTGTTTGCAAGATGAGCGCAATTTGTTCACGCACTTCGTCCATTTTATTTTTACTTAAAAGCATAAGACTGTCGGTGAGTAAATTTATGGTTGGGTCATGTTTAAAAAGTCTCAGCCTCTCATTCAGCATTAAATAACGTTCATCTAAAAGTACTTTAAGTTTTTTTAAATTTTCTTGTTGGTCTGTTTTGTCGCTAATGAGTGAATCAAGCGTATCAAAGACAAGCTGGCTGTGTTGTTCTGCATTGATGAAAGGCTGCAGAAAAACAGTATCGTTAGTAATTAGATAACCACGCTGCCCGATCTCGGCATCTTTTACATTGGAACGCAATTTAATAATATTATCTTTTACAGCATGGCTGTGTATCACCCAATCAACTGATTTATTAAACTGCGTGACCTTTTTAAAAGAAACAAATGAAATAACAATAAGCACAGCTGTAAGTATTATGAATAATATAATAGTTGTATTTTTTGAAATTTCTTTCATTTCCTGATTGCTAATTTAGCAAAATTACGAATTGATTTGGGTTGTCCTGTCAACTGGAATTCTCTGTTGGTTAGTTGCAATCAGTTTGAAGTCGTTGTGTCGCCAAAAGCATGATGCAAAACGTTTCAGCTACCCGAAAGGCGGGCCCTTTAGCACAAACCTTGGTTTTAAAAACTAAACTTTCATTTCCCGCAAAACTGTCCGCGAAGAACGAAACCTCGACTTTTAAATAGCTGCTGTGTGTACCTCGAACAACGAATATAAGCGTTCCTCCGAAAGAAGGAATACCCGGAGAGTGAAAGTCTCTTTTGCGCGGGGTAACGCCCGAAGCATTAGCAAGTCGCAAGGTGGTTTGGAGTAATCAAAGCACTGAAGTAAGCGAGCCTGCAAAGACCTGTACTGACGAACAGAAACCGGATAGGAGGCTGCATGGACTGGATGATGTTGCACATTACACCGAAGTCCGAAAGTTAGCGGAGTTTATGCAGTAGATCCGGCAGGGATAGGTTGAAGGGTATTGGTCTTACCGAAAGATATCCTAAGGCTGTTTAGGCAGAGAAGGAAGTCAGCAGAGGTCATAATAGTCAGCGTAAGCTGATGAAGGTCCGAACATGATGTAGTTCCAAATACCGGGTGGATCGTCCGCAAGAACAAGGATCAGATCGCAAGTGCATTGAAGGAAGGCAATTACTGCCCTCAACCAATTCTGGGGGTATTTATCCCCAAGAGCAATGGAAAGACGCGGTTACTGGGCATTCCAACGGTTGTGCTGTACCGAAAGGTGAGGTGTAAAGCCACGCTCCGACTTATCCGTCAATGGCTACGTGCCCCGATCATGTTCGAGGGTAAATTGGTCAAGCGAAGAGAAGGAGTGCCGCAAGGCAGCCCCATAAGCCCGCAACTATCTAACATCGTGCTTCATGAGTTGGACAGAGAACTGGGACGGCGTGGATGCAAGTATGAACGCTATGCCGACGACTTCAGTATTTACTGCTCGAAGAAGGCGGAAACGCGGAAGGTGGGAAATGAGGTTTTACTTCTCCCAAAGAACAAACTCAAACTGCCCATCAACCGCAAGAAAAGCGACATACGCAGACCGCCACACTTCAAAATACTTGGCTATGCCTTCTTGCCGACGTAGGAGAAGGGAACACGGGGTAAGTATCAACTCGTGGTGAGCGAAAGCGGATGGAAGAATTTGAAGGAGAAGATCAAAGGCATCGCCCGGAAAACGGCTCCAATAACGCTGGCCGAGTGGACACGACAACTGAAAGAAGTTCAACACGGTTGGGTTAACTATTTTCGCCCAGCGAGCATAGTTGGCAATCTGGGAGCGATAGACAGTTGGGTGCGAAACCGACTGCGGTACTGCATCTGGAAGGACTAGAAGAAACCAGAACGCAAGAGATATAATCTAATGCGACTCGGTGTTGACTACCATCAGGCCTATGCATGGAGCCGGACCCGTAAAGGGGGATGGGCGATAGCCCAGTCACCGATTCTGACGACCACGATCACGCTGTCACGCCTTGCCCAACGCGGCTATGAATCCATGCTTGACCATTGCTTAAAAGTGCGCCCTGAACAAACGTTCATGGGCCTTTCCTGTACATCGTGAACCGCCGTATACGAGGTCAGTAGGTACAGTGGTGTGAGAGCCTCTCCCTGCAAGTGAAAACTGGCAGGGCGGGTTACTCGATTAGCGGTTCGTTGTTTATTGTATCGTCTCATTACTCTGGCGTTTTTATTTAAACTGTCTGTCCCATTTTGGTTTAAGTTTAAGAAAAAAGTATACCCCAAGACCCATCACCAAGGCTGTCCCAATTCCTGTCATATTATAAAAAACACTATTTGGAATTCCGCTTTCTACTACTACTTTGGGCATTCTTACCAATGTCTCCGAAACAAACGCTCCGTAAACACCCATAATGCTCCAATACATAAAACTAAAATGAAGTGATTTATAATTTTCGATTGGTCGCTTAATTAGAATTGGTATAAGTCCGCAAATAAGTGTCAAACTGCTTATTACTGCTGTCCAATGAAATATTCCCCAAGTTCCAAAAAGTCTGTAAGTCATAAAGGCGGTAACCAAAACCACCGACATTGTCAAAGCATAAAGTCTGCCAATAATCTTATGTTTTGTTGTCCCTTTGGTCAACATGAGAATAAACGTCCCGAGTAAAAGAGCAAAAATAGAAGCTATAAAGTGTATTAGTCCTGTGTCGCTTGTTACAAAATTTCCAAAATTCATAGTCTGTTTTTTTGCCTCTTAATGTTTGAATACTCAGATTTCATGTCGTCCGTTACAATGACCGCAAACGGCAGTCTGTCCATCAACCCTACTTTCTTTGATTTTACGCTTCTGTCACGCTGCCGGAGGCCTATGGTAGTGAAAAGTAAACTCAGGTTTCCATCCTATTCTTTTAGCTTCCCAGACCCGCAAAAAGCCCGCTTGGGCTTGGAAATTGGAGCCTATTCAGCTCCTTTAACCCCCTGTGCAACGGGCTGACCGTTTTTGGTGAGAAGATACTGATCATTCGCCTTATGTTATAGGTAGTAAAGATTAAGCCAACGTCGGCACTGGCACATTCCAAGAACCTCTTGGTCTAAATGTGATCAATTCCCCGTTGTCCTTTGATGGTATCGTAGGGATGTTCTACCTACTGCTGCCTGAGTTTGTAGGTGTCAGGGTCAGCTTCAATCCTGGCCTTATTTGCTGCAGTTAATCCGCCATGCTCCGAGCGTCCAATTAGTCCACCCTTTTCGTTCTTGGTGCACAGGCTAAGTACCCGGCATGTTTTGCAGCGATTTGTTTTGAAGTGTCGAACCTGCACTTTGGTCTGACCGTGGTCCTTGATGTACCAGTTGCCATTGGTCTTTAAAGTATGCCCTTGGGTGCAGGTATGGCGATTCTTTTTTTCTTCGTATACAAATGCTTCCAGGTTGTAGTCCGGATGGGGTGCCTGGCTACCTGCCTCGGGCACAGCTACCATGACCGTAACTTCCAGATATTCGGCCCGCTTGAACTCCGTACCCGTGTAGTAGCCTTTGTCGTACAAGGCCGTAAAACCACTGGTACCAAACTGTTCCACCTCACGCTCAAGCATGTTGCCCATGGCTTTGAAATCGTTGATGTTGGTTACCAAGTAATCCACGGCCGGCTTGTGTTCGGCATCTACCCTGGTCTGGACATTGTAGGCCACCTCGGTGATGTTGTTGCGCGTAATCATCTGCCGGCTGTCCGGGTCTGAGGTCGAAATCTGTTTATCCCCGCTGCGACGGAAATGCTGTGCTAGGCGCCGGTAGACTCGCGCCTGCTTCTTGAGCCCGTGCATAGCCAAAGCCGCTTTGCTAAACGACTCATCATTGCCTGATCCATCCAGAACTTTCCGGTACTCCGCTAACTTCTGGTCAATGTAAGCCAAACGCCGTTTGATCTTGCCTTTGTTGAAATTGTTCTTTTTGCTATTCTGGGCATGAAGCTTGATACTGTCGCCGGCTACCAGCTTCTTGCCAATGAGCTTGAAAAAGTCAGCAATGAGCACCGCGCTGTGAAAAAACTCCCGAATGGCTTACGGGTTATCTATTCGGAAATTGGCAATTGTCTTATGGTCGGGCACAAGGCCCTTCATGAGCCAAATGAACTCAATATTCCGCCTACATTCCCGCGCCAAAGCCCGGGAGTAGCAGATCCAGTTGAGGTAGCTATACAAATACAGCTTTAACAGAACAGCAGGATGGTAGGCTGGTCGGCTGCCAAGGGAACCTTTTCCTTGCGGAAACTTAAAACCCTAGGCCTTCAAATTCGGCAACTCAACAAAAGCATCAATAACTCGAATTTCATTCTCGCTGCTGATTGCCTCGTTTAGCGAGGTGAAAATTAAGTACAGCTGATCGCGGGACTTTCCTGGTAAAAACAGCATACTCGACTAAAAAAAGCAATATAATATTATTTTTCTTTAAATAAGTACATACTTTCCACAAAAAGGGAGCGTTTTTAGACAGTCTAACGTTTACAGCTTACTGCTGTGCTGGCATTTGGGAAACAGTCGGCCCGGCAACAAAAGCCGATTAGAAATACTGGTGATTAAATTTAGTACAAATTACTATTAAAAAACGGTCAAGCCGGAAATGATGATGATAAATGATTAAAAGCTGAAATTACCATTGTCCAGCCAGCACAGCAGCAAACCGATGTTAGCAGCTGGGCTTGCCTCTAGTCGTTCTCAATAGCTTTGTTTAAAAAGTCAACTAATGGTTTTGTAGTTTTAAAGTAAGAAATAATTTTTTTTAATTTGTCCTCCGATATAATTTCTTTGTCAGTTAATTTTTCCATTGTGTAAAACCCTTTCATCTTTAAAAATTCACTTGCTTTATTTTCTTCGTCAAACTCTTTTGGTGTCCTGCTCAAAACACCTGAGTTATTGATACCACTTGGAAATGTTTTCTTAAATATTTTGTCATTAATTATTGTTGTCCACTCGTCAAAAGCATAATCTATTTCTTGTCTAATTTTTTTTAATTGGTCTGGTTGGGGATTATAAACCCCGCCGCCAACGAAACAATTGTCTGGTTCGATATGCAGAAAATAAAAAGCCGAAGGGCTATTTTTGCCGTACTTATTTAATACGATATAATAGTCTGTCTTGTAAGGTGTTTTGTCTTTTGCAAATCGTAAATCTCTATTCAGTCTTGTAATGCACTTTTTAGGGTCAAGATATGCGTTTGAAATTGTCTTGTCAAAATCTACAACCACTTTTATTAATTGCTCTGTCAAAGCAAGTACGTCATTTTTTACGAAGTCATATTTTTTTCTATTTTCTTCAAGCCATTCTTTTGAGTTGTTGAGTTTAAGGTCTTTTAAAAATTTAAGGGTCTGTTTTTTTATCATTCTATTTTTACTTTTCTAAATGTAGTTTTAGGTGTAGTGTTTTTGCCTTGCTGCTATTTGGTCACACCCCGGAATTTCACCGGGAGGTTCCCACGGAACCGTGCACCAAAACCATGAGCGAAAGTCTCCCTTCACAAGGCTCTTCTTGTTCGTCAATCGCGTGAGTTAAATGTACGAATGGATGAACCAATTTCCAAAGGACGAATAAGTTCTGGTGTTGCCGATACTGGCCGCGCAGCCAGCGGACTGCGGCCATCTTGTACAAGCCCTTCTCCAATTTCGCCCATTTGAGCAGGCGATGATTGAGCTGCTTCCACACGCAGCGCATCGGACCGTCCCAGAAAGCGTGGTAGTAGTTCAGCACTCCCCGGATCACCGGATTGAGGGCCTGTGCTAGTTCCTCCAGCGGCTTGCGCCATTTGTGGATGTTTAGCTTTCGAAACTTCTCCAGAATGCTCGCTTTTGACTTGCTGCTCACGAACGTACTTGGCATGACTGTCGCTTTGCCCTTAAGGATACGCAAGCAGGGCTTGATCGTAAAGCCCAGAAAATCTTACTATTTGGGGTAGCGCGCCATGGCCCTTCCCCGGAGATTAACAATCTTGGTCTTGCCAGAGTGCAGTGTCAACTTGCAGGTGCGCAGGCGTTGCTCGATGCTCCACAGTACGAATTTGGCGTGCTTTTCCGTCTTGCAGTGCACCACCACATCATCCGCATAGCGTTCAAACGGCTTTTCGGGATGTTCGCGCGCCATCCACGCGTCAAAAGCCGCCTGCAAAAACAGGTTGGCAAACAGCGGACTGATTACGCCTCTTTGCGGAGTGCCCGCTTTCGTTTGGTGGAAGTGGTCCGCAGCCATCAACCCAGCCTTCAGCCAACGCTCAACACACAGCCTGACCCAGCTGTGGGGGCAGTATTGTCCAAGGGCTTTCAGCAGCAGTTTGTGGTCGATCGTGTCGAGGAAACGCTCGATGTCCAGGTCAATGGCAAAGTCGTGTTTGAACACGTTGCGGCCCGATTGACGAACCGCATCGTGGGCACTTCGGCCCGGACGATAACCAAACGAAGTGGCGTGAAAGATCGGCGCTAGGTGCCGCTCCAAAACATCACGAACCACCTGCCGGGCGATGCAATCCAGCAGAGTCAGCACACCCAGCTTCCGGGTACAGCCGTCCCTCTTCGGGATCGCTACGGCCTTGACTGGCTTGGGAAAGTAGCTGCCCGACCTCAGGCGATTCCACAGCTTGTAAAGTTTGCGGTTCCGGTTCGCATCTAAATACGACCAGCTCATCGCGCCTATACTACTGCTATACTAGTTCGCTTGCTCTTTCTGGTGCGCCCGCCGGACCATCACTCCCGTGATTGGTTGCGATTTTGTCTCATAATAGTCTATCATCCCATCGCTGGTTGTAGACTCCTCTGAAACTAAACAAGCCGGTCCCCTCGCTCCACTCCCATTACAGGAGCTTCCTCACTACTACGACCCAGTCTGCCGCCTGTGCCTGTTTCCCTCCCGGGAAATGCCGCCTCCTCTCTCGATTTTACAGCCGCGGCACAGATTTCAATTGTTCCGTAAAACAGCCTGCCTTTTGGTCCTGCCAACGTAACCCCGGGTGCCGTGTAGCCGGTCATCAGATCTCTCCCTACACCCTGCTCTGCGGTGTAAACGTAACCACTGCATTTCAACATCGATTATGCTTTAGCGAGACTTCATCAATGGTTCACTTGCGTTCAGCTCCTCTTCGGCGCACCTGCATAAATCACCGTTCCCGCTTTTCCTTTTCGCTCACCACAATCCCGTTTCCGGGGTATGCAGCAAAAGGTGGTTTGGAGACAACCTCTGAATGTCTTCACCGGAGCGCCTGTTCCAAGTGCTCTTTGCTCCGCTGCCGGCCATTCGTTTCGCTTGGACTCCACGCTCTTGGGGGAAGGGCCTTCGGTCTTTAAGCTGTCTTACAGCATTCCCTTGCGCCCTTTCAGGGCAAGAGGGTCAAGTCATATACCTTAAGGACCTGGCCTAAAAGCGGATTTCGAAACACTAAACTTTCTGCCACTACAAAACATGATACTAAGCACAAAGCTTCATTTAACCACTGAACCGCCAATTTCTTGCAGGTGCTGTTAGCTGCTGCCCTTCTTTCGCAATGTCTATTTGTTGTTCATAGCAAGTGTCAACAGAAAAAAACTTTCTGTCAATGCCCTCACACTATGAGTTATGTTTTCTTGCAATACAATCATTTGTCCTTTTTCAATTTGAGTGCATTGTTGTTCTGCCGTGAATTCTATTTTGCCTTCTAATACCTGAACGCTTATTAGTCCGTTCGTCTTATGTGTTTTTAGTTCAGCATTTTCGTGCAATCCAATGATAACAATTCTCATGGTTTCCGACTTGAAAATTGTAATAGAATTTCGGTCACTGTCTGCCCAAGTTGTTTCGGATTTTACTTGTTTGATGAACTCATTCAAATTCATTTCTACTAAAGGTGCATTTAAAATGCGTTCACCGTCTGGACGTTGTGGTGTCGCATCATTTGATTTATTCTCCATAATGTTACGCATTTTGTTAGTGGTTAATTTTTCTACCATTTTTGAAGTGGCCTCGTCCGATGAAATACCATAACCATTTACTAAAACTCCTTTAACGTCACACTTTAGAGACGAAATAGCATAGAGTATTGATTGGTAATCAGGGTCAGAATCACCTTCAAATCGATAGACTTTGTCAATTTGAAAATCGTCTGCGGATAGTGTAAAATTTTTCTCATGGCACACTATGAACTCGTCGTGTATGTTAAAGTCGTGTGCGTAACCTAACTTTACTAGTTCATTTATGGTTTCTGATAGTGTACCGTAATTTTCGTTTAAGTTTTTCTTATTCATCTTTAATAGGTAGTCTTAAATAAATTGTGAAGTTGTGTAATATCGATGTCGGTCAGGGTTATAGCTACAAGAAGTTGGCGATTTTGAAGCACTAAACTGTCTGCCAACACAAAACTTGATACGAAGCACAAAGGTTCTTTTAACCACCGAACCGCCAATTTCTTATAGGTGCTGTGTGTGCCTCGAACAACGAATATAAGCGTTCCTCCGAAAGAAGGAATACCCGGAGAGTGAAAGTCTCTTTTGCGCGGGGTAACGCCCGAAGCATTAGCAAGTCGCAGGGTGGTTTGGAGTAATCAAAGCACCGAAGTAAGCGAGCTTGCAAAGACCCGTACTGACGAACAGAAACCGGATAGGAGGCTGCATGGACTGGATGAGGTGGCGCATCACACCGAAGTCCGAAAGTTAGCGGAGTTTATGCAGTAGATCCGGCAGGGATAGGTTGAAGGGTATTGGGGGGAGCATCCCAGGAAGTGTGTAAGTGGTAGAAAAATTATTCCGGAATTTTCCGGCCCCTCCAAAGGCCTGGGAAAATTATGGAAATATCTTTTTCGGGATAACTTCAACCACTAAAGTTATGAAAAAGGAAGATGCATTTAGCGACGCTTTTCTCAAGCAGTTCAAGACCGGGGATGACCTGTACTCCTTTCTGAATCAACTCCAGACGCAGGGTGTTGAGGCGATTCTGGAGGGCGAATTGGACAATCATCTGGGCTATGAGAAGCATGGAGACTCAACCGGGGACAATGCCTGTAACCGCCACGGAACAAAGAAAGTCCGCAATCAGTTTGGAGAGTCGCAGATTCAGGTTCCGAGAGACCGGCGAAGCACTTTTTAACCGGTACTGGTTCCTAAGCGGAAGAATATTGTCGATGGTCTGGAGAACCTTATCATCTCTCTTTATGCTAAAGGCATGATTGTCAGTGACATAGAGGAGCAGATACGGGAACTCTACAACGTTGATATTTCCACTTCATCCATCTCCCGGATTACTGAGCGGGTAACGCAGGATGTGACTGTCTGGCAGAATAGACCGCTGGAATTGGTCTACTGCATCGTGTGGATGGACGGCGTTGTCTTCAAAGTCCGGGAGAACGCCCGGGTGATCAACAAGACCATTTACCTGGCCATTGGTTTCTGGACAGATGGGAAGAAGAAGGTGTTAGGGCTCTGGCTGGGCAAGAACGAATCAGCGTCCTTCTGGTTGAGTATCCTTCAGATGTACTTCAGGTGCCTATCAATTTTCTGCTCGTTGTAGTTGTTCTTCTTGCTGTTCTGGGCGCGCAGTTTGGTGCTATCGCCGGAAATCAACTTTTTGCCAATCAATTTAAAGTAGACAGCCGTGCGAACTGTGCTGCGAAAAACCTCACGGATGGGCTCAGCATTGTCTTTACGAAAATTGACAATGGTATTGTGGTCAGGAACCAAGCCTTCCATAAGCCACATCAACTCAATGTTCCTACCGCACTCCCGTTCAAGAGCACGGGAAGAACGGATCCTGCTCATATAACCGTATAAATACAGCTTCAACAAAACCGAAGGGTGGTAGGCTGGGCGACCACCCTTAGCGCCCTTGCCGTGTGGAAACTGAAATCCACAAACTTTCAAATCCCACATGGACACAAAAGCATCCAGCGTCCGGGTTTCATTGTCGCTACTGATGAACTCTTCCAGAGAAGTCGGAATTAAGTAAAGCTGATCGCGGGGCTTGCCTGATAGAAACTGCATGACCCGAAGTTAAGTAACAGCAGAAGAATTACTATCTTAAATAAACGAAATACTTACAACAGAACCGGGGGTTTTTAGATAGTCTGACGGTTGGAAGCCTTGCTTAGTTGCCGATTGCGATATTAAATCTTTCAACCAAGATAAAAAATATACGTAAACGAAAGCTAAATATAAAAATAACAACGGCAATTACGCAAGGGTGCTGATATGGGTTCGTGCCTTTCTCGCTAGTCTATTTCTAAGCATCCAATGTCAGAATAATTTTTGTCTGAAACGAATTCTTTAATTAGGTCTGAGTGATACTGAAGAATTGAAATAAAATTGTCAGTCTTTGTATTCCCTATTCTAAGCCAAATCACTTTTAGAGGATGTCTATAAAGCGTTACAAGGTCATAAAAGTCAGCATCAAATGTCACGATAGTATATTGCTAATTTTTAGCAAAATCCCATATTTCTCGGTCACTTTTGTCCTCCAGCTTCAATTCGCGAACTTGTCCGCATTCTATGGAAAGTCGCTTTTAATTTTGTCACAACCCTAAATGAAATATTTTGGTCGAAAAGAAGTTTCACGAAGCGATCAGAATTTTGTGTTCTCTGTCCGCTGCATATGAAAGAGCCGCTTGAATATCGTCTGCCGTTAATTCAGGAAAGTCGGCAAGAATCTCTTGAGTTGTCATGCCTGATGCAAACCAACCTAAAATGTCATAAACGCTAATTCTCATTCCACGAATTGACGGTCTACCGAATCGGGTTTGTGCGTCAATGGTTATTATTTCTGAATAGTGTTGCATTTCGATAAATTAATGAAAATGCGTGTAGTTTCGAATTGGTCAACTTTTGGCATGACCCATAACGTTTACTGGTTTTCGAAGGCAAAAATGAAGCCTAGACGAGCCTGGTCGCTTCCCGTACTGCGATACCCTAACACGTGACGGTATTTTTGCTTTCGGAAACCGCTGTTGGACCTAACTTCCGGTAGCTAAAGATACCTTTTTCTCGTATACCTGGTCATTACTCACCAAAACTTTTTGAGTCATGGCCAGAAAGAAAGGATCCACACTCGTGGAACAAGCCATTGCCCGCACTCCAGGATTTGAAGACCTGTGGGGCAAAGTACAACGCCAGATTGTCCTGAGCGGACAAAGTCCAAGCACCCTGACCTGCTACGGCAGAAGCCTTGCGCAGATTGCCTTGCACTTTGGGCGCAGTCCGGTCGAAGTGGACCAGGAGGAGCTGCAACAGTACCTGTATGATCTGGTGCGCCAGGGTCGATTTTCGGAGAGCTACTTCAAGTTCTCCGTCTATGCCCTTCGCTATGCCTACCGCACTTTGGGCATGGACAGCCGTCGCCTGGAGCTACCCACCATTCCCCATAAAAACCTCTTGCCCACCGTGTTGAGCAAGGAGGAATGCCGGCGACTATTTGTCGCTCCTGCCCTGCTCAAGCACCGCATGCTGCTTTCAGAACCCCGGTGAGCCACTCGCTGAACGATCCATGCAATGGGTCCTGAACCAAGCCGTCAAAAAAGCCAGGCTGTCCAAAGACGTGACCCTGCACACCTTGCGACACTCCTTGGCCACCCATTTGCTCGAAGACGGGGTAGACCTGCTCACCATCAAAGAGCAGCTTGGCCATTCGCGCATCGAGACCACCATGGTCTATTTGCACATTGCCCGGGTACGCAAGTCGCTGCCACACAGTCCGCTCGATACCCTGTATCGCAAGAACGTCGAGGCCTGCTGAGACCGCGCCATGAACTGGCGCAAGTAGTCGATCGTTTTGCTGAGGCCCTTCACCAGGATAAGCCCCTGCCAGCTTGGCACAGGCGCACGCTGCGCGCCATCAGCCAGTGCCGAACCCAGGCCCTCGGAGGACACCTCGACGCCTGCACAGACTGCGGACACCTTCGCCTGTCTTACAACTCCTGCCGCAACCGCCACTGCCCAAAGTGCCAGAACACCGCACGCGAGCGATGGGCCCTGCTGCGCGCCGCCGAGTTGCCGCCGGTCGGGTGCTTTCACCTGGTCTTTACCCTGCCCAGCCAACTGCAACCCCTCTGCCGCGCATACCCCAAGGCGCTCTTCGACATGCTCTTCGCTGCCGCCTGGCAGACCATCCAGGCCCTGGCCTGCGATCCCGATTTTCTCGGCGCGCAGACCGGCATGATCGCCGTGCTCCACACCTGGGGCCAGCAGCTCATGCTGCACCCTCACTTGCACTGCGTGGTGCCTGCCGGTGGCCTGACCTTGCGCAATCGGTGGAAGGGCGCTCGCGCTTCCGGCAAGTTCCTCTCTCCCGGAAAGGCCGTCAGCGCTGAGTTCCGGGCGCGCTTCATGGCCTTGATCAGTGCTTGGAACAAGAAGACGGGCACTGCCCTTGACCCCGCCTTGCGAAAGGCGCTCTTCGACAAGCCCTGGGTGGTCTATGCCAAACAGCCCCTACCGGGTACCGCACGCATCATCGAATACCTGGCCCGCTACACCCACAAGACTGCCATCAGCAACCATAGGCTGATCGCCGTTGACGAACAGACCGTGACCCTTCGCTACAAAGACTATCGTCTTGATGGTGGCCCTGCCGAAATGACCTTGGACGGAACCGAGTTTCTGCGCCGATTCTGCCTGCACATCCTACCGCGAGGCTTTCGCCGCATCCGCCACTACGGAATCCTGAGCAACCGAAGCAAAGCCAACCTGCTGGGCCAGGCTCCCGCAACGTCGCAAGCCATTAAAGCCATGGACTGGAAGGCCCTCTGCACAGAGGCTCTCGGTTTTCACCCCGATCGCTGCCCTCAATGCGGTAATCACACCATGATCACCGTGCAGACCTTGATGCCAAAACGCGGGCCGCCAGACGGCAGTCTGTCCATCTACCCCTCCAATTTCTTGCTTTCCCACTCCCTCATGCAACCAGTAGCCTACCATAACTATAATTCAATGGCACGACCCAATTCGCTTTCCTCTTCCTCCACATCGCCCAA
>Ga0105049_10003790_pt1 | contig 17827 bp, 15 predicted proteins | sample MAT06_FD_78087 | JGI IMG/M metagenome (GOLD analysis project Ga0105049, IMG submission 78087) | Freshwater microbial communities from Lake Fryxell liftoff mats and glacier meltwater in Antarctica - MAT-06 | ecosystem: Environmental > Aquatic > Freshwater > Ice > Liftoff microbial mat | place...
CCTACTGAATCGAAGCTCAGAACGATTTCGCCAGGCCGAGCGCCATACCCAACGAAAGCTCGGTTCGGTCATCAACTGACCAAAACGCCGGTATCGCGTCCAGGCTGAGCGCCCAATCATCTGCCAATTCATAGCCTAGCCCGAGGCTGCTTCGCAGGTAGGGGCCATTCTTCGGTAGGTACCCAATCCCAAAACGGATCGGCAACTTCAGATTTCCGGAAAGCGCTGCCTCGTAGCTGAGGAGGGCATACAGCAACGTATTGTGCACCCGTTTGCCGGCTGGCCCTTTGAGATTGGCGTACCCCAAGTACGGACCGAGGCTCCACTCGGGAGTGAATCGGTAGTCGAGCCTTACCCCCAGAAGGCCCGTAAAAAACGGTCCTGAGCCCACTCCGAACGCGGGCTCAGCTTGCACGCCAAGTCGATAGACAGGTGCGGACACTGGTTCAGGCTGGGCTGCTAGAGGCAGCTGCGAGGGTGGGATGAGCGACAGCTTGGCCAGGAAAAGCGTGGCAATGGCGAGGTTCATCATGGCGTACTCTGGATTTTTGTGGGGGCAGTTTGAGAAAGGAAACGCTCGACCGCGGCTATCAAGAGTTCCGCGTAGGCGCTGTTGTGGGCGTCAAAGGCTGGGTCTTCAAAAACTAACGAGAGATTGTAGCGCGCACGGTCTCGGGCCGAAGTACGGGAAAAAACACGCGCCTGATGTCCGTGCTGCGACCACGCCTCAAACCCAAGCGCGGTCCAAGCTGTCTCAGCGCGTTCGCGAAGATCCGAAGCACCCAGCGGGGCAGCGTGGCAAAGCTGGCATTGCTCCCGACTCGCCGTGAAGCTGTGATCGGCTCCGTGCTTGAGCCCCCCGGTGTCGCCTCCGTGGCAGAGCAAGCAGCCTTGCCCCTGATCTCGGTGAGCTGTCGGCCCCACCAGAGGTTGGCCCGTGATGGGCTCAAATCCACCGCTTCCCGCCCAAATCGAAGCCGCCGAGGCCGAAGGGTACTCCTCACCCGAGCCCGCGCTGTGACACGAAACACACACTTGGCTCGAGCCTAGACCGAGGGTGGGAAACCCTTCGGTCTTCACAGCACGCAGCAGGTGCGGCAGCTTGGAGTCCGAGTGCACCGCGTGACAAGTGACACATGTGAGGCCACTCACACCAACCTGGGGTGGAGGATCACGCCGCGGTGTTTCGGGCGCTTGCGTATGCAAAAAGCCTGCAGTGGTGTGGCAGCGTGCGCACGGAGCGTTTTGCATACCTGCATCCGCTGGCGGTTTGGCCATCGCCGTTTCGCTCCAGGCTTGGTGATGCCCGTACTCGGGAGGCGAATCATGGCAGACCGCGCACACTTCGCTGCGCACAATCCCCCAGCGCGCTGCTGCCTCGGGGATCGCTCCCGGACCATGACAACCGAGGCACCCCACATGGCTCACACGCTCTAAGTCTCGCGGCAGCACGTCCGTGCTCGTCAGCGCAGCTCGAGCTAGACTCATCTCGCGTGTCACTTGCCCAAATCCGCCATCGTCCAACTCAACCTCACCTTGCGTGTGGCACCCGACGGCACACGCGCGTTCTGCCACCGGGACAACATCGAACGCCTTTGCCATCGGGTTGCTCTCATAAGATTTCACGACTTCGGCGTGACAACCTGAACGTCCACAATCTAACGGCATCGCGTCCAGGCGCCCTGCGTGAACGCGGAGGCCTCGGCCAGCATCATCACGCAACTCGAAATTTCCTGGCATATCCGCAATAAAACGCGAGAAGCCATCGCCCACACCCAGCTCGGCGTGGCTCCCGAGCGGACGTTTCAGCAGCTGCCAACCGCCTCCACCCAGCTGCACCGTGTGATTCACCGCGACGTTCGGCAAGCCTGAAGCTCGAGCCGCCGCGCTCAACATTGTGGTGACGCTTCCGAGCTCGTTTCCAGTTGGGCTGAGCAGCGTTGCCCGCACACTAAGCTTCTGTTGGGTTCTCGGGGAGATCGGCACAATCCCCCAAGGCAGATCTTTCCCCAGCACCGATTTTAGGCTTGGCATCCGACCGTTCAACTCATTCCCCCACGACTCGGTGAGCTCTCCACTCGGCAGGGCGCGTTGTTGCCAGCGGATCCGACTTCCCTCAGGCCCAGCACAATTGGGTACAGCTTTCAGTCGAAAGTTCTCGCCAAACCCAACCTCCGCACGATCCCGGACAATCTGCAATCGGGGAACCAACTCGGCTCGCAGCAGCCGCGGCACTGCGCGAGCTGGTGGTGCGTTCAGCTTGATCGGGCACGCACCCGCAGCTTGTACCGTGAGCTGCCGACTCGCGTCTTGAATGTGGAGCCGCCACGTGTCATCGAACACCTGATACCCGACGACGCTCGTTTCCGGACTCACCTCGAGTCGGTCTGGGATGTCCATACCCTTCGCTCCGAGCAGAAGCCACCAACCGTTCGTTTCGGCGGGCTCTGCCAAATGAGCTATTTTTCCGGTGCTTTCAGCAAGCTTTCTTCCTGATGCTGGCGTGCAGGCTCCGAAGCGGCAGCTCTCCCCCACTCCACAATCCGTATCCAGCCAGCATTCCGCAACCGCGACCGCGGGAACGCACACCTCTGACGCGCACACAGCGCCCGAGGGACAAGCAGGCTGCGCTTTTCCACAGGGTGCTCCGAGACTGCTAGCCTGGTTCACTCGAGTACAGATCCGCTCCGCGTTAGGCAAAGCTTCAAATCGACAATTCCAGAATTGTGCCCCAGCTGCGTCGGGGTGATCGGGATCAAAATTGACGCATAAACGTTCGTTCGTGTTTCTACGCTGCCCACACACCCAGGTAGCATCGGGAAGCGTGCGAGAGCTAACTGCCGAACCGCCCGCGTCCCGGCAGACCACCGCTCCGTTCTGATCGGCACAGCTCCACTCCGCTGCATCGGGCAAACGCGGATGTTTCTGAACGCAGCTCGCACCCTGACATAAGAAGCGCCCAACCCCGGAAAATCTGGGCAAACAGCGGCGTTCTTGGCCACCCCCAACGCAGCGCAGCTGCGGCGAGTCCAAGAGCCAGGGCAGCGGGCGCGCCTCGGCAAGCGGCGCGTCCCCGCCAACCGCGCCCCAACACACTCTCACACCACCCACATCGCGACACAGCCCAGGACGATCACCAGCTGGCGCGAGCAGCCCCCGAGCAGCTTCTCTCAGGTTAACGCTTAATACGGCAGCGCTCTTCTTCGATTTCGATTGGCAGCCCATGAGTAAACAAGCAAACCCCGCGCTCAACGCCGCGAGCCGCCATTTTCCACTCAAACGCTTCGCCCGCGGCGCCGTGCCCACAATCCACCGAGCAAAAGAGCGAACCCCAACGCCTCGGTTCGGGGAGCCCTCCCGAAAGCCATTGCGCAACCTTGAAAGAAAGGCGGCTTCACCGTTTTGGTGCAGACCACGCGGTCGGCACTGGCAGAAACCTTACCCGTGAGATCGCGAACCAGCGCCGCAAAACACACTTTTCCGATGCTATCTTCGATACGCCGTGAGACTTCGACTCGCCCGTTCGAAGGGAAGGCGCGAGTGAGCACGGGGACCGGTGATTCATTCGAGTTGGGCTTCGTCTGAAAGACCACCAAAGACAGATCTTGGTTTGAGGTTTCGTCGCTCGGCTGCCCAAGCTTCAACTCAAACACAAATCTATCCTGCACGGTTTCGGCGCAGCCATCTTGATCACGCTCCAAACGGTAGTGCACGCTCTCTATCCCCGGAAAATCGGGCGCTGCGTTATCGCTCTGATTGCCAACGCTGAAATTCACCTTCAGGCTCTTGCCGCGGCTTGCGCTGCCGATGCCGCGGAGGGCTGGCCATTCCACGACGTACTGCATGCCTGGCTTCAAGAATCCAGCGGGATCCAACGAGAGCAGGCCTTCGCTCGGATTGAAGCTACCGAGGGCTTCTCGGCGCTCCCCGCCGATCTCCTCCAGCACAACCGGCTCGGCATCGTATTCGGCAGAAGCAAAGTAGTGCGCGCTCAAGATGGCGTTCAGGGGCACCGCCGCGGAACCGTACGCAGGAAAAGCTTCCAAAGCGTCAGGCTTCGCGCAACTCTGTGCTTGAACGGGCTCTGCGAGGAGCCAAGCTGCAACGGCGATTGCCCCCAACACGAGGCCGCGACTTAGAGCTTGCACATCACCTCGTCGCAACGCCCCACCATTTCGCCACTATCGCCATCGCGATCAAGATCGTGCGAATCCAGGCAGCAATAACCGTTATCGATGCAACACTGCTCAAGCTCGGGCGAATCCTGAAACCGCAGCGCCACGTCGCGACATTCACGGGGAACCCGCTGCTCCTTGCAAAAACTGAAGGCTTTGCCATCTGCGGCGCAGCTTTCAACACCCCAATACGTGCAATAGGAAATCTGACACACCCGTTCGCTTCCGGGCAGACAGGCTTCGCAACGTTTGGGGCAATCACTCATCTTGCCAGCAACACAATATTGAAAACCGCCATCGGTGCAGGCAAGCGCCGGGACATCATCGACGCGACCGTTGCAATCATCATCCACACCGTTACAGGTTTCTTCCGATGGCACGCAAGGAATCGCAGTGGGGGTTGGGGCAGGCGAAGTGGTGGTGGTGGTGGTGGTCGGAGTGGGGGTTGGCGAAGAACTTGCGGATGTGCGCTGATCCGGCACGGAGCTTCCGGCGCTGCCCTCGGGCACATCAAACGGATCCAGTGGCGTCCTCCCGCAACCTGTACCTGGCAACGCCCCTGCCAAGAGGAATGCGCTGGCAAGATACTTGGAACGTGGAATCATTCGGAACACACCTGGGAGCGAGGCCTCGCTGGGACGGGCAGAGTCAGCCTAGCAGGCCTGTGCTGCATTTTTCGTGCTCCACGAAACGGGCTGAAAAGCTCGAGAAAACCGCCAACTCGGCACACCGAGTGCGAATTCGTTGACGACCCGAGCGTCAACGAAAGGACACACTCCGGTGGCCCGCCTCAGCAAACTTCAGTACCCGAATCCAAATGTCAGCCCGACAAACGGCTGCCAGACAGACTTCGGTACACTGAGCTCGGGAGCGTGCGGCAGATAAGCTGAACCTGTCTGCAAATCCCCCACCAGCTCAAACGAACTGGACAACGGATACACGGCGCGCAAGAAGAGCAAGCCCTCCGCGCCCGCCGTCTCTGCATTGCGCGTGCCCGTCCCCTCAAACTTGAAGCCCGGATCATCGGCTGCCACTTGCAGCTCTGCCATGCCAGCACCAACCCCGTATTGAAACAAAAGCGACCCCGAGCGCAACGCAAACAACTGCAATTTAACCCGCAAGTGGGCCATTTCGGTACCCGAGTCCTGGTGCCAGAGCCCGTTCCCCGTGCCGCAGCTCTCCACGGAAAGGGGTGCCCAGGGTGTACCCTCCATGCAGACCTCAGGCCGACTATCAAGATTTGCTGACGAAGCGCCACCTCTCAAGTTGATGTACTGGCGTGGCGCTGATTGGGCGGCGTTCTTCGCCTCCCCACTATCCGCGGGTGCTTCAGCGGCAACCGCGGACAGCGCCTGGCAGAAAACCGCTAGACTGCTCGTCAGGGATACAACTGAGTTCAAGCGGAGCGCTGACACAAGCGCCATTCTACTCATGCGTTCTGTCGCGTTGCAAACGCACCGGTTTTAGGAATATTTCCCCTTTTGGCATTGCCGCCACTCGACACTGCCGCTAGGTTTCCGGGGGCGACGCTCGGCTTTGGTCGTTCGATGACGATTGGCACGGAAGCCGCCTTACTTTGGGTGAACATGCCTCTGCCCCGTGCCTTTGGGCCCGCTCTCGTCATCCCCTGCCTGCTCTATGCGAGCGTAGCTCTACCCCAAGCGAACGAGGCTCCTGCGCAGGCAAGCCCAGCACCGACCGTAGAGCTTGGGCCAGGTTCCACACCCGAACCGCCGGCGCCGGCCAAACACGTACCGCCAGCTTCCGGTTACAGCACTCCGATAACACCAGGTTACACCTACGTGCCCCCGATCCAGCTCGAAGTGGCGCCCCCTTTCGCTCCAAGTGGGCAGGGAGAGCCCACCCCGCAAGCACGCGAGCGCACGGAGAATGCACACGTGGATCGTGTGATCCTCATGCCCACCGCCGAAACGCATCCGCGCGGCACACTCTTCTTCTCAAGTTACGAGATCATCCTGCTGCAGGCCGGCTACGCGCTGAGCGACGAGACGCAAATCAGCCTCACGCTGACGCCTCCGGTTGGCAAGGACAACATCGTTCCGCTCGACGTCACATTGAAGACGGTGGTGCTACGCCAGCCGCACGTGCGGCTGGCTGCCTATGGCTCTGCGAGCGGCGTGGCAGGCTTGAAGGAGGGCACGGCACTTTTGGGGCGTGTGGGCGCAACCTTTCAAGGTTGCTTTGACCTCACGTGCGGTTCGAGCGTGAGCGTGGCTTCGACGTTATTATTGCTTGGCCCGGCACTGATCTCCGCCAATGGAGTCGGCATGATCTTGAAGGTGAGCGATACGGTCGATTGGCTGTTCGAAGTTGATAGCCTGGTGCCGCTCGGACGCGAAGCGGGGATCTACAACGGAATCAGTGGTGGTACGGGCGTACGGCTTTCTGGCAAGCAGCTTGGGCTCGACATAACCTTGCTGGTTCCCCTCGATCAAACCGCAAAGGGTATTCCAGTCGTGCCTTTCCTAGCTGGCACTTATCGGGAAAACTTGCTTGATTAGGCGGGAACGCCCGGCGAGCTGCCGTTTTCGTTCCTTGTAAGGTAGCAAGCATGCTTACTACCTTGTGTTCGACTTTAGTAGAGAGAGGTCACGGACAAGTTTGGGAGCACTACGGCGCGCGCCGGCTTGGGCCAACCTTGGCCGAGGAGCAGTGCCGATTTTCCACTACGCCTCACCCAAAAAACACTCAAGATCTGTGCCGCTGGATCAGGGTTTCTAGCCCCGCCTTGCGCTTCCTACGGGGGGCACTTACTGCAACGGCTCAATTGGAGGTTTTTCCGATGGACCCAGAATTTTGGAAAGAGCGCTGGCAAAACCAACAGATCGGCTTCCATGAAGGCAAGCCGAACGCGCTCCTGATTGAATTCGGGGAGAAGCTGTTGCCCGAACCGTCCCAGCTCGCTCCCAGCGTTCTGGTCCCGCTGTGCGGGAAGGCTCAAGATCTGCTGTGGCTGAGTGATTGCGGGTTCGAGGTGACTGGCATTGAGTTGGTGGAGAGTGCCGCTCAGGCGTTCTTCGAAGAAAACGCGCTCAGCTTCAAGCGGGAGCATTGGCACGGTCAGCCAAGCCTGGTCGCAGGAAAGATTCGCATCGTCGTGGCGGATATTTTTGCGCTCGACGCGCTGCCCTCGGGGATCTTCGATGCGGTCTACGACCGTGCCGCCTTGGTAGCGCTAGAACCGGTGGTTCGGGAGCGCTACGTGGCCGAGTTGCTACGTTGGCTCAAACCAGAAGCGCGCCTCCTGATCCTTACGTTTGTCTACGATCAAACGAGCATGGCAGGTCCGCCTTTCAGCGTGAGCGATGCCCAGTTGCTCGCTTTATACGGCGTGAGTGGCCATTTAGAGCTGCTGTGCGCGCAGGACATTCTTGATCAGGAGCCCCGCTTCAAAGAACGCGGCCTCACGGCCCTCGCAGAAAAATCCTGGCTGGTGAAGCGGCGTGTTAAAAGCTAACGCTTTCAGTTTAACTCCCGCGGAGTTGGAGAGCTTGGGGCTCAAGGCCTCAGTCTTCGCGGCGCTCCAGCGCCCTTGGCGCTGGGAGCCAGCGGGCCCCGTGCTGGCGAGTGGCGCGCGTGCGATCTTGAGTGAGCTCGGCTGCGAGCTCCCGGCATTGATTTCAGGCGATCCCTCGAGTGATGGTGCCACCAAGTTACTCTTGGATCTCGGAGGCGAGCGCATCGAAGCGGTGCACATGCCACGCGCTGTAGGCAATGGCCGGGTCACGCTTTGCATTTCGAGCCAAGTGGGTTGCGCCATGGGCTGCCGTTTCTGCGCTACGGCGAGCATGGGCTTTCGACGCCAGCTTTCAGCGGGAGAGATCGTCACACAGGTGTTGAGCGTGGTGCGCGCGCTCGGCCCCCGCCACCCCGGCGATCTGACGCTGGTTTTCATGGGAATGGGCGAACCGCTGCACAATCTTCCGGAGGTCAGCAAGGCCATCGCCATCTTGTGTGACCCACTTGGTATGGGCATGTCGCCACGCCGGATCACGGTGTCCACCTCGGGGTTAGTGCCAGAGATCGGCCAGCTTGGTCGGCTGTTGGTAAAGCCGCTCTTAGCCGTGAGCCTGAACGCCACCACGGATGAGATCCGCTCGGATTTGATGCCGATCGGGCGTCGTTACCCACTCGCCGAGCTTGCTCTGGCACTCCACAATTTTCCGCTGCGGCCCCGCGAACGCATCACGCTGGAGTACGTGCTGCTCGCTGGGATCAACGATTCGCCGAAAGATGCTGTGCGCCTAGCAGCATTTGCAGAGCCGCTTTCGTGCCACATCAATCTGATCCCGTTCAACGAACACGCCCACGCTCCATTTCGTGCTCCCAGCGAAAGGCGCACGGACGAGTTTTTCCGAGAAGTGGTTGCTGCGGGCTCCACGCTCGTCACCGTCCGACACTCTCGGGGGCGTGATGTGCAGGGGGCCTGCGGACAGTTAGTACAGCTGCACCCTGCCCCCAAGCGAACTTTTGCCTCCCAACCCACTCAATCATCAAACTGATCGGCGCTTGAGGCCTCGTCACTCGACGGCGGGCCCTCGGTGCCCCGGGTTCAGCATCCAGGCCTGCGACGCACCACCTGCAACCCGCCTAAACTCCCCGCGGGTTCTGGCCGCTGGCCGCGCCCACGCTGTCCGCCAGTTCGGCCGCGCCTGACCTGACCCATTTGCCGGATATCGCTCTGCGCCATCTCCTTCGCTATTTTGGTGTCCTCTCAAACCACTCCAAGTTTCGCCCCGAGCTCGCACCTAAGCCGCCACAGGATTCTTCCGCTTTCAAGCCGCCTCCGGCTTCGGGCGACCAGCTTGAGTTCCCCAAGCTCAAAGCCCAAACTGACGACACTCGCTCTCCCTGTTAGCGCTGGGTCTGGCTCTTGGCTCATGTGTTCCGAGTAGACCTCGACACTTGTGTCCGCTGCGGCGGGCCCATGCGCTGGCTTGAAGCCGCCACCACCGAACAAGCTGCGGCCGCACTGCTCGCCAAGCTTGGGCTTGCTCCTCAGCCTCCTCCGACGCCACCACCGGTTTCGTTCGGGTAGCTGAGGTTTGGGTTCTGTTGAGCTTCCGACGCCGGGCTCGTTGCCGCCGCGGGTGTTTGCTTTGTTGAAGCTGAGCACACGGTCGTGTTCACCGCTCATTATGCTTCGGTGACCTGGGTTCCTAGGGTTCGGAGCGCCTTCGGCTGGATGGCCTACTCTTGATTCCGCTGATTCTGTCAGCTCGATTGTCTTATGCTGCGCTGGCCCTGAGCAGTCGATATTCGATGGCCGCGCAAGGTCCTATCCTCGCCCCATGGCTGTTGAAGATGCGGCGCTCACGCAGCCAGAACGCTGGGCCCTCGTGAATGGTCGCCTCCGTGAAGAGGCCAAAGCTGCGACCAATGAAACGAAGCTTCGTCAGCTCGCGTCTCTGATGGGTTCGGTCGACGATTTCGGCTGGCACGCGGCCTTGGCAGAGGACGATGTTCGAGTTCGAACGCTTTGGTCCAAGCTGCAGGCCAAATGGAACTACGAGAGCTCGCCTATCATCGCTGTCCGATGAGCTAAGTTTGGCCCCTGTGGGCTGCAAACCCTGGGTGGGCGGCGACACGAAGGGACTTGTCGGGCAGTCGTGTATGAGTATATTCTAAATATACTATGCCGACGAGCGTCCACATCCCAGGGCCCCTGCTTGCAGCAGTGGACCGTCGAGCAAAAGCGCTGAAGGTCAGCCGGAACCGCGTGATTGTGCGGGCCTTGGAGCGCGAACTGACAGCGGGCACGCAATGGTCGCCAGGATTCTTCTCGGAACTCGAGGCGCCTGAACGCGGAATCGGAGCTGCAGCAGATGAGATGTTGAAGGCGATCAGCAAGCAACGTCGGTCAAAGAAGCCAGTACGGTTATGAAGTACGTTCTAGACACGAATGCGGTCTCGGCTCTCATGAAGGGTAACGGGCAGGTCATAGAACGCTTGAAACAAGGTGACCGAACAGAGGTTGGGATCCCACACCCTGTTATCGCTGAGATCTCGTACGGAATTGAGAGACTGCCTCGATCAAAACGCCGAGATTCGCTGACGCGAAGATTTGAGTTGCTGAAGGAAGAAATCCAGCGAGTTGAGTGGTCGGACAAGGTCAGCCAGGCATTCGGCACGATCAAGGCCACGTTGGAGCGTCGAGGCGAACGAATCGAAGATTTTGACGCCGCGGTGGCAGCCTACGCGATTGCCGAGGGCGCAGTGTTGGTCACAGCCAATCTCAAGCACATGCTGCGCGTGCCGGATCTGGAAATCGAAGACTGGTTAGAATCCGACGAGTGACCTCGTCCGCCCAAACCTTGTCCGCCCCCTGAATCGCGGCCTAGACGAGCTCCGGCAACGCGCCTTGCGAACGCACGTGAGGCCCGCCACTTTCAGTTCCGAAGACGCCCTGAGGCACGCCGAAGCCCTGTCCTATCGCCAAGTAGAGATCCAGCAGGGAGCGTTGGTCATTGCCCGGATAGCGAATGTAGCGCCCGTCCAACTTCAAGCTACCTGCCCGCCCCGCGAGCACTGCAGGCCAACGTGTGTGCCCCGAGTGGTGTGTTTCCCCGTTGTCGCTCGAGATCATCACCATGGCGTCCGCGACGTTAGCATCCGCCAGGAGCGCATCTAAGGTCTTTCCGGCCATGCTGCTGATCCAGTTGTACATGCGTGAGATGACAGGACCGTTGATAGGCTCATCCATGTGCCCCACGTCCCCCAAGCTCGTCCCTTCCGCATTCTGTACTGGGGTGCCGACGAGGAGCTTCTGCAGGTTGGGACCGTAGTCGTGCGAATCCCCACACCCGATATCCACGGCCATCACGTTCGAAACGCCGCAGATGATCGCAATGCTCGCCAAACTGTTCAAAGCCTCCAGCACATCGACCGGATCTCCCGACTGCGTGAGCGTCGGTACGCCCGGCGTATTGCAGCTAATACCGGCTAGCCCCAAGAGCTGCTTCTCGCGCGCCTCGATAGCAGACAAATATCCTGCCAGCTTGTCCCGCTCGGGGGCTGCGAAATTCGCTTCGAGGCGAGCAATGTCGGATTTCAAGTTGTCGAAAATCACGCGCTCGCGCTTGCCAATTCCTGCCGGCGCCCCGCCACCGCCGCCCTGCGGCGGCAAACCTGCGAAGAGCGTCTTGAAAAGCTCCACGGGGCTTTGGAACGCTGGCACCGACTTGTTCGGACCTTCCGCGAACAGGTTGTCCTTGAAAGCAAGATCCGACTTGCTTGAAATGCCAATGTTGATCGACTTGCGAGGCGCGTCCTTGCTGAGAGTCGCTGCCAGGTGCTGGTCGAAGGTGATCCCTCCGGGCACTAAGTGGTCCACGTCCGTGCCGGGAACGCAATTCAACGCCATGTAGCCACACCCGTGACCGCCGTCTTCACCGATTCGAGGGTGATTCTGCAAGCCCTCCACCATCAGCAGCTTCTGACGATAGCTTGCGTTGGTAGCGCCGCCATAGAGAGCCGCCGCACCTGCCAACGGGTCAAAGGCAGCCGGAACTGTGAACTGCGATGAATTCACCAGACTTCCCGACGCGGGCAGTGGCTCCTGGGAGTTGGCGGCCGGGTCCTTGAACTCCGGCGGAGCAAACACCCAGTTCGGATTGATCCCGTTGCACCCAAACCAAAACATCGCCACCTGCCGCCCCACGGCCTGGCCTTGGGCCTCACGGATGAGGTTTTTCGCGAGCGGGGCAAGGAGACCTGCCCCGACCCCCAAGCCCATCTTCTGAACGAATGATCGACGGCTGAATGATACGGACCTGCGGCTATAGCTCACCATGTTAGTCTCCTTAGAAGCTCCGCTTCAAAAATGAGTCTGATCCCGCCAGACTCGCAACGAAATCTACGTAGCTTCCCGCCGGCTGGTACGCGGCTTTGGCGTTTGACAGGCTGCACGAGTCGGCAGCTATCTCTTTCCTGCCCATGTAGTAGCGGAAGCCATTTTTCATCACACATTCCTGAACGGTGGTCGAGGCGCCCAGCTTCACCGAAAAATCGACGCCGTTGGTGAAGCTCAGCCCAGCCACATCGCCGAACGCCGGGTCCATTGAAAGCGTCCCCGTGGCGTCGATCGGCTTATTCAAGGAGGATGCCGTGGTCCGATAGGCGCCGACGACGTCGTAGTTCTCAAACGCGAAGCCAGGGGGGTCCAAGATACTGTGGCAGCCCACGCAGTCCACGCCCGTGTGCATCGCAAATTTTTCGCGCATGGTAAGCTCGGTCGTTTCCGGAAGAACGGGCACCGCATTGAGATTTACTGGGGGAATGTTTTGGCAAAACACCTCCTCATAGATGAACTCTCCGCGCTTCATGGGCTTGGTGTCTTCACGCGCAGCCTTCAGTCCGAGCCACGCAGGGTGCGTGAGGAAGCCGGCTCTCTGTCCCGCAGGGGCTGTGAACTTCGTTGGCGCGGCCGTCACGGGCGGCGCACCACTCACTCCAAAAATCGACTCCGAACCGCAGTCCGCGACCACAGCTGACGTGGTGAACAGCGCTTCAAAGAATCGGTTGGTCGAGCTCGTGGTGTACACCTCAGCGACGAGCGCCTCCGCCTGCGCCACCATTCGACTTCGATCATACGGACAGGGCGAAGTCCGAGTGTCCACCTCCAACTGCTTTTGCACATCAAGGAGGTGACGCAACTGGAAGTACTCGGTCACGAAATTCCGCGAGCCGTGGGCATCTTGGGAGCCCATCAATCTCGCCACTTGAGTGGATAGTTGTTCTGGCGTCACCAACTCGCCGCGACCCGCCGCGTCCCACAGCACCTGATCGGGGGGGCTGCCCGTGATCGAATAGGAGAGCTGCGTCCCAACCTCGTGGGGCGTGAGAGTCACGACACCAGCCACCGCCGGTCCCCCTATCTCGGGCTTAAACAAGAAGTAAGGCGTGAGGAGTATCGTCTGAAGTGCGGTACTGAGCGCAGTGTCCGCGTCGAGTTCAGTGCGAGCGTCCGTGAACGCCTTCGTGTACTTGGTGGCCTCTTCATCGCTCAAAGGCCGACGAAGGAGGATCGAGCCACGCTCCTGCACCAACGTCTTCACGCAAGCTTCCGACTGATCGGTAGCCCAACAGCTTCCGACTTTTAGGGTTTGGACAAGCTGGTTTGCGACCTCCAGGGTCACCCCGTACGCCTGCCCAAACTCATCCTTAGTGACGGTTTGAAATCCAGAATCCGTGCTGTAAAGGGACTGAGTCGGGATCAAGGGATTGACTAGATTGCCCGGTAGCCCAGCCGAGGGCGCACCGGGAGCCCGCCGACCCTGTACGAAATCGCCGACAGTGCTGGAAAATTCCGATGGACTTAAACGCCACAGCCGACGCGGACCTGGAGCCGCCCCGGATGCCGTTTCGCAGCTAAACGCGTTGCCGCCGGACACGGAGCCGCCGGACACGGAGCCGCCGGACACGGAGCCGCCGGACACGGAGCCTCCCGACGCGGAGCCTCCCGCACCAGGAATACTCGTGCTTGCCACGGTCTTCCCTCGACCGGGACCGGAGACATTGGAAGAGCAAGCTGCAGCCAAAACGGCGCAGCTAGCTGTCGTCAGGAGGAAACGCATATCATAATCTCCATGGAACTGGGCGTGGTTCATCCGTACCCAACGTTGGAGTGGATGATAGCGCTCAACGATCCGTTTTGCCAACCCTAAAACTCAAGGCTACTCGTGGCATGACCGATTACCGGGGCGCGCACGGTTAACTTGTGTTCTATCGGTAATGGTCAGCGCTGAAACGATACGGCTGAGTGTCAGGGTACACCCGCCAATCTGGCAGCTCGCATGGCCCCGCCGTGAATGGGGAGTCTCATCCCGTCTGGAGCAGCCGGTTGTAGTAAGTTTGGATTTTTTCATTGTTCACGTAAGCCCAAAACGCACTCACACCCGACCACATCGCGAGGGCGCACGGACGAGTCTTTCCGTTTTTCGACCCCCCAACTCACTCAATCATCAACATGATCGGCGCTTGAGGCCTCGTCACTCGTCACTCGACGGCGGGCCCTCGGTGCTGGCCTTCGCCTCTAACCGCGCCAACTCACCGGGGGCGGCTTTCACACGAAAAATAACCGCGTCGGGCTCGTAGGTTTCTTCCAACACGTTGCACGATTCGTAGATTTCCCCACGCAGCTGCTGCCGATCGTAGGGCACACGGAGCCAACCTTCGACGAGAGATTCCGCGAAAATATCGATAACCAACTGTCGCAGACGAGCCACATCTTCGGGGCGCCGCGCAGACATGACCATCGCCTCGGGATACTCGGCGAGCAGCTTTTGCGTCGCAGCCGCTTCGGCTTCGGCATCCCCCACGCGATCAATCTTGTTGAGCACCAAGATGCGGCGCACTGGGCCGGCCCCGATATCTTCGAGTACTTCGGCCGTGACGTCCAACTGACGGACAAATCCAGGGTCCGAGGCGTCCACCACATGCAGCAGCAAGGAAGCCTCAGTGGCTTCATCCAGCGTCGTTTTGAACGAGGTCACCAAGCCGTGTGGCAAATGGTTGATAAAACCGACGGTGTCGGACACCAAGATCTTGGGTTTTGTCGCAGGGTAAAGCGCGCGCACCGTGGTATCCAACGTCGCGAAGAGCTTATCGGCGATGTAGGCATCGCTGCCGGTTAACGCGCGCATCAAGGTGGACTTGCCGGCGTTCGTGTAACCAACCAGTGCCACGCGATTCAGTGCTTGGCGGCGCGCTCGCTGCGTTCGGTGCTCTTGTTCGAGGCCGGACAACTCTTGAGTCAATTCGGCAATTCGGTCTCGAATTTTGCGCCGATCCAGCTCAACTCCAGATTCGCCGGCGCCTTTGGCACCAATCCCGCCACGTGCACGATCGGTACCCTTGCTGAGCGCGCGCAGGCGGGGAGCCATATATTCCAGCCGCACAATTTCCACCTGAGCTTTCGCCGCACGGGAACGCGCGTGTCGGTGAAAAATTTCCAAGATCACCGCGGTGCGATCCATGACGCGCGCTCCGCACCCCGTTTCTACGTGGTCAGCTTGGGAAGGAGATACTTCATGATCCAGAAGCACCACGCCGGCGTGATGCTCTTCAACGGCGTCCTTCAGCTCCGCGAGCTTTCCACTACCGAGGTAGGTACCTGGATGGAAGCCCTCGCGATTCTGCGTGATGGTGGCGGCTACGCGCAGACCCAAGGTGTATGCCAAGCGACCCAATTCGGAGACGGATTCGGCGAACTCATCCTCGCTCACCTCCTGCGTCTTCACCGCTGCGAGAATCGCCACTGCGGGATCGAGCTCGGGCTCACTTTCGAGGCCTTCTGCAAATCCAGGGATCTTCCGCTTGTCGTTTGGAGCCATGAAGTTACCTTAGCTCACGGCCGGCGGGGTTCCGCTAGCGCATTTCTCACCCGAATTTCGCGTCATCAGCGGCGGGTGAGGTCGTTCTTTCCGCCTAGGCGCTTCCACACCTGATTTGCCCAGGCATAGCTCGCCGCCCACGTCGGGTGGCGCCCGTCTGCCTGCCGCTCAAAGCTGAGCTTCTCGGAAGCGAAATACCCGCAAGGGGCCACGGCCGCTGAGAGGGCCTCCACAAATCCGAAACCTTTGGCCCACGCGGGCGGCCCGATCCAGAGGCAGGGTCGAGCGCCGATGCCTGCGACGATCCGTTTGGCTGCCGAGATATGCGCGGCCAGGTCTTCGCGCACAAAGATCTCATTCGAACCCAGTGAGATCAACACTAGATCTGGATCGAGCTTCTTGATGGCACTGGGCAGGCGTGGATCCTCGGCCCAGCTGAGCGTGGTGGCGGAGGCAGTACTGATCGCCTCATAGCGACCCTGCGCGGCGAGGGCTGTTCGCAAGTAGTTAGCTACCAGCGGCACCATGGAATCTCCCAGGTGGAGCACACGCTCGGCTCGGTTGCCTTCCTCGAGCGGCGAAACCTTCGGAACTGAAATGGCTGCTTGCCCTCCAGGAAAACTCGACCCACGAAGCGCTGCGGAAGGTGCCGCCTGCACGGCCGGATTGCTTGAACTGCCCGTCGGAGCCGCCTCCTGAGCCGATTGACACGCCCCGCAGAGCAGCAGCAAAACCGAATATAAAGGCAATGGAGTCAGATGCATTGGGGGCCGACTATCAGAAAAATCGGCATGCGGGCATCGCTTGTGGGTCGCACATGTAGGCTCTCAAAGGCGCGCACAACATCCCATGGACTCTCTTGCGGGCCTGCTGGCAAACTTAAGCGCAATTAATCAATGGCGCAGAAGTGGTTACTTGTGGGAGCCCGGCTTGCTCGACAGCGCGAGCCTAGGCCGGTAGAGTTCGGAACTGTGGCCGGATTTTCCGTGCCCCGTTTAGTGAAGCAACACCGTGCCGTTTGGGTAGGGTGATCGAATGACTCGGGAACTCCTTCCAGGCCTCGAAGTGGCCGACAGATTTCGATTGGAGCGTGAGCTCGGTCGCGGAGGAATGGGCTCAGTCTGGCTCGCTCGGCACACAGGCCTCGATATTCTGTGTGCGATCAAGTTTATCGATCAACAGGGTCGCGACAGCGCAGAGCTGCGAGCCCGCTTCGAACGTGAGGCTCGCTCAGCAGCGCAGCTCAAGAGCCCGCATGTGGTCCAGATTTTGGACTACGGCGTTTGGCAGGAGCACCCCTATATCGCCATGGAGTATCTCGAAGGCGAGGATCTAGGCGCCCGTCTCGATACCGCGTGGGTGCTCACCCCGGAGCAAACCTGCCAAATCATTCGGCAGGTTGCCAAAGCACTCACCAAGGCCCACGCAGCGGGCATTGTGCACCGGGATCTCAAGCCTGAAAACGTGTTTCTGGTGCGTGATGGCGATGAAGAAGTGGCCAAGGTGTTGGACTTTGGAATTGCCAAGAGTTCCAGCATGGCGATGGTCGATACCGGCACGAAAACGGGTTCGCTCCTCGGCACGCCGTACTACATGAGTCCAGAGCAAGCGCGCGGGGTGAAATCTATTGATCACCGCTCGGACCTTTGGTCGCTCGCCGTGATCGTGTACCAATGTGTCACGGGTCAGCTGCCATTTGAGAGCGAGGGGCTCGGGGATGTGCTGGCAAAGATCATGTACGAACCGCTGCCGGTGCCTTCCGATGTGAAGCCCGACGTGCCAAAAGCGTTTGATGCGTGGTGGAAGCGCGGCTCCTCTCGCAAGGCGGAGGAGCGCTTTCAAAGCGCGAAAGAGCTTTCCGAGGAGCTTGCGATCGCGCTCGGCGTTGCCGGGGCCGCGCCGAGTATCGAGCAGACCAGCTGGGGGACCATCCGCACGTCGCTGGTCGAGTCGGATTCTGCGCTCAGCCTGAGCGGCACCGTTCGCATTGATACGGGAGCCGCCGCCCGTGGTGGGGCCGAACACGGGCCCACACTCGCTTTGGATACGGCAAGCCCGCTCATCACCACGGTCAGTGAACCCAGTGCACCGCCGCGCACCAATCTGCGGTTTGTGGCGGCCGTTGGAGTTGCAGCACTCGCCATGCTGGTGCTTGGCATTATCGCGCTCAGAGGTTCCGGTCCTGTAACTCCGAGCGCACCCAGCGCGGCTCAAAGTCCCCCTCCGAAGGGCCTCGCGCCTTCGCTTGGGGCCCGCCCAGCTCCCGAAGCCGCCGTGCCGGCAACCGAAGCGTCAGCG
>Ga0105049_10003796_pt1 | contig 17804 bp, 13 predicted proteins | sample MAT06_FD_78087 | JGI IMG/M metagenome (GOLD analysis project Ga0105049, IMG submission 78087) | Freshwater microbial communities from Lake Fryxell liftoff mats and glacier meltwater in Antarctica - MAT-06 | ecosystem: Environmental > Aquatic > Freshwater > Ice > Liftoff microbial mat | place...
AAGAAGGCCCTGGCCTGAGGCCCGCCGGGATCTGCGGTGACAACCGGCGCGCCGGCATCCGAGCCGACGCGAATTGCAAGATGAAGCGGGATCTCGCCGAGGAAGGGCACGTTCAGCTCGTCCGCCGTGAGACGCGCGCCGCCATGGCCGAAGAGATGCTCCTCGTGGCCGCAGTTCGAGCAGATGTGTGTGCTCATGTTCTCGACGATGCCGAGCACCGGCACGGCGACCTTGCCGAACATGGCGATGCCCTTGCGGGCGTCGAGCAAAGCGACGTCCTGAGGCGTCGAGACGATCACCGCGCCCGCGAGCGCCACGCGCTGGGTAAGGCTGATATGGATGTCGCCGGTGCCGGGCGGCATGTCGATGAGCAGGATGTCGAGATCGTCCCACGCGACCTGCGTCAGCAACTGGTTGAGCGCACCGGTGGCGACCGGGCCGCGCCACACGGCGGCAGAGGCGGGGTCGATGAGCAGGCCGATCGACATGGCCTTGATTCCGTAGGCGATGATCGGCTGCAGGCGTTTGTCCGCCCCGGCGTGTGGCTTCTCGGTGATGCCGAGGAGATGCGGCACCGAGGGGCCGTATATGTCGGCGTCCATCAGTCCGACGCGGAGGCCCAGCGCGGAAAGGGCCAGGGCGAGGTTGACGGAGACCGTCGATTTGCCGACGCCGCCTTTGCCGCTGGCCACGGCGACGATGTGCTTGATGCCGGGAATGCCTTGCGGCCCGGCGCGCTCTGGGCGGGGCGGCGGCGCTGCGGGTTCTTCGCCATGAGCGGTAAGAACGGCGGTGACGCCTGAAATGCCCGGCATTGCGCGCACGGCGGCTTCGGCGGCGGCGCGGACGGTCTCATAGGCGCGGGCCTGATCCGGCGCTACTTCCAGCATGAAGCCGGCTTTCTCACCCCGGATGACAAGTCCTTGAACACGGCCTGAATCGATCAGGCCGCGGCCGGTTTGGGGGTCGGGAATGGCGTTGAGAACCGCGGCGATTTCGTTTTTTGAAGGTGATGTCATGACAATGCTGGATAACACGGCGCGAGGCCGCGCACCTTGATTTCGCGCCCCCGGCATCGGATATGAGGGGCGGCGCTGTGCTGCGCCAATCTGACGCATCATCGCGTTGTCTTGGGAGAACCCGCTTTTATGCCGTGGCAGAACAATTCCGGAGGCCCTTGGGGCGGAGGCGGCGGCAAGGACGGCAATCGCGGTCCGTGGGGCCAGGGTGGCGGCAATAAGGGTGGTGGCGGCGGCGGAAATCAGCCCCCCAATCTGGAAGACCTGATCCGCAAGGGTCAGGAGCGGATGAGGCAGGTGCTGCCGGGCGGCCCGATGGGCACGCGCGGCGTTCTGCTGATTGCGCTGGTTGCAGCCATCGCCTGGCTGGCGACGGGCATCTACACCGTGCAGCCGAACGAGCAGGGCGTCGTGAAGACATTCGGCGCGTTCAACCGCCAGACCGGCCCGGGCATCGGCTATGCGCTGCCATGGCCGATCGAAACGGTTGAGAAGCCGCAGGTGACGTCGCAGAATCTGATTAGCGTCGGCGTCGGCGCAGGGTCTACCGGGGCGCGCGGCGGTTCGGATGAAAGCCTGATGTTAACGGGCGATGAAAATATCGTCGATGCCGATTTCACCGTGAGTTGGGTGATCGCCGACGCGCGAAAGTATTTGTTCAACGTCGAGGACGTGGAAAGCACGATCAAGGCTGTCGCGGAGTCCTCGATGCGCGAAGTGGTCGGACGCAAGAACCAGCAGCGCGTTCTGACCGAAGAGCGCGAGCAGATTCAGACTGAAGTGCAGGAGTTGATGCAGAGGACGCTCGACGGCTATGGCGCGGGCGTCACCATCAGTGAAGTGAACCTTCAGCGGGTGGAACCGCCGCAGGAAGTCATCGCCGCGTTCCGCGATGTTCAGGCTGCGGCTGCCGACGCCGAGAAGATGCGCAACCAGGCGGAGACCTATCGCAATCAGCAAGTGCCGAAGGCGCAGGGTCGGGCGGCGCAGATCACCCAGGACGCCGAGGCTTACAAGTCTCAGACTGTCGCCGAAGCGCAGGGTGAAGCAGGCCGGTTCCTGTCGATTTACGAGCAGTACAAGCTGGCGCCGGACGTGACCCGCGAGCGCATCTATCTGGAAACGATGGAGCGTGTGCTGGGCGGCGCCAACAAGATCATTCTCGATTCCGGTGCGAACGGGGCGGGGGCGATCCCCTATCTGCCGCTTGACCAGGTGTTGAAGCCGAAGCCGTCGGAACCTGCGACGACCGGAGGAGGCCGCTAATGCGTACGATCCTCATTGTTTTCGCGGTTATTTTCGGCACGCTCTTTTTCCTATGGAACTTCGTGTTCTTCGTTGTGGAAGAGCGGGAGCAGGCGCTGGTCGTTCAGCTCGGCCAGCCGCAGACCACGGTGACCGAGCCCGGTCTCTATGTGCTGATCCCGTTCGTCCAGAACGTCGTCTATTTCGACGACCGCATCCTGGAGATCGATGCGCCGCCGGCAGAATCGCTTTCGAGCGATGAAAAGCGCGTGGTGGTTTCGGCCTTCGCGCGCTACCGCATCGTCAATCCGCTGCTGTTCTATCAGGCGGTCAACAACCGCGTGCAGGCAGAGGCACGTCTGAGCCAGTCGCTGAACTCGAACATCAAGGCTACGCTGGCCAACAATTCGTTCCAGACGCTGCTCTCCGGCGGGCGTACCGCGATCATGGCCACGATCCGCGACCGCACGAACAATGAAGCGCAGGCCTGGGGCATGGAAGTGGTCGATGTCCGCATCCGCCGCGCCGACTTGCCGCAGGCGAACAGCGAAGCCATCTTCGCGCGCATGAAGACGGCGCGTGAACGTGAAGCCGCCGATATCCGCGCCAAAGGCGGTCAGGCTGCGCAGGAGATCACCGCCAAGGCCGACAAGGAAGCGACGATCATCGTGGCCGAAGCGACCAAGACTGCCGCCTTGATGCGCGGCGAAGGTGACGGCGAGCGGAACCGGATCTATGCCGAGGCCTTCTCGCAGGACCCGGCCTTCTTCGAGTTTTACCGCTCGATGCAGGCCTATTCGGCTTCGATGACGGGCAGCGACACGACGATGGTGCTCTCACCCGATTCGTCGTTTTTCCGATACTTCAAGCAGGGTGCCAACCCCTCGGGCGCGCGTCCGACGGCTCCGGTAGCACCAGCACCTGCACCGGCCACGCCTCAGTGAGGCAAAATGGCGGGCGCCTAATTGCGCCCGCCGTTCGCCGCATTGTTATCAAGATCGGCGCGTGAATTGGGCAGTATGCCGATCTGCGGCGCGGCTTGCGCCTGAACAGGAGTAGTCCATTGGCCTCGCTTGCCCTCCTGCGCTGCGGCGCCATCGCGCTCGCCTTGGTCGCCCCGGCAGCCGCGCGAGCCGCACCGGACAGCTTTTCAGGTCTTGCGACGCGGCTGTCGCCGGCCGTCGTCAACATCTCGACCAGCCAGAAGATCGAGCGCGCCGACCTCGACCAGATGCCGCAATTTCCGCCGGGTTCTCCTTACGAAGAGATGTTCAAGGACTATTACGACCAGCAGCGCGATAGGCAGGTGACGTCGCTGGGGTCGGGCTTCGTGATCGATCCCAAGGGCCTGATCGTCACCAACAACCACGTTATCGAAGGCGCCGACGAGATCACGGTGAACTTCCCGGATGGCACCAGTCTGAAGGCGGAGATCGTCGGCAAGGACGAGAAGACCGATCTTGCGGTGCTGCGTGTGACATCCAATACGCCGCTGCCGTCTGTGGCGTTCGGCAATAGCGACGAAGCGCTGGTCGGTGACTGGGTGATGGCGATCGGCAACCCGTTTGGCCTCGGCGGCACAGTGACGGCGGGTATCGTCTCGGCTCGCAACCGCGATATCGCGGCCGGCCCCTATGACGACTTCATTCAGACCGATGCGGCGATCAATCGCGGCAATTCGGGTGGTCCGCTGTTCGACATGGATGGCAATGTGATCGGCGTAAACTCGGCGATCATCTCGCCCTCGGGCGGATCGATCGGCATCGGGTTCGCCATTCCCTCGTCTATCGTGAAACACACGGTCAACCAGCTGATCGAGTTTGGTGAAACGCGCCGGGGCTGGATCGGCGTGCGTATCCAGGTGGTCACGCCCGAACTCGCCGAAGGGCTGGGGCTCGACAAGGCGCGCGGCGCGCTGGTCGCGGAAGTCACGCCGGGCGGGCCTGCCGAGAAGGCCGGTATCAAGGCGCAGGATGTGATCCTGAAATTCGATGGCAAGGATATCCGCGACAGCCGGGCGTTGCCACGGGCGATCGCCGACAGCGATATCGGCAAGACGGCCGATATCGAGGTGTGGCGCGACAGGCAGGCGATCATCCTGACGGTGACGCTGGAGCGGCTGGAAGACTTCGAGAAGGCTTCGGGCGAAACGCCCACAGCGCCTGAGCCTACGCCGGAGCCGCAGGTCGAGGCCGGCGCTGTACGGATCGACGCGCTGGGCATGACAGTCGCTGAAATGACCGATGCGCTGCGTGAGCGATTCTCGATCGCCGCCGAGGTCCAGGGCGTTGTCATCACCGATATCGGGCAGGATTCACCGGCGGGTGCCGCTGCGTCCGAAGGCCGTATTCGTGTCGGCGATGTGATCGTCGAGGTCGGTCAGCAGGAGGTCACGACGGCTCAGGCCGTGTCCGACAAGGTGGGAGAAGCCGTTAAGGCCAGTAACCGCGTCGTGCTGTTCCTGCTCAACCGGAGCGGCGATCTCAGTTTTGCGGCAATTCGCCTAGGTGAATGAGGCTGTCCCGTCTGGCGCTCAAGGCTGACCCTGCTAGGTTCCGGCAAGTTTTCCGTGTGAGCGTCGTTTCGTGGCCGACGTCTTTATCAGTTTTGCGCCCGAGGACCGGGCCTGGGTCGGCGCGTTCGCCGATGCGCTGACGGCTGCCGGATTCGATGTTCTTTGGGATCTGGCACCTGATCTGGGGCAATCAACCCAGCGGGATGTCGATCAAGAGCTTTCGGACGCAAAAGCCATCATATCGGTCTGGTCGACGGCCTCGCGCAATTCCAACTGGGTGCGCGATGTAGCCCAGGAGGCCTTCGACAGGGGCGTACTGCTGCCGGTGTTGAAGGATGTCGACCGGCCGCCGCTCGGTTTCCGGCAATTGCGCTGTGCGGATTTGCGGAGCTGGACGGCGGGGCAAGCCGGTCTTGAAGAGGTCATCGGGCAATTGCGCGGGCGGGTTGGCGCGGCGATTGCGCCTGAGCTGCCTGCGACGCGCTCCAAAGAGGCCTCACAGCCATCGGAGGGCGATGAGCTCGATTTCGAGCGTTCGACCATTGTGATGAAGGGTGAGGTCGAGGAGCTTTCCGGCCATCGCCCGACCCAGCCGTCGGTCGGTGGCGTTTCCGGAGCGCGTTCCGGCGGGGTTTCGGGCACGCCGTCGGTCAGCGAGAAGGTCGTCTCTGCACGGTTGAGGGGCGGTGGTCCCGGCGATCTGCGGCAGGGTGACGAGGTCGGCCAGTACCGCATTGTACGCCGCCTGGGTGCCGGCGGGTTTGGCGCGGTCTACGAGGCCGCCAATATTCACAACGAGGACGAGCGCGTCGCGTTGAAGCTGCTGCTGCCCGACGTGGCGGCGAGCGAGCGGTTCGCGCAGCTTCTGAAACTGGAAGCCAACGCGCTGCTCCGGCTGAAGCATCCGGCGGTGGTGCAGTACAGGGTGTTCGGCCGGATCGCCGAAACGGACCAATTCTATCTTGTCACCGAGTTCGTGCCTGGACCGACGTTGAGGGATTGGCGGCGGACGAATACGCCGACGCTCGATGACATCCGCTCGGTCGCGGTGCGGCTGGCCAGCGGTCTGGCGGCGGCACACCGGCGCGGCATCGTTCACCGCGATCTGGCGCCGGACAACGTGATCGTCACGCAGGGCGATCTTTCGGAAGCGACGCTGATCGATTTCGGTATCGCGCGGATGGGCGAGGGCGATGCGCTGGGCGGCGCGTTCGCGGGCAAGTTCAGCTATGCCGCACCAGAGCAGTTTGCGTTCGACACAACGCGGCTTGGCCCTTCAATCGATATCTATGCCTTTGGCCTGTTGATGGCGGCGTTCGCGCGCGGCAAGCCGCTGGATATGGGGCGCGACATCGAGGCGGCGAAGGCGAAGCGGATCGGGGTGCCGCCGCTAGACGATGTGCCTGCGGCGCTGGCGCTGGTGCTGACGGAGATCCTGCAGCCACTCCCCGAAGACCGTCCGCCGGATATGGATGCAGTCGCACGGCTTTTCGAGATGATGTCGGACGCGCCGCCTGATCTGCCGCCGCTGATCCCGGTGCCGAGCGATGCCGAAGCGGCCACGTTGGAGACTGTGCTGCCGGTTGTAGAGGCAGAGCAGCCCATCGCGCCCGATCTGGAGATTGCGATTCCCGATGAGGCGGCCTTGTCGGAGGCCTTTGAGCCGGCCGAAGCATTGCCGGACATCGCCGAACCCAATGGTGCGGTGCAGGCTGAATTCGAAGAAGAAGCCGCCAATGCTGATACTGCGGTTGAAGCTGACGTCGTGGCGAGGCGTTCGCCGCTCGTTTCAATCGCTCAGTTCGTCGGTCTGGCAGCGGTGGGCGCGGCGGTTGTCTTCTTCGTGCTGCCTTCAGGCGAGAAGGGCGGCGGCGATTTAATGCCGACGCCGGCGCTCATGACGCCAGCCGTGACGCCAGCCGTGACGCCAACGGTCGCGCCGACAATTGCCGCAACCCCGAACCCTACTGCCGAACCGACGCCTACGGTCGAGGCGACGCCGACACCCACGGCTGCGCCTACGCCGAGCCCGACCGTGGCTCCGACGCCTACACCGACGCTTGAGGCGACACCAACGCCGACGCTGGAACCGACCCCCACGCCAACAGCCGAGGTGACACCGACACCCACGCCGGAGTCGCCTCTGGCCTCCGGCAAGATCGAGAGCGTGCCGCGCGGCACCAAGATTCAGCCGCAGAACGGCAAGGCGTACGGTACGCAGAACCGCGATGGCCGCATCGTCTATGTTATTCGGCGACCGACGCATCTGACGGTGATCGGCGGCGGCAAGGATCAGCTGATCGACCGCGACTTGAAAAAGGGCGACAGCTATCGGCTGCCGAACCGCAGCGACCTCGCAGTCTCGGCAGGCGATTCAGGCGCGTTGGATGTCATCCTGGATGACAAATATATCGGCCGCGCCGGTCCGGACGGCTCGCGGCTGGAGGGCTTTAATGTCACGCCGGAGGGCTATGGTGGCCCGGCTGTTCTGCCAACGCCAACGCAAACGCCGTCGCCAACGCCGACCCCCAGACCGACGCCGGCGCCACCGCCGGTCGTATCGGGCAACTATAGCGCGCAGGCGCTAGCCCTCTTGAATGCCTTCCGGGCGCGGAGCAGCGCACCGCAGATCGCCGGGAGCGCCGCCCTGGATCAGGTGGCGCAGTCACTGGCTGACAACAATGCGCGCGCCAATGCGATCCGTCAGCCGTCCGGCAGCGCGGTGCTGCAAATGTTGATTCAGTCGGGCTACGGCAGTGCGCGCGCGAACCAACTTCATACTCGAAACAAGAGTGCAGTGAGCGATGCGATGGCGTTCTGGATGGGGCGCAGCGACATGACGCCCGCCTTGCTGGACCCCAACGCAGTCGCCATGGGCCTCGGAATGGCGGAGGCCGGCGCGACGAAATATTGGGTCATCGTGATTGCGCAGAGGCCGAACTAAATTTCGGCTGCGATTTGACCAGCGTGGTAGCCCTGAAAATAAAGCAGCGCCGTCAGGTCGGCATGGTCGATCCGAGCGCGTGCCGCTGCGGCGACGACCGGTTTCGCGCGGTAGGCGACGCCGAGGCCTGCGGCTTCGATCATCGCGAGGTCGTTCGCACCGTCCCCGATGGCGACGCAGTCGGCAGGTTCGAGGTGTTTCGCTGCGGCGAGCTCTCGCAGCGCGGCGAGTTTTGCTTCGCGGCCGAGGATCGGGTCGGCGACTGCGCCGGTGAGCGTGACGCCATCCTCAAGCAAAATGTTGGCGCGGTTGACGGCGAAGCCGGCGGCTTCGGCGACGCGCGTTGTGAAGAAGGTGAAGCCGCCTGAGATGAGGGCGGTGAGTGCCGTGGCATTCATGGTCTGCACGAGCGCTCGGGCGCCGCGATTGAGGCGAACGCGTTGGTCGTAGGCTTGCTGTAGCGCCGTGATGGACAGGCCTTTGAGCAGGGCGACCCGGTGGCGGAGGGCTTCCGGAAAATCGATTTCGCCGTTCATGGCTCGCTCGGTGATGGCCGCGACCTCGGCCTTCACGCCTGCAAAATCGGCGAGTTCGTCAATGCACTCGCAGCCGATGATGGTGGAATCCATGTCGGCGATGAGGAGGCGCTTGCGGCGGTTATCGGTCGGCAGAACGGCAATATCGACGGACGCGCCGGTGAGGCTTTGGCGGATGGCGTGCTCGGCGGTCTGCCAAGCATCGGCGCTGACGGGAAACTCGGAGGCGAGGCCCGGCGCGAGCCATGTAAGTGGGCCGCCTGAAACGGCGGCGCGTGCAGCATTCGCGACGGCGTCGGTCAGGCCACCCGCGCTTTGTGCGCCGACAAGGACAGCGATCCAGTTCATGGGCTAAAGATCCGGTATGGCTGATAAAATTGAATGCGTGCTTATTGCAGGACCGACTGCAAGCGGCAAATCCGCCGTCGCGATGGCGCTGGCGCACGCGACGGGTGGGGTCATCGTCAACGCCGACTCGATGCAGGTCTATCGGCAGTTGCCGATCCTGTCGGCGCGGCCGTCGGCAGCAGACGAGGCGGACGTGCCGCACCGGTTGTTCGGGTTCGCCGATGCCTATCAGCCATTCTCGGTGGCGCGCTGGCTGGATGCGGCGCGGCCTGTGCTGGCCGCGTTGAACGCCGAGGGAAAGCTGGCGATCGTTACCGGCGGGACGGGGCTTTATTTCAAGGCACTGGAGGAGGGGCTGGCGGCTGCGCCGACCTCCGAGCCCGAAATGCGGGCGGCCGCCCGGCGAAGGCGTGAAACGTTGGGGGCCGAGGCGTTTTATACGGAGCTGGTGGCGCTCGATCCCGCATCGGCGGTGCTAGCGCCCGGCGATACGCAGCGGACATTGCGCGCATGGGAGGTCGTGACGCGGTCAGGGCGCGGGCTTACCGACTGGCAGGAGGGTGGCGAGGCGGTGCCGGTGATCGAGCCCAAGCGGACGCGGCGTTATGTGATCGATATTGAACGGTCGCTGCTCTATGAGCGCATCGATACGCGGTTCGATCAGATGATTGCCGCAGGCGCGGTTGAGGAGGCGCGGGTCTTCTGGGCGAAGAGTCCAGATCCACTGTTGCCTGCCGCGCGGGCGCTGGGCATGCCGCAGTTCAAGCGGATGTTCGACGGCGAGATGACGCCGGATGAAGCGGTCTTCGATGCCAAGCTTAAAACACGGCGCTATGCCAAGCGGCAATCGACGTGGTTCCGCAATCAGACCGCCAGTTGGGAGAGGCTGCAAGCCGGCGAGACCTCAGACCTCGCCAACACGATCCTTAACGGCATTGGCCTAAAGGCATGTGATAGCCCGGCCCATCAGACGGATTGAGGCTTCTCCGGTGCCTGAGGTCTTGCATCGCGGCGGGCAGAGATTTCAGCCCGAAGCTGCCGCTGGCGCACTTCCGTGAGCGGGTAAATCCAGATGAAGGGCAGGGCCAGGAGCGAGAGTAGCGCCGGTATCCAGCTGTAGAAGAGCGCGAGCGTAAAGAGCGCTGTCGGCGAATTGGCGCGCGCTTCAATTATCACTTTGCCTGCGGCCAGGCGGTCGAGGGCGGCCTGATCTCGGTTCTGGATGGCCGTTATGCGCTCAGGCGTCGTTGCAACACTTACGGCGGCGGCGATCTGCGGCTGAAGTTTAGACACCGGTATACCCGGGTTCTCAGCGCGTACGATTGTGATCGCTTCCTGGCGCAGCAAGGAAACAGCTTTGTTGGGAGACGCGAGGCCGGATTCAAAGCCCAAGAGGCCGACGATGCCTGTTACGAGCAGCGCGACGCCGGCCGCGAGTTTCACGATCATGCCCCACAGAGCAAAATAGAGACCGGTGCGTTGGCGTCCGCTTTCGAGCGTGTCGAGGTCAACGACGTCGGCCGCCATGGACGGTGGAATGAAAAGCAATGCGCCGATCGCCGAGCCCTTGATCATCATGAATGTCACGAAGACCCAGAACTGGTCGCCAGCGATGAAGGGCATAGGCGCCGAGCCGAAGGCAAACCAGAGAATGGCTAGGGCGACGGCCCGGTGTTTGCCGAGCGCGTGGGCTATGCGCAGCCAGACCGGAATCGCGATGATCGAGACGAGGAAGTAAGCAAGCAGCACATAGGGGTAGAGCGCGCGGACACCCATGATGTGATCGACAAAGTACAGGGACGTCGCGGTCGTTATTGCGACCGTCAACGTGAAAATAAATCCCATCGAAGCGAGACGCATGAAAGCGCTATTGCGGGCGACGATGGAGAGTCCATGCTTCCAGTTGACCGGCTGGGTATTGATTTCCTCACGATCGGGCTCGCGCACTCCTATGACGGCCATCAGGATGAATATGGGAAGGGCGATGGCCGTGAATGCCGCGATTGCGCGGGTCCAGTCCTGGATCCCGGTCAGGCCCAGAAATGCGCCGACTCCAATGGGTATGAGAAAGACGAGAACGTTTCCGAACAGGCCGAAAATCTCACGCGTACCTGTGACGCGCGAACGCTCGCGGTAGTCAGTGCTAAGATCTGCGCCCCAGGCGCGATAGGGCAGGTCGATCATGGTGCTGGAGAGGTAGAACAGACTGACCATGACAAAGAGCCACCAGACTCCGACGCCGGGCGGCGGAACAAAAAGCAGCCAGAGCGAAATCGCCATCAGCGGTGTGCCGATGATGAGCCAGAACTTCCGCCGGCCGAAGGGGGCCTTCCAGTTGTCGCTGAGCGATCCGATGATCGGATCGGATATCACGTCGGTGATTCGTGAGAGAAAGATTGCGAGACCGACGAGGCCGAGCGGAACCGCCAGCGCCGTCGTGTAAAGATCGTTGAGATACAGACCGACCGGCAATTGGGCGATCGAGATCGAAAGATTTGGGACTCCGTAGAGTAGCAAAGTCCGTGTCGGAAGCCGTTGTGCCGCGCCAGTCTCTGCACCATGCATCGCGTTGTTTCCCTAACGTTTCCGACGTGCTTCGGGCGCCATCGTGGGCACCCCTCTTTTGAGGTCAGCTTGGAAGAAGGAGCGAGGCGGAGCAACGCCTATGATGTTAGCGGCCCGGGAATTCTCAGCCTGAGATGGCGATCAGGGCGTCAAGTTCGGAGAGGTGCGCGGCCATCTCTGGCCGGCCGGCAAAGGGTTCAGTCTGGAGCGCCTCAACAAGCGCGATGCGCGCCTGTTGAAGAATCGCATTGCGGGCAATGCCTTCGGTGCGGCGGCCGCGCTGCTCCAGGACTGCATATCGATTGTAGAGGCCGATGGGGTGGACGCCGTTATCAGCGCCGTATTCGGCGATTTCGGCGAAGCAGGTGGCGGCTTCGTCCATCCAGGCGAGGCCCTCGGGGCCGGCCTTGAGGCGGCCGAGTTCGTGGAGGGCGGCGCCACGAAAGGTCGCGGCTTCCATCCAGAGTTCGCGATTTTCGTGGGGCTGAACCAGCTCCATGGCATCGGCCAGCGTATTGGCAGCGTCGGCGAGCATGAAGCCGCGCGAGTCGCCTTCCAGCAAAATGCCGTGACGATAAAGCGCCTCGCCGCGCATCTTGCCGAGTGCGGCGCGGAAGAGCGGGACGGTGCCAGTGGCCGAGGCGTCTATGGCCTCGCCGAGGACGGAGACTGCCTCGGTGTAGCGGGGGATGGCTGTGTCGCCGCCCGCGACGCCGATGAGGTTATTGCCGAGGCCGCGGGCGGCCTCGGCCCACTCTTGCGGCTGGCGGCGGCGATCGAGGGTTCGGAGGTGGGCGCGGCATTGAGCCAGCATGCCGGCATCCGAGGGCGCTGCAGCTTGCTGGGCCGGCGGCGCGGGCGGGTGGCCGCCGAACAGACGCTTGAGGACGGACTTGGGTTGAGATCATCCGCCGATGGCGCGCGGTGTCAAAGGCGCGGGCTGCGCCGCATTTTGGCTTGACAGGCGGGGCTGAATCGCTAAGTTCCGCGACACGAAATTTCAAAACACTAGGTCGATGAGCAACAAACTGCAGGTACTTATTCGGAGCGCCGCCCGGCCGGGGTCGTAAATCGACCCAGGACACGGCGGCGCGTGCAGGGGCCCAAGCGGGCCCTTTTTGTTGCTTCATCGGCTGAAACACGAGAACGAGACCCATGGACCGCGAACCGACCCTTCAAGCCGACGACGCCGAACTGACGGGCGCCGAGATTGTCGTGCGGGCGCTGCGCGATCAGGGCGTCGAGCACATTTTTGGTTATCCCGGCGGCGCGGTGCTGCCGATCTATGATGCGATATTCCAGCAGGAGGCGGTCGAGCACATTCTGGTGCGTCACGAGCAGGGCGCTGCGCATGCTGCCGAGGGCTATGCCCGCTCAACCGGCAAGCCCGGCGTGTTGCTGGTGACCAGCGGCCCCGGCGCGACGAATGCGGTGACGGGCCTGACCGATGCGTTGATGGATTCCATTCCGCTCGTCTGCTTCACCGGACAGGTGCCGACGCATCTGATCGGCAGCGATGCCTTCCAGGAATGCGACACGACCGGCATCACGCGGCCCTGCACGAAGCACAACTATCTGGTGCGCGACGTGAACGATCTGGCGCGGATCATCCACGAGGCGTTCTACGTAGCGAAGAGCGGCCGCCCCGGACCGGTCGTCATCGACGTGCCGAAGGACGTGCAGTTCAAGAAGGGCCGCTATGTCGGCCCGGCCAATGTCGAGCACCGTACCTATCGCCCGCAGACCAAGGGCGATCCGCGCGCGATCCAGCATGCCGTCGAGATGATGGCGGCGGCGAAGCGGCCCGTTTTCTACACCGGCGGCGGCGTCATCAATGCGGGACCGAAAGCCTCCAAGCTGCTGCGCGAGCTGGTGAATCTGACGGGGTTTCCGATCACCTCGACGCTGATGGGGCTTGGCGCGTTTACGGCGAGCGATCCGCAATGGCTGGGCATGGTCGGCATGCACGGCACATATGAAGCTAACCTCGCGATGAACCGCTGCGATCTGATGATCAATATTGGTGCGCGGTTCGATGACCGGGTGACCGGGCGTCTGGATGCCTTCTCGCCGCATTCCAAGAAAATCCATGTCGATATCGACGCCTCGTCGTTCAACAAGACGGTGAAGTGCGACGTGCCAATCCTCGGCGATGCGGCTGAAATTCTGGCCGAGATGGTCGCGGCCTGGAAAGCGCTGCCAAAGGCCAACGATCCGGCGGCGATGAAAGCGTGGGACGGGCAGGTTGGCGAGTGGAGGGCGCGCAAGAGCCTGAGCTATCGCCACTCGTCCGAGATCATCAAACCGCAATACGCGATCGAGCGGCTGTACCAGCTCACCAAGGACCGGAAGACGTTTGTCACGACCGAGGTGGGCCAGCACCAGATGTGGGCTGCGCAGCACTTCCATTTCGAGGAGCCGAACCGCTGGATGACATCGGGCGGGCTCGGGACGATGGGTTACGGCGTGCCGGCGGCAGTGGGTGTGCAGGTCGCGCATCCCGATGCGCTGGTGATCGACATTGCCGGCGAGGCCAGCGTGCAGATGACGATCCAGGAGATCTCGACGGCGGTGCAGTATCGCCTGCCGGTCAAGATCTTCATCATCAACAACGAGTACATGGGCATGGTGCGCCAGTGGCAGCAGCTGCTGCATGGCGGGCGTTATTCGCACTCATATTCCGAGGCGCTACCCGATTTCGTGAAGCTGGCAGAGGCGTATGGCGCGGTCGGCATGCGTGCCACGACGCCGGATGAGCTAGACGCCAAGATCATGGAGATGATCTCCGTGGATCGCCCGGTGATCTTCGACTGCCGCGTGGACAAGACCGAAAACTGCTTCCCGATGATCCCTTCGGGTGCGGCTCATGACGAGATGATCCTTGGCGATACCGACGATCAGCCGGGCGTGACCGAAGCCGGAAGGCAGATGGTGTAGCCATGGTGACCGATCCGAACGCTCCCAAATCCGCCTATTTTCTCGTCGAGGAAAAGCAGGCCGTTCTGACTGCAACGCTGGCGGTAATTGTCGACAACGAGCCGGGCGTTCTGGCGCGGGTGATCGGCCTGTTTTCGGGCCGCGGCTATAATATCGAGTCGCTGACGGTGGCCGAGACCGACCACCAGAAGCACACCTCGCGCATCACCATCGTGACCTCGGGCACGAAAGACGTGATCACGCAGATCAAGGCGCAGCTTGGGCGTCTGGTGCCGGTGCACCGGGTTGTCGATCTGAATGTCGACCGGCCGGGCATCGAGCGCGAGATGGCGCTGGTGAAAGTGGCGGGCGAGGGTGATCGGCGGGTCGAGGCGCTGCGCCTCTCTGATGCGTTCCGTGCGCGGGTGATCGACACCACGCATACGAGCTTTGTGTTTGAGCTGACCGGCGCGCCGTCGAAGATCGACGCCTTTGTCGATCTGATGAAGCCGCTGGGCCTGATTGAAGTCAGCCGCACCGGCGTCGTCGCCATTGCGCGCGGTGCGGAGGCGATGTGACGCTGACGATGCGCTTCACGATCGCAACCCTGTCGCTGGCGCTTGTGGGCGCCATGGCTGGACACGCCATGGCGCAAGGCGGGGGCATTCCGGCTCGCTTTGCGGCGAAGACTGTCTGTGAGTTCATCGCGGGCGTGAAGGCTTCCGGTCCCATCAGTTATCCAAAGCAGACGGGGCTTTTCAGCGACGGGCTGGCGCGCGAAGGCGTGCTCGATCTGGACGGCGACGGCGTGATGGAACGCGTCGCGTTCAATTCCGATACCGGCACAATGGGCGGCGACGCCTATTCGGTGTGGAAGCCCGATGGGACGGACGTGTTTCTGTCGGGCGTGGATCAGGAAGGTGGCGGCTTCGGCGCCGCTTTTCTCAGCTATGACGGGCGCTGGTATTTCGTGATTTTCGCGGCGGAGACCGGCGCGTTTGTGCGTTCGGCTTTCACTTTCGCCAAGGGCACGCTGGATCTGCAGCCGGTTTGCAAATTCGATAACGACACAGTCGAGACGATGTTCGGCGGGCGCGACTCGGGCGAGTCTGATCAGGAATGGTGCAACGGAGCGGCTGTTTCCGAATCCAAATCAGGACGGCTGAAGCCGATCGTCACGCTGGATGACGCGACCGTGAATGAACTGGATTCCCAGATGAAAGCGGGACGCGACGAGTATGGCGGTCCGGAGAGCTATAGCGGCGGCGAGATTTATGCGCCGGCCAGCGGTCCATTCGAAGGCCTAAAGCTGTGGAAGGTCAATTCGTCATCGGGGGCCGGGCGCGGCTGTGCCGGGTCGTTCTTCCGGATCGTCGAGGGCAACGGCGCCGGCACGAAGCTCAGCGCGTCGCCGCTACAGACGCTGCTGAACCAAATGCAGTCGGAGAGCGATGAATTGGGCGTCTATAACTGCGTTGCGGACGTGGCGCTGTTCGAGGCGAATGGCCGATTTTTCCTCGACCGAAGTGGCGGGGATGAAAAACCGATGACTGACCAGCAATTGAACCACGCCTTCATCGAAGCGGTGGACGGTCACGCGAAGCAGATATGCCTAGCCCAATTCGAAGAGACGCCGCGCGTGACATGGAAGAGCCCGGAGCTTTCCAAATGACAATCCTTGCCTGTGAAATCCCAAATCTTGACTAAAGGAACCAGAATTATGCGTGTTTATTACGACCGCGATGCGGACGTGAATCTGATCAAGGGCAAGAAGGTCGCGGTCGTCGGCTATGGCAGCCAGGGGCATGCCCATGTGCTGAATATGCGCGACAGCGGCGTGAAGGAGCTTGTCGTTGCGCTGCGCGCCGGGTCGGCAACGGCCGCCAAGGCTGAAGCCGAGGGCGTGAAGGTCATGGAAGTGGCCGATGCCGCAAAATGGGCCGATGTCATCATGATGGTGACGCCGGACGAATTGCAGGGCGACATCTATCGCGACCACCTGCACGCCAACATGAAGCAGGGCGCGGCGCTGCTGTTCGCGCATGGCCTGAACGTGCATTTCAATCTGATCGAGCCGCGCAAGGATCTCGATGTGCTGATGGTGGCGCCGAAAGGGCCCGGCCACACGGTGCGCGGCGAGTATCTGAAGGGTGGCGGCGTGCCGTGCCTCATCGCCGTTCATCAGAACGCGAGCGGCAATGCTCAGGATATTGGTCTGTCATATGCCTCGGCGATTGGCGGTGGCCGTGCGGGCATCATCGAGACCACGTTCCAGGAAGAGTGCGAGACCGATCTCTTCGGCGAACAGGCCGTGCTCTGCGGCGGCCTGGTGGAACTGATCCGCGCCGGGTTCGAGACGCTGGTCGAAGGCGGCTATGCCCCCGAGATGGCCTATTTCGAGTGCCTGCACGAAGTGAAGCTGATCGTCGACCTGATCTATGAGGGCGGCATCGCGAACATGAATTACTCGATCTCGAATACCGCCGAGTATGGCGAGTACGTGACGGGGCCGCGCATCATCACGCCGGAGACCAAGGCCGAGATGAAGCGCGTGTTGAGCGACATCCAGACCGGCAAGTTCACGCGCGACTGGATGCTGGAGAACAAGGTCGGCCAGACCTCGTTCAAGGCATCGCGTGCCAAGGCGGCGGCGCATCCGATCGAGGAAGTGGGCGCCAAGCTGCGCGAGATGATGCCGTGGATCACCAAGAACAAGCTGGTGGACAAGGCGAAGAACTAGGGTTCGCTTTCATTTCCTCATGGCCGGGCTGACCCGGCCATCCAGCACTTTCCTGCACAGCCGGACTGGATCGCTGCCTCATGGGCGGCAATGAGGATTCTTGGGGTTAGGCCGCCATGGCGCTGAGGAGGCTGACCGCGATGACCCGGTCGATGGTCGTGCCGTCTTTGGCGCAGGGGAGCCAGATGCTCTCCAGCGCCTTGTGGTCGCCGTTGGGCAGGGCGATCGCGCGCGGGGCCATGAGGTGGAGCCAGGTCCGGCCCGTTTCGACAGCCCCGAGCAGGCCGGAAATGACGTGGCGGAGCGTGTCGAGCGGGATGTCATCGACGGATTTCCCCGACAAATTCCGCCCGATATGCTCGGTCATCCGGGTGCCGATAAGGCGGACGCGGTAGCGCGGAGGATCGGCCGCAACGGTGTAGATGTGGACGTCGGGGAGAACCGATTTGAGCTCGTTCGGACCAAGACTGCCGGCTGCCGGGAAGGGGTTCGCACTCGCCGCTGACTGCCAGATTTCAAGCACACGGACGATTTGGGGGTTGGGGCCGACCAACAACGAGCCCGCAGCCCACCGGCCGGGGAATGCCGCCATAATCTGATCGAGCGTTTGAGTCATCTCTGGCTCCTACCTCAGCACGTCTGCGCGGCCCGTGCGAGGCCTGCGTCCGGCCCCCTTTTTCGCACTGCGGCACTTGCCGCACAGGTTAGCGGCGGCTAAAAGCCTTGTGCATGCCAAAGGTTTTGACGAGTCGTTAAAGACCCGCGCTTACCCTTTGGTTCGACTAAATAATTTCGGTCGCGTGAGACGGGGAACAGCGGTGATCGCTGCTATCGTCAAATTTGGGGATTTACGGTTCGGGGCTGGGGCCACCGAAGCGCACGCGCGTGCCGTGGTTCGACTTTGCGAGGGTATCTTCCTTAGGCGCCCCTAGGCGTCGCCATCGCTCTTTCAGATTTCGAATGGGCCGGCGCATAG
>Ga0105049_10003801_pt1 | contig 17793 bp, 16 predicted proteins | sample MAT06_FD_78087 | JGI IMG/M metagenome (GOLD analysis project Ga0105049, IMG submission 78087) | Freshwater microbial communities from Lake Fryxell liftoff mats and glacier meltwater in Antarctica - MAT-06 | ecosystem: Environmental > Aquatic > Freshwater > Ice > Liftoff microbial mat | place...
CAATTCGTCAAAGTCACCCGAGGACGGACGACCTGTAGAATCGACCCGACATGCAACTCACCGAGACTGAAACCGAATAAGCAGTTAGCTAAGTTAACCCGTAAACAGCTCAACTTAGGCAATGCCTGAACTTACGACTAACTCGACTGAACGCAAACGATCTGAAGCGGGCTGATGTCAGGCGGGCACCCCCGCGCTGATCGACTTAAAAGTTGCCAACTCCTTGCGTTGGACCAGACTTACACCCCCCGGGGCACCAGCAGGCCCTGATCACCCAGCATCCGGTGGAAGGGCATGAGCGTAGCCGGGTCTACCTCGCCCCGGGCGTAAGCGGGGCTTTTTTTTCCCGTTTGGCCAATCACTCGGCTAGCGCAGCCACTCTAAGGAACTCTTGCGAGTGACTTGAGAATAGCCCCCGCCGCGGCAATGCGGACTTGTGCATCAGAATCTTCGACAAGTTGGGCCAAGCGGTTGCCATTTTGAGGTCCTCGAGTGGCACCATACACAAAAGCGACTTGCGAGCGGACGTTCGCCGCGGGATGGTTCAAATATTCATCTGCGACAAAGCTCCCCTGTGTCATACCTAGTTGTGCCAGTGAAGTTGCTACCGCGAGTCGGACTTCAGGCGGATATCGCTGTCCGGTGCGGTCCTTGTATTCGGCCAAGCTTTTTAACTGAGCGGCGGCTTCGCGGTCTTCGAGTTCTCCCAGCAACTGGATCGAGAAGACCGCTGCCTCCAGCTCGTCCGCAGACTGTGGGTAAAGAGCAGCACGGATAACCGGACGTTGACCATCTTCCCCCAGTCGCACGAGCGCGGCCGCGATTTGCAATTGAAGAAGTCTAACTTGAAGCGGCGAGAGTTCGGGAAAGCGCTCTTTTGACGCAGCTTTCAGAAGAGGCTTCGCGGAGCGATCACCCAGAAGGCCCAATATTTCGGCCGCCTGGCGTTTGGCCGAAGGCGATGGGTCGGTCAGCAAGATTTGGGAAATCGGGGACCGATCAACTTGGGCACCGTCTCGAATCATTGCATAAATGGCGCAGACCCGGGTGATTGCCAGCGAATCGGTGACGAGCGGCGAGACGGCGGGGCGAAAGCCGGAGAGCTTGGACTTCCCAATCGCGGAAGCAGCAACGGCCCTCACCCCTGAGTTGGGGTCACGAAGAGCGCGGTCAAGTACTGATCGAAGGCGGGCGGGGGCGTACGCCGCGGCTTCGGCGGCATTCGCGCGGAGAGTGGGATCGGAGGCGGTCGTGGTTTCCTCGACAACCTGAAGCGCCCGTTCGCGCAGTGCTGAGATCGAAACATTAGAAAAGGCGTCGCTCGCGTTGCTGGAGACAAATATGGGCTTGCCACCCCCCGTGCCTGACGGTGACTCCGCGGCCTTGTTAGGCGGCTGGCACGCGGCGAGTAGCGCAGCGGCACCCAGCAACAGCAGTGCGAGGCCGGGGCGACCGGGTACCCGCTGCAATCGGGAGTGGGATTTTGTCTGGGAGTTTGATTGTGAGTGCATGATGATGCTTCCCATAGCGGGATATGGCGCAGGAGTGCTTTACCTGGAGGACTTAAGCGACCGCGGGCGGGCTGGTTCTGAGTTTACCGAATTTTCGCGGCAAGAATGAAAGCAGGAGCGTGGCGAGCAGGGTGGACCAGGGAACGATATCGCCGACGATGCCGTAGAGCGAGGATTTAATGGGGCGAGGGAAGGTTGCGAGCAAAATTCCCTCTTCGCGCGGGGGCAGCGAATCAATGAACTGGCCGCGTGCATCGATGGAGGCGGAGATGCCGGTGTTGGCCGAACGGATGATGGGGGTCGCGAGCTCGATGGCTCGCCAACGCGCGATCTGGAGGTGTTGAGCGCGTGTTGAGTCGAACGTTCCGAACCACCCATCGTTCGTAACATTAACAATCAAGTCGGCGCGGCGCTTTCCGCCGGGCCAGGATCCGTACACCATGTGACGGCTGTATGGCCCCACTGTTATTTCGAAGCAGATGGGCGAGACACATCGGAGCGGTCGGTCGGGGGTGGCGGCGAGGGGGACGACAAACTCAACGTCGCGTTGTCCTTCGCTTAAATCAAACTGCATGCCCTTTGCGCCCAAGTCTAGAAGCTTTTGTTGAAGGCCGGGGATGGAGGCGATGTAAGGCATCGTCTCTCCGAAGGGGGTTAGCCTAACTTTGTCGTAGCGCTGCTGGGACTGAACGCCAGCGACGTAGAGATAGACGCTGTTGTAACGCGCATCTTGCGAGAAATCCACTTCCTTTTGCGTTATAATTGTCCGGAGATTGATGCGGCTCTCTTCGCCAATGAGCATGGGGGTTTTGACAGCCGCGGAGAGCTCGGCGAGGAGCTCCGCGAAGATGGTTGGCCGGACTTGGGACTCGCCCGTGGTGGTGGCCTGGCGGAAATAGATTCCATCCCGAACCATGACGTCCAGGGCGGCCAGTTCCAACGTAATTCCAGGCATCATCGTCTCGGGCCAGATGATCAGGTCGGGCTTGGGCATCGCGGCGGGCTGGCGTGCGTTGAGGCTGGGCAGTCCCGTCGCGGCACGGATCGTAAGTTCGGTGAAACTTTCGAACTCTTCCAGTTCCTGCTCAAAGGTCCAAGTAAGTTTGGTGCCTTGGAGCACGTTGGTCTGGATGGCGGCGACGCTAAACTTAGGATTGTCAGCGGGTGCTGTCTGCTTCGACGTGGTGGGCAAGAGCCATGCTGAAGAGGCTGAGGCAAGCCAGACAGCAAGTGCCGCAATCCCGTGGGCTCGTTTGCTGGTGAGCAAGGCCACCAAACCCGCGGCGAAGAGGGACGTGAGGAGCGAAACGAGGTAGACGCCCCCCAATGCTGCGGGGGCGGCGAGGGGGATGCAGTCGATCAGCGGGTAAGCGATAAGGCTCCACGAATAGCCGTGACCAAAGAGGTCGCCCCTAAAGAACTCGATCGCGGTCCAGAGAAGAGGTAATACGAAGACGCTCGCAACGCGGGTTCTTCGCAGAATCGTCACTGCCAGGCCTATGAAGAGCCCGGTCCATGAGGCTTCAATTAGCATTAAGATGGGGGCGCCGGGGGTAGAAACCCCCGTGATCCACCACTGATTTACGATCCAGAATGGGAGTGCGCTGGCCCAAGCAAAGAGCCCAAGCCACCGGGCGCGAGCGTGCCGCACGTTCACACGGGCACGTTCGAGTATGCTCGGGGCTGAGGGGCTTGGTACTGCGGGGTCAGAGCGTCCTGCGAACTCGGCCAGCAGGAAGAGAGGAACGACGGCGACGAGCGAGGCGGGCCACCACCCCAACGGCGCAAACATAACAACCATCAACACGCTATGCACAAGCCCCACTACCATCGTAATAGCAAAGGTAACCCACTTGCTGCTGGCGGATAGCGGCGCGAGTACCGTATTTACGGGCGCCGTACGCGCTGGTACGGTGGACGAGAGGGGCGTGGACAATGTTTACTTATGTTCCGGAATAGTCGATGATGCGGGCCAGCTCGTTGCGGAGTTGAGAGCGATGAACCACGCGGTCAACCAACCCGGATTTTTTCAGGAACTCGGATCGCTGAAAGCCCTCGGGCAACTCCTGGCGGATAGTCTGCTGAATAACGCGAGGTCCGGCGAAGCCGATCAACGCGTTGGGCTCAGCGAAAATTACATCGCCCAACATGGCGAAAGAAGCGGTCACGCCGCCGGTGGTAGGATCGGTGAGAACCGAAATAAACAATCCGCGTGCACTATCCAAGCGTGCGAGCGCCGCGCTGGTCTTGGCCATCTGCATGAGCGAGAGGCCCGACTCCTGCATTCTGGCGCCACCAGAGCAACTGATAATGATCATCGGCAACCGCTCGGCGGTGGCCACTTCGATCGCGCGGGTAATCGTTTCACCTACGACGCTACCCATCGAGCCCATCATAAACGTAAGATCAAGGCACGCAACCATTGCATCGCGGCCCTTGATGAACATACGGCCAGCCTTGATGGCATCTTTCGCTCCCGTCTTGATCTGCTCAGAGAGCAACCGATCTTTGTATGACTTGAGGTCTTTAAAGCCCAGCGGGTCCGCGGCGGAGAGGCCGGTGAACATTTCGTTGAACGAGCCTGGGTCCGCTAACTGCAGCACACGTTCGGCCGCGCCGATGCGGTGGTGAAAGTCGCACTCCGGGCAGACATTCAAATTCGCCTCGAGGTGTCGCCGGTAAATCATTTTTCCGCAGGCTTGGCAGCGGAGCCACAGCCCTTCGGGGATTGCGGAACGTCGCTCGGGCCTTACTTCTTTCCACGTCCGTGTGGTCTGTTCAGCCGCTGATCGCGCCATTCATAACCTCTTTATAGGTGACAGAGAAAACCAAGAAACTGAAGACGGCCGGGGCCACCTCAATACGCGATCCTGCGCAGAGAGCGTGAACGTGCCATTCATCAGGAGACTCGAAAACCGATTTCGCTTCCGCAGAGTTTATGCCAGTGGCACTGGCTGAAACGGATGTTATCCGGCGTAGGCGGTGATGAAAGGGATTACCAAACTCTACACTAACATACGCTCCTGAGACTCATTTGTTCGGCTTGGCATGGGATAACCGCTGGTCAAGGCTCATGAACTGCGCCGGCTACGTTTCCAAGTGAACCACACCAACAGCGTCTTGGCATCGATGATGTCGCCATTTACGATCATCTGCTCAAGAACCTGAACCGGAACCGGATGAACTTCGATCCGTTCGTCGTCTTCAAGTCGCTGCTGGAGGGGGGTAAGGTCGGTCGCCACAAATGCGTGCATCAGCTCGTCGGTTAAACCGGGGGCTGGGTAGAACCGAGGGAGTCCGGGTAGCGGAGCGACGCTTGCTGCGGCAAATCCGGTCTCTTCGCTCAGCTCGCGCTTCGCGCAGGTCTTTGGAGGTTCACCTTTGGTCATGGTGCCTGCTGGCAGTTCCCAGATCCAAGATTCTGTCGAGAGCCTCCAGTTACGAATGAGCACCACTCTGCCATCGGGGAGGAGTGGAAGCACGATGACGGACCCGGGATGGCGGATGCACTCTCGTTTGAGCGTCTCGCCGCGATTCCCGGTGAAGCACAGGGTTTCTATGTCAAACTTGCTGCCACGATGGAGCAACTCGCGGCGTACCGTTCCATCGAAGTTAGTAGGCACACACATACCGTAGCAGACGGGTTGCTTCGCGGTGCGGTTGCGGCGGCAGATCGTTGGAAAGGCGGCATGTTTGTGGAGAAGGTGTCGGTTTGATGGAGGCGGAGCATTGGTCGCTGTGTCCGACGACGTGGAGGACAACCTGGAGGGTGTGGGGGCAACGAGCGGTGAAGTATTTTGGTCAACTTAATATAGATCGTCAGCGATTTTTAATTCAACAGATCAACCAAGTGGCATGGGCTCCGGGCCGGGGATGAACGACCCGGCGGTACCTGCGCGCACGAGGAGCGTGGAACCGTCGATCCTCTCACTGCGGAACCTAAACAAGCGGTTTGGCGATCAGCAGGTGCTGGATAACTTCTGTCTGGAGATCGAGGCGGCCCAAACGCTGGTGATCATGGGGCCGAGCGGTTGCGGCAAATCGGTGACGCTGAAACACATCGTGGGGCTGCTGCGGCCTGACTCGGGGGAAATTTACTTTGACAATAAGCGGATCGATACGCTCAAAGAGGAGGAGATGAAGCCGACGCGGCTGCAGATCGGCTTGCTTTTTCAGATGTCGGCGTTGTTTGATTCGATGAGCGTGTTTGAGAACATCGAGTTTCCGTTGATTGAGCACACGAAGCTGAGTCCGGTGCAGCGGGCTGAAAAGATTCGTCAAGCGTTGCTTACAGTTGATCTTGAAGGGGCGCATGAGAAACTGCCTTCTCAGCTCTCGGGGGGTCAACGTAAGCGGGTGGCGCTAGCGCGAGCGATTGTGCTGGGGCCGCGAGTGGTGTTATACGATGAGCCTACCACAGGGTTGGACCCGGTGCGGGCTGATGGGATCAATCAACTGATTCTCAAGTTACGGCGGGAGATGGGGGTAACGAACATCGTCGTGACCCACGACTTGGTGTCGGCTCGCAAAATAGCCGACCGCGTGGTGATGATGCTCAACGGGAAGATCGTCGCGGCGGGCACGTTTGATGAGGTTGCGGCAAGCCCCGACGACCGGGTTCAGCACTTCCTGGCAGGGAAATATGTGAAAGCGGACGACGCAGATGAGCAGCGGCTGTTGCAGCGGGCTAGCCGCGGGACCAAGAGCATCCGGGAGGCGGTCAAGGCAATTAGCAGCGAGCGGCGGGACTGATGAGTGCCAGCTGGGGTGAAGAGGGGTGCGGCGCAGGAGCGGAGAAATCAGGAGTCGCTGGCTTAAGCGGCGGCAAAATAGAAATTAACGTGCCGGGGGGCTTGACGGTGAAAATGAGTTGCGTAGAGAGCAGAACTGGGTAGACCTATGAAACCGCTGGCGAGAGATTTTCTGGTTGGGCTTACAGTACTTCTGGGCGTGGCGGGACTGGTGCTGCTATTGCTTTTCTTTGGCGAACTTACCTTCGATAATAACTATAAGTTTGGAGTTCGGTTACAGTCCGCCGGAGGTCTGGCGCAGGGGTCGCGGGTCACTATGAGCGGCGTCAGCATCGGCCAGATTCAGAAGGCGGAGATTCTCGCGCCGTCGGTGGGCGGGGTTCAGTTATATTTGAAGGTAAACGACACGATCAAGATTCCGCGCAAGAGCCTCGTGAATATCGAGAAGGGGCTTATCGGCGATGCCGCGCTGGATTTCGTAGTGCCAACGACGCTGACGGAAGCAGAGCTTAAAGACGTTGTGACTTCGGGCGATATCTTCGAGGGGGGTAATCCCCGGTCGATGTTTGACAAGCTTGCATCGAGCATCGATAAGCCCCTCGCGCAGCTGGAATCGACGGCGAAGAAGATCGAGGCCTTCGCGGATGTCTACACCGAAGTGGGGCGCAAAGTAAGCGATGCGTTAGAGCCTCGTACTCAGGCGGATGTCCGTGCGGGTATGGCCCCCAATATCCGATCGACCATTGAACGGATCGATACGTTTCTCGCGAGTGCGGATGGCCTGATCAATGATGAGCAACTTCGCAATGACCTCAAAGGAGTTGTAAGCAAAGCGCACAAAGCGATGGATGACGCTTCGGCGGTCGTCGCCGACGTGCGCAAAGCCGCGGCGAAGGCTGAAACCATTCTTGATTCAGCGGATAAGGCGGTCGCGAGCACATCTGCCGCGATAACCACTGCGGCCCAGACGGCAACGGAGAAGCTGGGCAGCATCGGCGAGCAGGCCAACGCATCACTTAAGAGCGTGGAGGATGCGGCGGCCAAGCTGGGTGCTGCGCTCGAAAAGGCGACGCAGGGCGGGGGAACCGTCGGTCAACTTATGAATAATCCTGATCTCTACAACTCACTGCGCGACGCGGCGGTGCGGCTTGATAGAGCACTGACAGAGTTTCAGCTTATGGCTGAGAAGATCAAGACCGAGGGTGTGCGGCTGAGGTTATAAATCAGCGGGGATGCAGGGTGCCGCGAAGGCGTTGCGGGGGGAGGAGAGAGATAGCCTGGTTGACGATGATACCGCGGATCGCACAGTTTCCATCGGAGCTTGCCGCGAGGGCACAGCTAGCGCGGCTGGGCGGAACCCGGGTTCCCGCAGTTCTCGTACATCCTGACTGGGAACGGCCCGCGCCGACGGTCATATGGATGCACGGCCGTACCGCGAACAAAGAGCTGGACCCCGGTCGATACTTACGGTGGATGCGAGCGGGCATCGCGGCAGTATCGCTGGACCTGCCGGGGCATGGGGAACGGAGCGATGAAATATTACAATCTCCTGATCGCTCGATGCAGGTGCTGGCGCAGATGAGGGCGGAGATCAACGGGGTGGTGGCTGCACTTGCGCAGCCCGAGTATCAGGGTATTTTCGATCCTTCGCGACTTGCGATTGGCGGGATGTCGCTGGGGGGAATGGCCGCACTGCGGCGGCTGTGTGACCCACATCCGTTCGTCGCGGCGGCGGTTGAATGCACGTGCGGCTGGCTGAAGGGACTCTACTTTCCGCCGCCGGATCAGGCCCACTTGCCGCGGTGGCGGGGGCCGCATGATTCCGAAGAGGTGCGCAAGAACGATCCATCGGAGCATCTTGGACTTTGGCGGCCGATTCCGCTGCTCGTCCTTCACAACCGGGGAGACGAGATTGTGCCGCTGCTCAGCCAACTGCACTTTGTGGAGCTGCTGAAGGATCATTATGTTTTGCGAGGTGCTGATGTCGGGCTGATCCGTACCGAGATCTTCGAACGGACGGGCGCGGTGCAAGAACATTCTGGGTTTGGGCGGTTGAGCAACGAGGCAAAGAATTTGCAAACCGAGTTTCTCCGCGGGGTGCTCAAGCCCGAGTAGCAGGCGGAGCGCGCCGCATACGCTGTGAGCCTTGTGACGCCTTCACTTGCCTCCATCCGTACCTCGCTCGGCGTGCTCGTCGCGATTAATCTGATCAATTATATCGATCGGTACATACTATCGGGGGTTGAGCCGCTGATCCGCGCCGAACTTCTGGGGCCTGATGATCCCAACGCCCGTACCAAGATGGGGCTGCTCGCGCCGGCGTTCTTAATAACTTACATGATTGCTTCGCCTGTTTTCGGGTGGCTGGGCGACCGGTACAGGCGATGGACGATCGTAGGAATCGGAGTCTTAATTTGGACGCTCGCGACCGGTGGCTCTGGGTTGTCTACATCGTTTGGGATGTTGCTTGGAATGCGGGTACTTGTGGGCATCGGCGAGGCCGCGTGGGGACCGATCGCCCCCACCCTCATCGCGGATATGTACCCTGTGAAGAAACGCGGATGGGTGCTCTCGTGGTTTTACATCGCCATTCCGGTGGGGAGCGCGCTTGGTTACATTCTCGGCAGCGCGATCGCGGCGAAATCGAGTTGGCACTGGGCCTTCTTTCTGGCAGTACCCCCGGGAATCCTGCTGGGTATCTTGGCATTTTTCCGAGCCGAGCCGGTACGCGGCGGGTCTGAGTCTGCGGCGGAGCAAGTGGGTGAACGGCCTCGGCCTGTCGCGCTGAAGGCCGCGCTTAAGTCGCTGTCGAGGAACAAGCCCTTCGTCTCAAACACCGTAGCGATGACCGCCGCGACATTCGCCATCGGCGGAATGTCGTTCTGGATGCCTACTTATATCCATGAGTACCGCTTGAAGGGCGGGGTTGACGAGGCGGGGAAGCAGCAGCTTTCTCAAGTTAATTTTCTCTTCGGGGCTATCACCGTAGCGGCGGGCATCGCGGGCACACTGATCGGAGGTTATGTAGCCGACCGCCTGCGGGGCAAGATCAAGGGAGCGTACGCGGCGTTTTCTGGAGTTACGATCCTACTGTCGTTCCCCTGCCTTCTCGGCGTGCTGTTCCTGCCCTTTCCTGCGGCGTGGTGGTTCATGGGTTTAACGATCTTCTTTATGTTCATGGGCACGGGTCCGACCAATACGATCACGGCGAACGTAACACGCCCGGAGATACGCGCGACCGCCTACGCGATGAACATCTTCATAATTCACGCGCTGGGCGACGCAATCTCGCCCTTGCTCATCGGCTGGGTAACAGATGCAACTGGGAGCATGACCAAAGCGTTCGCGCTCGTGGCGATTTCGATCCTGATCGCCGGGTTCGTATGGATCGCGGGGGCTAAAAACCTGGAGAATGCGCGGCCCCAGTAACAGATCGCTTTGCGGGGCGAACAAAAACTTGACTATCTTGTACCGTTGCGCAATGGCTTTCGCGAGAGGCCTTGTTGCCCCGCGTCTGAGGCGCGCGAATGAACAGCGCACGATGGCGGAGGCAAACTGTCCTCACACAAGATTAAGATTCAATTGTTCGGGAGTTCATCAGCGTGCCCTCTTATGCCCTGACTTGCCTTAAGTTGGTTTGCCTTGAGCTGGCTTGAGGTGGCTTGCGTCAGCACAGAAACGGGATGGCGTGGCGAAAATGCACGAGGCCGGTACGCACAGGGGATCGGGCTGCATTCGTGGGCAGCCTGGTCCCTCTTTGTTTGCATCTGCACGCACGTCAACTCCGCCGTCGCACCTGAATGATCGCTGGGTTGACGGCCAAGTCTTAGGCTCAAGCAGGGCACCACGCATCCAAAAAGGGCCGCTCAGCCTTTGGGGAGCCCGGACGCGCCTCCGCGACCGGCCCCGAGTCTGGTCAAAAAGGGGGGCGGCCTGATGATCGACAACCAAGGTGCTTTTTACCGCAATATTTCTTTCCAACTACTTCATGCGTCCGAAGCAGCGGCGGTATGATCGGAAGGGGGCAACGGTCCCATGCAGAAGTTCCAGGAAACCCCTACGTTCGGGTCTGAAACAGTTACAAAGGATTATTCAATATTATGGCCTCAGCACCAGCCAAGTCAGCACCTTTAAAGTCCGCCGGTCTTGCCGCGAAGAACGCCAAATCTGCGTTGCTGGCAAAGGGTGGGAGCAAGAGCGTTGAACCAAGTAAGTTCAGTGATGGAAAGTTAGGTGATGGAAAGTTTAGTAATGGAACCAGGCCCTCCGGAGGGGGCACGCCGGTGATGAGTTCCAAGCCGGTTGTGAAAGCCGCGAAATCTGCGGTACGGAGCGGGGGCCCGCAATCAACCTCGAACGCCGACCTGCTGAAGCACCCTATCTTCGACGAACTGGGCTTCCCGACCGATCCAAACAACTTATATCGGCAAACAGTGGCGAGCATGCTAGCGGCTGCGGACCTGATGAACCTTCCCCACCACCTTCAGATCATTCTGGCCCAGCCCAAGAATGAGATCATGGTTAACTTTCCTGTGAAGATGGACGACGGCGAATATAAGCTATTCAAGGGGTACCGTGTTCAACATAATAACGCGTTGGGCCCCTTCAAGGGGGGCCTGCGATTCCATCATGATGTGCACCTGGACGACGTCAAGAGCCTCGCGTTTTTGATGACGATGAAGTGCTCGCTAGTGGGTGTGCCCTTCGGCGGTGGAAAGGGCGGGATCAAGGTCGATCCCTACAAGCAGAGCCGGGGCGAGATGGAGCGCATCGTCCGGAGGTTTACGGCGGCGATTGCTCATCAGATCGGACCAGATTACGATATCCCGGCGCCTGATGTAGGCAGCAACAGCCAGCACATGGCGTGGATCGCGGATACGTACAGCTTTCTTTCTGAGGTAGGCGGGAAGCAGCCAGAGGCGGTGATTACGGGCAAGCCGGTTGAGTACGGCGGATCGCTGGGGCGTGAAAAAGCCACCGGACAGGGCGTTGTTGATACGCTGGTTGAGATGCTTCCTGAGATCGGTATCGACATCCGGGAATGCACTTTCAGCGTGCTGGGCTTTGGTAACGTTGGCTCGTGGACCGGCCGCATCCTGCAGGATAAGGGCGCAAAGATGCTGGCCGCCATGGACCATACGGGTGCTATTCACAACGAAAGTGGAATCGATGCCCATTCGTTGGCGTTGCACGTTCAGAAGACCGGCGGCGTCTCCGCGTTTAAGGGAGCGGAGCAGATTGAACGCACCGAGTTCTATGAGACGAAGGTTGATGTGTTTGTACCAGCCGCGCTCGAGCAGATGATTACTGAAGTTGAAGCAAAGATGCTTAACTGCAAGGTCGTGGCTGAAGGCGCCAACGCTCCCACCACGCCTCCGGGTGAGCGGGTGCTCGAATCGCGAGGCATCGAAGTGTTGCCCGCCATCCTTTGCAACGCGGGTGGGGTTACGGTCTCATACTTTGAATGGGTGCAGAATAAGACCTGCCATCAGTGGGACCTTGATCGCGTGGATTCAGAGTTGAATAAACATATGGTAAAGGCGGCAAAGCGTGTGCGCGATGCTCGCAAGAAGTACCGGTGCAACCTGCGGACGGCCGCTTACGCCGCGGCACTAGAACGCTTGCAAGCCGCGTACGCGGTGCGTGGCCTCTTCCCGTAAGCTGCGGATGCTTTAATTGTCCCTAGCTTGACGATGCGTCAAGCGAAGAGCATCGTTTAGTGAAACCGGCCACACTTCCTTACGAGGTGAGCACCGCCTCGCGCTGTTTTTTTTATGTTACGTTCGCCCACGAGGAGCGAGAGAGAGCACCGCCCCGTCGGTAACGATCGCTGATAATGCTTCAAACACCGGTACTGCCGCACATGATGACATAACTTGACTGATCACCCCCGTAGATAAACGACGGCATCGCCACGAGAACACCTACCGCAGCGGTCGTTCGAAGACGTGCGAGATTGTTCACTTGGGGGTACTCGGCGCCATCTTGCGCGCCGAAGTTGGCCCGCCGACCGGAGGTGTGACGAGCGCAGCGGCGGGAAGATCAGCGGGCGGTGGCGATTCCTTGGCCATCTGCTCGCGAAGTTGCGCTGCCTTGGCGAGGGCCTGCTCATCCGTGCTTGCCTCTCGCTGCGAACTGCGATTAGAGGAAAAAATAGCGACACCACTACCAAGGGCTACGACTGTCAGGACTACGGACAACATAATGCGCCGCTTACGAACTACCGACGCCGCGGACTTGGCAGGTTGTTTCATCATCGCAGATCTCTCCCTCGAATCCCATCGCGAGTTGCCCAGAAGAAGGCGGGGTTGCCGTAGATCCACTTAAAGCCTTGCCCCAGCCCGTACTGGTAGTAATTCCCCCCCATTTCGGCCTCGCCCGGCTCCCACCTTCCGCTGGGGTGAAGCAAGCCGGTATCGGTGCGATCAGCCGGCGCCTGCGTTTGTAATATAATTTCAGACATGTTCACAGTGCGAACGCTGGCGTCGGTCAGGGCCACTTGCGGTCTGGCACCGGCAACATTCCACATGGGTTTAGTCTTGCCGGAGAAGTCCTTGTTTTCAAACAAGAGCACTTTAGACTGCGAGAATGCGAGGTCGCTGTAGCGGAGCCGCCGAAAGAAATGACGGTTCTGCTCGCCAGCGCCCAGCCGGCTCGCGGGCGCGAACCGCTCGGGGGCTTGCCAGAAGACCGGGGGATACCAGTAAGAACAGGGAAAGATCCATTCGATATCATTCTGGGCGTTTTGGTTATTATTTTCTCTGAACCATCGGACCAGATCGCCGTCGTCGGGCGCAACATTTGACTTCGCGCGAGAAGTAATATCAGCGTCCTGGTAGAGCGTATGAGCGAGCCAATGGTAACCATACGTTTCGGAGCCGTTAGTGCTGTAGTTGTCGCCGTACGCCCACCCGTACTGCCCGAACTGGAATCTGGGCGGGGGGCGCTGCGCCCACACCCAGGGGCGTGAAAGGGGATCGGTGCCGTTCTTGAAAGGATTCACAAAGCTGTCCTTCCAATCGATCGAATAAGCCCCCATGTACTGGGCGTTGGATCGAAGATTCGCCGCGCTCCCGGCCCTCCGGCCGCCAATGCGTGCCTTGCCCAGGGTAGGAAGCAATATCCCTATAAGCAGTGCGATAATGGCTATGACGACGAGAAGTTCAATTAGGGTAAAGCCGGATGATCCGCTGGATCGGTGAGTCAATCGCATTGCTGTGCTCCTTCTGATGGAACTAAACACATGCCCCGAAGATAAGTGAATCGCCGCAGCTGCATGACGCTCGCCACCGGGGTGTGAAGCTTTGTGGCAACTTAAGATCGTCGCGTCATCCATACAACACCGCCCGATGGCTCGCTTACGTCTGGCAGATCAATCACTCGCCCGGACTCGCGCTAGTCGCGACTTCGGGGCTTTTCGAACTGACGCGACAGAACGCCGCGATGGTGAAATACTAGCCATGGTGCCCCGGGCTCGTCTGCCGTCGCCCCTCTCGCGTTGCCGCGGCAGAGCGGGAGAGGCGGTGCTAGATGAGGGCAGCACGCCGCAGAATGATTATCGAACCCACAGGAGTACTTAGTTGAACTACCCGTTGCAGGCGGAAAACACCCAATTTTGGCGGATCAGGGAGAAAAGGGATGGGCAAGGGGGGACTCCAGCCAAGGTCGAACCTTCACTTTGATCGCCTTGGCGAGCAAGTCGAGGTACTGCTCATGGGGAATCTGCTCCGCACCGAACCTCGAGGTGTGCTCGTTGAAGATCTGGGTATCGAGCAAAACATAACCATCTGCTCGAAGTTTGCTCACCAAAGCGCAGAGGCATACCTTGCTGGCATCGGTGCCGCCACGTTCTGGCCGGCAGAACATACTTTCAGCGCAGAATGCTCCGCCGATGGCCAGACCATAGATTCCGCCCACTGGTTCATCATTGCGGTCCTGACCGGGGAACCATGCCTCGATACTGTGGGCGTGGTGCGCTTCATGCATGAGATCAAAGATCGCGATGATCTGATCGCTCAGCCAGCACCCACCAGCCCGCTGAGCGCCACAGGCTCGTATGACGCGACCGAAGGCCGTATCGGTGGACAGTTCAAAGGGCTTGGATGCGATGGTTTTGCGTAGCGAGCGGGAGATATGAAAGCGGGTGTCAAGCGGCATCAGGCACCGCTGATGAGGTGCCACCCAGTCCATACCCGTCCCTTGGTCGTCGGCCATCGGAAACCAACCCTGCTGATATGTGTTCAGGATCGTCGCAACGATTTGGGCACTGGTTGGATTTTTACGTCGAGAACTACCAGACATGATTGATCGTTAAGCGGGCGAAACTGGGTGAGCGGGTGAGGGCGAAATGGGGAGCGTGGCGAAATCGGAAGCGTGGCGAAATCAGAAGCATGGATAGTATAATGAGATAGCAGCGGCTCGTCGCGGGCGGAGTATCGACTCATCCCGGAGATTGAGGCGAAGCGGGATCTGAGCAATCGGGCGTATGAAGAACTTAATTAATCATATCGCGAAGGGCAGCACGATCGACCCCGCTGACCTGGGGTACTTAATTATTATTGCGCTGCCCAAGGGGCAGAGGTCTGAGGCCGCCGCGAGTGCCCTCTGTAAGATTACGGGAATAAAACTGGAAGAGGTGACCATCCTGCTAGAGCGAGAGTTGCCAACTCTTTTGGCACGCATACTCGCCGATCAAGGGCCTCAATCGGTGGCGTTGCTACGGCGGCATGGCTTTCGGGCGGATTGGATACCCCGCGCGGAGCTTGACGCTCACCTCGAAGTTCGGATGGCCAAGCGCATCACCCCCGCGGTCGGTGCGCCCGTACCGATGTATATGGTGGAAGTGTGGCGAGAGCCTGAGCCGACGGGCATCACCGCCTCTCAAATTCGCCTCTTAGTGCGTGGCCAGGGGAGGACGTCATCCACGACGGGCAGTCAAACCAGCAAGCACGGCGCGATTGCGGGGGGGCTGGGCGGATTGGGATTTTATGACGACACCACGCTCTTGGCAGGGAGTGGAGCCGCGGATGAAACTGCGGCGGCGGCAAATCGAAAGATCGTCACGGTGGAGTATCTCGATATTCATCTTCGTGATGGAACGGTGCTGCGCTGCGATGGCTCGCGGTTTCATTTTGCTCAGGTGGGTGAGCGCAAGGGGTATTCGGATATGGCGAACATGGATCTTCTCACAACCCGGCTGGGGACGGACGCGGCGGACGCCATTGTCGATACGCAGTTTAATACCCGACGAGTTCCGCCTCCCGTGCTGCTTGATCTGCGGGCTATCACCAGTGGTACGGGAGAGACCAGAACACCGCAGGTCTTCTTCGCGTACAGCGCGTGGGTTTCGTCGCTTACACTCAGGGATGCCCACTGGTCGTGATGAGCTTTCGCTCTGAGGAAGAGCAACGCGGCAGCCCCAATATGCTTGTAATATTACACTAGTATCGCCCCAAGCCTGACCAGGAGTGCATTCTTGAGTTACCGGCTTGACTAAAACCTCCGTTTGATTGATGACCTTACCGCCTCGAATGATTCCAAAGATTCTCGCTATGCCAACCACCCAACTCACCTGCGATAAATGCGAACGGCGTTTCGGCATCGACGATGCACGGGCGGGAGATAAGGTGCAGTGCCCGATTTGTGGGGATGTCAACGTGATCCGTGCCTCGCAGGTTATTCAGGCCGATGTTGCGGGAACCGTTCCCGCGCCGAGCAGTTCAGATGCTGCCGTCGCGGCGGGTTACCCGTCAAAGACGGGGCCGGAGGCGGATGTCCTCCGGCTTCGCCCGGCGATGATGCGTGCCAGGCCCGGTAGTTTCTTCCTGCTTATGTTGGGCGCGGTCGGTGGAGCCATTGGTGCGGTGATATCTGGTGTCATACTGATGGTGCCGCTGCTCATCGGCTGCGCCATCGTGGCACTGGCGTGCATCATCTGCTTAACTGTCTGGCGCATCAACACGCATCACGACGGACTGCTGATCACGACCCGCCGGATCATTGATCGTGAAGGACTGTTGAGCAAGAATACGAGTGAGATCATGCTCAAAGATATTCGTCATGTAACCATCAACCAAACGTTTTGGGACCGCGTCTGGAACGTCGGAACGCTCTCGCTTTCAAGTTCGGCCGATGATGGCGTGGAGATTCACATGGAAAACCTCGCCAAACCGCTCATGGTCAAGGGAGTTATTGATATGTATCGTTAATGCGTTTGAGGTGCCGCGCGGGCGGCCTGCACCAGACTTAACACTCAGCGACGGTTAATTCCCGAGCTTGTTGGTCGTATCGTAATATGAACGGTCGCAATTCTTTTGCTTGATTGCTTAAGATAAAGTAGTCAGCATTGCCGCCCGATTAGCCCCGAGCCTACACTGGAAGCATGGCGTTACACTCAGTAGTTCTCTGCCCGGGACAAGGGGCGCAGGCCGTGGGCATGGGCAGTGCCTGGCATGAAACATCAGCCGAATCTCGTGAGGTGTTCGCCCAGGCCGACCGTGTCCTGGCCGGACGCCTGGGACAGTCGCTTGAGTCACTCTGCTTCGATGGCCCGATCGAGCGCCTTAATCAGACTGATGTAAGCCAAGCCGCTATTTATGTTACATCCGTTGCCTGCTGGCGTGGGCTTCTCGCACGAGCCGGGCATCGGCCTCTTGACGTCCCGGCCGCCGCGGCTGGCCTTTCGCTTGGCGAGTATTCCGCGCTGCACATCGCGGGGGCGATGACCTTTGAAGATGGCCTGGAACTTGTCACCCTCCGCGGACGAGCGATGCAGGACGCGGCGGATGCGCTCGTCGGGTCTGAATCCTCGGGCGGGGGACGCGGCGGAATGGTCGCTTTAATCGGTGCAACCGACGAGCAAGCAATGGAGGTTTGCCAACAGGCCCGCGAACAGGACGTGCTAGTCTGCGCCAACTTCAACGCGCCCGGTCAGGTCGTGCTCTCCGGTCATGCCGCGGCGTGTGAACGGGCCGCGGCAGCCGCCGTGGGGATGGGGCTGCGATCGGCGATGCTCGCTGTTGCCGGAGCCTTTCACAGCCCGCTCATGGCTCCCGCAGCGGCTCGACTCGGCGAGGCGCTTGCCAAGACGCCATTCTCGCCGCTACGGTGTCCGGTGATGTCAAATGTCACCGCCCAGCCGCACGCGATGGCCGACGCGGAGTCAATCCGGCGGCTTTTGGTGGAACAGCTGACTCACCCCGTACGATGGTCGCAGAGTTGCGCCTACCTTGCGGCGAACGCCGGGGCGTTTGAATCGGAGGCGGGGGCGGGTGGTCCGGCGTTTATAGAACTCGCGCCGGGCAGAACGCTGATGGGCCTCATGCGTCGGATTGATAAGAGTATCAAAGTAATACCTCATGACACGCCATAAGTTTACATTTCTTCGATCGGTCGCGCTCGCGGGAGCATCATGGGCAGTGCCCGCGCTCTTCACCGGGGCCGCTCTCATGACCCTCGGATTGCCGTTGGTCGCGGGTTGCGAAGAGAAGAAGGCACCGCCGCCTCCCCCCCCGCCACCGCCACCGCCGCCA
>Ga0105049_10003803_pt1 | contig 17787 bp, 6 predicted proteins | sample MAT06_FD_78087 | JGI IMG/M metagenome (GOLD analysis project Ga0105049, IMG submission 78087) | Freshwater microbial communities from Lake Fryxell liftoff mats and glacier meltwater in Antarctica - MAT-06 | ecosystem: Environmental > Aquatic > Freshwater > Ice > Liftoff microbial mat | place...
CGCCCCAGTCGCCGGATCAGGCCCCCGTGGGCCGGGTACTCGTCGCCGGCGAGGAGGCGGAGGAAGGTGCTCTTTCCGCTGCCATTCGCCCCAAGCAGCAGCCAGTTCTCACCCGGGAGCATGGTGAAGTTTAGATCGCGAAGGACGGGGACGCGGTCGAGATAGACATCGCAATCGCGGACCTCGAAGACAGGAGCCGCGTCGTCGGCAGGCGTTGGGCGATTCGGGCCGGTGGACGAAACGGACGCAATGGACAGCATGGACGGCACCGATTGCTCAAGCCGTCCGATCACCCTGATGCGCCCGCCCTGCGCCACCATCGCGTGGGTCAGTCCCGGGACGATTTCCCCGGCGCGGTGTGTTGTATAGACAACATCCACGCCGCCGCGAATCGCCTCCGATACCGCGGCGATCACCTCGGCCCGGGATTCCATGTCGAGGCCATTGCAAACCTCGTCGAGTAGCAGGATCCGCGGCCCCGCAACCAGCGCCCGCGCGATCAGCACGCGCCGCGCCTCGCCGCTCGACATCGCCATCATGCTCTTTGCAACCAGGTGCCCAATGCGCAGGCGCTCAACCACTGCATCGACAACGACTCTTTGCTCCGGTGTCAGCGGCCACTGTGGATAGACGCTGTCGTCAAAGCCCGAGCGTATCGCGTCGATCCCGATGATCGGGCGCTCCTGGCGGCGATAGGTTTCCTGCTGCTCCGCGCTCACGAGGCCGATGCGCGCTCGGGCGCCGATGGCCGATTCCACGGGCTCTCCGCCGAGCCAGTAGACACGCGCTCCCCGGCTCGTGTGGTGCGGCCACAGATCGCCGCGTAGCAGTTTCAGCAGGCTCGACTTCCCCGCGCCGTTCCCGCCCCGCAGCAGCCAACTCTCCCCCGCGCGCCACTCCCACTCCACATCGCGCAGCAACCACCCGCCGTAGTAGAAGGCATCGACTCCGGAGAGCGTGACGAGGAGCGGCGGCGCGGAATCCATGGCGAGGATCAGCGCGCGGCGCCCTTGCCCGTCTCGGGCTTGAACTCTATGCGCTTCATGATCGTGTCCATGAGTGCGGCGCGGAGCTCCTCCAGCTTGGGGCCTTCCTGCAGCTTGCTGGCTTCCAGATCGGTGACATAGAAGACGTCGACCACCTGGTAGCTCTCCGTCGCGATGAAGGCGAGGTCGATGTTGATGGAGAACGTGTCGAAGACCGCCGTGATCTCGCTGAGGAGGCCGGGGCGGTCGGGCGCGCGGACCTCGATGACGGTGTGGGAGGAGGAGGTTTCGTTGCCGATGTCCACGCGCGGCGGGCGCAGGTTGAGGCGGTCGGGCGTCATGGGAAAGACGCTGGACTTGTCGATGCTCTTGGACCAGTTGGGCTTCTCGCCCGTTTGCAGGATGCGCGTCATCAGGATGCAGATTCGATTGAGTACATCGCCCAGCGACGGGCGAATCACGGGGGGCACCTGGACCTGGAAGATATCCACGGCCTCTCCGGAGGCGGCTGTATAGATCTGGGCGGAGAGAATGTTGAATCCCTTGGACGCCATCGCGCCACACAGGTTGCTGAAGAGCCCCGGCGCGTCGCGCGCCACGAAGGTGATTTCCTCGTAGCTGCTCCCCTCGTAGCTATCGACGCGGTGAACGATGCGGCGCTCTCCGACGAGTTCGGTGGAGAGGAGGAAGTGCTTCACCATATCGACGGGAAGGACGGACGCGAGATAGCGTTCCGGCATGTCGCCGAGGAAGTGATCCAGATCGCCGCGCTGCCACTCGTGGCCGGGGGCGGCCTTGGAGAGCTCGGCCCAGATCTGCTCGCGCTCGTGGGTGCGGGGCTGGCGGTGGGTACGCTCGCGATGCACCCCGCGCAGCGCGTCCAGCGTGCGCTCGAAAAGGTCCATCATCAGCCGCCCGCGCCAGGCGTTCCAGGACTCGGCCGATACCGCGCGCAGGTCGCAGATCGAATGCACATAGAGCATCCGCAGCATCTCGGGATTCGCGGCGGCCTCGGCCAGTTCCCGCGCCACCAGGGGATCCTCGATGTCGCGGCGGAGCGCCATGTGGCCCATCTTCTGGTGGTTGGCGATCAGGCTGCGGAGGATTTCGCGCTCCACGGGGCGCAGGTCCATGCGCTCTGAAATGCGCTGGGCCGTGTGCATTCCGCGGATCACGTGGGCGCGGCCCTCTCCCTTGCCCACGTCGTGCAGCAGCAGCGCGAAGTGCAGCAGGTCGATGCGCAGGACTTCCTTCGCCGCTTCGGAGACGTGCTCCATTCCCTCTGGCGGCGCCTCGCGCAGAAGCTCCTCGCACACGCCCACGCTGCGGATCAGGTGCTCGTCCACGGTGAACTGGTGATAGTGGTCGATGCGGGGCAGGTTGTGGACACAGGCGAACTCCGGCAGGAACCGCGAGAGGAATCCGCAGCGGTTCATCGCGCGGAGCGTGTTGGCGATGTTGCCGGGATTGCGCAGGATCGAGAGGAAGATGTCGCGCGCCACCGGCGACTTGCGGAAGGCGTCGTCAATGCGCGGAAGGCGGTCCTCGATGTGGCGCAGCGTCGCGTCGGGAATCTGGTGTCCGTCTCGGGCCGCCGCCTCGAACAGGCGCATGGTCCAGAACTTGTCCGCGTCGAGCGCGTTCAGGTCGCGCTCCTCCACCCAGATGCGCCCGCTGCGCGCCCAGAAGTCGCGGCCCGCGGGCCGGGGGAGCGCCACCTCGCTGATGCTCTCCTGCGTGCCCGGCGTGTGGCGAAGCGCCGAATCCATCACGCGGCGACCGATGCGCTCCACCAGCGAGGCATGGTCATAGTACTGCCGCATCAGGCTCTCCTCCGCCAGAGAGGCGTCGGTGCTCTCCATCCCCATCGTCTTTGCCACGCTGATCTGGCGCTCGATCGTCAGCTTGTCCACGCGGCGATTTTCAGAGAGGTGCAGGCTGTTGCGCACGTCGAGCAGGAACGACCACGCCGCCAGAAGCCGCGTCAGTTCCGACTCCGAAATGAGCCCATTCTCCACCAGCACCCGCAAGTTGGAGACGCCGTGGTTTGCAAACGCGATCCACAGGATGTAGTGCAGATCGCGCAGCGCCCCGCGGGAATTCTTGATATCCGGCTCCAGCAGGAACACCGTGTCGCCGTGGCGCACGTGGCGGGTCTTGATCTCCGCGCGCAGCGACTCCACATACCACAGCAGGTGGTTCTTGCGCAGCTTCGCGTGGAGGCGCTCCGTCAGCTCCTCCCAAAGCGACACTTCGCCCCAGATGTGGCGCGTCTCCAGGAACGCCGTCGTCTTGTTCAGGTCCTCGCCCAGCGCCGCCAGCGCATCGCGGATCGAGTGGACGCAGTAGCCCAGATCGAGTCGCAGATTCCAGAGCGGATAGAGCACCGCCTTGATGAAGGCCTCCTCCTCCGGCGTCGGCTGGCGCTCCGTCAGGAAACAGAAGTCGATGTCGGAGTGGAAGACCATCTCGCCCCGGCCAAAGCCGCCGATGGCGATCAGGGCCAACCCCTCGCGCAACGCCTCGCAACCCAGCCGCTTCGCCGTCGCCTCCATGTGATGGTGGAACAGGCGCTGGATGCTGGCCGAGTAGAGCGCCACCGCCTCCAGCCCATTCACGGACCGGTGCCGCGCCCGGGCCTCCTCGCGCGCGGCGTCCAGCATCGCCTTCAACTCGGCGAGATAATCGGCTTCGGCGGCGGAGGTTTCGGTGGCGGATGACATGGGGGCGGGATGCTTCCTTTCGATCTGGAGCGCAGCCTTGACCAATCCCGATCCCAAGGGAAAGCGGGATGATGCCCATGGGAACGCCGATCTCCCGATCGGCTGGCCCAACCGCGCGGCCCAATGATAAGCGCGAAAGCAAACGGCAACGGCGCCAATACGGAGATTGGCGTTCCCACTTGATTTTGTGAAGGAAGAAATGGCGAGAGTGACGGGACTTGAACCCGCGACCTTCGGCGTGACAGGCCGACGCTCTAACCAGCTGAGCTACACCCCCGCAAAACTGCGTGCCCCGGTCCTCTGGCGTTCCGCCATCGGCTTTTGTGGCCGTTGGTGGGCGGAACAGGATTTGAACCTGTGACCCCCAGCTTGTAAGGCTGGTGCTCTAACCGGCTGAGCTATCCGCCCAGGTTCGCGCGGCGTCACCCGCAAGGCTTTGGGAGCGTCGGGATGAGGCCGGGGCGCGTCAAGAGATAATGGCAGGCGGATGGCAGGGAAAATCAGGGAACGGCGGGAACAGCGGGAACAGCGGGAACGGCGGGGAATGGGGAATTGCGAATGGTTTGGGTGCCGCGTGGGCTTGTCCCTGCCGCCTCTGCCGCCCCTTGGGTCCCCCGGCGACCCCGGAATTGCCCGGTTGACTTGGCCCCGCGCCTTGGCGATCACTCCCGGGCCCGGCCGCGTTCCCGTAGCTCAGCTGGATAGAGCACCGGTTTCCTAAACCGGGGGTCAGAGGTTCGAGTCCTCTCGGGAACGCCACTCACCTCGCCGCTGGGAAGGCCAATCTCCGTATTGGCGCCGTTGCCGATAGCCTTCCTGTTCACCACCCGTCACGTCCTGCCGCCCGCCGATCGGGGGATCGGCGTTCCCATGTCCGGCCTTGACTGTACGCTTTGGAACAAGGGAGCACTTGCCCAAAGCATGCCGAAGGCTGATTCTGGCGCTGTTCCGGAAATTCGGCTAGGTGGCGAACTTTTGGCTGGATGGCGTTGTCACAGTTTTTCCGCCCCCCCCGGGCTAGGTCCCGGATTTCATTCATAAGAGGTGCTTGCGATGTTCCACAGTCGGCGTTGCCTCGCCGTTGCCAAACGTCTGCTCTGCTTTCTTGGCCTTCTGGCGCTCTTTGCATTTCGATCCGTCGGCGCCCAGGAGCCGACCGAGCCGCTCCCCACCGAGCTACCTCCCCCGATCACCATCGAGGGGAACATCACGGCCATTCTGGAAGTGGTTCCCCAGATTTATCGGGGCGGGTTCCGCATGGGCGGGGAGACGATCCTCGTTGCGCTGGATGCCTCCATCGTTGGGCTGAACGGCGATGACGTGCCGTTCTCCAACCTTGCCGTAGGTAAGCGCGTGGTGGTGGTTGGCCGCCCCGGCGAGGGTCCTGCGAACTCGACCTTCGGCCCGCCGATCATCGCGTCCCAGGTCAATATCCTGGGCAGAACTGAAACGCCGCTGCCCACGCCGACCATCGGCGAGCCCACGCCGACGGCGCCGCCCACCAAGACGCCCGAGCAGCCGAGCCGCATCGACGGCGTGATTGCCGAAATTTTCGAGGTAGTCCCCGCGATCTATCAGGGCGGGTTTCGCCTGGGGACGATCACGGCAACGCCCGGAACCGCCGTGATGGTGGGGCTGGACGCCGAGATTGTCGGGCCCGAGGGGGATGCGCTTTCCTTTGGCGACCTGACGATTGGCCATCGCGTTGTGGTGGACGGCCGGTTTCTGGTGTCGTCCATCACTCCGGGGGTGAACGAGTCCACCCCCCCGATCGCCACGCCGACGTTTGTCGCCAGCCGCGTGAAGGTGCTTGGCACCGCGCCCACGGCGACGCCACGCCCGTCGCCCACGATTAATCCAGAGCCAACGCCCACGATCCAGCCCTCGCCCACGGCGGGCGAGCCGATCCGCCGCGAGGGCACCATCGCCGAGTTCCTGATCGTCCCCGCGATCTACCAGGGCGGCTTCCGCCTCGGGAATAGCGCGGGCACCATCGGCCTCGCCGTCATCGTGGACCTTGAGGCGAGGGTCATCGGTCGCGATGGCGAGCCGATCTCCTTCGGCGACCTGATGGTGGGCGACCGGATCGAGGCGAGGGGCCAGTTCCTTCCCGCCACGATGTCCCGCGGCACCGAGCAAATCTTCGCGCCGACGCTGATCGCCAGCGAGGTCCGCGTCCTTCGCAATACCGAAACGCCGCGCCCCACACCGACGATTACTCCCGTTGAAACGCCGCGGCCCAGCCCGACCATCCGCCCCACCGAAACGCCACGGCCGACCTTTACTCCCGTTGGAACTCCCATCGGCCAGCCGCCCATCCGCATCGAGGGCGTTGTCGAGTCCATCAGCCTCCAGCGCAGCCAGTTCGTCGTCCGCGGCGTCCTTGTCCGCGTGACGGATGGCACTGAACTCCGCGACGACGGCGGCACGGCATTCCGACTCGTTGACCTGATGGTCGGCAACCGGGTGATCGTGACCGGCGCCAAGGCCGAGGAGGGCGTGGTGATTGCGCGCCTGGTCCTTCGCCTGCCGCGTCCGACCGATCCGCCCCCGGCGGAATTCACCGGCGCCATCGCCCACATCGACTATGCCACGCGCCGCCTCTTCGCTGCGGGGACCAACGTCAACGCCACGTCGGATACCGTTGTCCTGAACCAGGATGGCCGCGCGATCCGCTTCGCCGAACTGCGCGTGGGCGACAACATCCGCGTGAAGGGAACCTATGCGCCCTTCCCGACGCTGGCCGAGATCGCACAGCCGCTCCTCCCCGAGGTCACCGCCCGTAGCATCGAACTGCTCCGCGCGCCATGCCTCGAGACCGTCGCCGAGGGCGACCTCGCCTTCTCGATCGGCGAAGACCCCGCCGAAGGAACCTCCGCCGAGCGGCTGTGGTGCGTTGGCGAGCGTTGCTTCTCCATCGTTTCCGAGACCGAGTTCTCCACCGCGCGCGGCGAGGAACTGACCATCGCCGACTTCGCCGAGGGCGACCGCGTCGCCATCAAGGGCTGCATCCGGCCCGACCGCGGCGGCATTGCCCGCCACGTGGTTCTTCTGCCCGAGCGGGAAGAGGAGCCGATCTGCCGCGCCAACATCTCCTTCGCCGGAATCGTCAGCGTGGTTGATACCGACACATCGACGGTGGTGGTCGGCGACCGCACGGTCCTGGTGACGGAGCAGACCCGCATCACCGGCCGCAACGAAGGCCGCCTGGCCCTTGCCGATGTTGCCGTGGGCGATCTGGCTCACGTCGATGCCTTCTCCGAAACCAATGACACGCGCTCGATGCTGGTCGCCTGCTTCATACGCCTGGGCGACGCGCCCGAGCCGCCCCCCACCATCGAGCACCGCATCGTCGGTCGCATCGATTCCATTACCACGTCGCCCGCCACGCTCGTCGTGCGCGAGACGACGATCACCGTTTCCAACGAGACCGAAATCATCGGCCGCCGCGATGGCGAGTTCGCCTTCGGGGACTTGACCGTTGGTCTTCTGGTGGATGTGCGCGGCCTGCGCTCGGCGGATGGCGTGCTGGCGGCGGCCCGCATCCGCGTGCAGGAGGAGAATCTGGAACCCAAGCCGCTCCTTCCGATCCGCGGCCTGATCACGGCGCTGGCGCTCCCCGCCTCGCTGACCATCGGCGACCGCAACGTCGTCCTCACCGCCGAGACCGAGTTCATCGGACCGCGCGGCGAGGCGATCGACTCCTCCGCCATCCTCGTCGGCGACGCCGTGGTGGCGTTCCCCGATCGCGGGGACAACAGCCTGCGGGAAGTGCCGCCGGCCTTTGTGGCCAAGCGCGTCCGCCTGAACGCGGCGATCCTGGAATCCATCGGGACCGATCCCAACACCATCACCGTCGCCGGCGAGAGACTCGCCGTCACCGACGCAACCGTCCTCCGCGATTCCGCCACTGGCGACATCGCGTTTGCGGATCTCGTCGTGGGCGATCTGTTGCGCGTCCGCCGGAACGACGGCGTTGCGACCTTCGTGCTGCGCGTCGCGCTGCCCGACCGCTCCGGCCCCATCGGCAACTGGGATGGCACCGGCCACGGCAACGAGAACGGCCACCCGTGGATCGAGGGGAACAACCCCGCCAACAGCTTCGGCTTCATCTCGCTTCCCGTGGAGATGGAACTCGCCGAGCCCAACACGCTCTACGAACTGACGATGGGCCTTACGACCAACGTCGAAAATCCCTTCCGCGTGCCGGTCACGCGCCTGCGCCTGAACACGGCCAACTTCGAGAAGGGCTCCACCTACGTCATCACCAGCGCCGGCGGATTCCAGCACACGCCGGGAACCTCCACCAGCCTGTATCGCATGTTGTTCATGCCGCCCGCGGAGTTCGCGACCACGACCGACGACGTCTCCGCGCGGTTCTTCGCCTCGCTCGACGTCCTCAGCTTCGAGGACCGCTTCGACCGCGCGCGTTTCCGCATCGAGAACGTCGCCGTCAGCCCCATCGCCTCCGACCGCATTGGCGTCGCGGCGGTGCTGGCGGAGGACGACTTCTCCAATGGCACCGACGGATGGACCCTGGGCGGCGCGCCCGATGTTTTCCCCGCGCCGTTCCATAGCTCCGAGCCCGGCGCGCTGACGATGGCGCCCTCGGGACGGAACGCATTCGGGTTCTGGACCAAGGACACCGGCGTCGCCGTCCAGCCGGGCCGCGTGTACCGCGCGCGGTTCCTAGCCCACACGACGACCGCCGACACGGCCCGCGTGCCACGGTTCCGCCTGCGCCTGAACACGTCGAGCTTCCAGCTCGCCACCACCGTCAACATCGACCCCACGGGGCCGGCAACGGAGACCCTGCGCACCGAGTCGCGCGTGTACGACGTGTACCTCGTCGTCCCCGCCAACGATCCCGGCACCGACACCCTGCTGGCGTCCTTCGACCTGATGCACTTCGACGGCACCACCGAGCAGGACGCCGCCATCGTCCTGGAGCAGTTCATCCTGGAAGAGATCGCCATCGCCGAGTAGTCGGCCACGCCGCAGTCAAGAACGCGCCGCCATCGGAAACGATGGCGGCGCGTTTTGCGTGCACGAAATGACCGGCCCTTTGGTCCATCAAGTCAATTCTGTCAATCCAGTCCCCTCGGGCCCCGAAAAAATCCTACGCGAGCACCTTCGCCGCCGCCGCCCTCAGCGCCAGCTCGTAGCCCAGTGGGCCCAGGCCGCAGATGACGCCGGCGGCGACGCCGCTGAGGAAGCTGTGGTGGCGGAACTCCTCGCGGGCGTGGATGTTGGAGAGGTGGACCTCGTAGGCGGGCAGGCCGATGCCGGCGATGGCGTCGCGCAGGACGACGCTGGTGTGGGTCAGGCCGCCGGGGTTGATGATCACGGCGGCGTGGGTGGCGCGGATGGCGTGGAGGTGGTCCACGATGGCGCCCTCGTGATTGCTCTGGAAGGTGGTGATCGAAACGCCGAGGACCTTGGCGAGCTTGCCGATGCGGGCGTCGATGTCATCCAGGGTGTCGCGGCCATAGACGGCAGGCTCGCGGACGCCGAGAAGGTTGAGATTGGGCCCGTGGACGATGGCGATAACCGGGCGGGTTGTTCTGGGGATTTTCTTTTTCCTGGCCACGTCTGGATCTCCCGGGTTGGGGGGCGTGGCCACATCGCCTTGACCTAAGCGTGGAGCCGCCCTCAGGGTGTCACCCTATTCTTGAGGGCACCTGCCCCCAGAGGTCCAGCCTTTTGCCGCTTCATGCCCCCCCCATTTTTCGCCTGATTTGTGCCATTGCCGCCACCATGTGGGCGGTTTCCGCCGGGGCACAGGCCTCGCCACCCACCGCCCCGTGGGAGGACTACGAGGCCGCGAAGTATGCCACGGTGGAGGAAATCTCCTCCACCGGGGCGGAGTCGCGCCTGCGGGTGCGGTTCGATCCACCCACCACCGACCGGTTGCCGACGCGCGCGGTGAAGATGATCTGGCTGGCGGGCCCCCCCGGCGACAAGGTGGTGGTCAGCATGCACAGCCTGACGTGGAAGGTGGCCGCCGCCGACGGCACAACGACGGGTCCCCTGCAATTGAACGATACCTCGGGCACGGTCACGTCCCAGCCGCTTCGCGAGATCCGGCCGCGGATGGTCGACCAGTTCCGCGGGGTGGCGATGTACCGGACGGAGATCCCTCTCTCGGCGACGCAGTCGGTGGTCGGGCCTTCGGGGCAGACCAATCAGCGCACGATCGTGATGGAGGCGCTGATCGACGTGAAGTTCGAGGGGCTGGCGGAGGAGCCGCTTTCGCCGTCGATCAACGAGTCCGACCCGTGGGGCCTCTCCGTCCTGACCAAGATGGTCTCCAATCCCGGCCAGATTCCCACCGCCGCCGTGGCGACGGAGCCGCGATACAACACGGCGGAACTGGAAAAGTGGAACACCATGCTGGCCGACGCGGAGAAGCGCGCGCCGCTGCTCTTCGCGAGGTTGACGCGCGGTGGGCTCTATGCGCTGACGGGCGATCAGCTTTCCGCCGCCGGGTGGGACGCGGGCGCGGTCCCCGCGGACCGCATCAGGCTCTTCGCCGGTGGCGACGAATTGACGGCGCTGCCGGTGGGGATCGCGCGCAACCGCCTGCTGACGGCGAAAGAGAAGCTGGTCTTCCACGTGCCGGAGGATCGCGCCGGGCTGGAGCCGTATATACCACTCTGGGTGATGGTGGGCGATGGGCCCGCGCCGCGCGCCGCGCTGGTGCCGCGCCCGGCGCGCGTGCGGGCCGGCCAAACGGAGACGGCCACGGCGGAGTTGCGCCGCATGATCTTCGAGCCCAACGAGTACCACCACGATCAGGCGCTGACGGCGCCACAGCTTCGCTGGACGACGGCCACCGTGGCGCCGGGGACGTTCCGGAGCTTCGAGTTCCAGTCGCGCCGCGCGGTCGCCGGCGAGGAGGCAACGATCGAGGTCTATGCATCGAATTCGTCGCGGGACGTCGCCCGCATCGACGTCCTGGTGAACGGGACCACGGTGGGGAGCCTTACCCCGGCGCCGATGCGCGTCGATTCCATGGGGCTGTCGTTCTCCACAGGGCTGCTTCGCGATGGCACCAACACACTGACGATTTCCAACCCCCAGCCAGCGGGAGATGACAAGGCCGGACCCGTTCGCTTCCTCCAGGCGGAGCTCCGCATTCCCGTCGAGACGACGGGCGCCGATCCCAACCAGGCGATGGTGCTCCGGCGCGACGCGCCGTCGTCCATCACGCTGACGCTGCACAAGTACGCGGGGATGCCGAGGACGACGCTTGCGGTGGACGTTACGGAGCCGCTGGCCCCGCGGTTCCACGAATTGCAATCGATGCAGTTGGCCACGCAGTCACGCTACGAGGGCGACGTGGACTTTCCACGCGCGCGCCCGACGCTGATACATGCACCGGCGGACATGGCCCGCCTGGTTCCCCCGCTGGAAAAGGTGCCCGCGCCCCGCGTGTTCCTCTCCGCGGAGCCGGTGGACTATCTGGCCATTGTCCATCCGACGCTGGAGGAGGCGCTGGGGCCGCTGCTGGAGCGCCGCCGCCGCGACGAGATCGTGGAGTCGGTGACGTCGGAGGAGATCTATCGCGCCTACTCGCACGGGCGCGTCAGTTTCGAGGCCATCGGCAACTGCATAGAGAGCGTCTATCACCGCCGCGGCGGCGCCAAGCTGCGCTCGGTGCTGCTGGTGGGCGAGGCGTCGGAGTCGTGGTGGGAGTACCGGTTCCCCAGCGAGAAGGTGGAGAAAAACCTCCTTCCCGTGTATGGCTGGCGCGACCGGACCGATCGCCTGCGCAGCGACGACGGCTACGCGACGTTCAGCGGGCGCGGCGCCATCCCCGACGTGGAGCTGGCGCGCATCTCCGCTCGCACGCCCGCCCAGTTGGCCGGCGTGGTCGCCAAGATCGCCCGCTACGAGGAAGGCGGCATGGCCGGCGAATGGCTGAACCGCAATGTCTTCATCATGGACGACGAGCCGGAGTTCCTCCGCGTGGCGAAGCGCATCGTGGGAAAGACCTTCCAGGGAGGCCAGATCCCCCGCTTTCTTGCGCTCCAGGACTTCGTGTACGAGAACTACCTGCGCGGCATTTGGCGCAAGCGCAGCGTGGTCATGACCGACGCCATCGTGGACGCCTTCAACACGGGGGCGTTCACCGTGACATACCTTGGCCACGGCGGGCCCAACCTATGGTCCGAGGAACGCATCTTCCACATCCGCGACATCGACCGGACGGCTAACGGCGGGAACTATCCGATCCTGCTGGCCGGGTCCTGCGACACGGGGTGGCTGGACTATCCGGTGGAGCCGGTGAACACCAGCCTCTCGGAGCACTTTCTGCGAAGCCCCAACGGCGGCGCGGTCGCCGCGTATGTGCCGCTCGGCGCCACCAGCAGCTACGAGCACGACTTCATCCTCTCCGGCTTCTATCGCGCGCTGATCGAGCGGCGCGTTAACCGGCTGGGCGAACTCGCGCTGATGTCCAAGATGGACTACTACCTTGATCGCAGCAACGAATCCGTCACCCAGCAGTATGCGTTGATGGGCGATCCGGGAATGCCGATCCCGCGCCCCGAGGAAATGCCCGAGGCGGGGGTCCTCCCCGCGCGGCTCCTGAGCGCGACGGGGGGCCGACTCAAGGTGGGCGGCGTGGCGACCGGCGTAACGTGGGGAGCGGGCACGGCGACGCTCCTCTCGCCGGGGGGACTGCCCCTCGGCGACGCGCGGTTCTCCGTGCGCAACGGGCTCTTCGAGGAAATCATCGCAATTCCCGCCCATCTGGATCCGGGCGCATACACCGTGGTGCTGACGGCCTCCAACGTGGGCGCCAGCCGGTTTTTTTCGAAGTCGGTCCAGCTTCCCGTAAGCCCGGTCAACGTGCGCATCGAATGGAGCGATCCCGATCCCGCCACGGCGATCCGCGAGGCCGGCGGCCCGCGCGAGGTGGCCATCGACATCCACAACGACGGCGACGCGGAACTGATCGGCGCGGAGTTCCAGATTCTGGAAACCACCACCGGATCGCGGATCATCGCGGTGCCGGTGTCGGTGGCGCCCGGCGCCTCGATCAGCCCCCGCTTCGCGCGCCGCCTGCCGCCCCAGATCGGCTCCATCACCGGGCGCCTGGTGGTCGGCGGGGGGGAACCCGGGCAGGCCGCGACGGTGCTTGCGGAGACCACCGCCATCGTGCCGCGCTCCAGCGAGTACCAGCGCTACGTCTCCCTCCCCGCCGGCGCGGTGGAAGTCCGCCGCCTCGCCGACGACGCGGGAACCCTGTTCCGCCTACCGATCTACAACCTGACGGAGACGCCGCTGGAGGGGCTGACGGCAACGCTGCGCTGGCAGGGACGCGAGGAGTCCGCGTTGATTGGCGAGAAGGAATCGCTTGCGGCGATTCCGCCGCGCGACCGCGCCATCGTGGAGTTCGCCTCGCCGCGCCGGTTTGTCGGCGGGGTGGAGACCTTCGTCCTCGAAATACGCAACGGCGATGGGGCGGGCTTTCCGCTGCAGATGGAAGTATTCAGCCTTGGGGTAAGGCAGGGGCCCGACCTTCGGATCGTCCCCGGCTCGCTCCACGCGGAGAGCAGCGACCTGCGCGCGGGGAACACCGTGTTCTTCCGCATGCGCGTCCGCAACGAGGGGAACGCCACTGCGGACTCGGTGACGGCGGCGCTGTACCACGATGGACCGTGGCGCGAGGACAAGAAGGCGGCGACCTCCGTGCCGTGGCAGGACGTGCCCACGATTACCCGGCTTGCGCCAGGCGAGGAGCACGAGTTCCGCCTCCGCTGGGACCCGGAGAACAATACCGGCGGCCGCACTACCCTGTATGCGACGGTTTCCAGCGCGGTTCAGGACGGCGAGGAAAACCTGACCGACAATGTGGAGCCCATCACGGTGGAAATGGCGACGCCGCCGAACCTGGCGATCGGCCCGGGGCCCGTGCTCCGCACGCGGGAGTTCGCGCTCCCCTATGACCGCGTGCGCTTCACCGCGCCCATCGTGAACGACACGGCCAACGATTTCCTGCGGTCCTTCCGCGTCTCCGCCGACGCCATCGCCATCGATGGCGCCAAGACGCGGATTTTCACGCATCGCTTCGAGCGCCTTCTTGCCGGCGAGACCGCCACGGCGCAGTTCGACTGGATCGTGGGCCAGGGCCAGAACGCCGTGGAGATTTCGATCAACGAGGACCGCGAGTATTTGGAGACGAGCTTCGACGACAACACCAAGCGCATCGCCTTTTCCGCGATCCTGACGGAGTCCTTTTTCGATGCGCGGGCGGGCGGGTGGGACTTCTCGGAGTTTTCCAACCTCGGATCGCTGCGCGGCGTGCATCGCCTTCCCTCCGGCGGCATCACCGTGGACGCCACGCCGCGGGAGGAGGTGTCGTCCCACCGCTTCCCGCCGGAGTACCTCGTTTCGGGAAGCCTCGGCAACGACCTGGAAGTGGATAGCCGGTGGGGCCTGCGCGGCGGGATGCTGTTCTCCAACCAGGCGGAAACGGTTTCGCCCGTTGGGTTCCGCATGCCGCTGGATCCGACCAGCGGCACCACCTACTACTCGGTCTCCGTCAACTCGGTCGGCGATGTCCGCCCAGACCTGATGTCGGGCCACTTTCGCTACCGCATGGAGGGGGCGAAGGACTGGACGCTGGAGGACCGAAAGCTGAAGGGCGCGTTCTACTTGGGCCGCGTGGAAACGCGGGACTCCTTTCTGGACATCGAACTCGATGGCCCGCCCTATCCCGCTTTCAACCACATCCTGTCGGTGAATTGCTATCCCGTGCTGGGCATTTACGAGAGCCCCATCGTGCGGTTTCGCGCGGCGCCGGGCGGAAAACTGGTGGCGCGCGAGACAACGCCGCCGGGGACGCGGATCGAGTATGCGCTGAGGTACGGGCGCGGAGAGGGCGAATCGATCGCGTGGAAAGAGTGGGCGCCCGCCGCGTCGGGCGCGGCTCTTCCGCCGCCGCCGGTTCCTTCGGAGTACCTCCAGTGGCGCGCGCGACTTGTTGGTTCCGTGGAGGGAATGCCGGAGCTGCATGGCCTGGTCCTTGAATCGACGCCGGGCAGCTTTCCCGGATGGCCCGTGCAGCCGGGAGCCGACGTTGCCGCGCAGGCCCCAGCCGCCGCGCCGGAGGGATCCGAATGACAACCGCCGCCGCTCCCCGCCTGGCGGATGACCTTCGCCGCATGGCCCCGGTGTGGATCATCGTGGTGGCCACGGCGCTGGCGATCGCGCTGGGAATCCGATACGCGGGGGTTGCCCACCTGAGGCGCGCCGCCAGCAACGACATGCAGGCGTGCAACTACTCCGCCGTCTATACAGCCGCGGCGGACCAGCGCCTGGGCGGCATTCGCGAACTCGCGGCCGCGATCCGGCTCAACGCCCGCCGTTTCGACGAACCCTCGCTGGGTTCGCTGGCGGGGAATCCCACGCTGGCGACGGCGACAGAGGAACTCCGCCGCGCCATCGAGCTCTGTCCAGAGAACGCCATCGCCCACCGCACCCTGGCGCTGGTGCATTGGTACGAGGGGAACGAGGCCGATTCCTACCTCTCGCTCGCGGAATTCGAGACCCGCGATGGCCGACCGGAGGAGGCGCTGGACTTGCTGCGCACGACGCGGGAAATGCTGCCGGGCGACCCGCGCGTTCCGGCGGCGCTGATGCAGGCGCTTCTGCGCACGCAGCGCTTCACGGAGGCGACCAGCCTTCTGGAGAAGGAGCGCGCCCTGCTGCTGGAGACAAGCGCAGGAAGGCTGGCGGCGGGGGTCCTCCTCGCGGGAACGGGGAAGGACGAGGAGGCGCTGGCGCTTCTGCGCGCGGCGCTCCCCGAAAACCCCACCAGCCGGGAAGCCATCGGCGCACTCTACAACATCGCCCTGCGCCAGGGGACCGAGGTGGAGACCGCGGACTCCTTCGAGTCGATCGCAGCGGATGGGCGCCGGGTGACCACGGATATCCACACGTATGCCGCCGCGCTGTATAGACGCAAGGGCGACGCCTCCGGCGAGGAGAAGGCCCTGCGCAACGCGCTTGCGCTATTCCCCAACAGCGCCGTCATCCACTGGGATCTGACGCTGGCCCTGCATCGCCAGGGGAAGGTTTCCGCAGCGCGAGACCAGGCGAACGAGGCCCTCCAGCACGATGCCTCCTATGTGCTGGGCCGCATCCAGGCCACCGGCGTGGATCCCCGCTGAGCCCCGATCCCGTGCCCACCGCCCAGGCGCCGGAACCCTCCGGCAAGGTGCCCGCCCGCTATCGCGCGGCCTTGCTGGCGGCGGGGCTGGCGGTCGCGCTCCCCGGGCTGTTCATGGGCCTCCACGCAGACGACTGGTTTCAGGTCCGCCCGCGGGGAGCGGCGGAGATTCTCTCCACCTTCGCCGGGGACTGGGGCTCGGGGGCGCGGGGCCTGGGCGGGTTCTATCGCCCGCTGGTGCGTCTATCTTTCTATATCGATGGCTTTCTATACGGGCTGGCACCGGCGGGATACCACCTGACCAACGGGCTGATCTTCCTCGCGATCCTGGCGGGGCTGCAGCAGGCCGCCTCCTATCTCGCGCCCGGCCGGGCAATGCTCTCGGCGATTGCTATCGCCGTTGTCTTCGCCCTGCATCCACTGCGAAGCGAGGCGCTCTACTGGGTCAGTGGGCGCACGGACCTGCTGGCGACGGCGGGCGTGGCATGGAGCGTGGCGCTGGCGCTGTCGGCGCTTTCCCGCGGCTGCATGGCGAGGGCCGTTGGATCGCTTGGGTTCCTCGTGCTCGGGCTGCTGTCAAAGGAAGTCGCGCTGGCCGGGGCGGCAATCGTGCCGCTGGTGGCGTTGATGCTGGCGGCAAGACGCGGGGATGCGGGGCATGGGCAGGATGCCCATGCTACAGCGAGATGGCTCCTGGTGGCGGGGCCCGTGGTGCTGGGCGTTGGCTATCTGGTTTTCCGTTCGAGCGTGCTGGGGGGAATCGGCGCCTATGCCACGGGGGCCGAGCCGATTCGCGTGGAGGCGCTGGGCCGCAACTTCGCCACGATGGTGTCGTCGCTCTCCACCGTGACCGGGCTCTCGCGCGACACGTTCCCCTTGGCGGGATGCTGGCGCACGCTGGCGATGGCGGCGGCGTTTCTGCTGATCGGCAAGTTCCGCCGCGCGCCCGTCGCGATGATGGCGGCAACGCTGTTGGCGATGCTGCCGATGGCGACGCTCTCGATCTCGCCCCTGGATGGAACGCGCGTGATGCTGATGCCGATGGCGTTCATGGCGCTGTTCATTGTGTCCGCCGCGGTGTGGGCGCATCGAATCACGGCGCGGCTGCTGATTGCGATGGGGGTGCTGCTCGCGATTGCGGCGTCGCCCGCCAATATTGGATTCGCCTGGCAATTCGTCGCGGCGAAGGACGACACGGCGGATTCCGTGGACGCCGCGATGGATAAGTTTCGCGCAGCGCCCGATGGCGCCGTCTTCGTCTATCCCGCCACGCAATCGCCATGGACCTATCGCATCCTGACTCCCGGCGACGCGATGAGCATGGCGGTTCTGGCCCATGCGTTGCAGGCCACGGGAAGTACTTGGCGCGACGCCAGCGATCCGGCCATTCCGCGCATCGGCATCGAGGTCACCGAACCCGGGCGCACGGTGTTTCTCTCCGTTGCCCTGCAGCCGTGGATGGAGTCGCCCGTGATCTTTCGCGGCGCTGGCGATTCCAGGCAATACTTCAGGATGGGTGGCGTTGAAACGCGGAAACCCGCCCGGGGTGAGTCCATCGTGCTGGCGCGCGACGACGCCATCCAATGGTCCGTGGAGGCCGTGGAGGATGGCCCGGGGGCGGTGACGCTACGGGGCGAGGGTGGACTTGTCCTTCCCGGCGACGGCTATCGCGTCCGTTGGATAGACGCCGCAAATCCGGCGACGCTGGCTCTTCCCGGCGATGTTTCCTTCCAGTTGCGCTCCCTGCGCGTGGCCGGATACTTGGAAGCGCGATTAGAGTGACTCTCGAAAGTCCTGTCGTATTCCAACGTAGCTTGGGCGTCTCGCCCGAGCCTCGTCGCCCCCACACGCGGGCAAGATGCCCACGATACTCTTTTACGGCGTCCTCCATCGCGAC
>Ga0105049_10003806_pt1 | contig 17782 bp, 12 predicted proteins | sample MAT06_FD_78087 | JGI IMG/M metagenome (GOLD analysis project Ga0105049, IMG submission 78087) | Freshwater microbial communities from Lake Fryxell liftoff mats and glacier meltwater in Antarctica - MAT-06 | ecosystem: Environmental > Aquatic > Freshwater > Ice > Liftoff microbial mat | place...
CTCGCGTCACGCGCGCGAGCGACAGCTTCGCGACGATCAAGAATCAGCAGGCTCCGGACCTCGCGTGGGATTCGGTGCGCGCCAAGGTGCACTGGACCGTATCGACGGAGCGTCGTGCGAAGCTGCCGGCAGCGGCCTCCCGCGGTGGCTGGCTCGCGGCAGGCGTGGTCGCGGCCGCAGCGGTGGCGACGATGTTCGTCGATCGACCGGCGCCGACGGTGGCGAAGGTGATCGAGCCGATCGCGATCACGCCGAAGCCCAGCGAGCGAGACGCGGTGACGCCGCTCACGGGGCTGATCAATCGCACCACCGGCGGCCTGATGATCGATGGGCTGCGTCCGGCGGATCCGTTCCGCAGTCGCCTTCGCGCGGGCGACGTGATCGCCACCGGCGATGGCCGCGTCGACGTCCAGTTCGGCGATCGCAGCGCGTTCGCCCTCGGTCCGCACAGCCGGCTCGAGCTCGTGCGCTTCGATAGCCAGGTGATCGAGCTCGTCGTCGAAGGAACGCTCGATGTCGAGGTCGCGCCTCGCACCGCGGGACAGCGGTTCACCGTGCGCGCCGGACTCCGCGAGATCGAAGTGCGCGGCACGCAGTTCCGCGTCATCCACGCGAGCAACCAGACGGCCGTCGCCTGTCGCCATGGCCTGGTCGCGGTGCGCGATGCCGGGGGGCTGCGCGAGCGCGAAGTTGGTGCGGCGCGGCGGCTCGTCGTGCCCGCCGACAGGCCGGTGCTCACCGAGGCCGTCGCGGTGCTCTCGATCGACGAGGTCACCGATCTCGCCGAGGCGACGCCGCTGACGATGCCTGTCTGGGACACCGGCACGCTCGCGAGCTCCGCTCCCCTCGACATCCAGCTGCCCGGCAACGAGCGCCGCGCGGTTCGGCTCGATGGCGTCGAGATCGGCGAGGCGCCGCTGCGTGTCCGCGTGATGCCGGGTCGTCACACCGTCGAGGCGATCGACCCTCATGGCCGTTATCGTCGCGCGGGCTGGGTCGACGTCGTCGCCGGCGCGAAGCAACCCGCGCGTCTCGACCTTCACCCCGAGCCGGCACGGACGCCGGCGAACACCGGGATCCTCGCACGTCGTGCGCAGCTCGAGACGGGCATCGATCGCGGCAAGCTCGCGGCGTGCACGCGCGCAGCCGCGAAGCAGGGCCTCGTCGGTGGGGCCTACGTGCAGATCGAGATCAGCGTCGATGCGCAGGGCAACGTGCCGTTCCTGAACGTGCTCGAGACCGACCTGCCGCGAAAGCTGGCGGATTGCATCTCGGGGGTGTTGCGTGATGTGCGGTTCGTGGCGGGGCCAACCGCAACGTGGCGAGAGCAGATCGATCTCTGACCAACCGCTCGGGTCGTGCGATGTCAGCGCACGCCGCTCTCGATCCACTTCGCGCGACGCTCCGACCACGCGGCCTCATCCTCGATCCCGAGCTCGCGCAGCGTCGCCGCCAGCTCGCGCTCGCGCTTCGCGGGATCGAACTCGATCGCCCACCACAGCTTGTGCATGCACACCGGGCACGCGTGCAGCGGCGCGCGGTCCGATTCTTCCTGGCTGTTGCTGCCGGCGATCGCGCACTGGAAGTACTGGCAGTGGTGCATCCCGAACATATGCGCGATCTCGTGCACCACGGTCCACGTCGCGCGACGCAGCGCCGCCGTCTGCCAGCCCGCCTCGCGCGGTCCACCAAACAACGCCGGATCCTGACGCGCGAAGCTCTGCACGCCGACGCGATCGTCGAACGACGCCATCCCGAACACGAAGCTCCACGCCTCCTCGGGATAGAGGTCGGTCATCGTCAGCGCCATCACGGCATAGGCATCCTCGGGTACGCGCTGCGTCATCCACGCGAGCACGTCGGGGGCCAGCAACTGCGGCTTCTTGGTGCCGCGATGGATGCGCTGCTTCGCGACCACCTCGGTGAGTGGCACCGCCGGCAGCAGCTTGACCTCGAGCGTGAAGTACGCGCGGACGACCTTGGTCATCGCGTCGAGTGACGGGGCGTGCTCTGGAAACTCACCGAGCGGCAGCAGATAGATCGTGTGCTTGCCCGGGTAGGGCAGGTTCGGGTTGCTGCGGATGAACGCGTCGAACGACTGCCGCTTCTCGCGGTGCTCGCGCATCCACTCGCCGGGCTGCGGTGGCCCAGGCTCCGCGAAGCCTTCGGGGTCGAGCATGCGCTGCACGGCCGGCATCAACTTCGAGACGTCGCCGATCGCCTCGGTCGCGAACGTGGCCTTGGGCTTCGGCCTGGCGACACTCGTATCGACGACGCGCGACCTCGTCGATTCCTCGCGGTCGCCGCGACACGCGCCGATCAGCACGACGAACAGGACATGGTACGGCCGCAACACGGCCGTGAGACACCACGAACCGCGCTGGGTTTCCGAACTCTTGGGACCTGGAACCAATGCTGGTCGGTTGTCAACGACGGCTACCTGCCGAGCAAGTCGTCTGGCTGGTCATCGGGATGCATCTTCATTGATCTCTCAATGCGAGAGTTGGTTGCGACGGCTCGTGCCAGCGCGAATCGCGTGGAACCACGCGCGCGCCTCTTGGAAATCCGAGGCGCTCGACGCGACGTCCCTCAGCTCAGCGTTGCCGCGATCTTCTCGGCGGCACGCGTCGCGAGCGCCATGATCGTGACCTGCGGGTTGACGCCGATCGACGATGGCACCGCGGCGCCATCGACGACGTACAGCCCGCGCGTGCCGTGGACCTGGTGATTGCCATCGACCACGCTCGAGCTCGGATCGCTACCCATCCGCGCGGTGCCGAGCGGGTGGTACGCCGAGAGGTCGAGATCCCATGGCCGGACCGTCGACCGCCGCAGCCGCTCGAGATCACCGGAGGACTCGAGGATGTCGAAGCCGTTGATCGGGGTATGCACGCGACGCGCGCCGGCGGCGAAGAACACCTGCGCGAGCACGTCGACGCCGCGCTTGATGTGCGCGACGTCGTGCTCCGAGAGCCAGTACTTGATCAGCGGCTGGCCATTGAGCGACGACACGCTGCCACGCGAGTGATCCTCGACCATGAAGCCGAAGCTCGCGACATGATCGAAGCTCTCGGCGAGCCGTACTAACTCGGGGCCGATCAGCTGCGACACGCTCATCATCATCTCGAGCGGCACCATCGCGCCCTCGAACAGGATGCCTTCCTCGTGGAACTCCTCGATCGCGTACCCCTGCGGGATCCCGTTCCACGGCAGGATCTGCTCGTCGAACTCGGCGAGCGCGCCGGCCGCCGGATGGATCGAGAGGTTCCTGCCGAGCTGACCCGAGCGACCGCCGAGCCCCTGCGCACCGAGGAGCAACGGCGTCAGGATCGCGCCGCACGCGACGACCACCGTTCGCGCACGCACCGTCAACGTGTGGCCCGCCGACGTGCGCGCGACCACGCCCGAGGCGGCGCCGCCGTCGACGATGATCCGCGTGACCCTCGCGCCGGTGAACAGCTCCGCACCGGCACGCAGCGCGAGCGGGATGTAGCTGACGTTGGTGGATCGCTTCGCATCCGTGGGACAGCCGAAGCAACACACGCCCTGGCCATCGCACGCGGGTGCGTTACGCCGCAGCGGACCGTGTCGCGTGAACCCGAGCTCGCGACAGCCGCGCGCGATCACGCGGCCGTTGCCGCCGAGCAGCTCCTTCCGCGCTCTCTCGACCCCGAGCACGCTCTCGACGCGCTCGAAGTAGCCCCCCATCTTGTCCGGTGCGAGCTCGCGGAGGCCGAGGTCGCGAACCCACTCGGCGAGCACGCGATCGGGCGTGCGATAGCAGGTGCCCGAGTTCACCGTGGTCGAGCCGCCGACCGTTTGGCCGAGCGGGATCGGGATCGCGACGTTGCCAACGGAGAACGTGGTGCCGCCGCGCCGATACAGCTTCTGCTGCATGTCGAACGCACGGCCGCTGAACTGCGTGCGATCGAAGTACTGGCCCTCCTCGACGAACACCACGGCGAGCCCGGCCTCCGCGAGCTCGCGGCCGACCACCGCGCCGCCTGCACCGGTGCCGATCACGACGACATCGCACTCGACCGCGAGATCGTGACCATTCGGTGGGTGCACGCGGTCGCGCATGTACGCCGGCTTGGCCTCCTGCTTGGTCTTCTCGGCCTCGTAGACGCAGCCGAGCTTCTGATAAAGGCCCGGGTCATCGAAGTGCGCCACCTTGAGCGGACTGACCAGTGCGCGCAGCATCAACCGCCGTAGCGGATCGCCGTGCCGCCAGCTCTGGAGGATCGCGAGTCGCTTCACCGGCGAGGCGTCCACGAAGCTCCGGCGCGTGGTCAGCCATGCCTGGACATCGAGCCCGCGCAGCAGGCCCTCGAGCCCGGTCTGCACCGACGACGACAGCGTGGAGATGAAGTGCTCGACCTTGCCGACGGTGTGCTCGCCTGCCGCCGGCAAAAACCGGCCAGCCGGCAGCGCCGTCTCCGCGAGAGCAACCAGGGTTCGGTGTTGTGATTGCGAGAGCGTCGCCACGGATCGACCCTACAGTACGCGCGGTCGGACCACTAGACCAATCTTCGATCCACTGGAACTTGTTTCGATAACGGCTAGCATGGGGCGTGCGTGTCCTGGCGCTGTCGCTGATCACCGCGTGCTGGAAGGATCCCGCACCCGTGATCGTTCCGCCGTCCACGAACCTCGTCACGATCGATGCTCCGAATTCGACCTACACGCCCATGCGTCCGAGCTCGCCGTACACGGAGGTCGCCGGGACCTGGATCGGGGTCGGCTACCAGTACGACACCAAGGGTCACTGGAACATCGAGATGACGCTGCAGAAGCGCGGCGAGATCGGCGACGTGATCGGCTCGGTCGTCTACGAGGACGGCTGCACCGCGGATCTGATCCGGCAACCCGAGGGTGGCGATCGCGGCGAGACCCTGGTGATGCGCGAGAAGCTGGTGACAGGCCAGGGCAAGTGCGTCGACAACGGGATGATCCGGATCCCGCGCCGGCCGACCGTGAACGAGCTCGACTGGCGCTGGGACTTCTCGAGCGGCAAAGAGGGCGCGTCGGCGACGGTCAAGCGCGAGTGATCACATGCCGCCGCCGGCGTACGTCGCGTCGAGCAGGCCGTAGGTCAGCTGGAGCGACGCGCCGAAGAACAGCTCGCCACCGTCCGCGGCGATCGTGCCCGCGAGCCGGACCCCCGACGCCTGGTTCATGAAGTACGTGAACCCGACCTGACCGGAGATCCGGACGCCGAGGTCGCGCTCGTCGTTGGCGTCGAATACGTTGTCGCCGTCGCTCGAGACCCGCAGATCGGCCGCGAGATCGAGCGCGCCGAACTGATCGCCGTGCTCGCCGTAGGTGAACTTGCGAAGGCGCGCGGTCGCACCGGCGAAGAACGGCGTCGGCTGATCGTTGCCGCTGCCCGCGCCGGGCGCGAACAGACGATAGCGCCCGTAGCCGGTGCCCGAGATCTCGACGGTGTCGTCGGCGAGTTGTGCACCATAGCCTGCCGAGACGATCAGCTGCTCGACGCGACCTTCTTCACCGGACGCGGGGCGGTCATCGGCCGGGTCGTTGTCGTCGGGACGGATCAGGTAGCCCTCGCCGAACAGCAGCTGCGCGTCGAACCCGCTCGGGCGGAGGAACAGCTGGGTATCGCGAAGCACGTTGAGGATCTCGAACGTGAGGCCCGCATCGGGCTCAACCAGCAGGATGCCGGCCTCCCGCAGGACCGCGATCGTCGAGAGCAGCGCGCGGTACGACGAGCGCTCGCCGCGCAGCGCCCACCACGTCAGCTGCAGCTTCTTCGAGACGTCCTCGCCGATCGGCCTGCCGAGCGCCTTCGCGGTATCGAGCGTGCGCGCGAGCCGGCGCACACGAATCGCGCCGCCGACATCGACCACGCGACCGAAGCCGGCGCCGAGCGCGACCTGCAGATCCGCGGCGAAGCGCTTGTCGCTGACGTCCTGGGTGGCGTCGTCGTCGTCCTTGAAGTTGATGTACGTGATCTGCGTGCCGAGCGCGACCTTGCCGATGCCGTACAGCTTGCCGTTGTAGAACCGTGCCTCGCCGTTGCCGGTCAGCTGGATCAGCGAGCCGCGGGCCTGCGCACGCCCGTCGGGATTGATCAGGCCCGCGATCACGTGCGCGCCGACATCGAACCCCCACGCCATCCTCTGGCGCTCGACGCGCTTCGCATACAGCCCGGAGACATCACCATCGAACGACAGCCGCTCGCGGGTGGTGTCGTAGTTGAGGGCCGCGGTGCCCAGAACGAACGTCAGTCGCTCCGACGCTGCGAGCAGATCATCCGGTAGCGACGGCAGGGCAGGCAGGCCCGCCGCCGGTTTGGTGTCGAGCAGGCTCGGCTTGGTGTCGAGCTTGGTCGGTGGCGGATCCACGGGCGGTGGTTCGGTCGGCGTGGTCGGCGTGGTCGGCGTGGTCGGCGTGATCGGCGGCGGTTCGACCGGAACCGTCGGCGTGGTCGGTGGTGGATTCTTCGGCGCCGTGGTCGGTGCGCCGAGCTTGCCGAGCGCCTTCTTCGCGATCTCGCGCTGCGGCTTCTCGCGCACAGCGTCGTTCGCGATCTTCTGCAGCACCGGCACCGCCGACTGATCGCCGAGGTTGCCGAGGCCCTCGATCGCGATCTCGCCGATGATGTCGAACGTCTCGGTCTCGGCGAGCTTGATCAGCACCGGGACCGCGCGCTTGTCTTTGCTCTGGCCGAGCTTGCGCGCGGCATCGCGACGCTTCTCTTTCCACGCCGGCTTCTCGAGATCCGCGGGCTGGGTCTCGACGAACTTGATCATGCCAGGCACGTCGGCGGGCTGTGCGGCGACGTGCGTGCTGCTGGCGACGAGCGCCAGTGCGAGTGGAAGTGCGAGTGCGCGTGCTCGCTTCATCGGCCGAGCTCGAAGCAGAAGTCGTTGGTGCGCAGCTCGTCACAGGTCATCGCGGCGATGCACTCGATCACCAGCCCCCTCCGATCGGCCGTCAGATCATCGATCGTGTCGACACAGCGGCCCCAGTCGAACGCGTTCTCGTTCGTCGGATCCTCGACCTCGAGCGGGATCGCGCCGCAGTCGACGAGCCGCCAGCACCCCCCCTGCGAGCTCTTCTCCGCATCGGGGCAATCGTTGAGAGCGCCGCCGAACGCGCACTTGGCGCGCGCTCCGTCGGAGGTGTTGTCGTCGCCGGCACCGCACGCGGCGGCGACCAGCAGGAGGCTGGCGATCCACTTCATCCGCGAAATACTAACGCGCGCATCATCCGAGGTAACGTCTGCGCATGAAGAGACTCGTGGCGATCTTGGCCCTGGTGAGCGGATGTGGCGGCAACAAGGACGAGCCGCCGAAGCAGACCCCCAAGGAGGCTCCCAAGCCGGCGCCGGAGGAGCCGAAGAAAGCCCCGGTCGAGCAGCCAGGCTCGGGAGCTGCCGGTCCGAACACCCCGATGGTCGCCGACGCCCCCGAGGGCAATCCGCCGCCCGACGGCAAGTACGAGAAGGTGAAGGTCGACGGCATCACCGTGCCGATGATCAACGTGATGGAGGGTGGCACGGTCGTGCTGGTCGACACCGACGGAGTGAAGCCGCGCAGCTGGGAAGAGCAGTACAAGAAGAAGACCGCGCCCAGGAAGGGTCAGTTCGATCTCCACAAGACCGATGCGAACAAGAACGGCAAGTTCGACGACGATGCGGTCGACAAGCAAGGCATCTGGGTGATCGATGCCAAGGGCAACATCATCAAGAGCTAGGCACCTGCTTGCTACGGGGCGATCACGGATCTTTCGAGCGGGATCGCGTGGACGCCATCGGCACCGTCTCGCCTGCCAGCAAGTCCGGAGCACATCTGGTCAGTAGGCGAACCGCTTCGCGAACGACACCGCCACCGACACATCCGCGGCGCTCGGGTGATCGCGGCCGCTCTGGGTGGCGACCTCAGCCGCGAGTGAGCGCACCGTGCTGACCACTTCGACGGGGGTGCCCGGGGAGGTCACGCACTCGAGCGCGTTCGCGTTCGCCGTGATCGAGTCGCAGACCTGCGCGCGGATCAGCTCGGCCTCGACTTGACGGAGACGCTCGACGAGCGGCTCGATCGCCGACACCTCGCGCACCATCGACGCGAGGGCCGTCGCGAGCATCGACTCCCCGAGCTGCGGGATGTGCTTCGCAGGGTGGCGTCGCAACGTCTCGACCGTGTGCACCACGCGCTGGACGATCTCGTCGGGCGTACCGTCGGCGGGCATCAGGCGTGCGGTGCATTTGACCGCGAGCGGGATCTCGAACAAGCCGTTCCTCATGCTGATGCCAGCGACGCCGTTGAATAGCGCCTTGAAGCGTTCTGCGGCCTGCGTCATCGAACCGTACGGCAACAGCGTCTTCGCGGCGCCCATCACCTCGGGCGATTCTTCGAAGCCGACCTGCCGGAGCGCGCGCTGCGCGACCCGGAGCTTCTCCGCGACCGCCTGCGTGCCACCGTGGGCAGCGGCGTTGCGCGCGTAGGTCACCGCGACATCCGGTGCGTGCACCGCGCTCATCGTCGAGCGATAGGTGCCGAGCGCCTCGGTCGCCGGCATCCCCATCTTCGCGAGGCCGATCACGACCTGATGCGGATTCTTCTTCACGTAGCCGATGTTGTTCGACAGCGTCGCGATCTCGCCGCCGAACGCCGTCATCTTGATCTCGGTCTTGTCGAACGGCTTGATGAACGCGGCGAGCGGATACGCACCGTAGCGATCGATGCGAAGCGCGAGCTGCCCCTGCACGCGGGCACCCTTCGCCGTCAACCCGTAGACCTCGTCGCCGATCGGCTGGCACGGGTAGTAGGGCGTCACGGGTGGCGTGAGGGTCATCGCGATCAGCCGCCCGCACAGGACCTGATCGTTGAGCACGGCGAGCGCGCGTCGGAGCCGCTTGCGCTCGGCCTCTTGCGCCTGGACCTTCGAATCGCGGGTGGTGAGGCGCGACCAGCTGCTCTTGAGCTTGTGCTCGAGCGCGGCGAGCGCCGCGGCGACGGCCTCCGGCGCGGTCGGATCGCCCAGCGTGGTCTCCGCATGCTTGACCGCCGGCTCGATCTGCTGGAGCAGCACGAGGTCGCGCGGGTCCGCGTCGACGACGAGGTCGAGCTTGATCAGCTCGTCGATCTCGGGCCCGTCGAATGCGAGCTGTCCCTGGCGAAAGCCTTCGAAGATCTCGAGCGCGCGGCGACCGTTCATCATGTCCTCCGTAGGCGGTGGGCAACGAGCAGGAGAAGTGCGGGAGCCGGCTCGATCGTCGTGACATCGACCACCACCACCGGTGCGGCAGCCGGCATGCTGCGCGCACGTTCGAGTGCGGCGAACACGTGCCGCTCGTCGGCGATGCCGTCCCAGACCAGCTGGATCCCGACGACCCCGGCGGCGCGCAGGCCATCGATCAGCGCGACCAGGTGACGGGCATTGCGCGGCGTGACGCCGACGACGGCGAGCGCACCGGCGAGGTCGGCACCGCGCTCGGCCATCCGCTTGCGAGATCGTAGATAAACGACCGGATGCGCGAGGGCAGGGAGCTCGATCGCCAGGGCTTGTCGCAACGCGGACGCGACGGCATCCGCGAGCACGGGATCGCCGATGCCGATGTGGATCGCGGCATCGCGTGCGATCGGACCGACCGGGATCCTCACGACGGAATCTTCTCCCGGAAGAAGCAGTTGTTGAGACACGTCAACGGGCACGCATCGACCTGTGTGCGCGTCTTCGCGTACGCCTGGCTGTTCCACAGGGCACGTACGCTCTTGAGCCGCGCGTCGCCGTGCGTCCACGGCAGCCGGTAACACGGCTTGATCGTGCCGCGATGATCGACCGCGAGGAACGCCTCGCCGACCCGACACGCGACTCGCAGCGCCTCGCGCGACGAATCGCGGAAGTACCTGCGCATCAGCTCGATTCGCTCGGGGGTGGCATGCACGACCTTGCCGAGCTCGCCGCGGAGTGCGAGCAGCTCGTCGAACATCGCGTTCAGCTCGGTGTGCTCGCCGCGGGTCGGCCACAGCGTCGCGAGCAGGCCAAGGTCGTCACGACGGACGATGTCGTCGCCACGAAAGCCGCCGTGCTGGAGGTTGATCGGCTGGATGTTGATGCCGTCGACACCGGCGTCGCGCGCGCGTCGCACCAGCGCGGGAATCTCGCGGAAGTTGGCGCGCTGGATCACCGTCGAGACATTGACGCTCAGCTTGCTGTTGCCGTGTGCCCGCTTGGCGGCGACCATCCGCCGGATCGCCTTCCACGCGTTGTCACCGGCCTTCGCGACGCCGGTGATCGCCTCGTGGGTCGCGTCCTCGGCGCCGTGGATCGAGATCGAGACCGAGACCACACGCGTGGCGAGCTGCTCGGCGATCTTCTCGGAGATCGGGAAGCCGTTCGAGGTGATCGTGACCAGGTGGCCGAGCTCGTTCGCGTAGGCGACGTAGCCGAGCATGTGCTTGTCGCGAAACGGCTCGCCCGCGCCGGTCAGCGCGACGCGACGCACGCCCCACGCGGCGGCCTCGGCGATCAGCGCACGGACCTCTTCGTTCGACATCGACTGCGCGTCGCGCGTCTTCGCGCGATTGCCACACATGTTGCACTCGAGGCCGCACAGATCGTTGGTCGAGATATCGAGCGCGGGCGGCGGCAGCATGTACGGACGGGCGTTCGACATCGTCAGCCTCACGCGCTGCTCCCGACGCAGCCGGCGCAGCGTCGGCACCAGCGCGGCCTCGTCGCGCACGAGGGTCTGATCGAACGCGACGTCCTCGGCTTCGAGGATGACCTCGATCTCGCCGGTGGTCTCGCGCGCGGCGCGCGACAGCTTGCCGAGGTTGCCCGGGTCGACATGGAACTGCATCACTGGACCTCCTCGACGGCGGCGATCAGATCGTGGGTGCCGCCGCGGCACTTGTTGCACACCGGCATCTGCCCTCGATCGATCAGCATCTGCGCGCGGAATTTGCGGTACTTCTCACCGCGCCAGATCGCGCGAAACGGCGTCTCGAACACGTTGCCCATGATGAAGTCGTCGCCCATGTCGGGACGTAGGTAGCAGCACGGCGTCACCGAGCCATCGACGTTCACGACGGTGTGATCCCACGCCATCGTGCAGAACGGGTGGCGAACATTGGGGGTCGCACCGTCGGCCTCGTAGCGCGAGAGCAGACGCGAGGCGGGCACGAGCTGCTTGGTGTGAACGTCATCGGCGCCGACCGTCTTGACGCGCAGCGCGTCGACGCCCCACTCGTGGGCGAGCCGCCGCATCTCGGGGAGCTCGTGCTCGTTGTGGCGCATCGCGATGAACTGCAGCTCGATGCGCGGCTTCGCGAGGCCGAGCCGCTTCTTCTCCGCGCACAGCCACGCGACCGACGCGGCGACCGTCGCGAAATCGCCGTCCTTGCGGAACGTCTCGTAGGTGGCCTGGCTGGCACCGTCGACGCTGAGGATCAGGACGTCGAGGCCGGATTGGAGGAGCGACATGCCGCGTGCGCCGTCGAGGAAGTGAACGTTGGAGGACACCTTGACGACGCCAACGCCGGCGGTCTTCGCGTGCGCGATCATCGCCGGCAGCTCCTTGTTGAGCAGCGGCTCGCCATAGTTCCACAGCGCGAGGTTGCGCAGCTTCGGCGCGAGTTGCCCGAGCACGTGATCGAACGATCCGAGCGACATCGCGGGCAGCGGCTTGATCTTCCCGGTGCCGGTCGGGCACGTCGGGCAGCCGAGGTTGCACAGGTTCGTCGGCTCGATCATGCCGGTCTCGGGGCCGCCGGCTGGCAGCTCCGAGAGGTAGCGCATCAGCTCGGGCGGTGGGACCACGGTGGTGCCGCGGGCGGCGAACCACGTGCGCAGGGCATGCGCCTCGGGGACGGCGTCGCTCGTGAGGCGCTGGTGCTGGCGCGCTTCGGGCGTCAGGAACAGCCGGAGCGTGCGGACCTGGGAGAGCACGGCGGCTGGGAGCGAGGACAGTGCGGTCGCGAGATCCTTCGCGCCGGGGTACGGTACGCCGTGCACGAGCTCGATGCTCTCGGCGTGCGGCAACGCGTGGTCGAGGAAGTCGTGCTCGACGAACCGCCGGAGCTTGACCTCGATCCGCGGCGCGTGACCGACGGCGAGGCAGTCGGCGAGCGCCTCGGCGAGCAGGCGTGCACCGTCGCCGTTCGCGCGCAACCGGACGATCCGCTCGCGGGCGATCACCTTGGTCAACATCTCGCGACGCGCGGTGCGCTCGAGGTGCTTCGCAGCGGTGCGCTGTCGTGCGATGCGAACGAGCTCGACGCCGTGATTCGCCGCGAGGTCGGCGGGTAAGAACGGGATCGATCCGCCCACCGGCGTGCGGACGCCGCGGGCGAGGACGGCGTTCCAGATCGCGAGCATCTGATCGGTGACGCGGGTCGACGAGAACTGGTCGACGACCCGCGCGCGACCTGCGGCTCCGAACGGTCGGTGTGGTCCGCTCCCTTCGGCGAGCGGCTGCGGGAGAAGCTGATCGATCGCGGCGGCTGCGGCATCCGCATCATTCGGCTCGACGAGCAGACCAGTGACGCCATCAGCAACCGCCTCGGGCACGCCGCCGCTGCGCGTCGCGATCGTGGGCAGGCCGGTGGCTGCGGCCTCCAGGAGCGCGACCCCGAAGCCCTCGACATCGTCGGCGGTCGGTGGCTCGGCGAGCAGCGCGAACACGTTCGCGAGCCGGTAGAGCGCGGGCAGCTCGGTGTCGGGCACGAAGCCGGCGGCGATCACGCGGGCGGTGATCCCGAGCTCGCCGGCGAGACTCATCAGCTCGCGAACGTGCTCGCCGACGCCGGTGAACACGTACTTGAGGTGCGGCCGCGTGCGCGCGAGCTTCGCGATCGCACGCAGCGTGGTCCGGTGACCCTTGCGCGGCGCGAGGCGCGAGACCGTGAGCACGACCTCGTCGTCCTCGCGAAGGCCGAGGCGTGCGGCGAGCGCGGGATCGCGCGGACCGGGGGAGAACCGTTCGGGATCGATGCCGTTCTCGACGACGCGGAGGACGTCATCACGGACGCCGCGCCTCGATGCGACCTCGCGCGAGAACTTCGAGACACAGACGACCGCGTCGGCGGCCGACAGCCCGGCAACCTGCGCAGCCGCGTAGTCGTCCATGCCGCCGTGGTTGACCCACGGAGCGAGCAGGTCGTTGCCGTGGACGTTTGCGGTGACCACACACGGCAGCGCCGCGCGCAGCGCCGGGATCCATGGACCGAGGCCGGAGTTGCACAGGTGGATGACGTCGGGCCGATCGCGCATCGCCGCCTCGATCGTCGTCATCAGATCGGCCCACAGATCGATGCGCAGCGGCCGCGGCAGGGCGCGAAACAGCGGCCGTGCGTGGGCGTTCGAACCGAGTGCGCTCGTCGTGTAGACCTGCACGTCGATGCCGCGCTCGCGCAGTCCCGTCGCGAGTGACTTCGCCACCGACTCCATCCCGCCGAGCTTGGGGGCGAAGTCGTGCGCGATGATCGCGACGCGGCGCACGCGGTCGGTCGCGAGCGCCGCTGGCGCGAGGATGGTCTCGGCAGCCGCGCGATTGTTCGAGATCAGCGGGACCAAGCGATGCGCCGCTGTCATCGCCTCGCGGCACCCCTCGGTGAGCAGCACGTGCTCGATCGCGTTGGCGAGTTTGCGTGCGTCGGGCTTCGCGATCACTGCTGTACCGGCGCGCACGAGACGCATCGCGCGCGCGCGCTGATCCTCGGCCTTGCGATGGCCGGGGATCAAGATCGCGGGCTTCTCGAGCGCGCGGATCTCGGCGACCGCGTTGTAGCCGGCCTGCGAGACGACGACGCTCGCACGCGCGAGCAGGCCGGGCAGCTCGGGCGTGCTCGCGATCAACGTCAGTCCGGCGTAGCCCCCGACATTCGAGGGCGCTTCCGCATACGGCCCGATGACAAGGATCGTCTCGAGCGTTGGGATTCTCGCCCGCGCGAGGAGGTGTGCGTCGACGACGGCCCGCAGATACCGCCGCGCATCGACGGGCTGCCCGCCGCCACCGGCCATCGCGACCACGAGTGGACCGGCCGTCGTCGATGCGACCTCGACGCGACGGACGATCGACCCGACGAGCTCGACCGGGTGGTCGCCATAGGCGCGGACGTCGACCTCGGTCGCATCGTGCGGCACGACGATCTTGTCGAACGCGAACTGCGCGTTGCTCGCGAGAAACGATCGCAGCGCCTCGGGTCGCAGCTCGCGCTGGACGAGCACGCTACGCGCGCCGATCGCGGTGAGCTGCTGCACCACCCGGATCGGCGCATGCGTATCGAAGACGACGAGGTCCGGCGCGTACGCGGCGAAGATCGCGTTCAACGCGGCTTCTTCGACGGGCTCGGGCAGCGCGCTCGACACGCGATTGACATCCGCGTGCGGCTCCGCGAGGCGCGGTGGCAGTTGCACGAAATCGATGCCCGCGCGCTCGAGCAGCGTGAGGTCGCGCGCGTTCGTCACCACGAGCCGCTGCACGCCCGGGATGATCGACGGTAGCTCGGTCGCGATCGCGATCGTGCGGACGAGGTGACCGAGGCCGATGCCGTTGATCGCGTGAAACGCGACGCGGATCATCGACGCCCTCCGACCAGGTTCCACAACGCCTCCGCCGCCCGGTCCGCGCCATCACACCGCAGCGGCGACACCCGCGCCTCGCGCAGCCAGCCGATCGCGCGCATCACCGCGTCGTCGTCGAACGTCTCGAGCACGTGCGCCGCTCCCATCGCCGCCAGCCGCCGCGCACGCGCCGCCTGGTCATCGAACGGACGGCGCAGGGCGAACAGCGCCGCCGGCACACCCGCCGCCGCGAGCTCGTGCGCCGTGTTGTAGCCGGCCGCCGCGATCGCGCCGTCGAACGCACGCATCTGCAACGGCACGGTTCGCAAGGTCGTCACCCCGTCGATCACCGTCGGCACCGTCGGCACCGTCGGCACCGTCGGCACCGTCGGCACCGTCGGCACCGTCGGCACCGTCGGCACCGTCGGCACCGTCGGCACCGTCGTCGTCGGCACCGTCGGCACCGGATCGAGCGGACCGAGCGCGAGCACCACGCGATCCTGCGTCAGCCGCGCGACCTGCGCCGCGATCGATCGCACCTGTGCCGCCGCCTCGGCATCTCCACCACCCCCACCGGTCACCAGCCACACCCGTCCTTGCAGCCCGAGCGCCTGCCGGGCCTCGTCACGCGACACCGGTTCACCGAGCACGATCGGAGGCACCCGCACGATCGGGATCGGGATCGCGAGCGTCGACGTCGCGCCGGCATCGTCCGCGATGATCGCCAGCTCGTAGTCCCCGAGCCCCGTGGTCATCAGCTCCGCCTGCGGGTCCGGCACCGCGCGACGCACCAGCACCCGCTTCGCGCGCCTGCCGAGTCCCGCGAGCTCGCCGTGCGGCCCCGACGGAAACGTGTCGACGACGATCAGGTCCGGCGCGAAGCTCTCGACCACCGCCTCGATCGCCGCGCTGATCACCCGCCGCCGCTCGCCATCCGCGATCCCCGACTGCCGCGCCCGCACCGGCGCCGGCAAGCGCACCACCGCGAGCGGTTCGGTCGCCAGCAAGGCGTCTGCTTCCGAGGTCGTCACCAGCAGCCGCGTCGTGGTCGCCATCGCCCGCGCGATCGCGAGCATGCGCGTGACGTGGCCGGTGGAGAACCCGTCATTCGCGATCAACAACATGCGCAGCGGGCGCGTCACGACACGTCGTAGTCCGAGGTCAGCGGTGCGATGTCTGCGGCCACGGCAGCCGCGGCCGCTTCGCGATCGAGATCGACGACATACGGCGTCGGCGTCGACGGGACCTCGGTGGTCTCGACCGGCGCGCCAGCCCCGTGATGTCGCGTGCGATAGGTCTGCTCGTCTTCCCAGATGTACGACCAGTACAGGCTCCGCTCGCTTCCATACGTGTCCCAGCTCGTCGACGGATCGTGGAGCAACGGCCACAGGTACGCGTCGTAGCCCTGGTTCTCGAGATAGTCGCGTCGCTGTGATGGCTGCAGATCGCGCCCGCGCAGATCGTTCCACGCCTGGTCGGCGCCGGCCGGCTTGTACACCGCCTCGATCGCGGCGATGCCTTGTTCCGTCAACCGGTACCGATCGTGGAGCGGCCACGTCCGATCCCACCGCGCGACGTAGCCTTGCTGCTCGAGCCCGTCGAACACCAGCTTGAGTGCATGGCCCTCGTCGATCGGCCACTCGATGACGTCGCCGTCGTAGAGGTGTCGGAGGATCAGGTACGCGTTCGCACGCTGACGGGGATCCGCGAACTGCATGTCGCCATGCTAACGCCGAGCACCAACAAGCACCTACGCGGTGGGCGCCTTCTTCTTGCGCACCAGACGATCGACCGGCACGTCCGGGATCGAGCGCGCGACCAGCTCGGCGATATCGAGCACCTCGACGGCATGGTCGGCATTTCGCGTCTTCAGCCCATCCGTCAGCATGATGTTGCAGAACGGGCAGGCGACGGCGACGGCACTCGCGCCCGTGGCGATCACCTCGTCGACGCGGTTCACGTTGACGCGCTCGCCGTGCTCTTCCATGAACATCCGCCCGCCGCCGGCGCCACAGCAGAAGCCGTGCTGCTTGATGCGCGTCATCTCCTTGATGCCGCCCGGCGCACCGACGGCCGCGATGACGTCGCGCGGCGCATCGAACTCGCGGTTCCAGCGGCCGAGGTAACAGCTGTCGTGATAGGTGATCGTGTCGACGGGCGACTTCTCGGCCTTGAGCCTGCCCGCTTTGAACAGGTGGTCGATCAGCTGGGTGTGATGGACGACCTCGAAGTCGCCGCCGAACTGCGGGTAGTCGTGCTTGAGCGTGTGCAGGCAGTGGGGGCAGCTGGTGACCACCTTCTTCGCGTTCGCGCCCTTGAGCACCTCGACGTTTCGCGCCGCGAGCTCCTGGAACTGCATCTCGTTGCCCGCGCGACGTGACGGATCACCGGTGCACGCCTCCTGGTGACCGAGCACCGCGTAATCGACACCCGCCGAATCGAGCACTTTGATCATCGCGCGCGTCTGCTTGATGATCCGGTTGTCGAACGCACCGGCACAGCCGACCCACAGGATGTACTCGGGATCGGGGTTGTCCTCGATCGTCGGCACCGCGAGGCCCTCGGCCCAGTCCATCCGCTTGCCCTTATCCATGCCCCACGGGTTGCCCTGGCGCTCGATGTTCTTGAACGCGCGCTGCAGCTCGGGCGGCGTCTTCTCCTGCTCGAGCACGAGGTTCTGCCGCATCTGGATGATCTTGAGCGGGTGCTCGATGAACACCGGGCAGACCTCCTGGCAAGCGCCGCAGGTGGTGCACGCCCACAGCGTGTCTTCCTGGACCCGGCCGCCGGTCATCCGCGGCATCGCATCGCGCTCCGCGATCGTGTCGGCGAGCTGCTGCTTGGTGAACGTGAGGTCGGGATGCGGATGCGCGTCGTCGAAGCCGTGGCTCTTCGAGTACTCCTCGAACCCCACGACGTCGCCCTCGAGCTTCGCGATCTTGTCGGCGTACTGCGTGCGGTCGAGCATCTCGTAGCGGATGTCGTGGATGAGCTGCATCGGCGACAGGTTCTTGCCGGTGTTGTACGCCGGGCAGTAGTTGGTGCAACGCGCGCACTCGGTGCACGCGTAGGTGTCCATCAGGCTCTTCCACGAGAACTGCTCGAACTTCGCGACGCCCCACTGGGTCTCGTCCTCGAGGTTCAACTTCGGCAGGTCCATCAGGCGCTCGCTCTTGTTGCGCGCGAAGATGTTCGGTAGCGCGCCGAGCAAGTGGATGTGCTTGGAGTAGGGCAGGTAGTTGAGGAA
>Ga0105049_10003809_pt1 | contig 17772 bp, 10 predicted proteins | sample MAT06_FD_78087 | JGI IMG/M metagenome (GOLD analysis project Ga0105049, IMG submission 78087) | Freshwater microbial communities from Lake Fryxell liftoff mats and glacier meltwater in Antarctica - MAT-06 | ecosystem: Environmental > Aquatic > Freshwater > Ice > Liftoff microbial mat | place...
ACAACGTAGCGACGCAACATTTTGCGTCGGGATTAAAGCACAATAATTATCAAATACGATTTCCCAATGAATTTAAAACGACGACGTAGCGACACAACATTTTGCGTCGGGATTAAAGCACAAAAATTATCAAATACGATTTCCAAATGAATATAAAACGGCAACGTAACGACGCAACATTTTGCGTTGTGATTGATGCAAAATGATTATCAAATACGATTTCCCAATGAAAATAAAACGGCAACGTAACGACGCAACATTTTGCGTCGTGATCGATGCAAAATGATTATCAAATACGATTTCCCAATGAAAATAAAACGACAACGTAGCGACGCAACATTTTGCGTCGGGATCGATTCACAATGATTATCAAATACGATTTCCCAATGAATATAAAACAACGGTGCGACGCAACATTTTGCCGTCAACGGTTTGCAAAATGATAATTCGTTGCGTCCCGGTTTTACTGCCTATTAAATGAGAATTTAAGTTTAAACATATACTATTATGATCCGCGAAACACTCCACTTATTTTTCCCACGCCTCTGCCCTGCCTGTGGAAATGCTTTGTTGCGAAAAGAAACGCTTATCTGCTTTGCCTGTCATTACAGGATGCCGCGAACAAATTATCATTTACAGGAAGACAATCCTATTGCAAGGATTTTCTGGGGACGTGTTCCTTTGACCGGCGCTGCTGCTTATTATTTCTTCAGGAAAGAAGGGCGGGTGCAACGTTTGCTTCATGAATTGAAATACAAAGGAAAACCCGAAATAGGCAGAGAAATCGGCAGGTTATATGGCAAAGAACTATTGAACTCCGACACTTTTTCGTCCTCCGAACTTATTATTCCTGTTCCGCTTCATCCTGCCAAAAAAGTTATACGAGGATATAATCAGAGCGATGTTTTTGGTGAAGGCCTCGCCGAAGCAATGCCAGGAGAATTAATTACTGATATCCTCGTGCGCAGGTATAATTCTGAAACCCAAACCAGGAAATCCCGCTTCGACAGATGGGAAAATGTTGAAACAGTTTTCGGGATTGCTTCACCGGATGCAATACGCGGAAAAAGAATATTACTGGTCGATGATGTTGTTACAACCGGTGCAACCCTTGAGTCGTGCGCACAGCATTTATTAAAAGCCGGAGCTATTTCCCTTAGTATTGCTTGCATTGCAGCGCCATCGCGGTGAAACAACTACGGTTTCCCAATGCTTAGTTTCCCAAGCTAATATATAAGCACGCCCACCCTTAGGTTAAGGTTGATGCCATACGCAGGTTGTACATAATTGCCTCCTTCAAAGCCGAGGACCTTTATCAGATTTATTCCGTAAGAATCTGAAAGTGAAGCAAGCTCGCTTTCGTATTTAGCGGATACACTTAGCCACGACTTTACATAACTTATAGAAAAATCAAAAACAACACGCCGGAAAAATATCGATTGATACCCGAACCCAATATTATATTGGTTCACAGGAACGTTTCTGGCCGAAACATCATAGTAGTAGGTTATACTATTGCTGCTGCTAAAATCACCACTGCCAGTTGCTTGTCTGCCCGAAAAATCTGCTTTTCCAAAACCATAGTTAAAAAACATATATCCGCCTTTAGGTGCGGGCTGTTCGGGCTCAAGATAATACCGGAAACCAAGAAGAATATCAGAAGATTTGACCTTCCAGTCGCCAATTGCCTCCTGGTAGCCAACGTAGTAATTACCAGATCCATACTCGCTTAGACGTTTGATTCTGTTTTGATTTGTATAGCGGGCTGTGAGCGACAGGCGACGTAAGACAATCGCTTCAAGTTCACCTGAAAAGCCATCGGAAAACAGAGGATACATGAGATCCGTTTTCAAGATAAAATGTCTTCCCATATAGCCGGTATTCTGAGAAAAAAGCCGTGGCGTTAATAACAGGCAGCCAATAATTATCAGCAGTAAAACCTTCTTCATTATTTCCTCAGCATTTTAAAACTATCATAAATAATAGGATCAATATTCGATTGCCGCGCATTATTATACATAATCCGGAATTCACGATAAATTACTTCCGTTGTTTCCACGTTTACCACGATATTATAATAATAGGTTGCATGCCTGTTCTGCATTTCGGATAGCAATCCCAGCGGAGGTATGAGCCACGAAATTGCCAGGCTGTTTGGATATTTAAGCGCTATAACTCCCTGTACCGAAAAATAAGGTGTTCCATATTTTTCCGCCATATAACTGAACTCAGATGAAATCACAGGAGCTTCCTCCCAGACTACGACTTTCGGTTTTGCAATAGTGCTGAACCGGCGTTTAAAAAACTTCCCTTTTTGCTTGCTTTCAACTACGCTTTGCAGGGAAATAGCTGAACGGATAGCATTTTTTAAACGAATGATATCATTGAAATAATCGACATCGCCGGCCGACAATTCATGATCATCAAATATTACGATTTCAAGTCCTGTTTTCTTGCCAATCTTTTTAATGTTATGACTGAGTCTTTTGCCGAATTTCTCGCTGTGGGAAATGGTTAATTCCTCACGCCCGATTTTGTATTTGCTGAACTCAGGACTTAACGATACAATTTTCTTTATCGACTCTTTATGATTGTCAAGCTGCTGATTTTTTTCGAGCAGCATAAGTCCGCCGCCGCAAGCGCCAAAAGCAAACAAGATTGGAAGCGCGCAAATTTTTAAAAAGCTATTCACCATTACTCAATTGTTTGGAAGCGAAATTTGCATGTATTCCCTTTGGAAATTTTTCGAGATACGACCGGTAAATCGACCTGGATTCTTCCTTTCCGTCGGCTCTTAGTCCGGTAATACGGCCGTAATGAATGAGCAGGTCTTCGCTGCCAGGGAATTGAGCTGAATATTTCTTAAGAAAAAGAGCACTCACTTTCACCAACTCTTTACCGTCATCGGTGTTTTTCAGTTTCGAAATGAGAAAATGTAACTGGTCATAAGAAGCTTGTTTAACCGCGGATCTTTCCGTAAAAACCTCGCCGATATCTCCCTTCTTATTGAACAGGCAAAGCCAAAACAGTGATTTGCCTGCTATCTCTGCTGCGAACTGGTTTTTGGGTTCCTCATCCAACAATTGCAGAGACTCGTAAAGCGACTGCCCATATGCCCCGTTTTCAGATAACATCAGCGCATGCTCAAATCTGGCAATGCGACGAATTTTGTCAAATTTTTCGCTGCTGATCGCGTACAAGCTGACACCGGTATCGATAAGCGTAACCATTTCCTTTGTCAGCTGCTTTATCCTTTTATCGATATCAGGATGAGTTTCAAGCTCATCATCGTCTTCCCCGTCTTCTCCTTCCTCACTGTCGTTTTCTTGCCTGCCCTCCTTCTTGTTATCCTTATCCTTACCCTTATCCTTATCCTTCTTTTCCTCCGCTTTTCCTTTCTTTTTTTCTTCAATCGCCTGGTAATCTTTTGTTGACTTTTTCATCAACCTGGAATACATAGAATCCAGTGGATTATCTGTTGAATTAAAAAAGTTAAGGTAATTCAGAGAGTCCGCGAAATGATTTCTGTCACTCTGCTCAAGCAGCGCAAGCATCGCAAGAGCCTGGTGAGGCGGATAGGATGGCGCCATCATCAGGAAGCCTTCCTTGTCGGCCTGAAGCTCAGCCTTTCTGGAATGACGCATCAGCTTAATAAACAGCTCCGACTCAGACTCGCGGCTGTTTGCAAGGTCGTTACGAATATCCTGGTTCTTCTTAAATTTCTCGAACGAGTGATCCCTGAGATAATGAGCGATCTCATGTGCGATAACAAATGCGAGCTGGGCTTCATTTTCTACTCTGGCAATAAGACCGATATCAATCAGAAGAGTTCCTTCGCCCATGCTGCGTGCATTTACAACAGGATAACGGGTCGCATATACATGCAGATTATCTCTAAGGACGGGATCCGATTTCAATAAAAAGGCAACAATTTCATTGATGTAGGAGGACATCTCATCATTGAAATATATTTCCCCGCTTTTCATCACAGAATTCAACGAATACCTGAGCTGCATCTCGAAGGCTTTTCGCTCACTGTCCGACATATTTTTATCCTTGCTCCTCTTTTCGGGCGTGCTTATGCGGCGATCGGCCGGCTTGTCGGTAAAGTCGCCCGGAATTGGTGCCGTATAAATTATCGGCGTATATGCACGGTCAGAAGCCTGCGCTGCGACCCTGGTGACTGCACAAGTGTTTAATGCCAATGTGAAATGGCAATCAGGAATATGTTTCTCATTTACCAGGCTATAGCGGTGATCGGTGAAATGAATATGGGCGATACAGTTCTGTTGTAACCCGGATTCGTCTTGTTGTAAACAAAAAGAAAATGATCTTCTAACCAGCCAGATGAATTATCTCCGACTGCAACTAAAATCTCGTCCCGATTTGAATTGTAGGAGAAGAAATAGTTGTCTATCCAGAATGATTCTATCATTAGCAAGGAATTTCCTGTAGCAAGATTAATTTTCAGGATGTTGCCACTGTAATCAGTGTAAAACATTGAATTTCCATCTTCAGAAAGCCTCAGATTATCCCAGGGAGCATACCCCGTATTGTCGTCTGATAAAATAGATGCGGTATTTGATTTTACACGTAGATACCCATTGTTGGTGAACCCCGACGAGCTTTCGTATATGTAAGCAACGAGATTGCTACTATAAATTTCAACATTAATTAAATTTACGTAAATACCGGATGTTGTTATCGGCGGATGAGTAAAGGCTCCCCCGATAAACTCCACCTGATTTGATGCGATACAGTATAAAGACGTGTTATTGTAAGCCCATTTTAGTTTCGATCCGTAGGTAGGAAACGAATATGTGTTAAGAACAGAACCAGCAGAATCGATAACAACCACATCATCATTGCTGTTAACGTAAGCCACTTTACTGTGGTCCGGACTAATTGCCAACTCTGTCCGTAATCCAACATCGGTGGCAAGCTTTTTTGCGATGGTTTTATTAGAAATTGCCTTGAATAGAGAATCACCGGTAATAAAATAGATCGATTGAGGATTATTATCAGGATCGTTTACGTCAGTGATAATCTTCTTCTTCTCAATAACAATATCGTCCTCGCTATAACACGAACTTAATAAGACAACAAAAAAACAACCTAAAAAAAATTTCATTTCAGCCGAAGGAGATTTTAGTGACCACGCCAAAACTAAAGAAATTTCGTTTACAGAAGTTAGCCCCTCAGAATTTCATCCTTAACGGGGAGGACGCACATCAGCCTGGAAAAAACGGGGTTTATTTGTTAATGCTTTTATGTCTTTCACGATCACGACTGGTCTTCTTCTCAAGACTGTTTAAAATTGCCTCACTAAGATCCGTTCCCGTCTGATTCGCCAGACACAACAATACGAACAGCACATCCGCCAGTTCTTCAGAAAGCCCCGACGGATTTTCATTCGCCTTGTACGTTTGCTCGCCGTAAGTCCTCGAAACATGACGGGCTAGCTCCCCAACTTCTTCCATTAGAACTACAGTATTAGTAAGCTCCGAAAAGTAGCCGCCGTGCGCCTTTATCCAGTCATCAACAGTCTTCTGTAGTGACGCAAGTTCCATTTTAAACGCCTACAGCCTGACCGTGACAGTTCTTGAATTTCTTGCCGCTGCCGCAAGGGCATGGATCGTTTCTCCCGACTTTCACTTCTGCCTTCACCGGTGATTGTTTCTGAGGTTCGCCATTGGTAGCAAGCTGCTGATTCTGCTGATCCGCTACTTCCGTCCTGCTTGTGCGCAACACCGGTGGAGCCTGGCGCTGAGGTGCTATAGACGTCGAAGTTACGCGGTACGGCGCCAGTGCCTGTTGTTGCTGCTGCTGAGCTACGTTATTCTGAGTATAAATGTTACTCTTCATCAGGAACGCGCTGATCTCTTTGGCAAGTCTTCCAAGCATCTGTTCAAACAACTTAAAAGATTCAATCTTATAAATAAGCAACGGATCCTTCTGCTCGTAAACCGCGTTCTGCACCGATTGCTTCAGCTCATCCATCTCACGAAGGTGTTCCTTCCATGCATCGTCAATCACATTCAGTGTGATCACCTTCTCAAGCGTCTGGGAAATATCACGTCCTTTATTATCAACGGCTTTCTTAAGGTTGATAAGGATCTGGAATACCTTTGCTCCATCGGTCATCGGCACCAGCGTGTTCTGATCTGGATTGGCTTCAAGCAATCGCTTTATTACAGGAAGCGCCTGCTCTGATATATGCTCTGATTTCCTTTTGTAATAACCCATCGCCTCGTGATAGAGCCTGTCGGTAAGGTCGTCGGACTTTTCTTTCAAAAACTCTTCCTGGTTGATAGCAGTATCGATGGAAAGAATACGGATTGCATCCAGCTTGAAATTCTCATAATCCCTGGCGTCCTGGTTTTCTACTACCACACTTTCGCAAGCCTCAATAAGCATATTGGCAATATCTACCGCCAACCTATCGCCGTATAACGCATTCCGTCTTCTCCTGTAAATTACCTCACGCTGATGATTCATCTGATCATCATACTCAAGTAATCTCTTACGAATACCAAAGTTGTTTTCTTCTACTTTCTTTTGTGCACGCTCAATCGACTTGGTAATCATCCGGCTCTGGATCACTTCCCCTTCTTTCATTCCCAATCTGTCCATGATCCTGGCAATCCTTTCGGAACCGAAAAGACGCATCAGGTCATCTTCGAGTGACACGAAAAACTGGGAAGAACCCGGATCTCCCTGGCGACCGGCACGACCACGCAACTGGCGGTCGACGCGACGACTTTCATGACGCTCTGTACCAATAATAGCAAGCCCGCCCGCTTCTTTCACACCTGCACCAAGCTTGATATCGGTACCACGACCGGCCATGTTGGTAGCGATAGTAACGATTCCGGTCTGACCTGCTTCCTGCACGATTTCTGCCTCACGCTGGTGCAGCTTCGCGTTGAGTACGTTGTGGCGAATTCCCTTCAGCTTAAGCATACGGCTTAGCAATTCGGAAATTTCTACCGATGTGGTACCGACAAGAACCGGGCGGCCTTTCTGTGTTTCTTCAGCAATTTTATCAATTACTGCATTGTATTTCTCACGTTTGGTCTTGTAAACGAGGTCTTGCTCGTCTTTCCTTGAAATATTCCGATTTGTTGGAATAACAGCAACATCAAGTTTATAGATATCCCAGAATTCGCCGGCTTCGGTTTCTGCCGTACCGGTCATACCGGCCAGCTTGTTATACATCCTGAAGTAATTCTGGAGTGTAACGGTTGCGTACGTCTGTGTTGCGGCTTCAATCTTCACATTTTCCTTCGCCTCAATTGCCTGGTGAAGTCCATCGCTGTAGCGGCGCCCATCCAGGATACGACCTGTTTGTTCATCTACGATCTTCACTTTTCCTTCCATTACCACATATTCAACGTCCATTTCAAAAAGCGTATAGGCTTTAAGCAACTGGTTGATCGTGTGGATACGTTCTGATTTGATAGCAAAATCGCGCAGTAACGAATCTTTTTTCTCTACTTTCTCTTCCGCTGATCCGGACGCCTTTTCAATCACCGCCACTTCAGATCCAACATCAGGAAGTACGAAGAATTGTGGATCCTCGCTCACACCAGTAATCAGATCGATTCCTTTTTCGGAAAGCTCAATCGAGTTGTTCTTTTCATCAATTACAAAGAAAAGCTCCGCATCTACCTTATGCATATCCTTACTCTGGTCCTGCATGTAGAAGTTTTCTGTTTTCTGCATCAGAGCCCTTACTCCCGGCTCACTTAAAAACTTGATCGTCGGCTTGTTCTTAGGCAATCCGCGGTGAGCTCTGAAAACTGCAAGTCCTGCAGCTTTTTCATCCTGTCCGAATAATTTCCGTGCATCAGCGAGTGCCGAATTAATGTAGCTGCGCTGTGCATTTACAAGCTTTTCAACCCTTGGCTTTAATGCGAAAAATTCCTGGTTTTCACCTTGTGGTGTAGGACCGGAAATAATGAGCGGCGTACGTGCATCATCAATTAACACAGAATCGACCTCATCCACGATCGCGTAATTATGTCCGCGCTGAACAAGATCTTCGGGGCTACGAGACATATTATCTCTCAGGTAATCGAACCCGAATTCGTTGTTGGTTCCGAACGTGATATCGGCAGCGTATGCAGTATGTCTTTCGGTAGAATTTGGTTGATGGCGGTCGATGCAATCCACTCTTAATCCGTGGAATTCGTACAAAGGCCCCATCCATTCGGAGTCACGACGAGCCAGGTAATCATTCACCGTAACGATATGGACTCCTTCCCCGGCAAGAGCATTTAGATAAACCGGTAATGTTGCAACCAGCGTTTTTCCTTCACCGGTGGCCATCTCCGCGATCTTTCCTTTGTGAAGCATGATACCACCGATAAGCTGCACGTCGTAATGCACCATATCCCATGTGATCATATTTCCTGCTGCATCCCAATTGTTTTGCCAGATCGCTTTATCGCCCTGGATGGTAACGTGCGCCTTTCTAACAGAAAGATCCCGATCGAAATCGGTGGCAGTAACTTCAAGCGAAGTATTTTCCTTTAAACGCCGGGCTGTTTCGCGGATCACTGCGAAGGCATCCGGAAGTAGTTCCAACAGCACTTCTTCTATGCTGATGACGATGCGCTTTTTTACTTTGTCGATCGAATCAAAAATCTGTTCTTTCTGACCGAAATCCATCTCGATATCGGCTTCAATCTGAGCATTGAGGCTGGCAATCTCTGCACGGTCGGCTTTGATCTTCTCGTTGATCCGGTTGCGAAATTCGGTGGTTTTGGCCCGAAGCTCGTCGTTGCTGAGAGAAGCGAGTTGCGGGTATATTGCATTGATCTGGTTGAGAAGGGGGCGAATTTCCTCTACATCACGGGCGGCTTTACTTCCAACTAATTTTCCGAACAGGCCTGCGATCGTCTTGATCATATCTATAGGTAGTTATTTCAAATGGGACGGCAAAATTACGGCAAAAACCGCGAAACGCCGGGCCCGGTTTTCAAGAATTGTTCCGGGTATAGAAATCTGACAAAATGCCGGAATGAAAAGGGAAGAGTCCTGAAGTATTCGCTTTATTTGAAAGGCAGACTCTATGTTGGCTGACAATGGGGCAGTTGGGCCGACTCATAATTTATGCTGAAACCGGAAATCAGGCGATTTATTCTAATAGTCGAATCGAACCTCAACTAAACAATATATTGCCTTTTCACGCTGGAGGGTTGGAGGCGGGCAAAATGCCCTACTGATAGGTTTGTTTTGGTTTGGATTATCATTTCGGTAAATATACGGACGCAAAATGTTGCGTTTCTACGTATGAAAAAGGGCGCAAAATGTTGCGTCTCTACGTATTAAAAAGGACGCAAAATGTTGCGTCTCTACGTATTAAAAAGGACGCAAAATGTTGCGTCCCTACCTCCTATAAATCTCTATCGGTCATTAAAACAAAAAAAGGGCTGCCGGTTAAAGCAACCCTTTCATTATTAAAATTAACCCAATTATTTTTCTGTTTTGATGAAACGTTTTACGACCGGTAACCCATTTACAGTGATAACCACCTGGTACGCACCAGCAGCAAGCCGCCCTGTTTCAAGAACAAGTCGGTTAGCACCTTCTGCACGTGAATTTACCTCAACAATTCTTCCTGCAGCATCAGTAATAAATAAATCCTGAACTGAATTGGCAGAGGACAATTCAATGATCACAAAATCGTCGGCCGGGTTTGGATAAAGAATTACCGAAAATGTCTCAACTTCGTGGATAAACGTGCAGTCATCCACATTAATAATATCGGTAGCCGACGCTGAACAGCCATTAAGATCGGTGAACGAGTATGAGATCGTAACGTCACCCGAACCTGCTGCCATAAACTGATTTCCTGCGACGCCGTTCCCCGAGAAGATTCCTCCTGAAGGACTGCCACCTGTAAGTGTAATTGTTGCATCCTTGCAAACGGTATCTGCTTCAATTGCAAGAACAACTTCCGGTAATACAGTTACTTCCATCTGGTCAACAGCAGTCCCCGAACAACCGTTTAAATTTGTAAAGGTGTAAATAATGTCGGTGAAGCCTGGAGCTCCTGCAGTAAATATTGTCCCGGAAACTCCTGTTCCGCCGAATGTTCCGCCAGAAGGAATGCCGCCACCAATATCAGCAGTTCCGTTCTCGCAAACTTTGTCTTCCGTAAGCGAAAATGACACTTCCGGTACCGCTTTCACCGTTACCGCCAGTGCATTTGAAGAAGCAACACAATTGGCTGCGTTACTTGCAACAAGGACGAAGCTTCCGGACCCAATAGGCGAAATTGAAGGAATTGTAACGGATCCTTCCGGATTGCCATTTATTTCCCAGGTGTAGGTGATGCCACTCACCGCAGGAGCCGAAAGCGTTAGCTGCTCACCTTCACAGATTGCAAGGTCTCCATCAGCAGTAATAACCGGTGCAGAAGGGCTTGCACCAATAGAAATCTGCTGCGGTGCTGATGCAGAAACACAATTGTTTGGGTCGGTTACAACAACGCTGTAGTTGCCCGCTGCGGATGCAATAAATGACGCCCCCGTTTCACCTGTAACAGCGCTGCCGTTATTCTGCCACTGGTAAATAAGTCCAACCCCTGTGTTTGCATTAAGTGTAACAGAATTACCATCGCATACTGCTGGTGGGCCAACAAGAGAAATCGTTGCCTGTGCGCCTGCAACATTTACCTGTAACGGCAATGAAACCGAAGAACAGGTGTTAAGATCAGAAACGCTAAGGGTAAATGATCCGGTTTGACTTGCAATAACGACATTATTTAACGCGCCGCTTATTGGATTTCCGTTCAGATTCCACTGATAGCTTAGGCCCGGTGTGGAAGGTCCTTGTAAAAGGACTGTACCGCCGACGCAAAATGTTGTTGGTCCGTTTGGAGTAATGGTGCTGGCCGGCAGCGGGTTTACAGTTACTGCAGTAATTGAGCTTGTTGCCGAACATCCGCCTGTGTTTGAAACAACCACGGTATAGTTTCCAGCAGCGTTTGCACCGAATGTCTGTGAAGTCGCGCCTGCTATCGTTGCTCCATTAATTTGCCATTGGTATGTTAATCCTGTCCCGGTATTTGCATTTAAGTTAACCGAGCTTCCCTGGCAGATGGCCAAAGGGCCAACGGCTGTGACAGTTGCAGAAGGGGCCGCGATTATATTTACGTTTACTGCCGTTGACGTTGAAGAACAATTTCCAGGAGCTGTAACAGTTAACGTATAATTTCCGGAAGTAGAAGCGGTAAAGCTTGCATTTGTAGCTGCAGAAACTGGCGTTCCATTTAGTGACCACTGGTAGTTAAAACCTGAGCCTGATGGTCCGTTAAGAACAACGGAATTGCCCTGGCAAACAGTTGTGCTTCCTGCAGGAGTTATCGTAGCAGAAGGCAGCGGACTTGAAGTAACCGCTGAAACTGCACTTGTTGAAGAACATCCGTTTTGTGTTATTACAACCGAATAGCTTCCGGTTGCCGTTGCAGTAAAGGATGCAGAGGTCGCTCCTGAGATATTGGCTCCTCCGTTTAACCATTGGTAAGTGGCTCCAGCTGTAGTTGCTGTTAGTTCTACACTTCCACCCTGGCAGAAGCTTAGCGGACCGACGACAGAAACAGAAGCGTCTGGCGCAGCGCTAACGATAACTAAGATAGCGTTTGAAGTTGCTGCACAGGAAGCTGTTGATACAATAACTGTAAAAGAACCAGCGGTTGTTGCTACAAATGTTGCCGAAATTGCTCCACCAACAGCGGTTCCGTTATTCTGCCATTGATAAGTAGCTCCCGAAACCGTGGGAACGGAAAGGCTCACCGATCCGCCCGCACAGAAGGTAGTTGAACCGGCAGCAGATGCTGTTGCATTAGGACCAGGAACAACGATAATGTTAATCGAATTTGAAGTAAACGAACAATTTGCAGCGTTGGTAACAACTACAGAATAGTTACCTGCCTGTGAAGCAGAAAGGGTAAGAGCGTTAGCACCTGCTATAGGATTTCCGTTTAACCGCCACTGGATTGCGTTAGCTATATCTGTGCCGGATGAAAGTACCATGCTGCTTCCCTGGCAGATCGTGGTGCTTCCACCTGCTGTTACGTTAGCAGTTGGATTTGCTGAAACGGTAACCGTAATTGCGTTGGAAGTTCCTGAACAGCCTGGAGCTGAAGATCCCGATACAGTATAAACACCTGATTGGGTAGCCGAATAACCCGTTCCCGTTGCTCCGGAAATGTTGATTCCATCGCGCATCCATTGGAATGTAACTCCGGCCTGAACGGGTGCAGAAAGGGCCACAGAACCGGAACCGCAGATAGTTGTAGAGCCTCCTGCCTGAATAACCACCGCAGGAGGTGTTGTTGATGTGACTGAAATGGCATTTGAAACTGCCGAGCAGCCTAATGCATCTGTAATAATTACAGTGTACGATCCGGCAGTAGAAGCAGTAACTAAGCTTCCTGTTCCTCCCACGATATTCAATCCGTTATTCTGCCACAGATAGGCTAAACCTGCAACAACAGGAGTGCTCAGTTGCACGGTTGCCGTTCCGCAAAGCGCAGTTGATCCACCTGCAGTTGCTGTTGGTGAAGCTAAAGAACAACCGGCCGGAGTGCCTGCTGCTACTATATAGAACGTGCTGTTTGTAACGGAAGCGTCAAAATCGTAAACACGAACAAAATATGTTTGACCAGGTGTTAATGTGGTTAATGTTACTGATTCGGTTTCGTACTGCCCGGTAGTAACGTCGTTAACACATTGAATTGATGTAAGAGCACCACATGTTCCTGAATAGATCTGCATTACAACTGCAAAATCAAGATCTCCTCCAACTTGAACCAGTGTTCCGCCTGGGTTTTCTGCCGCCACAAAACTGAACCACACATCATCGTTTGCATTGCCTGCACAACCGGCTGATGATTGAGTAGCAAGAGCTGTCGTGCTCAAGAAATAAGCAGGGTCTTGTGAAACAACGAGCGAGGTAGCGGTTGGACAATTGTTATTAGCCGGAACTGCATTATTTACGACACAAAGTGTGAAGTCGGTTGAGGTTGCAGCAACGCCCCGGTAATCATAGATCCTTACAAAATAAGTTTGTCCGATAATAAGTCCTATTGCAGAAAGCTGCTCATTGTTACCTTCCACAAAGAAATCAGAACATCCTCTCGAAACGAGCGCACCGCAGGTACCAGAGAAATACTGAATCACAGGATCGGAACCGGTAATGGAACCGGCAGTAATATTTACAGAGGTTGATGAAGCAACAAAGCTGTACCAGACATCGGCAGCAACAATGCCTCCGGGAGAACATGACGATACAGGAGTTGAGCTGGAAGCATTCAATGTACTTACAGCGACCGCATTGCAGATTCCTCCGTTTCCGACTGCGATACCAATTGCTCCGGCACATTCGTCGTTTGATGGTGGCGTGGAAGTTTCATTCCAGAAGGCACAAATGGAAAACCCTTGTTCGGTGGCGATTACGGAGTTGTAATCAAAAACTCTTATGAAGATGCTTTCTCCTGGTGTCAGGCCAATTACATTGATACCTTCAGCTTCGCCGTTCACAGTTGCATCTACACAACCAAGCGTTCCAAGGGTATTGCATTCGCCATCAAACACTTCGAAAACCAGGTCGACGTTAGGTCCGAACGGTGTTATGTCAACAGTAACGGCAGTGTCTCCAGCTACTATTTCGTACCAGACATCTTCTGTATTTGTTCCAGCACATGTGGTTACCGGTAAAGAAGCTGACGCATCCTGTAAAGTACCATCGACCTCAACACAGGTGGTTCCCGCGAGAATCAGCTGGGCTCCGGCGCATTCGTTGTTGATAGGACCGGGAGCAGTAGGATCAAGAAATGCACAGGCAGTAAAAGCTTGATTAACTGCAGTATTCCCGTCAATATCGTAAACCCTGATATAATAGGTTTCCCCACCTACCACGTTATTGATCATTGTCTCTTCGGTAACACCATTTGCCCCAACATTAAGACATCCGAAGCTGGTAAGCGTTCCACAGGTTCCAACGAAAGCTTCAATGGCAGGATCGGCTTGGCCAATCGGGTCAAAATTCAGAAACAAGGTCCCGTCAACAGGAGCAGTTACAGCATACCATACATCTGAAATAACGGTACCTGCGCAACTTCCGGCCGGAGCAACAGAGGTTGTGAAATCATCGAAATTGAAGTTGGAAGGCGTACATGTGAAGTTTATGGGCAATGCTACCGCATTTGCGCATTCATCCCCAGTTGCAGACTCGGCATTGTCCTCATAAACACATATCGAAAAAAATGGATTTAATGCGGCTGCGGAGAAATAATCGTAGACACGAACATAAAGAACTGTCCCGGCAGTTAGTCCTGTAACGCCACCTGTCTCCATCACTCCATCGTTAAAACCATCAATACAGTCTATAGAGGTAAGCCCGGCGCAGGAGTTCCCTACGAAGACTTCCATTACACCGTCGAATCCGATCCCATTTGGAATCAGGTCGATAATAATGTCGGAAGAACTTGTTGCGATAATCCGATACCAGACATCATCTGTTGGAGTTCCTACGCAGGCTGCCGTTGGCGATGCCGTTGCACCTTGGGTGGTTCCTGAAACTGGAATACAAAAGCTTCCAACAGTGAGATTGGTAGCATTCGCGCAATTGTCATTGGACGGAGCAGCGCCGCCCAAAGCAGTTATTTGGTAAACCAGAGTGGTAAGAACCTCATTGCTTAGGCATTGATACTCAGTAAGACGAATCCTTGCAACTCCGGTAAATGTTGCAGTCCACTCAATAAATGGAGCCAGGTTGGCCCCGCATTCATCATCCGAAAAAACGATGAATGTTGCCAGGTTAGCATTATTATAAAGTGTGAGTTCCCCATCGTAGTTTAACACGCCACCGTCCGCGGCACACAGCGACCACAGGTAAGTGTTGCCGGCAACCACATTGTAAGTTGAATAATCACCGGCGAACGCATCGGGAATTGTTTGCGCGGCAAGCGTTGGGGTAAGGTTTGTAATCGGGTAATGAAAACCAGCAGCCGGACATTGCGAAAATACTTTTAACTGCGAAAGGAAAAGTACCACTGTTAGCAGCAATGACAAACGTAATTTTGAACGCATCGATGGAAATTTGGACGGCAAATGTAGAGAAATCCCGGTCAGAATTGTTCAGTTTCTTACATTAACTTCACACTTACAGCACTTCGGTGTAATTGAGGTCTTTCCCGAAGGTTTCCTCAATGCCTAACGTCGAGAGCAAGGCCAGACCAATGCAGATGGCGCCAATCAGAAGGGCACTTCCCAAGGTTCCCAGCGGACCTTCGAAGAATTTAAAACCAGCTGTGATGGGAATAACTGCACCCCGGACAAAATTAGGAACGGTGGTAGTAACGGTGCTGCGGATATTTGTCCCGAACTGCTCAGCCGCAATGGTTACAAATAACGCCCAATAGCCGGTTGCTGCGCCAACCATGAAGCAGATGAAATAAAAGTACTCCGGCGAGCTTCCTTTAGTCGTAAAGAAATACATCCACACCATTACAGCACTAAGCGCCATATACAGGATTACCACTTTCTTCCGGCTTTTAAGCAGCTGACTCAGCAATCCACTTAACAGGTCTCCCGCCGAAAGTCCAAGATAGGCATACATTACAGCCTGTGCATTGAGCACCTTTCCCGAAATACCAAGAAACTGGCTGCCGGTAAAACTCTCAGCGAGTGCGATTAGGATTCCTATTGCATACCAGACAGGCAAACCGATACAAATGCATTTGAGGTATTTTATGAATTGGGTTCTCGTTTTAAAGAGAGATAAAAACTCACCCCGTTTCACACCGCTATGATTAAGATTTTTAAACATCTTCGACTCCAGCGTTCCAAAACGCAGGATCAACAGGAACAGTCCGAGCGCGCCACCAATAATGTAAGCCACCTGCCAGTTTGCAAGCAACACACCAGTGACGTCTTCAATTGCAGCGGCGATCATTCTTCCTTCTCCCCCAACAACAGCCGCCAGCACAGCACCAAGTGCACCGAAAGTCACGATAATCATCGTTCCATAACCACGGTTTTCCTTGCTCATCACTTCAGAAACGAGGGTAATTCCGGCCCCTAATTCTCCGGCCAGGCCTACTCCGGCAATAAACCGAATGGCTGCATAGCTTGGAATATCGGTAACGAAGGCATTGAGCACATTTGCAAACGAATAAAGGAGGATGGACCCGAACAGCACTTTGAGCCGTCCCTTTTTATCACCAAGAATTCCCCATAAAATACCTCCGACGAGCATCCCACCCATCTGCCAGTTAAACAGAAGGATACCTGTGTCTTTCAACGCGGCTTCAGCTACACCAAGGCTGATAAGGCTTTCCTTCTTTACGACATTAAAAAGGATGAGATCATAAATATCAACGAAGTAACCCAAGGCAGCAACGATAATCAGAAGCGCCGTTTGCTTTGGAGGTAATGCGTTTTGTTCCATCAGGCAAGCTGCCGCATGATCCAGTTATAGGCAAACTCAAGCACCTCAAGTCGCTCAGGCTCATTATGAATTTCATGGTAAAGCTTGTCCCATACTTTCACTTCACTTACCAGGCTGGATTTCTTTGCAAATTCCTCAGTTGCATCGCTTGAAGTAATCTTGTCATCACCACCGTGCATCAGCAGCGTGGGAAGCTTTAATTCGTTGGCATGCTGAAGCGCGTAATACCCGGCATTATAGAGGTTCATAAAAAATGACGCCGATATTTTGTCGTGCACAAGCTTATCTTTTTGATAGGCCTGAACAATGGCTTTGTCGAGAGAAAGGTGCGTCGTGTCCAGGTTGGACGACTGCGTGAAACCAGGATGAAGGTTCCTCATCAGCTTTGCGAGCCTCAGTTTAAGCGGTGGTGGTTCAAACGCGAGTCGCAGCCAGGGTCCGGTGGCGATGACAGCCTTTACAGAACCCGGCTTTTTCAAGGCATAATTGAGCACCAGATTCCCACCCATGCTATGACCATAAAGGATGACCGGGATTGCTTTAAACTGGATCCTGGCTCGTTCAGTAAGTTCATCAATGCCATCGAGAAGTTGGTTGTAATGTACGATATGACCTTTTTTACCTTCTGACTTTCCATGTCCACGCTGATCATACGAGATTACAGCAATTCCATGTTCAGTAAAAAATTCGGCAAACTTCCGGTAGCGACCGCTATGTTCACCCATTCCGTGAACAAGCGCAATGACAGCTTTTGGTGGTTCTACAGGCTGCCAAACCTGCCCAAAAAGCTTAAGTTGATCACTTCCGGTTCGCCAGCTAAAATCTGTGTGGTGCATAAGTTTGTGAGTGCGTAAATATAGAAAGTTACTTCAGGATTTACAGTTTAGCGTTTATTGATATTTCAATAGCAATACTGATTCACGATGCAGTGTCGTTTAGGTAGGAAAAACCGAAATTGAGTGGGGAGCTAATCTATGGAATAAGAGATAAGAATGCTTTGGAGCGCACACAGAATCGCCCTTCGGGAAATGTTGATAATTTCACACGAAGCCCAGGAAGTTTTTGGATCAGAACGGCAGGTTGTGTTTAAATGCCAGATGCAGTTTGTAAAAGAGAGTTGTGTGATTCGACATTGGACATTATCGGAATCGCTCATCCCAAACCCGCTTCAACAATCAAACGGCTTAACTAGAGTCTGTCTATAGAGTCTCCTGATGTCGTTGCACTAGTCCGAAAAATGCTCATCCCGTCCTAAAGTGGGACTGCGCTTTTTCAGCCGTCGTGCGCCTAATCAGAAGCCTCTATAGT
>Ga0105049_10003812_pt1 | contig 17766 bp, 12 predicted proteins | sample MAT06_FD_78087 | JGI IMG/M metagenome (GOLD analysis project Ga0105049, IMG submission 78087) | Freshwater microbial communities from Lake Fryxell liftoff mats and glacier meltwater in Antarctica - MAT-06 | ecosystem: Environmental > Aquatic > Freshwater > Ice > Liftoff microbial mat | place...
CCTCGACTTCACGCAGTACATCCAAAACCGCAGCCACACCTCGCCGCGGCACCACTACATCGTCGCACAGCCCGATGGCACCGTGCTGGTTCATCCGTCGCCCGAAGTGGTCGCTCAAAGCAAAAAGCTCAACGAAGTCACGACCTGGGAGTTTCCGGAACGAGCCTGGATCACGCCGGGAAGCGGTCCGGCAAGCGAACCTCGCGATCAGCGCCTCGCCCGCGTCTTACGCGACGGCGGCAACCGGCTTGCGGGCGTGAAGATTCCAGATCTTGCCAGCTACTACTTGAAGGGGCTCTTCGACGGCGAACTCGGCAAGCTCTTCGCGGACTCGTCCGTCGATCCCGTTGCCTCGCTCAATCGCCGACTGGTTGAAATCTCGAAGGCCGATCCAGAACTCCGCTATGGCGAAGTGACCAAGGGTTCTCCCTACGTCGAACTCGCCCACACGGACAAGAACAAGCTCGATGCCGCGGCCCGTGCGGTGAACGAGTGGTGGCAGAGCGTCCGCGGGCCGGATGCCGAGATCCAATGGCCCGAGCCGCTCGAATGCGAGACTTTTCAGGGACAACTCACGTACTTGCGAATGGACTTGAACGACGAAGACGAGCCCCCTCGCCTCATCGTGGCCGCAGCGCTCGAAGAACTCCACGACGACATCGACTCCCGGTTCCGCCAAATCGTTTGGGATTGGGTTCTCCCCACGTTCGGCATCGCCACTGCGCTCACGGTGCTGCTCGTGGTCGTGCTCACTCGCTCGCTCCGGAGGCTCGCTGCCACCGCCGATGTGCTTTCGGACCCGAAGCAAAAGATCGAAGTCAAAGGCGGCGGTTGTTTGGAAGTAACGCAACTCGCAAACTCGTTGCGCACGATGGCCACGCGGTTGCGAGACGACGCGGCTCGCTATCAAACGATCCTCCGCGCCGCGGGGGAGGGCATCGTCGTTGCGGGCGGAGACGGGTTGATCGAAGAAGCGAATCGCGCGGCCGCGAAAATGTTCGGCATGGACAAGCCCGAGGAACTGGTCGGCCGGCGAGTTTCGGACCTGATCGCAGACCCGTTGCCGAAAGAGAACTCGGGCGGGTTCGCCGCCAACGATCCGCTCGCTTCGATCTCCGCCCCGAGCCGCGGCAGCCCGTTCTTCGATGCAGTCCGCGGTCGCCGCAAAGACGGTTCGGTCTTCTGGATCGAAGTCACCCTCCGCCCCGTCGCCCTGCGGGATCGTCAGGTGGTCACCTGCGTCTTCCGCGACGTGAGCCAGCGGCGGGCGGCGGAAGAGCAGATTCGCCAGATGAACGAAGACCTGGAAAATCGCGTGCGCTTGCGGACGGCGGAACTCGCGGAGACGAACGCGAAGCTTGAAGTCGCGCTCAAGCACGCGGAGGCGGCGAGCAAGGCGAAGGACACGTTCGTGGCGAACATGAGCCACGAACTCCGCCAGCCGCTGCACATCATCATCGGCTTCACCGAAGCGCTCCGCGAAGAAGCCGAGGACGCCGGGCACTCCGTTCTCGTGCCCGATTTGAACAAGATCCTCTCGGCCGCGAAGCACTTGCTCGACCTGATCAACGACATCCTCGACCTCGCGAAGATCTCCTCGGGCCGCATGGAATTGAGCCTGACCCGGTTCGACATTGCCAAGCTCGTGCAGGACGTTCGCTCGCTCGTCGCTCCCCTGGCGAATAAGCACGACAACGAGTTCCGCGTCGTCGCCGCGCTGGACCTCGGTGCGATGACGGCGGACGAGCGCCGCGTCCGCCAGGTGCTCATCAACTTGCTTTCCAATGCGTTTAAGTTCTGCCTCAACGGCGCGGTGACGCTCCGCGCCCGCCGAGTCGAGGAGCAGGATAAAGAGTGGATCGAATTCACCGTCGGCGACACGGGCAAGGGCATGACCTCGGAACAAGTCAGTCGTCTGTTCCAGCGGTTCTACCAAGCCGACGCTTCGGCCACCCGCGAGCAGGGCGGCACGGGCCTCGGCTTGGCCATCACGCAGAGCTTCAACGAGTTGATGGGCGGCCAGCCGATCCGCGTCACGAGTGCCCCGGGGTTGGGGTCGGAGTTCGTGGTGCGGTTGCCCGCGGTCGTCGGCCCGGAGATCGAGAAGGTGACGGCCCGCCAGGCGCCGGAAATCCTCGCACCGCGGCCACCGTCGCCATCCCGCATGACGCCGACGCTTTCGCAGGCCGGCGGCACGATCCTCGTGATCGACGACGACCCCGGCGTGCAGGAACTCATGGGACGCTTCCTCGCCCGCGAGGGGTTCCGCGTCGAAGGGGCTCTCAACGGCGCGGACGGATTCGAACTCGCCAAGCGATTGCGTCCCGCGGCGATCACGCTGGACGTGATGATGCCCGGAACCGACGGCTGGGCAGTGTTGGCACAGTTGAAGGCGGCCCCCGAAACGTGCGATATCCCCGTGGTTCTGCTCACCATCGTGGACGACCGCGGCCGGGGCTTTTCGCTCGGGGCCGCGGATTATCTCACGAAACCAGTCGATTGGCAGCGGTTGGGATCGATCCTCCGCAAGTACCTTGCGGCCGACCGCTCCGCACCGATTTTGGTAGTGGACGACGAACCCGAATGCCGACAAGTGCTCCGCCGCTACCTCGAAAAGGAAGGCTGGCCCGTGACGGAAGCCCGCGACGGCGAAGAAGCGCTGCGCAGCGTGGCGAGCGATCCCCCGGCACTGATCTTGCTAGATTTAATGATGCCGGGCATCGACGGGTTCGAGTTCCTCAACGAGTTTCCCCGGCGGTTCGCGGGAACGCAGACGCCCGTGGTCGTGCTCACGGCGAAGGAATTGACGGCCGATGATTTCGACCGCTTGAACGGCCGCGTGGCCAAGATTCTGAGCAAAGGCGATTTGACACAGTTGGAAGCATTGATCGATCAGGTCCGGCGATTGGCCCGCGAACGACGAACGGGGGAGGTCGCGAATGGCGAAATTGTTGATCGTCGATGACGAGCCCGAAAATATCGAACTGCTCACGCGCCGGCTCACCCGGCGGGGCTTTACCGTCGTCTCGGCCCTCACCGCCGATGAAGGGTTCGCGCTCGCCGTCGCCGAGCGGCCCGACGTGATTTTGATGGATATCAAAATGCCGGTGATCGACGGATTCGAGGCCACGCGCCGTTTGAAAGCCTGCGACGAGACGAAGCGAATTCCCGTGATCGCGCTCACGGCCCACGCGATGCAGGAAGACCGCGACGTGGCCGTGGCCGCGGGGGCGGACGAATACGAAACCAAACCGGTCGATCTGGATTTGCTCCTGGCGAAAATCGCAGCGCTGATCGCTCGGTTCCAACCCGCTTGAATCGGAGGCTCTCCCGTGCCTTCTCCTCCCGCGGCCTCGCCCCACCGGGCTTGGGCGGCGTACCTCCGGCAGGAGTTGACCGCCCCCGCGGCGGCCCTCGCGGAGTACGCGCGGGACCTGGAAGCGAGAGCCGTGGCCACCGACGACGCGGCGGCCATCGTCGCCGCGGGCCGCATTCGCAACCGCGCCGAACACCTCTCCAAAGAAGTCGAAAAATTGACGGCCGAACCGGCCAAGCCCTGCGATCAATCCTCCGACTACTGGCGGCAGGTCCGCCACGACCTCCGCGGCGCCGCGTCGTTCGTAGTGATGGCGTGCGAAGACGTTCTGGAGGGTGCGACCCCTGAAGTCCGCGGCGCGATCGCCGCGGATGCGGAGCGTACGCTTGCGGCGGCTCGAAAGGCGATCGACCTCGTCGAAGCCGTGATCAAGTTCGGCCAGTCGCCGGGCGCACCGCCCGAGGCCGCGGTCCGCGAGATGCTCAGCCGGCTGACCACCGAGCCCAAAGCGGGGGTCGCGGGGCGAATCCTGATCGTGGACGACAACGAGTTCGGCCGCGACCTGATCGCGCGGATGCTGATTCAACAAGGCCACTCCGTCGAGGTCGAACCGGGTGGGCAAGAAGCCCTCGATCGCCTGATGGCGAGCCACCTGCCGCCCATCGACCTGATCCTGCTCGACGTTATGATGCCCGGCATGACCGGGCCCGAAGTGCTCGCGTGGCTCAAAGCCATGCCCGCGTTCTGGCACCTGCCAGTCATCATGGTCTCCGCGTTGGGGGAAGACGAGGGCGTGCTTGCGTGCATCGCCGCGGGGGCGGAAGATTACCTCACCCGACCGGTGAAGCCGCAACTCCTTCAAGCCCGCATCGCCGGTTGCCTCGAAAAGAAGCGGCTCCGCGACCGCGAAGGCGAATACCAGGCCCGCATCCACTCTCTCGTGCGCGCGATCTTCCCGCCCGCGGTCGTCACCGAGTGGGAGCAGACCGGCGAAATCCAGCCGCGCCACCACGAAAGCGTCGGCGTGCTCTTTTTGGACGTCGTCGGGTTCACCGCGTATTGCGAACAGTACCGGGACGATCCGGGGCAAGTCATTCACCAGTTGCAATCGCTCGTGGAGTTGTTCGAAGCGACGGTCGATCGACACGGCGTGCAGAAGATCAAGACGATCGGCGATGCGTTCCTAGGCGTGGCGGGCCTGCCCGATCCGGTGCCGAACCCCGCGGAAACGCTCCTGAAGTGCGGTCTCGATTTGGTCGCGGACGCCGCTTCGCACCCCGCCAAGTGGCAGGTCCGCGTCGGCATTCACGTCGGCCCCGTCGTTACCGGCGTGCTCGGCAAGGCTCAGTTTTCGTTCGACGTTTGGGGCCACACCGTCAACGCCGCGGCCCGCGTGGAATCGCACGGCCGGCCCGGCAGCGTCACCCTCAGCGACGAGGCTTGGCGGCTCGTTGCTCCCTTCGCCGCGGGCGATGATCGCCAGGTCGCCGCCCGCGGCATCGGCGTGATGACCGTCTGGGATTTCCTGCACTGGAACCGCTGAGGAACTAAGGCTTCTTCTTCGGCGCGACCGGCACGTTCTTCGGGTCCACGTAGCCGTACAACCGAGCAGTCCCATCGCTGCCGACCGCGAACGTCGGCTCTTGCAAGAACTGCGTGAAGTAACCGGGCCCGATGTACAGCGCTGGCATTTGTTGCTCCTGGTCCAGAATCAAAGGCGTCTCTTTCGTCGTCAACTCGCGTGCCGTCTTGAACCCCGCGTCGATGTTCACCGGAATGCGGAGGTCGTTGATTTTGCCGATCACCGCTTTGCCCTTCTTGTCGAAGTCCGCGAAGATCTCGATGTCCTTGGCATCCGGGTCGGGTTTCAAGTCGTACATCTGCGCCATCTTATGGGTGACGAACACTCCCGGCTGATTGACCTGCCCGAGGGCGAAGACGACTCGCGGCCCGGACATCGCGGGCTTTCCGTGAAAGCCCGCGTAGGGCAGGACGTAGCCCGCCTTCATAGCCACCATCATCGGCACGCGGCCCGGTTGAATCTCCTCGGGTTCGTAGGCTTTCGCCGGTGGAATTCCTGCCTCGGTGGGCATCCGCACCAGGAACCGCTCCGGATAGTTCGCTTCGAAGAGCGGCGTCAGCCCGAAGTACACCCACGGTTGAGCCAAGGATGGCACGCCTTGCAGCAGGGCGTCGATATTCACCTGGATGTCCGCCCCGCCCACGAACTCTTCCGAACCGTAGGCTTTCTCAAGCACCAACAATTTCACGTTGTTCGCCTTCGCCCGCACTTCGCCCGGCTTCGGTTTCAACCCGACCGCCTCACCGATCAGCAGCACTTCGGGCAAAACGACCGTTTGCCCCGCGACCACGTCGTACCCGAGCGCCTTGAGCTTTTTCCGCGTGACGTACCCGATGTCCCCCAGGGCCGTATCCAGGGCGATCGTCGCGGGCACGGGCTCGGCCCCGGCTTTGGCGAGCTTCGGCGGCGGGATGATCGCCTTCAAGCGATACGCGGCGTTCTTATCGCTTTCGAGTTCGAACCGCACGCGGGTCGATCCCGCCGGAACGGTCGCCGCTTTCACCAGCGGTGCCGGTTCCGCCGCGGGGAGCAAACCTGCGAGCAGCAGGACCGAACTCCCAAAGCCCCAACGAACGGACCAGCGCATGACGGTGACCCCAAATGCGGTGAACGACAAGTGTTAAGTTTATCGCACCTTTCGCGATTCGCGCTATTCGTTTTGGGTCGATCGAAGTCCAACCGAGCAACTCTTCAACCAACTCTTCAGCGCGTGCCCCCGCTTTTGAATTGTTGGGTCCGATGGAAGTCCGGTTGTCAAGCGAGTGAAGGGAAAAACAGTGCGGTGAAATCGGGCCCTACGTTGACGCGGCACTTCGACCCGCTTAGGTTGTGCGTTCCTCGCTCACCTTCGTAATCCCCCCCATGCACCGCGAGTTCGACCCCACTCTCCGGGCCTTTGAGCGTCAGTCCCACGCGGGGCTCTACTTCCTTACGGCCGTCGTGGCGGGGTTGCTCATCGCGGACCTCTGGCCGCCGCTGGCAGCGTGGCTGGGGGGGCTCGGGCTCGCGGTGCCAACCTGGGCGGGGCGAGAGGTCTTCGGATTCCGCTTCGCGTTGATCGCGGCGGTGCTCGGCGGGGCCAAAACGCTGTACGGATCGCTCGAACGACTCACCGAGGGGCGCGTCGGCGCGGATCTCGCCGTCGCCATTGCGTGCATCGCTGCGATCCTGATCGGCGAGCCAGTGGTCGCGGCGGAAGTCATCGTCATCGGCTTGCTCGGCGAATGTTTGGAAGCGATCACGTTCGACCGCACGCAATCGGCCTTGCAGAAGTTGAACGATCTCTTCCCGCTGCGCTGTTGGGTGCTGCGCGACGGGCAGGAGGTCCGCGTCTTCACGACCGAAGTGGTGATCGGTGATCGAGTCGTGGTCAAACCGGGCGGCAAAGTGCCCGTCGATGGCGTGGTCGTCGAGGGCCGTTCGGCCGTGGATGCGGCATCGCTCACGGGGGAAAGCTTGCCCGTCGAAAAGGCCCCGGGCGATGCGGTGCTCGCGGGCTGCCTCGTCCGCGATGGATCGCTCACGATCGATGTAAAAAAGGTCGGCGCCGAGACGGTCGCGGGGCGGGTGATCGACCGTACCGCGGACGCGATTCGCGAGAAGGGGTCGGGCGAGCGGCTCGCGGACAGGCTCGCTCGGTACTTCCTCCCGGCCGTGCTCGCAGTTGCAACGCTCACCTTCGCCTTCAACGTGGCCCTCCAAGCCGGGCCGTTCTCGCCCGGTGGTAAGGCGGTGTCACTGGCCGTTGCGGTACGGCTGGCGATTTACCCCACGCTCGCCGTCCTCGTAGTGGCTTGCCCGTGTCCACTGGTATTGGCCACGCCCGCAGCGGTGATCGCCGCGCTCGGCCGCCTCGCGGGAACGGGAGTGCTCGTCAAGAGCGGGGCCGCTCTCGAACGGCTGGCGGGCGTCACCGCGTTCGCGTTCGACAAAACGGGCACGCTCACCGAGGGGCGATTGGAAGTGACGGCGGTCGTGCCCGTGGGCTCCGCTTCGAGTGACGACGTACTGTCACTCGCCGCCGCGGCGGAGGCGGGGAGCGAGCACCCGCTCGCGGTTGCGATCACTTCGGCAGCACGGCTACGGGGCTTAACCGTTGGTGCGGCCGTCGATTTCCGGGCTCATCCCGGTGCGGGCGTGACGGCGAAAGTGGACGGAACCCCGGTGATCGTCGGCACGCGGCGGTTCCTCGAAACGCAGCAAATCATCGTTCCGCCCGAGTTCGCAGCAACGCTGGAAGAGAACGAACAGACGGTCCTGTACGTCGCCCGCGGGGGCGTGCTCGTCGGCGGGATCGCGGCTGCGGACCGGTTGCGGCCCGAAGCGGCGGGAGTGCTCGCGGAGTTGAAGGAACTCGGCATGGCCCCGCTGGCGCTCCTGACGGGAGACCGCGAAGCCGTAGCGAAGGCTATCGCCGAGCGTTTGCCGCTGACGGAAGTTCATGCGGACCTGCTGCCGGACCAGAAGGCGGATTGGGTTGCAGGTCAAAAGAAGGGGAGCGTCGCGTTCGTCGGCGATGGCGTGAACGACGCGCCCGCATTGGCCATGGCCGCGGTCGGGTTGGCACTCGGTTCGGGGACGGACATTGCAGCCGCTGCAGGGGATGTAGTCCTACTCGGCGATCCATTGCGGTCGCTGCCGCTGTTGGTGCGGCTCTCGCGCGAGACCACGCGAGTCATCCGCCAGAACATCATCGGCTTCGGCTTCGGCGTCAACCTCGCGGGCGTTTTCATTACTGGCTGGCTTTGGCCGCTGTTCGCGCCGAATGCAGAGTGGTTCGAGAAGGCTCCGCTCGCCGGGGTGATTTTTCACCAGATCGGCTCGTTTGCCGTGCTCGTGAACGCGATGCGACTGCTTGCGTTCGAGCGCAGCGGTGGCCGAGCCATCCGCGGCGTGCGCGAGCGCGTTCGCACCGCGGACCGGTGGTTAAATACGCTCCATCCGGAAGAGTTGTTCCACGAACTGGCCCACCGCTGGAAGGCCGTGCTCGGCGTGGTCGCATTACTCGCGCTCATCGTCTGGTCCCTCTCGGGCCTCACGCAAATCGAAGCGAACGAAGTCGGCATCGTTCAGCGGTTCGGGGCCGTGCGGGACGATCTTCAACCGGGGTTGCACCTTCGCTGGCCGTGGTCGATCGAGACGGTGACGAAGATCCGGCCCGCGGAGGTTCGCGGCGTCGAAGTCGGGTTCCGCGTGCTCTCCGATGAGAAGCTCAAACAGTTTCAGCAAGCCCGTATCGAACAGCAGAAGTTGCGGCGACCCGGAGCCTCGGCTTCCGATCCCGGCCTCACCTGGGCCGCGGCGCACGCGGAAGGGATTCAACGGCTCACGGACGAATCGCTGCTCATCACGGGGGACGGCAACCTCGTCGAACTCCTCGCGACGGTGCGGTTCACCATCTCCGATCCGCGGCAATTCGTACTCGGCGTGCGCGACGTGGATGCGATCGTGCGGAGCGCCGCGGAGTCGGTCTTCCGCGAACTCGCCGCGGGGCAGCCGTTCCTCGATTTGCTCACATCTAACCGGACAGCGTTTGAAACGGCCGCGCGATCTCGATTGAAGGAGCGGTTGATCGCGGCCGTACCGACTGGGCTCGGGATCGAATTGCAAGGGCTCACGGTCCACGACCTGCATCCACCGCAGGAAGTGGTCGCGTCGTACCACGCGGTCGCGGAGTCGATTCAGAAGCGGGACAAATCCGTGAACGATGCGGAAGCCGAGGCGACGCGGGCCCGACGGCGGTCGGAGGAACAGTCATTCCTGATCGTGAGGCAAGCCGAGGCCACTGCGGCGAAGAAGGCCGCGGATGCGACCGCGGCCCGAGACACTTTTCTGGCCTGGGCCGGTTCACGATCCACGTTGCCAAAAGAAGACGAGGCGAAGTTGATCGCGGAACGGGACGCGAGGATCAAGTCGGGGGAAGACGCGGGCAAAGTTCAACGAGACATCGACGCTCGAACGTTGAAACTGCTCGACGAGCGGCGGGCGTTGACCGACTTTCGCCTGTACCTGGATGCCGTGGTGATCGTGCTGCGGGGGCGGGAGAAGATTTTGATCGACGTGGAGAAGTTCCCAGGAAAGCGGCATTTGCTGCTGATGGACCCGGACGCCGCGCCGAAACTCCCGCCGGTCGCGTTTCCGCCGCGGGTCGGCGAGATCGAACCGAAGGTGCCTTAAATGAAGCGATTTCTGCTATTCATCGCGGTGCCGGTCGCCTTTCTGATCTGGGGGCGTTCCGCGTTCTATGCCGTCGATCATGCGGAGTACGCTTACGTCACGCGGTTCGGCGAGCGGGTGGACACCTTCGACGGCAGCACGGACGCGGGCTTGCACTTGAAGGCCCCGTGGCCGATCGACTCGGTCACGCGGATCGACCGGCGAGTCCAGTCGTTCGACCTCCCCGCAGTAGAATCGCTCACCCGCGACGCGGCAAACAACACCGTGGACAAGACGCTCGCCGTGGATGCGTTCGTGACCTGGCGAATCCCGAACGCAGTCGCGGCCGACCGGTTCGTGCGGACCGTGGGCACGCCCGATCAGGCCCGGCGAGTGCTCGCCCCGCAAGTCAGCGGCCGTCTCGCAGCGATCATCAGCACGCGGCCGCTCGAAGACCTCATCGCCGTGGCAGACGAAGCGGCCATAGACTTGCGCACCGAACGACTGCGGGGCCAACTCCTGGGCGATGGACTCCGCGAAAAGGTGCTCGAAGAATACGGCATCGAAATCCTCGACGTGCGGCTGCGGCGGTTCAGCTATCCCGAAGCGGTGCGGGCGAGCATTGCGGACCGCATCCGCAGCGAGCGAGCCCGCAAGGTCGCGGACTACGAGAGCGAAGGCCGCAAGCGCGCCGCGGACATTCTGAGTGCCGCGGAGCGCGATGCCCGTACGACCGAAGCCGAAGCCCGCGCTCGCAGGCAAGTCGTCGAAGGCCAAGCCGACGTGGACGCGGACCGCATCCGCAACGAGGCCCACGCGCGGGACCGCGAGTTCTACACCTTCTTGCAAAAGCTCAAGGCGTACCAATCTCTCTTGAGCGAAACGCGGGACGTGCTCTTGCTCTCGACCAAACACCCGCTATTCGACTTGCTGTTGAACCCGCCGAAGCCGCAATCCCCGATGGAGAAGTGACCGTGCGCAGCGCGATCCTCCTCGCCGTTGTGGCAGTGCTTTTGGCTTACCTGGCGACGGGCATCGCCCAGGTCGAGCGGGACGAGCGCGCCGTGGTGCGGCGGTTCGGCCGCGTGGTGGCACGGCCCGGTCCGGGGCTCTGGGTCGGCTGGCCGTGGGGCATCGACCGCGTGGACAAGGTGAAGGTCGATACCGTGCGGCAACTCGAAGTCGGCTACGTGACCGAAGCCACTGAGGACAGCGGGAGCCTGCCTCCGGGGCAGTACCTCACCGGCGATCAAAACCTGGTGAATGCGAAACTCGTTCTCGAATACGCGATCGACGACCGCGACGGCGAACTCGAAAGTTACGTGATCCAGCAGGACCGCGTGGAGGCGGTGCTCGGCCGCGAACTCGATGCGCTCGCCGCCGAGTGGATCGGCGGCCGGCCGGTGGATGAAGTGCTTTTAACGGGCCGGGCGGCGCTTCCGCAGTACGCGATGAAACGCTTAGCGGCGCGGCTCAAGCATCTGAAGCTCGGCGTCGTCGTTCAGCGAGTGAGCATCCAATCGCTCGCCGCCCCGCAGGAAGTCCGCGAAGCGTTTGAAGCGGTGAATCAGGCCCAAACGGGTATCCGCACTCGCGAAAACCAAGCGCAGCAGGAAGCCTCGCAACGCCTCCGGGAAGCGGAATCGGTGAAGTACCGTTCCGAACAACAAGCCATCGCCTACCGCACCGAACAGAAGTTCGCGGCCGAAGCGGAGCGAGATACGTTTGCGAAGCGACTCGAACAGTACCGCAAATTGAAGGCGACGAACCCGGACTTGCTGACCGCGATCTGGTGGGACGAAATGGGCCGCACCCTCGTCGGCCTCAAGAGCCGCGGTCGAATCGAACTCCTCGATCAGCACCTCGGCGCGGACGGGCTCGATATCACCTGGTTCCTTCCGCCAAAGAGGAAGTAAACTATCCATCTCGTTCCCAATCGGAGTTTGGGAACGAGGAAAAGAGATGGCGTGATTTTTAACGAGACCACACCTTGGCCACGCTGATCGTTTTGGAAGGCGCCGACCTCGGCAAGCGCTTCCCGCTGACCGAGCCGACCGCGACGGTGGGTCGGCATTCGGCCAATTCCATTGCGCTGCACGACGACCGCATTTCGCGGCACCACCTAGAACTCCGGGCGTGCCCCTCGGGGTATCAACTCTTCGACCTGCTCAGCGGCAACGGCACGACGGTGAACGACCGCCCCGTGCAGGTGATCGACCTGCGGGCGGGCGACCGCATTCGCGTGGGCGATACGGTGTTGCAGTACATCACCGGGAGCACCGCGACGCACCGCGGTCCGCTCGCATCGGCTCGCGCCGTCGTGCGGCCGGGCGGGGAGATGCCTTCGGCCGTCTTGAAGAGCGTGGCCGAGGATGCCGGGAGTCGCATCCTCAGTGCGCCGGACCTGGGTGCGACCGATTGGTTGAAGACCCGCCTCGCGAGTTTGACCGTCCTGTACGAAGCGACGACCGCGGTGAGCCAGATTTTGGACGTGGACGAACTGCTCGGCCGCGTGATGGATTTGATTCTGCCGGTCATCGACGCGGATTACGGCTGCGTGTTGCTGAAGGATTCGGAAACGAGCGAACTGTTCCCGCGGGCCGTGCGGACGCGGACGGGAACGGGCGAAGTCGTCGTCAGCCGAACCATCGTCGATCTCGTTTTGAAGGAACGCAAAGGGCTGTTGATCGAAGACGCCGCGACGGACGACCGGGTGCGCGGCGGGGAGAGCATCGTCCGCCACCGCATTCGCGAGGTCATCTGCGTTCCCATGAAGGGCCGCCACGAGACGGTCGGCGTGCTGTTCCTCGACCGCGGGGCCGCGGACTCGGGATTGAAGCGGCCGCCGTTCACGGAGGAACACCTCACCCTCGCCGTCGCGGTCGCGCACCAGGCGGCGTTGGCCGTCGAAGAGACCCGCTACTACCAGGCGCTCGTACAAGCGGAGCGACTCGCTGCGATCGGGCAGACGATCGCGGCGCTGTCGCACCACATCAAAAACATCATGCAGGGCGTCCGCTTCGGGTCGGACATGGTCCGCATGGGGTTGAGCGGGGACGACAAAGAGTTGCTGCAAAAGGGCTGGAGGCTCGTCGAAAAGAACCAAACGAAGATCGACGATTTGATTTTGGATATGCTCAGCTTCTCGAAGGACCGCGAACCGCTCGCCGAGGCGACGGACCTGAACGGGCTCGCGATCGAAGTGATCGAGGTCGTCCGCGGTCGTGCGAATGAGGCTGGCGTGGCGGTGGAGTTCGCGCCCGCCCTCGGCCTCGGGGCCGTGGTCTGCGATCCGGACGGCATTCACCGGGCATTGTTGAACGTACTGGGCAATGCGATCGATGCTCTCGACGGCCAAGAAGGCGGTCGCGTCGTGCTGTCGATTTCGTCGGACGGGTCTGTGGTCGAATTGAAAGTCGTGGACAACGGGCCGGGGATTCCGCCGGAGAAACTGGCCGAGATTTTCAAACCGTTCGTGAGCACGAAGGGAGCGAAGGGGACGGGCCTCGGGTTGCCCGTGAGCCGCAAGATCCTCCGCGAGCACGGCGGGGACGTGGTCGCAGAGAGTTCGCCGGGGCAGGGATGTACGTTCACTCTGCGCATACCGATTCGGAAGTGACGATGCGCGGAGTTCAGCCCCCGGCTCGTCGATTCGCTACCACCGAATCGTGGCCTTCGGCAGCGCGGTTTCGAGCTTGCTCACGCCGGTTCGGGTCACGTCGGTGCGGTTCAAGCGCAGGAGCTTCAAGTTGACCAACGTGGCGAGCGTCTCGATCCCTTTGTCGGTCACTTTGGTTCCGGAGAGGTTGAGTTCTTCGAGCTTCACCAGGGCCGCGAGGTGCGGCAAACCTTTGTCCGTGATCTTCGCTTCGTAAAGGTCGAGGGTGTGCAGATTCTTCATTTTCACGAGCCCCGCGAGCCCGGTGTCGGAAATCTTCGCTTCGCCGAGGTACAGGAGTTGAATGGGCCGGATGCTGCCGACCGCGGCGATGCCTTTGTCCGTGATCGCCGATTTCCCGAGGACCAGCTTTTGCAAGTTCGGCAGTTCCTTGAGCGCGACGTAACCCTTCTCCGTACACTTGCTCGCGTCGTCGATGACGATGCCGCCGATGCAGGGTTGCTTGCAGAGGAGCAGCAGCATTGGGTCCGTCGCGAAGTCGAGCATGATCGCGACGCGGGCGGACTCTTCGAGTTTGACATCGACGACGGCTTTCCCGCCCAGCTTGGCGGCGATGTCGATCGCCTGCTGTTCGAGCGGGTCCGGCTCCGCAAAGGCCGGGGCCGCGAGAAGGGCGAGGGCGGCGAGTGTAATGGCGATTCGGGACACGGGCGATACTCCGAAGGCGGGCGGGACCACCATATTAAACGCTAATGGGCATCCGGGGTTCCGAAACGTCGCTCTCGTTGCGCGGCCGTTACGCTTTCGCCAATTCCATCACCAACCGGCAGGCGGCTTCGTACTCCACGAGATCGACCCATTCTTCGACCGTGTGGATCTCGTTCTGCCCCGCTCCGAACGTCGCGGTGGGGATGCCGTGCTTGACCATCCAGTTCGCGTCCAGGCCACCGTTGGCGGTGCGGACGTTCGGCTTCCGGCCGATGGCGGCCACGGCTTTTTCCGCTCGCTTCACCACCGGAGCATTGTCCTTGATCCGGAACGGGAAGTAGTCGCTGCGGGCCGTGAACTTCACCTTACCCGTGTTCCCCCGGTGGTCGGTCACGGCTTCCACCGCGTTTTGGAACGCTTGCTTGTACGCTGCCGTGATCTCTTTGAAGAACTTCGGATCGTGGCTGCGGCTCTCGCCCTTGGCGAGCAAATAATCGGTCACCACGTTCGTGGCGTCCCCCGCAGTCTTGCCGTCCTTGCCGCCGACGGGGCCGATGTTGCTGGTGCCTTCGGAAGTGCCCTTCACGATCTTGCCGAACCATCCGCCGGCTTTCACTTCGGCGAGGGCGAGGGCGAGGATCATCGTGGACGAGATGCCCCGTTCCGGGGCGACGCCCGCGTGGGCGGCCTTGCCGAAGATCTCCACGTCCCAGCGGTCCGCCCCGACGGCGCCGACGATGATGTCCCCCGCATCGCGGCCGTCGAAGTTGAAGCCCATCGCCACGTCGCCGAGGTCCGCGGGGTTGAGGTGCCGGGCCCCGAACAGGCCGCTTTCTTCGCGGACCGTGAACAGCAGCGTGATCGGCGGGTGCGGAATCTTATCCTTCAGCAACTCCGCCGCGAGGGTGACGAGGACTGCACAGCCCGTGCGGTTGTCGCCCCCGAGGGCGGTGTTCGCTTCGTTGACGATCTTTTTCCCCGCGAGCTTCGGCTTCGCCCCCGCACAGAGGGGCACGGTGTCCATGTGCGTCATGAACAGGAGCCGCGGAGCGTCCGGTAGTGTGCCCGGCAGCTGCACGATCAAGTTGCCGGTTTGCGTGGGCACCGGAATACGCGCATTCGCGTCGTCGTACTTCACGAACTTCGGCGCGACGCCCGCTTCCTTGAGCGCCACCTGAATCTCTTTGCCGATCTTCGCTTCCTCGCCGGTGATGCCCGGGACGGCGAGGAACCGCATCAATCGAGCGACGGCAGCGGGGTGATCGACGGGCATACGAGCTCCGGGGAAACGAAAACACCTGGAGGCCGAGGGCTTCCAGGTGCAATTAGTGTATGAACGACGAGGTTGCTACTTCACTTCGGCGTTATATGTGCTCGCGCCCTTGTTCACGGTAAAGCGGAGGGGGCTTTCGGAGCCGCTGAAGGTCTTGTCGATCTTAACGTACTTCAGTTTCCCCGCGTCTTCGTTCTTCGGCATGTCCTGATCGATTTTGGCGTTCTTCGGCCCTTCGGCGCCGCCGTCCATTTTCTTCTTCGCGGTTTCCGGCGCGCCGCCCATCCCGCCACCGCCGCCGGGGGGGCTGCTCTTGCCCATGCCGGGAGGCCCACCTTTCATCATGCCGCCGCTATTCGGGGGTCCGCCACCGCCGCCCGGCATCGTTCCCGAGCCGGCCATTTTGCCCCCGATTTTCAATCCTTCATTTTCGACGATCACGCGGCACTCTCCGATCGGGGCATCGGGCACGTCGTAGGTACCGTCGGCGTGAATCTGACCGCCGCCGTTGGTGCTCGGATCGGAAATCAACTCGAAGCGAATGGAGCCCCCTGTCAAGGGCTTCCCCGCAACGGTGACGTTTCCGCTGACTTTTGCGCGGGGTTGGCTGCAACCGACGAGCCCGATCAAGACTGCGAGTGCAGCGAATCTGAGGAGGTATTTCATGGGTATTCTTGAGGGAGAGTTCAATGGGAAATCGACCCGATCAGAACTCAGTCCCGATCGGGCCTCAGATCGCACGGAAGTTAGAAATCACCGATGACTTCGCCGCCGTTGGGCGTGAGCGAGGCTTGCCACGTAGGCTGGGCAATCGAAGCCCGAACATTGCGGACGCTGCCGTCGCCCATGGCGACTTGGCAACCGCCGGGCGAAAGGGCCGTCGCCCGGTGGGGCTGGCATGCGTTCGTGCCCGAGTTTGTCGGTTGAACTTGCGGTACTTGGTAGGCGTTCCCGCCGTAGGTGATGTTATTTCCGATCAAGGGCATCCAATCCGCGTTCCAGTGACCGTGCGCCCAGAGGGTGCCGTTAGACGTGCCGTTCACACAGGCCATTCGCTTTTCGGTGAAGAAGATCGTGTTCGAAGTTCCGTCTTGAATTCCGGCCGGAAACTTCGTGGCTCCCATGAGGTGCCACCACCAGCCCCAGGTGTGGTTCGGATTGGCGAAGACCTGGAAGTTCATCGCATAGTTGGTGCCGGCCCAGCCCCAGATGGTGGCTCCGGGCATGCTGGCGTCCAAGGGAGAGACGAAAGTCTTTACGACGGTCGTCCACGCGCCGGGGCTGTTCCACCCGTTGTACTGGTCATTCCCGTTCACACCGAGCGACTTGTAAACGTTATCTTGTTCGATGTACGGGAGGAGGTGGAAAAGGCCGGTCGCGTTGGTTGCGTAGTACGGCCCGCTGTAGCCGCCCCAGCCGCCTTGCGGCACCCAGTTTTCGATGTAGGCCGGAGGCAAGGTGCCACCGTTGGCATCCGCACAACTTTGGACCGCGAGCCCAATTTGCTTGAGATTGTTTTGGCTCTGAGCCCGGGCCGCAGCTTCACGGACCTTTTGAATGGCCGGCAATAGCAGGCCGATGAGGATGGCGATGATCGCGATGACCACCAGCAGCTCGATCAGGGTGAACCCCGATCGACCGCGCAATGCCTTGGACATGGGAGAGTCCTTGCAGCGAAGGGAGAATGATCCGATTCGGACATACCGAACCGGCGGTCAGCCGATGCTCGATGAACTTGGGTCCGGTTGCGAGTGACGGGGGCGAGAGAGCGTACCAAACCCGATTTCGTTTCTACCATTCGCGTTGAGGGCGGTCAATGAATATTTCGATACTTCGTTGACATAGTTCCTTTCCGCGAGCGTCATTGCCATCTTCGACCCGCTCCCGAGCAAAAAAGTTCCGCCCCTTCGACTCGAATTTCGACCTTTTCTAGCCGGTCGATACGCAAAAAGCCCACCCGATCGGGTGGGCTTTACGTTTTGGGTGACAGATGACTGTCAGCGAGCAAACCCAGGAACGACCACTGGGCCAGGAATGGGGCGGACCAAAGTCCCCGAGTACGGATCGAACGATCCGCCGTTCCAGGGGTTCGTATAGGTGCCGGTCCAGGGGTTGTAAGAGTAGCCGCCGTTCGGGCCGCTGAAGCGGTCGGTGAAGCGGGAGTAGATGCTGCCGGTCCAGGGGTTGTACATGCGGCCGTCGGGCAGGGCGAGGTAGCGCCCGGGGACTTGCTGCGTCATCGTCGGCGGGGTGTAGCTGCCGGGGTAATACGCGGCCCCGCCCCAAGGGCTGGGGACCATGGCAGGCGGAACGTAAGTTCCGGGCGTAAGGACCGTAAGTTGCGGCGGGGTCGTGGCTTGCAATACGTACGGGTTGTAGTTTGGCGGGCTCACGACGGTGACGGGGCGGAACCCCGGTCTTTGTGCGGAGGCAGAGCCTGCGGCCGCCAAGATCATTGCCAAACTGAGTGTCAGGGTGCGCGTCATCGTTGGGTCTCCGCAGAAGTGGCTGTCGTACTTTAGAACGAGGAACTTGAGGAAACTTGCGCGGCTCGACGATTGAGGACCAAAATACCCACGGCGACGGTCGAGATCGTGCCGACCTCGGCGAAG
>Ga0105049_10003815_pt1 | contig 17762 bp, 17 predicted proteins | sample MAT06_FD_78087 | JGI IMG/M metagenome (GOLD analysis project Ga0105049, IMG submission 78087) | Freshwater microbial communities from Lake Fryxell liftoff mats and glacier meltwater in Antarctica - MAT-06 | ecosystem: Environmental > Aquatic > Freshwater > Ice > Liftoff microbial mat | place...
GGCCCTGTGATTCCAGTCGGCGGTGCCGTCACCTGGACCTATGTGGTGACCAATACCGGGAATCTGCCCTTGACGCAAGTTGTGGTCACCGACGATAAGGGTGTTGTGGTTACCTGTCCCAAGGACGCGTTGTTGCCCCAAGAAAGCATGACGTGTAGCGGCACAGGCATTGCGGTTGCCGGCCAATATGCCAATATCGGCACTGTGGTCGGCGTGCCGCCGGCTGGCCCGCCCGTGAACAGTACCGATCCCAGCCACTATTTTGGTGCTGTGCCTTCGATTGTGATCAAGAAAGCTACCAATGGCGAAGATGCCGACACGCCAACTGGCCCGTTGGTTCCTGTGGGTGGGGCCATTACCTGGACCTATGTGGTGACCAATACCGGGAATCTGCCCTTGACACAAGTTGTGGTCACCGACGATAAGGGTGTCGTGGTCACCTGTCCCAAGGACACGCTGGCCCCGCAAGAGAGCATGATCTGTACCGGCACGGGTGTTGCGGTTGAAGGGCAATATGCCAATGTGGGCAGCGTGGTTGGTGTGCCACCGACGGGCACGCCGGTGACCAGCGCCGATCCCAGCCACTATTTTGGCTATATTCCGGCTTCGGTGGGCAACCATGTCTTTGGCGATATCAACCCGAATGGCTCGACCCCCGGCGAAATCGAGGCAGGGAATGGCTTGCAAGATGCTGGCGAAGTTGGCATTGACGGTATCATTGTCCAACTCTATAACAGCACCACCAATACCTTGATCGCTGAGACGGTTACGGCTGACGGTGGCAGCTATCTCTTCACCGGTCTGCCACCTGGTGATTACTATGTCGTCTTTATCAATCCCTTTAGCGAAGGGGTGTGGACATCACCCAATGAAGGCGTTGATGACGAGATCGACAGCGATCCCGCTGGCCCCGGCCCAGTTGTTGATCCACGGGGCGAGGCCCAAAAGACCGAAACCTTTACGTTGGGTTCTGGTCAAACCGATCTAAGCTGGGATGCCGGTTTGGTCGGTCTTTCTTCCACGGCGTCTGCCACTGTGGGCGACTTTGTCTGGTTCGATCTCAATAAGGATGGCATTCAGGATGCCGGCGAACCGGGATTTGCGGGGGTCGTGGTGCGTTTGTTCAACGCCGATACTAATACCCAAGTACGCGAAACCCAAACCAATCAAAATGGCCGCTATCTCTTTACGGGGGTTGATGCGGGCAATTACTACATTCAGTTTACCTTGCCCACCGACTTTACCGTCAGCCCGCAAAATGCCACTGCCGACGATGAAAAAGATAGCGATATTGACGGCACAACCGGTCGCACCGCGGTCTTCAACCTGCCGACCTTTACCACCGATTTGCGCTGGGATGCAGGCATCTATCAACTCGGGACCGATCTTGATCCCGACGAGGAACCAAGTGCGCAGAAATTGTTCCTGCCCTTGATCACCAGCCGCTAATGGCGCACGCGTAGCAAAGGGTTGTATAAAACAAAAAATGCCAGTCATCGGTCGCCGGTGACTGGCATTTTTTGTGAACCGCTCTAGGGTTGACGTGGCCGGACGACCCGACACCGTCTGTACAAGCGAGCTCTCTTCTGTATCAAGTGGTCGGCAACAAAAATTTAGCGCGGCAGTTGAAAACGCGATTCAAGCTGGGGTAGATTGACCTCGCTCAAGGTCAATTGCACCGTGCTATCCAGGTCTAAATCTGTGCGACCATAGATCTCCGTTTCCAGATCCAACTCTGGAATGGCAACCTGATTGCGGGTGCCGTTTCGATCCACGACAATACCTTCGCCCGACCAACCAGGATTTTGCAACAAATAGACCAACTTCCAATGCTGGTTGGACAGGCGCTCGGTCATGCGCATGCCGCGCATGCCAGTACTGCCTTCTGCCGAACGTTCCATCACCGTTTGGGCATCTAGCGGAGGGGCAGGCGACGGGTCCGCTTCTGGTGGCGGTGCCAGGGTGCGCAGATGCGCGCGCAACTGTTGATGCGTCAGCAGATCGGTATAGCGCCGCAAAGGACTGGTGACCTGACAGTAGATCTCCATGCCCAGCCCGGCGTGGGGACCGGGCGCACTTTTCTGTTGGCTCGGTTTTAACATGCGCCGCAGTGCGAACATATCCGACAGCGTTTTGGGGGTTTGGGCGCGTGCTTCCTCGGTGGCATCTTGCACGGTAAAGGGAATGGCTAACGCATGGGCCAGCGCATAGCGCGCCACCGCTTCACCGGCGATCAGCATGGCTTCACGTACCAGCATCCGGCTACGCAAGGGGGGCAATGGTTTGATCACGATCTGGCCGTCGATGACGCGCAACTTTACCTCGGGCAATTCCAATTCAATCGCGCCGTTGGTCCGGCGGCGTGCGGCACAGCGCTCGGCCACATCCATGAGCTGATCCAGCGGGGATTCATCGAGATGTGTCTCGGCTTCGTCATACGAGAGGCGTGTCACACGTACCCAACTGGGCGTGATCTCAACCTGGGCCACCGAGCCATCCGCATTCAAATCAATGCCAAAGGAAAGCGCTGGCGATATTTCGTGTAATCCGAGGCCAAACGTCGCGGTCGCGCCTACCGGCAACATATGCACCGTACCCTCGGGCAGGTAAAGATTGCCGCCGCGGGCCCGCGCTTCAATATCGGCTGGCGTATCGGGCCCGACCAAGGCCGCCACATCTGCCACATGCACCCAGAGCCGGCCATTGTCCCAGCTAATTGCGTCGTCGGGATCGGTTGAATCGGCATCGTCGATGGCGAAGGCTGATAAATGGGTTAAGTCGCGGCGCGGTTCGTCCGGCAAGGGGGGCAACACGACATGCGGTTCTTCTAGTGTCACGCCCAGCCGTTGCGGATAGGGATTATGGGTGACATTCCAATAGCCAATCGCCAGGAGCAAGCTGTGCGCCTGTTCGCGTGTTTCACTTTGATTCAGCGCACGCAACACACGGCTCTGGTCCCGTTGTTGCAGAGCCACGGCCACGACATCCGCCAAATAGCGACTGTCTTCGGGCGCATAGGTATGGACCTTGAGGCGTGTGAGAAAGGTTTGCCAGGCGCGTTCCTCGGCGGCTTTGGCGGCGCGCGCCGCTTGGACGGCGGCTACTTTTTCCGCATCGTGGACGATAATTGCATCCGGCTCACCGCTAAAATAGAGGCCGTCATCCACCAATTGCCAGGTGGCCCAAGCGGTGACGGGCGTGTAGGTATCAAACGCCAATTCTGCCAGCTCGCCCACCGAAGTTGTGCTGCCGGCCAACAATTCCCAGGCCGCAAGCACCTCGCCTTTGACGGGTTTTAGCTCTAACAACGAACGCAATGGCCCGCGATGCAGCACGGTAACATCCTTGGGGCGGACGCTGACGGTTGGCCCGGCTTCAGTTTGGATGTCGATTTTTTTATCGCCAGCCATCGTCACACGGGCTGGCCGATTTTTGTAGAGGACGAGACTATCGACGCGCAATTCGGATTGTGGCATAGTGGGATTCAGGTTGATCACAGGTTAATTTGACGCCCAGCATTGTACATCAGTTTATGGGCAGCGTCCATATCTTTCAAAGCTTTGCATTGGTCGTTCGCAATTCGCCATTCCGGATTGATTATTGCACTGGTCATCCACTAATTGCCGAACAGATGGCAATCCGGTAAGATGACACCATTCGTTTCATCTACCAGCGACAAGGAAACTTTTATGCTCGACGAACAGCAATTACAGGCCGCCCTGGCAAACACCTTGACCAGCACCGATTTGGCCTTTCTCGGTCCCAAACGGAATGGCAAAGTGCGTGACATCTATGAACAAGCCGACAAATTGATTCTCGTCACGACCGATCGCCTGTCGGCCTTTGATCGCATTTTGGGCGCGGTGCCCTACAAAGGCCAGATACTCAACCAACTGGCGGCGTTCTGGTTTGCCCAGACCCAAGATATTATTGCCAACCATCTGCTGGCCGTGCCCGATCCCAATGTGACCATTGCCCGGCGCTGCCAGCCCTTGGCCGTGGAAGTGGTGGTGCGCGGCTACATCACGGGCGTCACTTCGACGGCGCTCTGGTATCGCTATAGCCAGGGTGAACGCACCATCTATGGCATCGACTTTCCCGATGGTCTGCACAAAAATGATCAATTGCCCGAGCCAATCATCACACCCACCACCAAGGCGAGCGATGGCGGCCATGACGAGCGCATCACCAGCGCCGAGGTAGTCGAGATGGGCTTGGTCGATGCCGAAAAGTGGGCGCAGATTTGTGCGGCGGCGATTGCGGTCTTCAAGCGTGGCCAGGCGATTGCCCAGCGCGCCGGCTTGATCCTGGTCGATACTAAGTATGAATTTGGCATTGCCGATGATGGCACGGTAATGCTGATCGACGAGGTACACACCCCCGATTCTAGCCGTTTCTGGATCGCCGATACCTATCCTACGCGCTATGCTGCAGGCGAAGAGCCGGAAAACTTTGACAAAGAATTTATTCGCCTCTACTATGCCGCCCAGGGCTATCGCGGCGAAGGCGAGCCCTTTCCCATGCCGCCGGCGCTGATCATCCAGGCCGCGCAACGCTACATGCGCACCTATGAAATGTTGACCGGCCAGGAATTTGTCCCAGGCGAGTTGCCCGCGGGACCGCGCATGGCACGCAATCTACTATGATCCAAATTCTCTTGATGCCGTTGATTATGGTGGGGCAAAATCTGCAAGGCAATCACGCTGAATTGCGCGCCGAGAGCGATTACGAAGTGAATGTCAAAGCTGAACGCGAGATTGAAGCCATGTTGCAACATCTGGAGCAGCAGACACAATTATTGCTGACGATCACCACCCACCTCGGGCTTGATGCCCAGGCGATCTTGGCCCAACAGCAGGCGCAACGCAAGACGCCCCTTGCCAGCCCGGATGGTGGCCACGAATAATACCGCAATGATCGCTCAATTTTTGCATGACCTTACGTAGCTCTATGCCCAGCATATTATCGACAAGGGCAAACAGCCGCAAGCGCTGATTCTGCTGGCCTTTCTGGTGACATTCTGTCTCGTGCGCTGGATTACCTACCAGATTCACACCCGACCCAGCGGTCTGTTCCGTGATATCTCGGTGGGTGGTCACCATATTCATCACCTAGTGTGGGGAATTTTCTTGATCCTGATTACGGGCTATCTGATGCTGGCCTTTGATGCGCCGCGGCTGCGCGATGGATTGGCTTTGCTCTTTGGCATTGGGGCCGCACTCACGCTGGATGAGTTTGCACTCTGGCTGCGCTTAGAAGATGTCTACTGGCGCAAAGAGGGGCGCTGGTCCGTGGATGTGGCGATTATTGTGGCCGTGATCTTGGCCCTTGCCCTCATCGGCTGGCCCTTTTGGCGCGATATAGAGCTGGAAATCCGCCACTTGTTTGGTCTCTTCTAACGATTTTGCCTAACGATGTTGGTTGTCTTTACTGCGCAAAAGTGATACCATTCCTGATACCCCAACCCCTAATCTGACCCGACTATGAGCCAATTGAATTCGATTCGGAGATCTGATATGAGTACAGCCCATCCACAAACGTTATCGGTTGATTCCGATGATCAAAGTATCTATGAAATTTCTACCAGCGCGCTCGGCCCCGAAGGTGCCTTGCCGCTGGACCCAGAACTGCTGCTCAACGCGCCCAGCGGCGATCTCTTTGCGCTGAGCCAAAACGTGGGCATGGGTTGGGACCCCAGCATGTTGCGGCGCAAAGAGTTTTTGATTCTCAGCACCCAGGGCGGCATTCGCGCCCCCGATGGCACACCGATTGCCCTCGGCTACCACACGGGGCACTGGGAAGTCGGCCTGCTCATGCAGGCTGCGGCTAAACAGTTTACCGCCGAAGGCGCGATCCCATTCGCCGGCTTTGTCACCGACCCGTGTGACGGGCGCAGCCAGGGCACGGCGGGCATGTTTGACAGCCTGCCCTATCGCAACGATGCGGCCATCGTGTTGCGCCGCCTGGTGCGTTCCTTGCCCACGCGCAAAGGCGTGATGGGCGTGGCGACCTGTGACAAAGGCTTGCCCGCCATGCTGCTGGCTATGGCCGCGCAACATGACACGCCCACGATCCTGGTCCCCGGCGGCGTCACCTTGCCCGCCAGTGACGGTGAGGATTCGGGCAAGGCACAGACCATTGGCGTGCGCTATGCGCATGGCCTTATCTCGCTGGAAGAAGCCGCCGAAATCGGCTGTCGCACCTGTGCCTCGCCAGGGGGTGGCTGTCAATTTTTGGGTACCGCGGCTACCAGCCAAGTGGTGGCCGAAGCCTTTGGCATGACACTGATGCACGCGGCGTTAGCGCCCTCTGGGCAACCGATCTGGCTCGACATTGCCCGGCGTTCGGCCACGGCCTTGATGCAAATGCAAGCCAATGGCACTACGACCAAGGATATTTTGACCGAAGATGCGCTGCACAATGCCATGGTCGTCCACGCGGCGTTTGGGGGCAGCACAAACCTATTGCTGCACATCCCGGCCACGGCCTATGCGGCTGGTCTGCCCCGCCCCACCGTCGCCGACTGGCAGCGGATTAACGCCCAAGTGCCGCGTCTGGTTGATGCCTTGCCCAACGGACCGGTGGGCCATCCGACGGTCCAGGTCTTTATGGCCGGTGGCGTTCCCGAAGTCATGCTGCATCTGCGCGAACTAGGCTTGTTGCGCTTGAATGCACTTACTGTCCATGGTCGCCACCTGGATGATCTGTTGGATGAGTGGCAACACAGCGAACGCCGCCAGCGCGTGCGCGAGATTCTCTTCCAGCAAGATGGCATTGACCCCAATAACGTGATTATGGATCCCAAAACAGCGCGCGAACGCGGGCTGACCAGCACTGTGACTTTCCCGATTGGCAACCTCTGCCCAGAAGGCGCGGTGGTCAAGAGCACGGCGATTAATCCCAGTGTGATCGATGCCGATGGCGTCTATCGCAAAATTGGTCCGGCACGCGTCTTCACCAGCGAACGCGCGGCCATGGCCGCGGTCAAAGGCACCGGGCCCGATGAGCACATTCGCCCCGGCGATATTATTGTGGTCGTTGGGCGGGGGCCCATGGGCAGTGGCATGGAGGAAACTTATCAATTGACTGCCTCGCTCAAGTATCTGGAATGGGGCAAGGAAGTGGCGCTCGTTACCGATGCGCGTTTTAGCGGTGTGAGCACCGGTGCCTGTATTGGACACATGGGCCCCGAAGGGTTGGCTGGTGGGCCGATTGGCCGTCTCCGCGAAGGCGATACGATTCAGATTCTGATCGACACCGTCAACTTGACTGGCAGCGTGGATCTGGTGGGGCATGATGGCCAGCGCTATAGTCCCGCCGAGGGCGCACAAGTTCTGGCCGAGCGTACCCCGCTTGCCACCATGAAGCCCGATGAGCGCCTGCCCGACGATACGCGGCTGTGGGCAGCCTTGCAAAATGCCAGCGGTGGCACCTGGGCTGGCTGCTTGTACGATGTAGACCGGATTATTGAATTGCTCGATGCTGGTAAGCGCGCCCTGGCCGCCGAGGCACAGGCCGTTGTGAGCCGCGCCTAAATACGCATAGCAGAGCTATCGGGTCCACGCGACTCTATAGCTTTCCCTACCCTATTTATTGACCCTTACCCCTAGTTATCCGTATGCAAGGAATGGAGAGTTTACATGCAGGAGATTCAGCGGTTTGCGCAGACGATCATTGAGAATGTGGAAAAGGTTATCGTCGGCAAAACCGATGTGGTGGAAACCCTGGTGATTGCTCTGCTCTGCGAGGGGCATGTGCTACTCGAGGATGTGCCCGGTGTGGGCAAGACGATGTTGGCGCGTGCGCTGGCCTTGACGCTGGGTATTGACTTTCGGCGTCTGCAATGTACGCCGGATCTGCTGCCCAGTGATGTGACGGGCGTCAGCATCTTCAACCAGGAGACGCGCCACTTTCAATTTGTGCCGGGGCCGGCCTTTACCAATATCCTGTTGGCCGATGAGATCAACCGTGCCACGCCGCGTGCCCAAGCATCTTTGCTGGAATGTATGGGCGAACGCCAGGTGACGGTGGATGGCCTGACGCGCATCTTGCCGCGGCCATTCCTGGTGCTGGCGACCCAGAATCCGGTGGAATATGAAGGCACTTTTCCCTTGCCCGAGGCGCAACTAGACCGCTTTCTCTTCAAAATCCATCTTGGCTATCTCTCGGCAGCCCAAGAAGGAGCCATGCTGTTGAACTTGGGTGGCCGTCATCCGATCGAATCGCTCCAGAGGCAAATGGCCGATGTCACAATTCCGCAATTGGCCGAGAAAGTGTGGGAAGTGCATGTGGACGAGAGTCTGCGCAACTATATTATTGCGCTGATCCAGGCGACGCGCGGCCATACAGAACTAGCGCTGGGCGCAAGTCCACGCGGCACACTGGGGCTGTATCGCGCGGCGCAGGCCCGGGCAGCGGTAAAGGGACGCGACTATGTCGAGCCCGATGATATTCAGATATTGGCCCCGCTTGCCTTGCCCCACCGCTGTATTGTGCGCCCAGAGAGCCAGTTGCGTGGCCGCACCGCCGAAGCGATTATCGCCGAAATTCTCGAGAAAACGCCGCTCGATCTAGGCGACGTCGAGCGTTAATCGACCCACTTCTGGACCGAGTTGCGACCTACTGCTAGGGAAATTTAGGACAAACAATGCATAATCTCTTTTGGGCGCTGTTGATTCTCTTTCTGGCTGGCGTTTTCCTGCGCATGGATTGGGTTTACTATCTGGTCTATGTGCTGGGCGGCGTCTGGATTTTCAGCCACTGGTGGATCCGGCGGGTCTTGCAGCAGTTGGATGTCTACCGCGTGATGGTCGATCATGCTTTTCTGGGTGAAAAACCTACGGTCAAATTGCGCTTTGTCAACCGTAGTTGGTTGCCATTGGCCTGGCTCCAGATCCAGGAGCAGGTGCCGTTGGATCTCAAAGATGCCAGCGAATATAACAAGATTGTCACCATTGCCAGCCGTTCCAGTCTGGATCACGAATATCAACTCTATTGTAAGCGCCGCGGCTACTACAGTGTGGGGCCGCTCCAACTGCGTACGGGTGATCTCTTCGGCTTTGTCAATGGTGCGCGCCAGGAGAATACTGCCGCCGAGTTAACTGTTTATCCGCAAGTCTTGCCACTCGATAAGCTGGGGTTGCCCAGTCGCTCGCCCTTTGGCACACTCGCTAGCCGCCAGCGCCTCTTTGAAGATCCGGCACGCGTCTCGGGTGTGCGCAGTTATAGCAGCGGCGACAGTCAGCGGTCGATTCACTGGAAAGCTAGTGCGCGCGAGAATGCGTTGCTCGTCAAAAAATTTCAACCGGCCATTGCACTCAATGTGGCGATTGTGTTGGATCTGGATCGCAATGCCTATCCCTATCGCGGCGAAATTGGCTTTAGCGAGTGGGCAATTGTATTGGCGGCCTCGGTTGCCAGCCACCTGGCTGGTCAGCGCCAAGCGGTCGGGTTGATCAGCAATGGTCTGGATGCCGTCACCGAACAGCCCATGCCTGCACTACCGGCGCGCACCGGCCAAGGCCACCTGATGAATATTCTCAGCACCCTGGCCCGTGCCGAAATGCAGCGCAATGAGACAGCACTGGCCGACTGGTTGCCGCGCCAGTTGGTGGGTATGGAATGGGGCGCGACCATTGTGTTGATTACACCCATGGTCAATGAAACCACCTTGTGGGCACTGCACCAGGCCTACCGCCGTGGCTCCAATGTGATCGCACTGATCTGTGCACCACAGCCGGATTTTGAACAGATGCAAAGTCAAAGCAAAAAGCTGGGCGTACAACTATACAAAACTGCCTGGGAGCGCGATTTGGCGGCTTTGCAGGGGTAGAGTGAATAGAGCGGCTGACGAATAATCAATAATCAATGGCTAATGGCTAACTGCCAATAAAAAACTAATTTCCCGCGGCGGCGGAATTTTCATTGACCATTGACAAGTAGTAATTGATTATTGATTATTCTTTAGTAAATGTAGCTGATGGGAAACGAAGACGCTGTATGACGACTGATCGCTTACCACCGAAATCAATCCAAGCTAGTACTGACACGGGGAAAACTGTATCCTATGATCAGCCCTGGTTGAAATCACTGCTGCATCCCTTTTTGATCGCAGTGTTGGTTGCCTGTTTGGATACAGCCTGGCTGGCCTTGATCGCCCGCTTTGTCCCAGCGCTAGCCGGTGGCTACGGGCAGATTGTGCTTGGTTTTAGCATACTGGTGACGGTGTTGGGCTGCGTTACGACGACTATCCTCGCGCAACCGGGGCAACGGCGGCGTGCGGCCTATCGTTGGGTCGAATTTGCCTTTGTCGTGGTCGCGACCCGCCTGATCCTGTGGGCGGTTACGGGCAACTGGCCAACGTTGGACGGTTTGATCTATCGCCCGTTGGCCTCCTTATTCGACGGTGCATTTTTTAGTGCCGGTCTGGTTGTCATTTTCTCCTGGATCGTGGCGCTTGAATTGATGGGCGATCTGTTGCGCCTAGCGCTGCAACCAGATGAACTTCATGCCCTGGAAACAGATCGCATTGGTGAAATGATTCGCTCGTCTAACACCGACCGGCCGACGATCCTGGCGCGCATTGTGGCGCGCTGGGTGGCGGGTGGAATTCTGATGGTAATGGCGGCGGCAGGTTTACAGGTGGAGCGGCCCGCAACGGGTGGCTTCCTGGCGCTGACCCAGCAGAATATTGATCCCTCTGTCGTGGCGGCTATCGTACTCTATTTTCTGGCGGGGTTGATTCTGGTGAGCCAAGGCCAGCTTGCCTTGTTGCGCACCCGCTGGCTCTTGGATCGGGTGCCGTCTACCGAAAGTGTGCTGCGCCAATGGCCGTTTTATGTGATGCTGCTTTTGCTCGCGATTGGGATATTGGCGGCCTTGTTGCCCTTTGGCGGCACCTTTTTGTTGGCGCAGATTCTCTTTGGGATTATTGGCTTTGTTTTTAACTTCTTCCTCAGCATCTTTCGCTTTTTCATGGGGTTGCTCCTGCTGCTGATCGGCGCGTTCACGGGGGACGCTCCCGAAACGCCGCTGCCCGAAACGCCGCCTGCGCCACCGCCGCCGATGCTAGAACAATTGCCACCTGCCGCGGCCCAACTGCCCGCATGGACGGGCGGCGCGCTTTTCTGGACGGTGATGATCCTTTTCCTGAGCTATGCCGCTTATATTTACCTGAGTGACCGTGGGGTTAAATTTACTTGGCTGGCTACCTTTTGGCGACTGTTGCGCGAGCGCTGGCAAATGCTCTTTGGCACGCTTCGCCAGTGGCAGCAGCGCATGGTGCCAGGCCGTGCAAGCAACGATGATGCCATTGCCGAGACGCCCAGGGTACATTGGTCGAAACGGGGTCTTGATTGGCGGCGCTTGGAGCCGACCCAGCAGATCCGTTACTTTTATCTAACGACCTTGGAGCAAGCCCAAGGGCGAGGGATTGGACGCACCCGCGGCGAGACACCTGCCCAATATGCGCCGCGTCTGGCCGAACATCTTGCCGCACAAACTACTGAAACTGAACAGCGTTCGGATGAAGTTAGAGATCAACAAGCTGTACAAAAGCTGACAGACGCTTTTATCCAAGCACGCTATAGTAAGAAACTTGTACAGAAACCAGAAAGCAATGCCTTAGTACAAGTATGGGAAAATCTTAAGGTGTACCTAAGATTGTAGTTTCTAACTCAATTGCTAAAAATATTTCCTTGACGAGTCGCCGCGACCCTGGTATAATCATATTATTAGGGACAACAGAATCTGTGCTAGGTTGTTGCAAGTTCATTTGCATGGGTACTATCCCAAAAATTTACCCACCACATTGCTCAAATCCGAGCATAATCTAATTTTTTTTGGGATCTATAATCGGCAATGGCTTCCGACCTCCCGCCACCATGTTAGTTGGCACAATTGACCAATGGCGGAAGCGGCGTTTCATCATGAAGATTCTACTCAATCCGGGTTCGCTCGGGGTGAGGCAAAGCAAGCAGCAGGGACCCCGGTTGGGGTGAGTGAGGTTGGCATGAAGCAAGCGGGCGAATATAACAATGCGCAGGATGCAACTGATCGTGAAATTTTTGAAAAGTATCTGGAGACAGATCTCGACTTTGATCTGCCCGAGCGCGGGGATCTGCGCGAGGGTGTGATTGTCGAGATCCGCTCGAATGAGCTTTTGGTCAACGTGGGCAGCAAACGCGATGGGGTGATTCCCCAATCCGATCTGACCAAGTTGGATCCAGAGTTTGTCAAAAATCTTCATGTTGGTCAAGTAGTGGATGTCGTCATTAGCCGGCCACCCGAAGACGATGGCACGTTCCAATTAAGTATTGCCGATGCGCTCCAGCAGCGCGATTGGATCGATGCCCAAGAGCTACTGGACAGCGGCAAGATCGTTACCCACAAAGTGATTGGCTACAACAAGGGTGGATTAACGATTGAATTTCGCCATCTCAAGGGCTTTGTGCCGGCTTCGCATGTGATCGATATGCCGCGCAACATGAGCGAAGATCAGCGGCGCGTCGAGTTGGAAGGCTATAATGGCCAGGATATGCGCCTCAAGGTGATCGAGGTGGATCGCCGTCGTCGTCGCTTGGTGATGTCGCAAATGCTGGCTGAACGTGAATACCGTGATAGTCGCCGCGAGGAACTCTTCTCGAGCTTGAAAGTTGGCGATATTATCGAGGGCGAAGTGCGCAATTTGCGCCCCTTTGGTGCCTTCGTGGATATTGGCGGCGCCGATGGCTTGTTGCATGTCAGCGAAATTGGTTGGTCGCCGATTGGCCACCCGCGTGAAGCGTTGACTGTGGGCGAAAAGATCCAAGTGCAGGTGATCCGTATGGATCCCAAAGAACAGCGCATTGGATTGAGCCGCAAGCGCGCGCTGCCCAATCCTTGGGATAATATTGAGATGCATTATCGCACCGGCGACGTTGTGACGGCAACCATTACGCGCGTGGTCGACTTTGGTGCCTTTGCCCAGCTGGAGCCAGGCGTAGAAGGGTTGATTCATATCAGCGAATTGGCCGACATTGCCGTTGCTGAACCGCTGAAGACAATTGCGGCTGGTGATGAAGTCAAGGTAAAAGTCTTGCGTGTCGATTCCAAACGCCAACGCATTGGCTTGAGCCGCCGCCAAGCCGAAGGTTCAAGTGATACCGAAAGCGACAGTTCCGCCGCGGATACGCCAAGCGATGATGACGCGGATGAGGCGTAACGGCGCATCTTGTCAGGTCAGTGGCGGCTTGCTGCCTGCTGCTTGATTGAAACCTGATCTGTGCTGATTTTTAGGAATGGCTGCAATCAAGTATAATTTTTATTGTTGTCGTTGTATACGTGGCGTCCCATTGTCTATTAAACCTGTCAGCGGGGATCAGACATCTCTCTGACAGGTTCTGTTTTGTCTTAGATACGACTTGCGTCCTCCTTGGGGATTTCCTGCTGGTGGAAAAGTGTAAGTTTTGTTTTTGCGAACTCTTTGGGCTACCAGTCATCCCGCACGATGATTTTGAAAATCTACCTTGAAAGGGGGTGAAACAAATATGAGCGTAGAATTGCGACCTGGTGAATCACAAGACAGCTTGCTGCGACGGTTCCGTAAATCCGTTGCCGAGGCCCGCATTCTCCCGATTGTACGGCAGAAGCGTTGGTTTACCTCACGAAGTGAAGTCAAGCGGATTAAGCGTCAGAAGGCGATCCGCAAGTCTCAACGTCTTCCCACTCATCCATAAGCATCGCCTTTGGTGATTGATGGAGCGTTGGCATAGGTTGAATGGATGGAAGGGCTGAGCGTATTGAATCGCTTAGCCCTTCCGCCTGTCCGCCAGTGAATTGCTTATCCGCCGATAAGCCCATATAATTGAACAGCGGAGTGATTTTCCAACTCTTTTGCCCGCTGAGACCGACAATTGTTCGGATGCATTCTGCACGAAACAGGGGCGCGGTCGGGCCAAGTTGTGGAAATTTATAGAAAACGAATGGAGTTACATGTCTGAAGAAAATTTAGTTTTTGAAGGAAAAATTGTAGATACATTACCCAACGCCATGTTCCGAGTCGAGCTAGACAACGGTCATAAAGTGCTTGCCTATCTTTCTGGCAAGATGCGCAAATATTATATTCGTGTGCTGCTGGGCGATAAGGTCAAAGTTGAAATGACCCCTTATGATCTGACGCGTGGACGAATTGTTTATCGCTACAAGAATTGATGTAGAGTGCGGTTGTCTTGAAAACCGGCGGTTTGGCAGCCCTCTTGGAGAAACGAAACTCGAGTTTTCAAACAGAGCCTGGTTATAGACGGTTCCGTATTGGGTTCGTTTCTTGCGTAGCGTCTCTTTGGCGAGAGACCATCCTTTCAATTCCTACCAATTATGGGTATGCTGAGTATTGGTTGGCCGTGTCGTCAGCCGTGTGTAAATTTTGTCTTCCGGTTCGGAGATGAAACGGACACGTTGGGGTATACTGTCACTTTATAGGCGCGCATAAGCTTTCAAAGCTTTGCGCGCCACTGTTTTTTCTGCCGTAAAAGTGAGTGCGGTCACTGCGTCTGCTAACGGCAGCCACACCACCTGGAATTGTAGTTGATCCTCGGCTGGGCGTTCTACCTGCGTCTCACTCTGTAGGTCCATGAGAAAATAATATTCAGTGCGCCGATAGTGTTGCCCCTGGTAGTCAAATTCCACCAGCTCGCTGCCCAAGTCGGCTACAATCACAAGATCGCTGTAGCCACTCTCTTCTGTAGTTTCGCGCAGCGCTGCTACTGCGGGCGTTTCGCCAGGATCAATATGGCCTTTGGGTAGGCGCATCTCTTGGCGGCTGGGACGCCTTAGCAAAAGCATTTGTTGCTGGTGGATGATAACCCCGCCACCGGTTTGATAGCGGCGGATTTGGGTTGAGTTTGCTTCGGGCATAGTACTAATTTACAGGCAAACAAAAAAGCTGATCGGCCAACTCACTGCCCAAAATTTTTGTCACGCTTTCAACATGATCCCCGGTAAACACTTCGAGGGTCACAGGGCCGCTAAAGGGTGCTTTTTCGATCAAGCGCACGTTGCGCCCTGGGATCAGATCGAGTTGGGTGAGATAGCGCAAGACACGCGCATCGGTAATGCCCACGCGCCGCAACTCGCCATGCTGACCGGGCTCTAGCTTCATCACAGAAATTAGTGGATCGGCTGGGATCGTGCCATCTTTGCGCGGAATCGGGTCGCCGTGCGGGCAGTGGGTGGGATAGTGGCACAACTCATCCATGCGGTCTTCAAAATGTGCACTAACGGCATGTTGTAGCCCATGCGCCTCGACATCCACCTGATCCCATGTGTAGCCCATGACATCGATCAAAAATACTTCCAATAAACGGTGGCGGCGGATCAATTGAAGGGCCGCCAAGCGACCCTGCTCTGTCAAGGTGACCCCGCCCATTGGGGAGCGTTCTGCAAGCCCAGAATCTTCCAACCGTTTTAACATGCTACTGGCGGCGGCTGGCGAAACATGCATTCGTTCTGCCAATCCAGAAGTGGTGACTTTATCACCACGATATCCCAATTTATGAATGGCCGCTAGATATTCCAGCATGCCGTCAGTTGTTAATCCACAAAATGTCTGCATAAAAGTTACAAAAAGACGTGCTACAATTTTTCTTTTTGATCAACTGAAAGTAGGTTGACTCCGGTACACTACTGCAGCGTCAGTACAACACACGGTATAGGAACGGTATATGGTCGAATTTTTATGATTAAAATTAGAATTATTAAGAATTATATCTAGTTTCGGCGACCCTGTCAATCTATCCATATGCTACGATGAGATTCATATTTTGCGCTAGATTACGTCGAATTCAATAGAATTCCATAGATTTTGGCGATGGTTCTCTTATGATTATACGGCAAATTCGGTAAAAGCAAAACCGCGATTTCCTGTCATCAAGCTGTCAATTGCGAAATTTTACCATTCATTGTCCGCTTACGCCAACGCAAAATTGATCACCAACTTGGCATTGGTTTTTGCAATCCATCCTCGATCCACAGAAATTGTCCATTGATCGCCGCGCTTTCCTCACGCAACAGGTTGAGGATCAGGGTGACACTTTTTTCAGGCGGATCGCCCCCCGTCTCACCTACCCAGCGGGCCCAACGCTGATATCCTTCGGCGGCTGGACCTAATTGTTCAGCCTGATCGCGAATGTCGGCCCACATTTCGGTTTTGACTTCGCCCGGGTGAATGACATTGGCTGTTACACCAGTGCCTTCCAACTCGGCAGCCAGATGACGGGTAAAGTGATTCAGCGCGACTTTGCTGGTGGCATAGGCGCTGTTGGTTGGTCCCGGCGTGTGCAAGGCCGCGGCTGACGATAGATTGACAATGCGTCCCCACCCCTGGTCGATCATCCCGCCCACAAATGCCTGGCAGGTTAGGTAGGGGGCAATGGTATTAATTTGCAGCGTCTCGATCCAGTCCGCAGGGTTACTATCCTTGATCAGCTGGACTGGCCCAAAGATACCGGCTGCGTTGACCAGGATTGCGGGCGGGCCCAACTGGTCGAGAATTTGTGCTTTCATCTGTTGCACGGCGGCTGGCTGACTGCTATCGCCAGGGATGACCAGCGACCGACCCCCCTGCTCGGCGATGGCCGCCGCGGTGACGTGCAATTGTTCTGCCCCGCGCGCGACCAACGCCACCTGGACGCCTTGCTGGGCCAGCCCAATCGCTACGGCTCGGCCAATGCCACGACTTGCCCCGGTGACAACCGCGATTTTTCCATTCAAATGGTGCATCAGCTTTGATCCCATCCTTTACAAAGGTAAGTAAAAACGTCTTGGTTCCAGAGAAGTGGCTAGAAGTGTAGCAGATCCACTTTATTCCTGCCAAGTCGATAGATTGACAACCAGACCAATCTCATTACAATGCAATAAGTCTGGTGACAGATATCACCGCTTGATCAACGCTGCCTCGCACAGAAGGAAAACACTTGATGAGCAATCCACTCCCACTGCTAGCCTATCCCGATCTTGCGCGCCAGGTGCAGGCGTTGGAGGAAGATGGCTACGCCTATTTGCCACGCGTACTCACTACGCTAGAGATTGCCGAACTGCGTGCGGCTATGGATCAGCTCACGGCCATTCCGGCCAGCTTTGATCGGCAAGATAGACCAGAGGAGGGGGGCGGCTTCTTCAATAAGAGTATCAATAATGTTTTTAATCGCGATGCGCGCTTTCTAGACTATGTGGACAACGAAGCGGTTGTCGCGATCGCCGAGGCTGTGCATGGCCCCGACTGCCACATCATCGGCATGACGGCCTGGATCACCGGCCCTGGTCGGCCTGATCAAAAGCTCCATGCCGATTGGCAACCCATCACCCTGCCGCCTGCGCTGCTGGCCGATCCTCAGGTCAAAATCCCTATCTACATCTCTACAGCCCATTTTTATTTGGATGATCTCAGCGAAGAACTGGGCCCGACGCAATTGATTCCCGGTAGCCACCGCGCCGGACGCGCCCCCGGCGATGACACCACGTATAACGGTGTTAGCCCACAAAGTATTTTGTGTAAAGCGGGCGATGTGGTTATCTTTCGCTGTGAAGTCTGGCATCGCGGCACCGCCAACCGCAGCCAGCAAAATCGCTACTTGCTCCAAGTGCATTATGCCCAACGGATGATCGCCCAGAAATTTCCACCCTATCTCAACCGCTTTCAATTTGACGAAACGATCCTAACCGCAGCAACTGCCCGCCAACGCCGCTTGCTGGGCGATCACAAACCGTCTACTTACGATTAAAACAAA
>Ga0105049_10003816_pt1 | contig 17760 bp, 15 predicted proteins | sample MAT06_FD_78087 | JGI IMG/M metagenome (GOLD analysis project Ga0105049, IMG submission 78087) | Freshwater microbial communities from Lake Fryxell liftoff mats and glacier meltwater in Antarctica - MAT-06 | ecosystem: Environmental > Aquatic > Freshwater > Ice > Liftoff microbial mat | place...
GTCCGTCCAATCGGGCTTGAGCTCGAGCGCGCGCGTGTGCTCGACGATCGCTTCCTCGAACCGGTTGTGCCCGAAGTGCTTCAGCCCAGCGAGATAGTGCGTCTTGGCGTCGGTCATCACTGTTCCTGCCCGGCTCGGCGTGCGATCAAGGCCTGGTCGACGGCGTCCTTGAAGCTTCGAGGGTCGTCCGGGGTGAAGCGGAATTGCTTCCAGAAACCCGTCTTCTCGAGAGCCACGTGCTCGGCCAAGTCCGCCATGTCGAGCTTGGGCGCGCGCAAGAGATCTCCCAACCCGTAGTCCCCGCGAAACACGTCGAAGATCACGCCGGGAGGCCGGACTTGGACCGACTTCACGTCGTCGAGGGGCACGCGCACCGTGCCCCAAAGGATCGAGTCGAGCTCGATGCGGTCATGGAATAGCCGGTACTCGCGCCAAAAACTCTTGGCGGTCGGCTGGCTGCGATAGATCGGCTCGTCCATGTGTACGCGCTCCGTCCGATCACATGATCGGTTCGATGCCCAACTCGGCGAACTTCTTGTCGGCGAAGTTCTTGCGGAACAGATCGCGCAGCTTGTTGGCGGCCTCGTCGTAGGCCGCCTTGTCGCTCCACGTGTTGCGCGGGTCGAGGACCTTGGCGTCCACGCCCGGGCAGCTCTTCGGCATCTTCATGTTGAAGGTCGGGTGCATGACGTACTCGACCTTGCCTTCGTCGAGGTCGCCGCGCAGAGCCGCGTTGAGCAGCGCGCGCGTGTCCTTGATCGAGATGCGCTTGCCCGTGCCGTACGCGCCGCCGCTCCAGCCCGTGTTGAGCAGGATGCAGCGCGCCTTGTGGCTCTCCATCTTGGCGGCAAGGAGCTTCGCGTACACGCTCGGCTTGTGCGCCATGAACGGCGCGCCGAAGCAGGCCGAGAAAGCCGCCGCCGGTTCGGTGACGCCGACTTCCGTGCCGGCGAGCTTGGCCGTGAAGCCCGAGACGAAGTGGTACATGACCTGCTTCGCATCGAGGATCGCGAGCGGCGGCAAAACGCCGAACGCATCGGCCGTGAGCAGCACGATCGTCTGCGGGTGCGGGCCCTGCGAGTTCGGCATCACGTTCGGGTTGGCCGACAGCGGGTAGCTGAAGCGCGTGTTCTCCGTGATCGACTTGTCCGTCAGGTCGAACTCGTGCGGGATGACCTCGGAGAGCTTCTTGCCCTTCGGCGCGGGGACGTTCTCGATGATCGTGCCCGGCTTCATCAACGCGTCCCAGATGACCGGCTCGGCGTCCTTGTTCAGGTCGATGAGCTTCGCGTAGCAGCCGTCCTCGAGGTTGCACAGGCCGTTGTCGCTCCAGATCGTCTCGTCGTCGCCGATCAGGCGGCGGTCGGGATCCGCGGAAAGCGTGGTTTTCCCCGTGCCGGAGAGGCCGAACAGCACAGCCGCGTCACCCTTGGGGCCGACGTTCGCCGAGCAGTGCATGGACAGCCGGCCTTCGAGCGGCAGCAGGAAGTTGCCGACCGTGAAGATCGTCTTCTTCACGACGCCGCAGTAGTCGGCGCGGCCGGCGACGAGGCAGATACGGTTCTTCACGTCGATGACGATGGCCGCTTCGGCACGGCAACCGTCGCGCTCCGGCACGCACACGAAGGACGGCGCGTTGATCATCGTCCAACGACGCTTCTCGACGTCGCGCACGCCCTTCAAGTCCTTCGGGAACATGTTGTGCGCGAACATCGCGTGCGTGGCGTACTCGCCCACGAATCGATAGGGAATCGCGAACGTCGGATCCGCGCCGACGAAGACGTCCTTGACGTACAGCGTCGCGTGCTTGGCGTTCAGGTGGTCGAGCACGCGCTTCAAGAGACCCTGGTACTTCGCCGGGTCGAACTGCTGCATGTCCGCCTTCCACCAGATCTGGTCGACGACCTCGGGCCAGGCGACCGTGTAGGTGTCCTTGACGCGCCGTCCAGTGCAATCCGGATCCGTGTAGTAGAGCAGCGGACCCTTCACGCCGAGCTTGGTCGCGAAGGCCTTCTGGTCCGTGCTCGGACCGTCCTTCTTCACGCGGCCGCGGTCGTTCGCGATCGCCTCGTGGAAGAGCTCGTCCTTCGAGAGGTTGTACTTGTAGGTGACGGTCTTGAGGCCGATGGCCTCGAGGTCCTGGCGGAAGTCGGCAGTCAGGGTCATGGCGGGTCCCTCTCCGCCCCGGCGGCCCAAGAGGGGCGCGCGCGATTCGGGCCGGAGCGTGTGAAGTCGATGAGGGTAGCCCGCCCTCCGAAACCCGGCAAGGAACGCCGTCGCGAAGCGGAGCCTCGCGCTGTTCGAGCCCGCATCCGGCTGCCTCGAGACCGCCGACTCGACCTCGGGTCGGTCGGACTTCAGACCCGCGCGGTCTGCAAGCGCTCGCGGTACCAGGCGACGGTGCGCGCGATCCCCTCGCGCCAGCCCACCTGGGGTACGTAGCCCAAGAGCGTGCGCGCCCGCTCGACCGACGCGAGGCTGTCGCGCACGTCGCCGGCTCGCGCGGGCGCGAAGATCGGCTCGAGATCGCTGCCGACCAGTTCGGCCATGGCACGGTAGATCGCGAGGATCGAAACGCGCTCGCCGGCACCGACGTTGACGACAACGCCCGGCTCGAGATCGCGCTGCATCGCCGCGAGGTTCGCCGCGACGACGTTGTCGATGTAGGTGAGGTCGCGTGACTGCGCACCGTCCCCGAAGATCGTCGCGCGTCGCCCCTCGAGCAGCGCGCGGGCGAAGATCGCGATGACGCCCGTGTACGGGCTGTCGTCGACCTGCCGCGGGCCGAAGACGTTGAAGTAGCGCAGCGCGACGGTGTGCATCCCGTGGAGGGAACCGTAGACGCGCAACAGATCCTCGCCGGCCAGTTTGCCGCTCGCGTAGGGCGACAACGGACGCGGGGTCATCGTCTCGACCTTCGGCAGCTCGAGCGTGTCGCCGTACGCCGCCGAGGACGCCGCGAACACCACGCGCTTCACGCCCGCCGCGCGGCAGCCCTCGAGCATGTTCAGCGTGCCCGTGACGTTGATCAAGTAGCTCTCGCGGGGCGCCTCTACGCTGCGCGGCACCGAGACCTGGGCGGCTTCGTGGAAGACCCCGTCGACCCCGGCGCACGCGACCTCGCACAACTGCGCGTCGACGATCGAACCGCGCAGGAACTCCACGTCCAACCCAGCGAGGTTCTCCGCCCGGCCCGTGGAAAGATCGTCGAGGACACGCACGCGGTCGCCGCGTGCCACGAGCGCCCGAACCAGATGCGAGCCGATGAAGCCCGCGCCGCCGGTCACGAGATACTGCGCCATGGGAGCATGCTATCGGGCGGCGGCATGCCGGTCCGGGAGCGCCCCGGTCGACGCCGCGAAAACAAGGCGCAGGCCCGGCCGGCGAACCGGTCGGGCCTGCGTCGAGAAGAATCGGATCCCCAGCGCAGCCTTGCGGGCTGCGGGGTTCGGAGCCGGGCTCTCGCCGGGACCGAACGCCGATCCTTCCGCGGAGCAGGTGGAAAAGACATCAGCCCGCGGGGCGGACCCAGCGGGCTGACGGGCATCGAGAAGAGCAGTCCCCAGCGCAGCTTTCGGCTGCATGCCACCGAGCCGCGCGCGAGCACCCACCGAACCGGACTTCAGAGAACTCTCGTGGCGAAGCACCGCGTGCACTGTCGTTCCCCCGCGGCGCGCGGGGCCAAGCGATACTCGCCGCTTCGGTGCCCAGGACGACTTCACGGCGACTGTCCACGCAACCGGCGTCACGACCTGAGGGCGCGGTGTCGATTCGTTCACGCGACCCCGTCGCGGCGTTTCGCGGCGCAGCGTTTCGGGTGGCAGCGTTTCGGGTGGCGGCGCGGTGGGTCGCGGCGCGGTGGGTCGCGGCGCGGTGGCGGCCCAGCCCGGTGGCGGCGCAGCCCTGTGGCGCCGCAGCCCGGTGGCGCCGCAGCCCGGTGGCGGCGCAGCGCGGTCGCGGCGCAGCCCGGTGGCGCCGCAGCGCGTCGCGGCGCAACCCGGTCGCGGCGCAGCGCGGTGGGGCCGCAGCGCGGTCGCGGCGTTCACCGGAGCGGCGTTTCGCGGCTTGGCGCGACTTTTCGTGTCGCCGCGCGGCGTCTCTGGCGCCCGCGTTTCGTCGCGCCGCGCGGCGCGAGATCGCTGTTTTCACGCGCTGCGGTCTAGCCGGGAAAGACATCAGCCCGTCGGGCGGACCCGGCGGGCTGACGGCATCGAGAAGAATTGTCCCCAGCGCAGCTTTTCGTGCTGCATCCCTCGGAGCCACTCGCGAGGCTGTGGCGAACACGCATTCCGAGGAGCTTTCGCGGGACGGCGCGCGGAGTCGAGAGCGGTTAGGCGAACTCGGCCCGGAAAGACATCAGCCCGCCGGGCGGACCCAGCGGGCTGACGGGCATCGAGAAGAGTTGTCCCCAGCGCAGCTTCCTGCTGCATTCGATCGAGCCGGGAGGAGGCTGCTTCCGATCGCGGAAATCCAACTTCCTTCGCGGCATCTCCGCGTCTCGAGCACCGGCGCGCGAGCCAGGCCGAAAAAGACCGAACCCGCCGTGGGAATCGGCGGGTTCGGGACATCGAAGCAGGCGTTCACTCACGAGAACCGGCCCCCATTCAGCCGATCCCCCCTCAGGATGCCGTAGAAAGCCGGGCCGTTTCGGCCTCCGAACCGCTGATCCAGGAATCCTCAATGCGGAGGACGCAGAAGCGCGCGAAGGTCCAGCCATTCGGCGCCCTCCGCGCTGAGCACCAGGATCCGGGCTTCCTCGGCGCCTAATCGGCCCGAAACCTGGGCGCGGACTTCCGGGGCGCCGACGTCATCGACCAGCAGGAATCGGCCCGTGCCCACCAGAGCGCGCTCCAGGATCGCTTGGAAGTCAGCCTGGGCGCCGGATCCGCCGCGCGCTGAGGGAGGCAGCCGCACGAGATAGCGACGATCGAGCGCCTCGACGCGCAGCGCACGGGCGGACAGGATGCCCGAGTCCGCCATCGCGGTCGCCGCGCGCTGAGCGATCGCGTCGAAGGACCCCGAGCCCAGCTCGATGCGGGCCGGCGGCGCGGGGGTGGGAGCATCCGCGGCGGACCGGCAGCCAGTCAGGCTGATCGCCAGGCAGACGACGGCGGCGGCGAGACGCCGGCTCACGGAGCGAAGCGCAAGCGCCACGAGCGCGCCGCCGCGGGCATGGGCGCGAACCGCAGTCTCCGTTCCTGACCCGCGGCCAGCTCCACGTCCTGCCAGTCGGTCGCCGTGGAGACGACTTCGCCCTTCGCGTCGTACCACTCCGGCGCGCAACGCGTCGCGACGGACGCGCCGCTCGAATTCGCGAGGGTCAGTTCCAGGAAAGCCATCCCGCTCTCGTTCCCGGTGCGTGGATCGCGCAGGAAAAGTCGCTCGCCGAGCGCCTTTTCGCGCGCCTCGGGTTCGCGAGGCAGCTCGCTCGCGGCGCGCGTGGAACCGCAACCCGCGGCGGCCAAGGCGAGTGGAAGGACGGCAGCCAGCCGGACGAGAGACTTGCGGTCGCGCATGCCGACGATCGTCCGCGCCATGCCGTGCGGGCGCAAGTCGCGGGTTCCGCCGCGGCTCGTCCCCTACACTGTCCTGACCCCATGCGCTCGACGTACCTGCCCAAGGACCAGCCCGCGCGATCCGGGGGTCAGCACTCGCCCATGATGGAGCAGTTCTGGCGCGCCAAGCGCGAAGCGCCGGACGCCCTGCTCTTCTTCCGCATGGGCGATTTCTACGAGCTGTTCCACGAGGACGCGACGATCGCGGCGCGCGAGTTGGGCATCGCGCTGACGTCGCGCTCGAAAGGCGAGGACGCGATCGCGATGGCCGGCGTACCCGTGCGCGCGGCGGACTCGTACTTGATGCGGCTCGTGAACAAGGGCTTTCGCGTCGCGATCTGCGAGCAGATGGAGGACCCGCGGCAGGCGAAGGGCATCGTCGATCGTCAGGTCGTGCGCGTCGTCACCGCGGGCACGCTCACCGAGGAGAACGCGCTCGACGCGCGCGCGGCGAACCACCTCGCGTGTCTGTACGCGAGCACGGATTCCGCCGCGCTCGCGTGGGTCGATCTGTCCACGGGACGCTTCCAGGCTTGCGAACTCGATCTCGCGACGCTCAGCGACGAGATCGCGCGGGTTTCGCCTGCGGAGTTGATCGTCGCGAGCACCTTCGCCGATGCGCAACCGGCGGCGTCGGCGGAGCTGAAGCAGGTGTTGGGGCCGCGCGTGCACGAGCGCGAAGCCTGGCATTTCGATCGCGAGGCCGCGCTGCGTCTCGTCACGAAACAGCTCGGCGTCGCGCGCCTGGAAGGGCTCGGGATCGACGAGCACTCGGCGATCGTGCCGGCCGCGGGCGCACTGCTCGCATATCTGGAAGAGACGCAGCGACAAGGTTGCGCGCACGTGACCCGCCTCGAGCTCGTCGATCGCGCGCGCCACCTCGTGCTCGACCGCGCGACCCGCTCGTGCCTCGAGTTGTTCGAGACGCAACGCGACGGGCGTCGCGAGGGCACGCTGCTCGAGGTGCTCGACCATTCGCGCACGCCGATGGGCGGGCGCACGTTGCGCGAGTGGCTCGGAGCACCCCTGCGCGACGTGGACGGGATCCTGCATCGCCAGAAGGGCGTGGCGGAGCTCACCGAGGATTCGCTGGCACGCGAGAGGGTGCGCGAGATCCTCGAGCGCGTGCTCGACGTCGAGCGTCTGGCCGGGAAGATCGCCACCGGGCGCTGCAATGCGCGCGACCTCGTCGGCCTCGCGAACTCGCTGGCGAGAGTGCCCGAGCTGCGCGCCGCGCTCGAGCGCGCCAACTCCAAGGCGCTGGGCGAGCTGTTCGAGCGACTCGACCCGATCGCGGAACTCGTGGCGCGCCTGACGCACACGCTCGTCGACGCGCCGCCCCCGACGATCAAGGAAGGTGGCCTCGTCCGCGCGGGCGTCTCGGCGGATATCGACGAGCTGCACACACTGGCGCGCGACGCGAAGGGCTGGATGGCGCGCTTCCAGAGCGAGGAGATCGCGCGCACGGGGATGACCGGCCTCAAGGTCGGCTTCAACTCCGTGTTCGGTTACTTCCTCGAGGTCCCGCGCGGTCAGGTCGAGCGCGTGCCGGCACATTGGATCCGCAAGCAGACCGTCAAGAACGCCGAGCGCTACGTCACGCCGGAGTTGAAGGAGTTCGAGGAGAAGGTGCTGCACGCGGAGGAGCGTGCGCGCGACCTCGAGCTCGCGATCTTCGAGGAGCTGCGCGACGCCGCCGCGGCGGAGATTCCGCGCGTGCTCTCGACCGCGCGCGCGATCGGCGAGCTCGACGTGCTCGCCGCGCTGGCGCAGTGCGCGGCCGAGAACCGCTGGGTCGCGCCGAAGGTCGACGCCAGCGACGTGATCCGCATCGCGGATGGACGCCATCCGATCGTCGAACGCGCGCAGCGCAGCGTCGCATTCGTTCCCAACGACAGCCATCTGAACCGTTCCGACCGGTTGGTGACGGTACTGACCGGCCCGAACATGGCCGGCAAGTCGACCTACATCCGCCAGACGGCGTTGATCGTGCTGCTGGCACAGATGGGTTCGTTCGTTCCCGCATCCGAAGCGCGCATCGGCGTCGTCGACCGCATCTTCACGCGCATCGGGTCGGCGGACGACATCGGGCGACAGGCCTCGACGTTCATGGTCGAGATGCTCGAGATCGCGAACATCCTGAACAACGCGTCGAACCGCTCGCTCGTCGTGCTCGACGAAGTCGGCCGCGGGACGAGCACGTTCGACGGACTGGCGCTGGCTTGGGCGATCGTCGAGCACCTGCACGAGCGCGCGCGCTGCCGCACTCTGTTCGCGACGCACTACCACCAGCTGACGGCGCTCGCGACGCGCTTCACGGGCGTCTGCAACAAGAGCGTCGCCGTGCGCGAGTGGAACGACGAGATCGTCTTCCTGCACAAGATCGTGGAGGGCGGCACCGACCGCTCGTACGGCATTCACGTCGCGCGTCTCGCGGGCGTGCCCGACGCGCTGCTCGTCCGCGCGAAAGAGATCCTGGCCGAGCTCGAGGAGGACGCCGAGGGCCTCGCACCGCGGATCTCGAAGTCGAAGAGACCTGAGGATTCCGGCCGCCAGCTGGGCCTCTTCGAGTCGCCCTTCAGCGCGACGGAAGAGGAGATCCGCAAACTCGACATCGACCGCCTCACGCCGTTCGAGGCGCTGTGCCTCCTGCGCGATTTGCAGCGCAAGTTGCTCTGATCCGCGGCATGCACGAGCCGTCTCGAACCCGCTCCGCACCCGTCTGGCGTGGCGCTCTCGCCTGCGCGCTGATCGCGGCGATCGTCCGACTCGTCGTGATCCTCATGCCGCCCGAGGATCTCAAGTGGGGCGGCTTCGTGTGGACCGAGGAATGGCTGCGCGGCAACGTCGCACACGAGCTGCTCAACGGACAGCTCGTGCCGTTGAGGGACCACGCCGTCGGCTTGTGGGGCGGCGTCATCGCGATCGGTGTGTTGGCCGCGCCGCTCTTCGCCATCCTCGGGGACGTGCTGCCCGCGCTGCGCATGGCCTGCATCCCATTCCCGATGATCGAGGCCGCAGCGGCGTTCGCGATGCTCCATCGGCTCGCCGGTCCACGCGCGGCCTGGGCCGGAGGGCTCCTGCTCGCGGTCGCCGCACCCGGACCGGTTCTCGATTCCGTTCTCGCGCAAGGCACACACCAGCATTTCCAAGCGCTCGTATTGGCGTGGATGTGGTTCTCGACCGAGTTGCGCGCGCGTCCTCGCGGGTTCCTCGCGCACGGCGCGCTCGGCCTTTCGCTCGGACTGATGCTCTACTTCGGCGGCAGCGTGCTGATCGCGCTCGCCGTGGCCTTCGACTTACTCCTCGATCGGAGCTGGTGGCGCAGCGCGAAGCTCGTTGCCGCGCGCGTCGGCGGCTTCTTGATCGGCTGCGCGCCACTCGTATTCGCGCGGCCTCGTTCACCCGAGACCGCACTCGGCATCTACGGGCACGGACCGGCGGGACTCGCGTTCGGCGGCGGAGAAGAGCCCCTCACGCGCCTCGTCGATCTCTTCGCACGGCACGTCCCCGAAGCGTTCTGGGTGCGCGGACCGGCGGGCTACGGGATCGGTCTCGCCTGGATGCTCGCGCTGTTCGCACTGTGGGCGTTCGCGGCGTGGACCTGGCGGAAGCAACGTGATCCCGCGTTCGTCGCGCTTCTCTCGTATCCGCTGATCTTCGTCGGGATCTGGGCCATGTCGCCGCTCGTGCGCGGCGAGGAAGATCACATCGTCGCGTTGCGCTACGTACTGCCCTTGATCGCCGTGCTCTCCCTGACGAGCGGGCTCGCGATCGAGCGCGTCGGGCGCACGCATCCACGAACGGCGTCCTCGATCCTGGCCGCGTTCCTCCTGCTCGCGGTCGGGACGCTCGCGCCGAAGCTCGAGCCCTCGGCCGCGGCGGAGAACTGGCGGACGCCGGGGGCGCGGCCCGCGGGAGTCGCGCGCGTTTACCTGTGGCGCAATGGCGCGGACCTCGCGTCGCTCGAGAATTTCCTCGCGCGCGTGGACGAGCGGCGCAGCGGCGCCGAGAGACAAGCGGTGCTGCGCGAGCTCGAAAAGCTGCTCGAAATCGGGGCACGCTCCTACACCCGCATCCGCGCGCGCGGCGATCCCGGCGAGGATCCCGCGCCGTGGTGGATCGCGCTCGAGCACGTGCGCGCACGCGAGAAGCTGCCGTGATGCGCGCTGAGATGTCTTGACCAGTTCGTCGAGCTTCCTGACGACGCGCTGGAGCCTCGTGGCGCGCGCGGCGTCTCCGCACGCGCCCGAAGCACGCGGAGCGCTCGAAGATCTATGTCGCGCGTACTGGTGGCCGCTCTACGCGTATCTGCGGCGACGCGGCATCCACGGCGAGCGTGCTGCGGACTTGGTCCAGGGGCTCTTCGCCGACTTGATCGAGAAAGGCCGGCTCGCGCAGGCCGACGGCGAACGCGGTCGCTTCCGCGGCTGGCTGCTCGCGGCGCTCAAGTTCCACGTGAGCCACGAGAACGAGCGCGACCGCGCGGTGAAGCGCGGCGGCGGCGCGCTTCACGTGCCGCTCGACACGGGCGAAGCGGATCGTAGATGGCAGCTCGCGAGCTCCACGGGACTCGACGCCGAGCGCACGTTCGAGCGCGCGTGGGCGCTCGCCGTGCTCGACGCTGCGCTGCTGCGACTGGAACAGCGTATGGAGCGCGAAGGCAAATCCGTCCTATTTTCGGCTCTGAAACCGTTCCTGACGGCCGAGCCGGACGCCGCGAGCCTGCGCACGATCGCGCAGATGCTCGGCTCGACCGAAGGCGCCGTCAGGATCGCGGCTCACCGCGTGCGCCAGGCATGGCGCGAGGAGGTCCGGGCCGAGATCGCGTCCACGCTCGACGACGTGCGCGACCTCGACGACGAAGTGCGCGCGCTCTTCAGTGCCCTCGCGAGCTGATCACCGCGGCCAGAGCCAGGCGAACGCGCCGGCTGTCAGGCACGCGTAGACAAGACCGTCGACCAGGTAGCGGAGGGTCGACGCCCACGGCTTGCCCTTCCAAATGGAGTCGGCGGGGGATCCAAAGGAGTACGCGAGCCACGCTGCGACGCCGATGACCTGGAAGACCTTCGAGTATTCGGCCCCACGCGGGACGGACGCCCAACCGACGTATCCGACGACGAGGCTGACGACCAACGTGTAGACGATCCACGCGCCGAGGAACGGCACGAGCTTCACCGCGCCGTTCGGGCGCAAGTACACCGTCGCGAGCGGGCCCTCCTCGAACTTCTTCATCATCGCGGGGTCCGCCATCTCCTTGCTGCTCTTGCAGTGCGGGATGACGTACTCACCCGGCGTGGCGTTCGACCGGCGGATCACGGCGCGCACCTCGTCCTCGTTGGAGAACTTGCGGTACCCGGGCGCGTGCCACTGGATCACCACGTGAATGATCGAGCTGGCGACGAAGACGAGGCCGGTGGCGAGCAGGGCCGGGAGGAGCAGCGCGGTCCATTCGAACATGGGGATCTCCGGGGGGGGGTGGGCCCCGATCATCCGATCGGATCGCGCGATCTGGTTGAAGTCTCCCGCGCGAAACAGGCGCGATTTGCCCGTAACTTCTGGGGCGGTGCCCGTGAGTCAGCGGTGAAGGACGCCCGAAATCCATGAACTGCACCCGCTGCCACGCTGTGATCCCGCCCGATGGGCCCGCGGGGATGTGCCCCAAGTGCTTGCTGTCCGTCGCTTTGGGCGAGCCCGAGGTCGTGCTGACCGACGCCGGGGAGCCTGCTCCCCCACCACCGACCGCCGCGGAGCTGCAACCCCACTTCCCCCAGTTCGAGATCCTGCGACTCGTCGGTCGCGGCGGGATGGGCGCCGTATACGAGGCGCGCCAAAAGGGGCTCGCACGCTCGGTCGCGGTGAAGATCCTGGCCGCGCCTGTGCGCGCCGACTCGAGCTTCGAGGAGCGCTTCGCGCGCGAGGCGCAAGCGCTCGCGCGCTTGAGCCACGAGAACATCGTCGCCGTGTACGACGCCGGCCGTGCGGGTCCGCACTTCTTCCTGGCGATGGAGTACGTGGACGGTCCGAACCTGCGCCAGGCCGAGCGCGCCGGACACATCGAGCCCGCGCAAGCGCTGGCGCTCGTCGTGCAGATCTGCGCCGCGCTCGATTACGCGCACAAGAACGGAATCGTGCACCGCGACATCAAGCCCGAGAACGTTCTGATGACGCGCGACGGCACAGTGAAGATCGTCGACTTCGGTCTGGCCAAGGTCCTCGATCGCGCGGCGCGCGGATTGTCGCTGACGCGTCTCTCGCAGACGATGGGCACGCCGCACTACATGGCGCCCGAGCAGATCGAGCATCCGAAGGACGTCGACCACCGCGCGGACATCTACTCGCTCGGCGTGGTGTTCTACGAGCTGCTCACGGGCGAGCTCCCGCTCGGGCGTTTCCCGCTGCCGTCGCACAAGGTGTCGATCGACGTGCGACTCGACGACATCGTGATCCGCACGCTCGAGAAGGAGCCGGATCGGCGCTACCAGTTCGCGGGCGAGGTGCGGACGGCGGTGCAAGGCGTGACGAGCACGCCGATGCAGAGCGCGACGACGCCGGCGACTGGAAGACTTGCGCTAACCCGCCCGGAGCGCGGTCGCGATTGGCGCTGGGTCGCGGCGGGAGTTCTGCTACTGCTGTCCGTCATCGTGGGCACGATCAGCGTGATGCTGGTCTTGGGCGGAGAGCGGATGGGCGGCGAACCGGTGCAGAGGACCATCCTGGACCTGTCGGAGTCGACCCCCTCGGTCGTGGTGCAGTCCGACACGCTCGAAGCGCTCGCACCGGATGCGAGCGCCCGGGCGACCGAGCTCGCAGAGACGGTCGCGATACTGCACGGTCTCGACGCGGGGACCGCAGCGTTGCGCGTCGATTCGTTGCAGAGCGTTCTCCAGGTTCTCATGGGTGTGTTGACGACCGGGCAGGATCCATCGGACCACTTGCGGGCGATCGACATCGCGCTCGCGCTTCCCGGTATCGGGCTGCGCACGGATCTGCTCGCCAAGTACCGCGCGCACGAAGCCGATCGTACGGAGCTGCTGCCGCTCGTTGCTGGGAACGAGATCGCGGCGGCGCGCGTCGACGTGGACCCGGTCATCGTCGGCAGTCTGCGACAGGAGATGCGCAGGGCCCTCACCTCCTCGTTCGGGTCGAAGGTCGCGCACGACCACATCGAGTGGCTCGTGCGCGAGCACATGCCCTTCGAGACCGGCTCGGTCGAGATTCGCATCCGATACGAGCACGACGGGGCGCGCTACACGGTCGAGGAGCGCGTGAGCGGCGGGGACGTCGACGTCGATCGGTTCGACACCGGTCTCCCGCGCGGGTTGCGAAGGATCGTCGACCGGTTTCGAGCGAGCGCCGGGGCCGCCGATGCGGTGCCCGCCGAACTGCCGGATTTCGCGCAGTTCGCGCCGACCGCCGCGGCGCCGCGACCTGAACGAGGCGGACCCGCAGGGCTTCCCAGCGCTCCCGCAGTCTGGGCCGCTGCGCGTGGCGTACTCGCGCACAGCGGCCGCGAGATCCTCGCGGAGTACCTGCGCGTCGAAGCGGCCCAGGCGATCCCGATTCCGACTCGCGACGAGGACATTGCACGGCTACGCATCGGCGCGTTCCCCGCCGTACGCGCGACGCTCGCAATGGCGCTGCGGCTGCATCTCGTCCACACGCTCAACTCGAAAGACTGCCGCGTCCTGCTCGACGACGGCTTCGAGTTCGCGGTGCTCCCCTTCGGCGACGAGGAGTACGAGGCCTCGATCGGCGAGGGCGGGTTCGGCTGGAAGTGCGAGTCGGAACGACGCGGCGGTGGTCAAGTCAGCATGCACGGTTCCGACCTACCCGAGCCGTACGCGCGCTTGCTGGCGCTCCACCGCGAGCGGCGCTGAACGATCTCGCGCGCGAATGGCTGTGTGGAGCTGAGCCCGTACGCGCGCCTTGATCCCCCCAGCGCTCGCCCCACCGCCGATCGCGCCGCCACCATCGCTGAAGTTAGCCAGGCTCACTTCCGAGGAGTTCGCGCGCGACGTTCACGCCGTCAAGATCTCTACGTCGTCCTTCGTCAGGTACAGCGAGTGCTCGTACTGCGCGACCATCACGCCCTCGTCCTCGACGAGCGGCGGATAGCGCACCAACGCGCCCTGCCGCGCCAGCTTCGTGAACGTGTCCTCGACGGCGTCGCGATCGAGGTGGCGGAAGTAGCGGCGCGCGATGGGCAGCCCGCGCCACGCCTCGATCGCCTTGAGCACGTCACGATCGCAGGCCTTCGCCTTCGTCGGCGGGCGCACCATCATGAAGACCTCGGCCTTGCCGGCTTCGCGGATGTAGCCCTTGCCCGTGCTGGCGAACGGCTCGATCGCGAAGACCATCCCGGCCTTCAGCGTGCCCGAGCCGCGCTCGGCGTAGTTCGGGATCTGTGGCGCCGTGTGCACCTTCCAGCGCGCGAGCCCGTGCCCGGTCAAGTTGCGCACCGGTTGGAATCCCGCTGCGAGGATCGTGCGCTCGATCGCGGCGCCGACGTCGGAGACCTGACAGCCGTCCTTCACGGCGCCGATCGCGGCGGCCAGCGCGTTGCGCGACGACTCGACGAGCGGCGTCCAGCGCTTGTCGTTCGACAGGTCTACCGTCGCGGCCGTGTCGGCGATGTAGCCGTCCACGTGCACGCCGATGTCGACCTTGACGCAGTCACCCTCGGCGTAAACCTGCTCGTCCTCGGGCGCCGAGCAGTAGTGCGCGGCCACGAAGTTGCGGCTCGACTGCGCGGGGAATCCCGGCTGGGCGCCGCGCGCGCGGATCCGGTCCTCGATCGTCTCGAGGATCGACCGGATGGTCACTCCGGGCCGGATGTTCTCCTTGGCCCATTCCCGGCAATCCGAAGCGATCTTGCCGGCCTTGCGAAAACAATCGAGCTCGTAGTCGTCCACGCGGCCAGGATACGGGCATGGAGCCGACCCGTCCATTTCAGGCGCGGAGGAGCGCGTCCGATACAGCACCCGTGATGTTCTCGCGCGTTGCGATCGCCGTGCTCTTCGTTGTGTGCGCGAGCGCGTGCCGCACCACGAAGACGAGCTCGCCGCCCGGACTCGCCGAGGCCGTCGTCCTGCGGTCCAGCGCGACCCGCGCCTGGGACGTGATCGACGGCGCGCAGCGCGCGGGCTCGATCGTGCGCTTCGAAGAACCCGGCACGAACGGCCGCGCGTGGTTCAGCGTGCGCAACGTGCACGCGCAGGAGCTCGGCATCGTCGACGTCGAGGGTCGCGCATGGCGCTACCGGCCGCACCAGCGCGAGCCGGAATGGCTAGGCACCGGCACGGTCCTGGCCGGCGCGGGCCGCATTTTGTCCGCGGATCCCACGGCCGTGCTCGTCGAGATCTCGCTGGAGGAGATCGTCGCGCGGTCGGCGCGCTGACCGGGAAGCACGCCCTCAGCGCCCATCATCAGGTCACGTGCGACGCGCCACGGAGCCGGCCCCGCGGGACCACGCAGGCTCGATTTCTCCCCGCGCTGAAACCCTGCGCTGAACGCACTCGCCCTCGTCCGCGCCGCATGGAACTTTCTCCGCGGCGGCGGAGGCCGCGGCAGTTCCAGCGGAGGACGAGCTCGTTACGGGGGTTCCGAGCGGGCCATGGCGCCAAGCGCTTCGTCCACGGGAATGCGCCGCCCCGCGGAACCCGAACGGGCGGAAAAGAACTCAACCCGGGCCAGCGGTCTCCCGATGAGTGCTCAGGTCGCCGCGAGCGATCGGCGATTCTCCCCCTCTGCCCGTTCCCCCGGTCCTCTTCATGATCAAGCTCGAAGCTGGCGAGCTCATCGGCACGTATCGCGTCATCGAGTTCCTGGCACGCGGCGGCTTCGCGCTCGTCTACGTGGCCGAGGATCCCGACGGTCGCAAGGTGGCGTTGAAGCTCGGTGACGTCGCCGGCGGCGGCCGCTACGTCACGCGCTTCCTCGAGATCACGAACCAGCGCCGTCCCGAAGGCATCAGCCCGGACGAGACGCCGGCCGAGGCCGTGTTCTTCCGCAACGACGGCGTGCGCATCGACTTCCTCGACGTGCACGAGATCGACGACACGCTGCGGGCCGAAGCCGCGCTGCTCGAGAAGGTGAAGAGCCCGAACGTCGTGCAGCTGCGTGAGGTCTTCATGCACGAAGGCCGGCCCGTGCTCGCGCTCGAGTACGCGCGCGGCAAGACGCTGCGCGAGAAGATCCGCGCGCTCGAGGGCATCCGCCTCAACTGGTTCCTCACGATCGTGCGCTCGCTGATGAAGCTGAACCGCACCGGTCAGTTGGCCTACCACGGCGATTTGAAGCCCGAGAACGTGCTCGTGAAGCCGTCGGGCGCGGTCCTCCTGATCGATCCCGCGCTGCGCGTGGGCGAGCGCGGCATCGCGACGACGACGCCGCACTACAACCCGCTCTTGCTGCGCGAGAGCAAGGCCGACGTCATGGGCATCGGCGTGATGCTCTACGAGATCCTCACCGGCGTCCTGCCCTTCGACGAAGTGCCGTGGCAATACGCCGGCCGCGAGCAGGGCGGCGAGGTCGAGCGCATGTCGCTCAGCTACTTCCTCAGCTATCCGCCGCCGAAGGACCTGAATCCGAACACGCCCGAGCCGCTGGCGCGCATCGTGTACCGCTGTTTGACGGTGCAGGAATACGGCCTCGCGGAGCTCGAGAAGGACTTGGTCGACTTCCTGCGCAAGGAGTGAGCTGCGCTCGGTTCCGTGGAACGCGCGCGGGCTTCGTTTCGCTGCCGATCGGCGGCGAAACGAACCCCGCGCGCACCTAGCGCACTCGCGGCTCCGCTACGGGATCCAGGTGACGCTCAGGCCGTTCGTGAGGTTGAACCCGTCCAGGGTGCAGAAGACGGCCGAGTTGCGGTACCAGGCCTGATACGTGCGCGTCGCACCGGCCGCCGGCACCGCGCCGCGCACGCTGATCACCGGGTCGCCGCCCGAGGGATAGCTCGACGAGCCCGCGACGTTCGTCTTCGTGCCGACGCGGATCACCGAGCCCGACGTGCAACGCTTGCCGTCGCCGAAGATCGTGCCCGCGCCACCGCCGGACTGCGCCGTGCCCTGGAAGTAGAGGACCGACGCGCTAGCCGGCATTCCGCTGCCGACGAGCGCGAGCGTGTCCGCCGTCACGACCGGTGAACCCGACGTCGCGAGCAGCCCGCCGACGCCCGTCGAGTTCAGGCAGCCGCGACCGGAGTTCGCCGGCGCCGTGTTGCCGCACGGACAGGCGATGCCCGATCCGTCACCGGCGCAGTAACTGCGCACGAGCGGATACTGCCCCACGACCGTTCCCACGACCGTGATCGTGCCGCTCGCCCCGCTCGTCGGATCGCTGAACGCGAACGTCGAGTTGACCGGCGTGTTCAGGCGCAGCGCGCCACCGGAGAGCGTCAGCGTGCCGCTCACCGCCGCGGGGGCCGACGAGCTGCCGGCCAGCGGCGTGTTGGTCGGAGCGCTGCCGAGCGGCGTCACGACGAGCGTGCCGGCCAGCGCGGTCAGCGTCATCGAGCCCGTGAACGCGCCGCCCGCTCCGACCGTGAACGACGGCGAACTCGGGCTGATCACGAGGCCGTTCACGTCGATCGTCGCGAGCGGCGGCAGGAACGGAAACGGGTTGTTGATGCGCCCGTGAAGGTCCGGAACCGCGGCCGCGGAGCCGCCGCTGAACGCCGCCGACGCGTACGGTTGCGCGCCGCTCTGCAGAACGAGGTCCAGGTTCGTCGTGCCCGCCAGTTGGAACTGGTTCGAGGGGTTACCGACGATGTTCCCAAGCGACGAAGTCCCGCTCCACGTGAAGTTGCTGGAGGACTGGACGAGGTCGTAGACGAAGGTCGTCTGTGCGGACGCGGCGACGGCGCACAACGCCAGCGAGGCCGCGGTGAAGAGCAATTTCTGCATGGGGAGGGCTCCGGCGCGGGGTTCGTGAGCGCCATCTGGAACCGTACCACGGCGTTCGAGAATGCGCTGGAGCGGATGCGTTGGAGCGGATGCGTTCGACGGGCAGTGAGGCGGTGCCTGCGGTACGGCGGTACGGTGCCTGGAACGACCCCGACACTTTCGCCGGCAGCCCCTGCGGAGTGCGCGCACCGTTGGCGAAAGTGTCGGGGTCGTTCCAGGCACCGTACCGCCGTACCGCCCCTGCGGAGTGCGCGCACCGTTGGCGAAAGTGTCGGGGTCGTTCCAGGCACCGTACCGCA
>Ga0105049_10003817_pt1 | contig 17755 bp, 15 predicted proteins | sample MAT06_FD_78087 | JGI IMG/M metagenome (GOLD analysis project Ga0105049, IMG submission 78087) | Freshwater microbial communities from Lake Fryxell liftoff mats and glacier meltwater in Antarctica - MAT-06 | ecosystem: Environmental > Aquatic > Freshwater > Ice > Liftoff microbial mat | place...
CTCGCGGCGCTTCGGACTCGGCGTATCTCCTGCGACGATTCGTAACACAATGAGCGACCTGGAAGAGAAGGGCTACCTCTTCCATCCGCACACCTCGGCGGGACGTGTGCCCACCGATCTCGCTTACCGCGTCTACGTCGATTCATTGCTGGCGACCCCGATGGTCCCGACGCCGGATCAGGCGCTGTTGGACGAGGAGATTCACGGTTCAGGCACCGCGATTGAATCGATCCTCCGTCGCGCGGCGCAGTCGCTCGGTGTGCTGACACAGGAGCTGGGCGTGGCGCTTGGCCCGCAGCTGGACGCTGCGATTCTCCAGCGCGTTGAACTGGTGCGCCTGGCCAGCGATCGCCTCCTGATGGTTCTGGCGCTCGAGCGGGGTGTGGCGCGGTCGATCTACATCGAGCTCCCGATCGAGATTGCCGATCACGCGATCGGCGCCGTGACCACGGTGTTGAACGAACGGCTGGCCGGGCTGACGCTGCGCGAGATTCGTTCGTCGCTGGGCGTTCGCTTGCGCGATGCGCAGGCTCCTGAGGGTGCGGCCGAGCTCCTCAACATCTTCGTCGAGGAGGGGGAGGAGTACTTCGCCAATGCCGCTCGATCCGACGATGCCGCCGTGGTACTCGGCCAGCCCTCGCTGTTGGCCGAGCATCCGGAGTTTTCGACGGGCGAGAGCATGCGACAGCTCCTTGCCTTCACCGAGACGCCGGAGCATATCGCGGACGTTCTGCGCCGCCGTTCACCGCAGCCAGGCATCACGATCACCATCGGCAACGAACATGGCGATCCCCGTCTGGACCGGTTCACGATTGTGACCGCGCAGTACCACTTCGGCTCGCTGAGCGGTGTGATCGGCGTCATCGGCCCCACTCGAATGCCATACCGCAAGGTGATTTCGCTGGTGGGCCACGCGTCGCGGCTCGTGTCCGACCTTCTCTGATCAGCCAGCGACCCCCCATGAGTCGGTGCCCACCCGTCCGGCTGGGTGGCGTCCATACTCCGGTCTGGTGATCTTTGACGCTTACGCCCGGCCAGTCTGCGCCGGGCGTTCCTGCGACGTACGGCGCCGAGTGGCGTCGGCAATTCCCCAAGTGATGTGACCGATGGCTGATTACTACGCGACGCTCGGTGTTGAGAAGTCGGCATCCGACGATGAGCTGAAAAAGTCGTATCGCCGGTTGGCGATGCAGTACCACCCCGACAAGAACGGGGGCGCCAAGGAAGCGGAAGAGAAGTTCAAGGACATCACCGAGGCGTACGACGTCCTTCGTGATCCGCAGAAGCGCGCCGCCTATGACCGCTACGGCGAAGCGGGGCTTCGTGGAGGTGGTCAGAACGCTGGCTACCAGCATGTGGACCTGAGCGAAGCGCTGAACATCTTCATGCGTGACTTCGGCTTCGGCGGCGGCGACATGTTTGGCGGCGGTCGCGGTGGCGCATCAGGGGCGCGGCCTGGCGGGGACATCAAGGTTGGCGTGCCGCTGACCCTGGCCGAAGTCGCGACCGGCGTTGAGAAGTCGATCGCGATGAAGGTGCTCGACACCTGTGACACCTGCACCGGCAGTGGCGCCGAAGCGGGGTCGACGCCGCAGCGGTGCGCGACCTGCGGCGGGAGCGGCGAGGTGCGTCGGGCTCAGCGAAGCTTCTTCGGCCAGTTCGTGAGTGTGGCGGCGTGCCCAACCTGCCACGGCGATGGAACGGTCGTGGCGTCACCCTGTCGCAAGTGCAAGGGCGAGGGGCGTATGCGCGTGGAACGCACGATCAATGTGCGGATCCCCGGTGGCGTGGCAACGGGCCAGTACATGACGCTGCGCGGCGTTGGCAACGTCGGCTCTCGCGGCGGCGGCAAGGGCGATGTGCTGGTGATCTTCGAGGTCGAGGACAACCCGCGCTTCGAGCGTGATGAAGAGGATCTCTACACGGAAGTGCTTGTCACCTATCCGCAGCTCGTCATGGGCGCGGATCTGGTGGTGATGGGCGTGGTCGACAACGAGTTCAAGGTGAAGGTTCCGCCGGGCACACAGAGCGGCCACCTCTTCCACCTGCGCGGCAAGGGGCTGCCGAGGGTCAACGCGAGCGGCACGGGTGACCTTCACATCCGGGTGCAGCTCTGGACGCCGGAGACGGTCGGCGACGAGGAGAAGAAGCTGTTGAAGCGGCTTGCCGACCTGCACGGCGCCGCGCCAACGGAGCGCAGCAAGAGCTTCTGGTCACGGATGAAAGAGGCGCTGGGCGCATGAGCACCGAGCCTTGGCACACGTTGCGTGTGACCCCGTCGCACGACGGGGTGCGCGACGCCGTCGCTGCGGCGCTTTTTGCCGGTGGGGCCGAAGGGTTGATGGAAGACGGCGTCAGCTTCGTGACCCACGTGCCGAGTGATCACGATTTGGTGTTTTTGCGTTCCGAAGTCATGCGCGCCGATCCGGCGGCGCAGTTCCTCGTGTCGGCGTTGGATCCACTGACAGCGTCGCCCGCGCTGCACGGCACGGTACAGGCCCACGATCTGGGAGCGTTCGTGATCGCGCCGCCGTGGCTCGCCGACCAGTACGATCCAGCGAAGACGATCATCGTCGAACCAGGCATGGCGTTCGGTACCGGCGAGCATGCGACGACGCGCGGGGTGTTGCGACTGCTGGCGCCCGTGCTGCGAGCGGGCGATCTGGTGGCAGATCTCGGTGCCGGAAGCGCGGTGCTCGCCATCGCGGCGGCGAAGGGTGGCGCGGCGAAGGTGATCGCGATCGAGCTGGACGAGGATGCGATGTCGAACGCGGAGGAGAACGTGGTGCGCAACGGCGTGGCAGATCGCGTGCACCTGTTGTGCGGTGATGCCTCGGTGCTGCTGCCGTTCTTCGCGCCGGTCAGACTGGTCCTCGCCAACATCATTTCCAGCGTTCACGTTGCGATGTTGCCCGTCGTCGAGCAGTGTCTGGCGCCTGACGGGGTGGTCATCATCAGCGGGATACTGCAGACCGAGCGCGATGAGATGCTTCGTCACCTGGCGAGCACCGGTTGGCGCATGATTGCTGACGACAGCGAGGGGGAGTGGTGGAGCGCGACCATCGTCCGGGCGTAGCACACTTCTACACGTCGGAGCCGCTGCTTTCCTCCGGTGTACTGGTGCTGGGTGAAGACGCGGCCCACCACGCCAGGGTTCGTCGACTGTCGGTGGGTGCGCCTGTGACGGTGCGCGATGGTGCCGGGACCATCGCGAGCGGCACCCTGGTCCGGATGGCAAAGCAGCACCTCGAACTGGATCTGGAGGCGCCGCGATGCCCGTCGCCGCTGCCACCTGTTCACCTTCTCGTGCCGGTTGCCGACAAGGAACGGATGCTCCTGCTGGCCGAGAAGGCGACCGAACTGGGTGTGACGACGTGGCGACCGGTGCTCTGGCGGCGCTCGCGAAGCGTCACCGGCCGCGGCGAGGGGACGATGTTCGCGCAGCGCGTCGAGGCGCGGATGATCAGCGCCATGCTGCAGAGCGAAGGGGCGTGGTTGCCGCAGCGATTCATGGAATCGAACGCCGAGCGCGCGATTGCGGCGCTTCCCGCTGACGGCACACGACTGCTGCTGGATCCGGAGGGTGAGCCGATGGTGCGGGTCCCGATGCTCGGTCCGATCGCACTGGCAGTGGGTCCCGAGGGCGGTTTCGAGCTCGATGAGACGGAGCGCTTGGTCGATGCCGGATTTCGGCGGGCGGCGATCGCCGGTGGCATACTTCGGATGGAAACGGCGGCGATCGTCGCGCTGGGCGTTGTTCGCACCCAGCTGGCAGCGGCATCTCACTGAGGATTGGCATGACCGATTGTCTCTTCTGTCGCATCGCACGAAAGGAGATTCCGACGGAGGTGGTTGCTGAGACGCTGCACTGCCTGGCGTTTCGGGACATCAGCCCGCAGGCGCCGACCCATGTGCTGGTGATCCCCAAGGAGCATCACGACTCGATGGCGGCGGTGTCCGATCCTGTAGTGCTGGGCCGGGTGGTGGCGTTGGCGGCGCAGGTGGCGGCCGACCTCAACGTCGCCGAGGCGGGGTATCGGGTGGTTTTGAACACGGGCGCTGATGGCGGCCAGACCGTGCTGCATCTCCACGCGCACCTGCTGGCGGGTCGGTCCATGCACTGGCCGCCGGGCTGACCCTTTCCGTCGGGGCGGCTCCGGCGCTGGCACTGATCCGGCCAATCTGCCCAAGTCATTGACGGAGCTGGTTTTACGGCGCTATCTTTGCTGGCTCACTCACAGAACTCCAGCAGGCGCGACCAACGCCACGAAGGGGGGAAGAAGCTTTTGGCAGAAGTCGTCATCCATGAAGACGAGAACTTCGAGCGCGCGCTCAAGCGGTTCAAGAAGAAGTGCGAGAAGGCAGGGATCCTTTCGGATCTCCGCAAACATCGTCACTACGAGAAGCCGTCGGAGAAGCGTAAGCGCAAGATGAATGCGGCCACCCGCAAGAATCGTCGTACGCGGTCGTTCTAGTTGACCGAGATCCACACCCGGCTGAACGGCGATCTGATCATCGCTCGCAAGGCGCAGGACAAACCGATACTCCTGTTGCTCGGCATGGTCATCGCCGAGGTCAAGGAGCGGGTTCGCGTGATCGAGAACGAAGAGAAACGCGAAGTTGCAGAGTCTGATGTCATTGATGTGCTTCGGAAGGGCATCAAGCGGCGTCGGGATTCGGTCGAGCAGTACACGGCGGCCAATCGTCCCGAGCTGGCGCAGAAGGAGCACGATGAAGTCGTGCTGCTCGAGCGGTATCTGCCTGCTTCGGTGGACCCTGAGGTGATCCGCAGTGCCGTCGTGGAGGTCATCGCCAGTGGTGTGACCGTCATGGGCCAGGTCATGGGCAAGGTGCTGCCGCGCTTCAAGGGGCAGGTCGAGGGTAGTGTGATCAACGCGATTGTTCGCGAGGAACTCGCAAAGCTCGTCTAAGCTTCTTATCTGTGCGCCGGCCCGACTGCTCTCGCGAGCGGTCGGGCCGGTTTGCGTTTCGCCGCCGCTCCGAAAACACCGAAGCGTCGGCCCCTGCAGATGTCGCTTGCGCTGAGCATCTTTCGCCCTGTGAATACACACGCCCTTACCGTTCTCGAGTTTCCCAAAGTCCTCGACGTCGTGGCCGATCGCGCCTCATCGTCGTTGGGGGCAGCGGCAGTGCGCGAGCTCCGGCCGCGGACCGACCGCGACTGGTTGGCGCTGGAACTCGCACGGGTTCAGGCCATGCGAGCGATGTTGAGTGCAGAGGGAGGATTTGCCCCTGAAGCCATCCCCGATGCCCGCCAGGCTCTGGCGCGGTTGCGGGTGGCGGGCGCCGCGCTGGATGGGACGCAACTCACCGGGGTCGCGACACTGCTGCGCTCGAGCCGACGCACGCAGGTCGCATTGCGCGACACCCGGCGACCGGCGATGGCGATCGCCTACATGTTGCCTTTTGCTGCGCGCCTGATTGCAGCGCAACGCGACGAAGACGCGATCGATCGTGCAATCGATGGTGATGGCACGGTGCGCGACGATGCCTCGCCCACGCTGCGACGGCTCCGACGCGAGTTGATGGGTGCGCAGGGTGAGCTGGTGCGGCTGCTGGAGCGCATCATGTCGCAGCTCGAGCCGAATCATCAGGTCACCGACATGTCGGTCACGGTGCGCAACGGGCGCTATGTGATTCCAGTCAGGTCGCACGCGCGCGCGGCGCTCGGCGGCATCGTGCACGATACGTCCGGCACCGGTGCGACGGTGTTCATCGAACCACCGGCGGCGGTGGAGTTCGGGAATCGCATCCGCGAACTGGAAGCCGAGGAGCAGCGCGAAGTGGAGCGCATTCTCCGTGAGCTGAGCGACAACGTTCGTCCGCTGCAGCCGTCGATGCTGGAGGCGTTCGCAGCGTTGGTGGAGCTGGATGTGTTGTACGCACGGGCGCGGTACGCGAATGAGTTTGCCTGCGAGCCGGCGGAGTTGGGCGATCCGTCTGACGGGTTGCAGGTGCGTTTCGGACGTCACCCGCTTCTCCTCGCGAGGAACGCACCGGTCGTACCATTCGATCTGGTACTCCTCCCTGATGAACGCACGCTGCTCATCTCCGGACCGAACACCGGCGGAAAGACCGTGTTGCTCAAGGCGCTCGGGTTGTTCTGCGCCATGCTGCAGAGCGGTATTCCGGCACCGGTGGGTCCGGAAAGTCGGTTGCCGATTGTCGATGATTGCTTCGCCGACGTCGGCGACGAGCAGTCGCTCGAAGCGAACCTCTCGACGTTCAGCGCGCATCTGGTTCATCAGCGCGAGATCCTTCGCGGCGCAACCGCGCGATCGCTGGTGCTGATCGACGAGTTGGGATCGGGCACCGATCCGCTCGAGGGAGCGGCGTTGGGCGGCGCCATCCTCGAGGCGCTCACCATGCGGCACACGCTGACGGTTGCCACGACCCACCTCGGCGCTCTCAAGGAACTCGCCGCCGAGGTGCCCGGTGTGGTGAACGCCTCGCTGCAGTTTGACGCCGTGCTGCTGGCGCCGACGTACCGGTTGCTGAAGGGTATTCCGGGCCGTTCCTACGGATTGAGCATTGCACGGCGCCTCGGCTTGCCGGGCGACGTGCTCGATCGCGCAGAGCAGCGCGTACCGCAGGTCGAGCGCGATGTGCATCGCCTGCTCGCCGATCTCGAGTCGCGCGATGAGATTCTCGCCGCGCGAGAAGTGCAGCTGGACCGGCTGACTGTCGATGCCGAGCTGCAAACGGGTGCACTGGCGGCGCGAGAGCGAATCCTCAGGGAGAAAGAGCGTGAGCTGGAGCGCGAATCGCGCAAGGCGGCTCGTGGGCACCTCCTCGAGGCGCGCCAGACGATCGAGCGCGTCATCGCTGACTTGAAGGCGAACGGTGCTGCGGAAATCGACGCTGCCGCCCGTGTTGCGCGTCGTGTGGTGGAGACAGAGGCCCAGACGCAGGGGCGCGAACTCGAACGCCTGCTGGACGAACAGCGTGCGAAGGCGGCTGAGGTGGCCACGGCTCGTCGCGGCGGGCTCGATCGTGTGGCGGAGATTGGTGAACTGGTCGAGGCGAGTGCGTTTGGTAACCGCATCGGCACGCTGGTGGATGTGAAGAACGGCCTCGGCACCGTCGCGATCGGTGCGCTCAAGATGAGCTTCCCGCTCGCAACACTTCGCCCCACGGGAAAGCGTCCCGAACGTGCCGCAGTGACGATTGCCATCACCAACCCCGATGATGACGTGGGGCCGCCGATGGGAGCGGGCGAGGTGGATCTGCGCGGGATGCGTGTGAGTGAGATCGACGACTTCGTCTCTCGCGCCATCGACACTGCGGTGCGCGCCGACCTGAAGGAGTTGCGGATCATTCACGGCAAGGGAACCGGCGCCCTGCGCGAACGCGTGACGAGTATGCTGCGGATGGAGTCGCGTGTGTCAGCGCATCGGATGGGCCTGTGGAACGAGGGCGGCGCCGGCGTGACGATCGCCGAGTTGCGGTAGGGTGACGCGCGCCGTGAGCCTGCGATGATTCCGCAGGAGACCATCGAGCGCATCCGCGAGGCGGCGGACCTCGTCGCGATCATCGGCGAGAGCGTCAAGCTGCGACGCGTGGGCCATGACTTCCGCGGTCCCTGTCCCTTTCATGGCGGCAAGAACCCGAACTTCAGCGTGTCCACTCGCACGAACGCGTATCACTGCTTCAAATGCGGCGAGAGCGGCGATGTGTTCACGTACTTCCAGAAGCAGGGTGGCATGGACTGGCCGACGGCGGTGCGGGCGGCGGCGGATCGTGCGGGCATCGTGATCGTCGAGACGCGCGGCGCGCGCGATGAGGTCCGCGACGCTCGTGAACCGGTGTGGGCGCTGCTCAGTGCGGCGGCTGCGGTGTTCACGTCAACGCTCTGGTCGGACGAGGGGGCGAACGCGCAGGCGTACCTGCAGTCGCGCGGATTGGATCGGCCCGCCTGTGAACGATTCGACATCGGCTTCGCATCGGCCGATGCCGATCTGTTGCGCGATCGGCTCGGCGCATTGGGGTACAACGAGCAACAGCTGTTGGACGCCGGTCTGCTAGTGATGCGCGAAGGAGAAACGAAGGCGCGCGTGCGCTTTCGCAATCGTGTGATGTTTCCGATCAGCGATGTGTCGGGGCATGTCGTTGGGTTTGGCGGACGGCTGATGGGGCCCGGCGAGCCGAAGTATCTCAACTCGTCTGACTCACCGGTGTTCAGCAAGGGGCAGTTGCTGTACGGCCTGAACTGGGCCAAGAACTCGGTGCGGAAGGAGGAGCAGGCGCTCGTCGTTGAAGGGTACATGGATGTGATTCGCTGTCATCTGGCTGGAATCACGCAGACGGTGGCCGGCCTCGGGACGGCGCTCACCGAGGGCCAGGCGCAGTTGATCATCCGCTACACGAGCAACGTGTTCCTCCTGTACGACAGCGACGAAGCGGGGCAGAAGGCCACGTTTCGCGCCGGCATGGAGCTGCTGCGTCAGAAGGCCGCGGTGCGCGTGGTGTCGCTCCCTGATGGCGACGACCCCGACACGTTCGTTGCCAGGTTCGGTCGCGCCGGTCTCGAGCGTGCGCTTCATACGGGGACCGATGTCTTTGAACGCCAGCTCCAGCTGCTGGAGCGGAAGGGCTGGTTCGCCGATCTTTCGAAGTCGCGTCGAGCCATCGACAAGCTGTTGCCCACGTTGCGCGCGACAGCAGATGTCGTGACGAAGGATCTCTACGTCTCATGGCTGGCGGCGAAATCCGGGGTCTCTGTCGGAGCGATCGAGAGTGAACTGGCCTCGCCACCGAAGACCGGTGGTGGTCGCGTCGCGCCGGTCGCGTCAGGCCCACGCAGTGTGCGGGCACCGGCGTCGCAATCTCCCGATGATCCGCACCTCCCTGACGTGGTGGAGCACGGCACGGTGTACGAAGTCCCGCCGGTGAAACCACCGCCGCTGGATGCCCCACCGCGTGGCAAGTGGCAGAAGAAGCGGCAGGATGTCGGCTGGAAGATGGATTCCAGTCGCCCTCGCGCGGGCACGACCGGACTGGTTGCGGGCCCGGAACTGTCCATCGTCTCGCTGCTCATGCACGATCGCCGGTGGGCACGCGAGGCGTCGGAACAGATCGATCCTGAGCTGTTCGAAGATGAGCGACTGCGCGCCGTGTACGATGTGCTGCTGCAACTCGGTTCGGGTGAGCCGTTGGACTCTGTCGAACTCGCGCTCGACGAGAATGCATCATTTGCGCTGGACGTCTTTCACGAGGTCGTGGCGCGGCTCACCGATCTGACACCGGTGGCTGGGCCCCAGGTTCTGGCGGGCGCCGTGCGTCAGTTCCGCGTTCGGAATCTGGATCGAACGCTGCGCGATCTCGATGCGCGTATTGCGGAGAGCGACGTCGATGCGCGTCGTGAGCTTCAGGCGGAACGGGAGGGGTTGCGTCTGGAGCGACGCGCGCTCCTCGCGGAACGTTTTCGCACCTGATGCACGTCTTCGCGTTGTTCGCGGATTCTCACCCTCGTAGCTTGCCATGATGAGTTCACCTCTCCCTCGAGTCCGACCGCCGGCGCGATGGTTGCCACCGCCGATCGTCGACGCCGCCGTCGTGACCGCGTTGGCGGAAACACTCACGCTCCCGCGGGTGCTCTGTCAGCTGCTGGCGCAGCGTGGGTACGGCGATGTTGAGGGTGCCAAGCGGTTTCTGCGGCCAAAGTTGGAGCACCTCGGTGATCCGTATCAGTTGCTTGGCATGACCGCCGCGGTGGATCGCCTGACACGGGCGATCCAGCGGGGCGAGACGATCTTCGTGCACGGCGACTACGACGTGGACGGCATGTGCAGCACGGCACTGTTGACGCGCGCGTTTCGGGCACTTGGCGCCAACATCGTCCCGTTCATCCCGAATCGACTGACGGACGGGTACGACCTCACGGACGCGGGCGTTCGCGCCGCCATCGCCGCCCGTGCGAGCGTGGTGCTGACCGCCGACTGCGGCACCAGCGCACTGGCGGCGATCGCCGATCTGACCGTTGCCGGCATCGATGTGATCGTGAGCGATCATCATTTGCCCGGCGGCCCGCTCCCCGTGTGTGTGGCGATCATTAACCCGCAGCAGCCCGGGTGTCCCTCACCGGACAAGGACTTTGCGGCGGTGGGCATAGCGTACAAGCTCGCACTGGCGGTGACGCGAGCGATGGGTGGCAACGAGAATCTGGTCTACGGGCTGCTCGATCTGGTTGCGCTCGCGACCGTCGCCGACCTGGCCAAGCTTCGCGGCGAAAATCGCGTGCTGGTGCGGTTTGGGCTGAAAGTGATGAGCGACACGAAGCTCGTCGGACTGCGTGCGCTGATTCGTGCCTCGGGTCTGGAGGGAAAGCCGCTCACCGCCGGTCGCATCGGCTACACGCTCGGTCCGCGCCTGAACGCTGCCGGCCGCCTCGGGAAGGCGATGCGCGGCATTGACCTGCTGCTCACCGACGATGCAGGTGAAGCGAATGAAATCGCGCGCGAGCTGGAAGAGTTGAATCAGCGACGTCAGGCGCTCGACAAGGTGACGCTCGACGACGCGCTGCGACTGGTGGATGCGATCGATCTGGACGAGTATCGTGGTCTGGTGCTGGCCAGGCAGGGATGGCACGCCGGCGTGATCGGGATCGTCGCCTCGCGCGTGGTGGAGCAGGTATCGCGGCCGGTGGTGATGGTGGCGCTGGACGGCGACGTCGGGAAGGGGAGCGGACGCTCCATCGGCGCATTCGACCTGCACGCGGGGCTCTCGGCCTGCCGCCAGCACCTGGTGCGATTCGGTGGCCACCGCGCGGCGGCGGGCATCACCGTCGAGACGCGGCTGGTGCCGACGCTGCAAGAGGCCTTCAACGGCATCGCACGAGCACAACTGAACGCCGACGATCTCGTGCCGGAGCAGCGCATCGATCTGGAAGTCGCCGAGGTGGATCTCACTGATGAACTCGAGAAGCTGCTGCAATACTTCGAACCGCACGGACTCGGCAACCCGACGCCCAACCTGGCTCTGCGCGGTGCACAGATCGCGGCGCCGCCGCGGCGAATCGGGAGCACCGACGGGGTTCGGACGGCGATCAGCACCATTCGCGGCAGCATCGCCGCCATCGGCTGGCGACTCGGCGATCGCGCCAGGCTCCTCGATCCGGGCACGCCGGTGGATCTCGCGTTCAGGCTCGAACGCGACGACTACCGTGGCGCCGATCGGCTGCAGCTGAACGTCGTCGACGTCCGGCGCTGAATCGATGCGAATCATTGGCGGACGATGGAGGGGGCGGCCGATCGCGGTGCCTGCCAAGGGCGCGGTGCGCCCCACCGGCGATCGGGTGCGTGAGGCGTGGTTCAGCATCATTCAGTTCGATTTGCCGGGCGCGCGCGTGGTCGATCTGTGCGCAGGCTCGGGGGCGCTCGGTATCGAAGCGCTGAGCCGGGGTGCCTCGCATGTGACTTTCGTCGACTCCGCCGCCAACTCGCTGGCGACCATCGCCCGCACCCTGGAATCACTCGGCGCCGACCCGGCGTCCTACGCAATCGTGCGCAGCGACGCGGAACGCTTCGTCGCCACGCTCACGGCGGGTCAGTTCACGCTGGGGTTCGCCGATCCGCCGTACGCGCTGCCGCTTGCCGCGGCGCTCTGCAGCGCGTGGCGCCGTGCGCCGTTCGCCACCCTGTTCTGTGTCGAGCATCCATCGGCGATCGACCTTGGCGACGGTGGCGACCGGCGTCAGTACGGTGTCGCGGCCATTAGCTTCTTCCGCGGCTGACCTGTCGCGTTCACGAGCCCCTCTGTCACCGAGTTCCCCACCGATGAGCCGCATCGCACTTTACGCTGGCAGCTTCGATCCGGTCACTCGCGGCCATCTGGACCTGATGCGCCGCAGCCTGCACTTCGTGGACAAGTTGGTGGTCGCCGTGGCAACGAATCCGAAGAAGTCGTCGCTGTTCAGCGCCGAGGAGCGCGTCCGCTTCATCGAAGGGGCAACTGATGACGAGCCACGTATCGTGGTACACGGCTTCGATGGTCTGTTGGTCGAGTTGGCACACAACGTCGGTGCCTCGATGTTGATTCGCGGACTTCGTGCGGTGAGCGACTTCGAGTACGAGTTCCAGATGGCACTCATGAACCGCCATCTCGCGGCCGACCTCGAGACGGTGTTCATGGTTCCGTCCCTCGACACGACCTACATCTCGAGTTCGATGGTGCGTGAAGTGGCGCGGTTTGGTGGCGATGTGACAGATCTCACTCACCCCACCGTCGTGCTGGCGTTGCAGACGAAGTTTCGCTACGCCGCACGGTGACAGACTTTCTCGCGTCGTTGCACGCACGTGCCGCGCTGCGCTGTCCGCGCATCGTGTTCGCCGAGGGCAGCGATGCGCGCGTGCTGGCTGCTGTTGCGCAGATTTCCGGTGCCGGAATCGCCACGCCACTCGTCGTCGTGCCGGACGTCACCCATGTCGCTGCGATCCGCGCTGCTGGTGGGATTCCGATCGTTCCGGAAGAGAGCGAGCATCTGGCCAGTGTTCAGGAGTGCCTCGTAGCCTGGGCTCGCTCGCGCGCCCGGGATGAAGATGAGGCGCTTGCGCAGGCATCGGCGCCGCTTGCCTTCGCCAATGCGCTGGTGGCCCTCGGTGTCGCTGATGCAAGCATTGCGGGCGCGGTGCATACCACCGCCGACGTCTTGCGCTGGGCCTTGCGCCTGATCGGAGCTGAAGGGAGTGGTCGCAGCGTCTCGGGCGCCTTCTACATGGTGGCGCCGGCAGGAGGCGTCGCGTGGCCACACGAAGTCCTCACGTTCACTGACTGTGGTGTGATCCCGGAGCCGACGGCCGAGCAGCTCTCCGATATCGCGATCGCAGCCGCGACGGATCGAGTGCGGATTGTGGGTGACGAGGCGATGATCGCATTTCTGAGCTTCAGCACGCGCGGAAGCGCCGAGTCGGCCTCGGTGCTGCGGGTTCGCGAGGCGGTCGCGCTCACGCGTGCCCGTCGCCCCGACCTGTGCGTCGACGGCGAACTGCAGGGCGATGCGGCAGTCGATGCCATCGTCGGCAGTCGCAAAGCCCCGGGAAGCGCCGTTGCGGGGCGGGCCAACGTGTTGGTGTTCCCCTCACTCGATGCGGGGAATATCGCGTACAAGCTGGTGCAGTATCTCAGCGGTGCCACCGCGATCGGCCCGATCGTACAGGGCCTGCGCAAACCATCGCTCGACCTGTCTCGTGGCGCGACGCCCACGGACATCGTGCACGCTGCCGCCATTGCGGCATTGCAGTGTGCCGCGTGAGCGACGAGACACGCTCTCCGCGGCTGCCGCCGGCCCGCAAGCGGTTGGGCCAGCACTTTCTCACCGATGCGCGCACCCTCGATCGCATCGCCGATGTACTGGAGATCACACCGGCTGATACCGTTGTCGAGATCGGACCCGGTCGTGGTGCCTTGACAGACCGGCTCGCGGCACGCGCCGGTAAGCTGATCACGATCGAGATCGACAAGCTGCTGGTACCGGTGCTGCGCGCGCGATATGCCGCGCAACCTCACGTGAGCGTGATCGAGTCCGATGTGCTCGATCTGTCGCTTGGCGAGGTGGCTGGTGGCCCCTTTCTGCTGGCCGGAAACGTGCCGTATTACATCACAACGCCGATCATCTTCCACGCGATGACGCGACCGCGACCGCTCCGCGCCGTGTTTCTGGTGCAGCGTGAGGTCGGCGAACGTGCGGTTGCTGCCCCTGGATCCAAGGAGTACGGCGCCCTGTCAGTGAATCTGCAGGCGCTGGCCACGGTGACGATCCGGGGAACCGTGAAGCCGACGGCATTCAATCCACCGCCGACGGTGGATTCATCGATCCTGCACCTCGTCCCGCGAACCGATCCGGTGATCGCGGAGAACGAGGAAGATGCGTTCCGAAAGCTGGTGATTGCTGCGTTCGGATTGCGGCGAAAGCAGCTGCGGCGTGTGGTGCGAACGGTCCGTGGCCTGACCGCGGAGCAGGCGGATGTTGCACTCTCTGCGGCATCGCTCGATCCCGAGGCGAGGCCCGAGACGCTCTCGCCTGCGCAGTTCGCTGCGCTGCTCCACGCACTCGATGCGCTGGCGATGGGTGGCGCTTAGCGCGGCTCGGTCACGCGGTGCACCAGCGCGTACGCCAGCCCTTCCAACTCCAGCGCCATGTTCACCGACTTCACCGTGACCGTGGCGGGGACATGTATCGGTACAGGGGCGAAGTTCATGATAGCACGAATTCCCGCCGAGACGACCAGATCCGCGACGTGTTGTGCGTGCTCGGACGGCACCGTGATGACGGCGATGTCCGGGTGCTCGCGGCTGGCGTCGTGTTCGAGTTGCGCCATGCTCCGCACGCCGACGCCGTCGATCGAGCGTCCCACCAGCTGTGGGTTGTTATCGTACACACCGAGGACGCGAAACCCTCGCTGCGAAAAGCCGCGATAACTGACGAGCGCGGAGCCGATCTTTCCCGCGCCGACGATATAGACCTTCCATTCGCGGCCGAGACCGAGAATCTCCTGCAGCTGCAGGACGAGCTCGGCTATATCGTAACCTCGTCCCCGTTTCCCGAACGAACCGAAGAAGCTGAGATCCTTTCGCACCTGTGCCGAGGTCGTGCCCCCTTCCTCGGCGAGAGCATCGCTGGAGATCGTCTGTTGCCCCCGCGCCCCTGCCTGTTCAAGCACACGCAGGTACAGCGAAAGCCGCCGAACGGTGGATTCGGCGATGTGCTTTGGCGGGGTCGTGGCCGGGAGAGTCATAGCTTGTGAAGAATTTCACAAGAAAGCGCTCCAAAGGCCAGCCCAACCGTATCGGTTCGTGGCAGTCGACGGTCGCGGTGCAGCTGAGCTCGAGAGCAGTTCCAATCGCCCTGCCACCGCCGATAGCTTGCGCGGATGCACGTCACCGTGACTTCCGAGATTGGCCCGCTCCGCTCGGTCCTGGTTCACACCCCAGGCCCCGAACTGCTGGCCGTGACGCCGAGCAACCGCGAGGACTACCTCTACGACGACATCATCGACGTGGAGATCGCCCAGCGGGAGCATCGACGATTTGTCGCGATCCTCGACCGGTTCGCTTCGGTGCTGCACGTGAGAGATCTGCTCACTGAGACGATGGCCATTCCCGAGGCGCGTGAGCTGCTGCTGCGCGAGGTCATGGACGTCACACCGTCGCAGCCGCTGGCGAAGGACATCGAGCAGATGAACGCCGAACAGCTGGTGACGATGCTCGTCGAGGGACGGGAAGAGGCCCCGGGTCCCCTGGCGCGCCATCTGAACGAGTCCAGCTACTCGCTTCCGCCGCTGCCGAACCTCTTCTTCACGCGCGATTCCGCGATGGTCGTCGGGCAGCATGTGCTGGTGGGCTCCATGCGGTATGGCGTGCGTTGGGTGGAAGAGCTGATCATGAAGGTGCTCTTCACCTACAACCCCAAGCTGGGCAACGCCGGAATCCTCTACGACGGCGCGAACGAACGCCGGTTCAATCACACGCTGGAAGGCGGTGATGTGCATCCGGTGAGTGCCGACACGATCATGATCGGGTTCAGCGAACGATCGAGTCCGGCGGCGATCGACCAACTGGCGTCGCTCTTCTTTGCCGACACGGAGATCCGCAACATCATCGTCGTCGTGATGCCGGGTGAGAATACCGCCATTCATCTGGATATGGTGTTCACGCAGGTGGACCGGGAGCAGTGCGTGGTGTATCCACCGTACTTCGTGGGTACCGAGCGCCTGCCGGTGCTGCTCTGGCGCAAGGGGAGCGACATCGTCACCGAGCAGCCCAACGTCTTCGCGGCCCTCGAGGCGTGCGATCTGCCGATGACTCCCATCTTCTGCGGTGGTGAACGCCGCATTCTGCAGGAACGGGAGCAGTGGGCCAGCGGATGCAACTTTGTTGCATTGCGGCCGGGCGTGATTGCGAGCTACTCGCGGAACGAAGCGACCCTTCGCTCCCTCGAGTCGAACGGATTTCGTGTGATTCCGGCAATGGACTTCCTCGGCGGTGAGGCGAAGATCGCTGAGAGCGATCGTGCCGTGCTCACGTTTGAAGGGAGTGAACTGGTGCGCGGCGGTGGTGGGCCGCGCTGCATGACGATGCCCCTGCTGCGCGATGGACTCTGAGACACTGGCGGCGTCGCTCGGCGCACATCTGAAGCCTGCTGACACAACGCTCACTGACAGCGCCGTTGCGCTGATCATGCGCGGTCCCATCTCATCGTCTGAACTGGTGGCACAGGTGTGTCAGGCGGTTGGTGTGCGGCTGTCGCTGGCTGAGAGCCTGGCGCGGGGGATACTCGGCAAGCGACCCGACGTTCACCAGGGCCCCGATGGTCGCTGGCGGCTGGTGGAAAGTCAGCTGTCGCTCGCGCTGCTCGAACGCGATGCAGAGCGCCGCAGCTCTGCGCCGTCGGCCCGCGCACTCCGCGATGCGGTCGATGCGCTGCCGCTTGACGCGATTCGGTTTGCCGTCGTCGATGTCGAAACCACTGGTGGCCGGCCCGGCTACGGCGATCGGATCACCGAGATCGCGATCGTCAGAGTGCACAATGGCCAGATTGTCGATGTCTTCGAGACGCTGGTCAATCCGGAGTGTCGGATTCCGCCGATGATCACGCAGATCACACGAATCACCTCCGAGATGGTGCGAAACAAGCCGGTCTTCGCCACCATTGCAGAGGAGGTCGCGGCGCGACTCGAGGGACATATCTTCGTTGCCCACAACGCCTCGTTCGACTGGCGCTTTGTGTCGCACGAGGTGTTCCGCGGCACGGGCCAGACGCTGGACGGCACCACGCTCTGCACGGTGCGGCTCGCGCGCAAAGTGCTGCCCCAGCTGCCGCGACGGAATCTCGATGCCGTGGCGCACCACTACGCAGTCGAAATTCCGCCCGACATGCGGCACCGTGCTGCCGGCGATGCGATTGCCACGGCGAAGGTGCTGCTCGCCCTGCTGCGCGATGCGGCCGCACGCGACATCACGACCTGGGGCGGCCTCGACGCCTTTCAGCGCGGAGGCACTGCGAACGCAAAGCGGCGCCGCAAACCGGCGCTGCCCGGCCCCGTGCGTGATGCAGCCGACGGCGCCTGACCACCTCACACCAGTCCAATGACGTTTCCAACACCGCTGCTGCAGACGCGCAAGCTCGGATCGCTGACGATCCACGCAATTCAGGCCGGTGGCCAACGCCTCGATGGCGGCGCCATGTTCGGTGTCGTACCCAAGGTGCTGTGGCAGCGAAAGATCCAGGCCGACGACCGGAATCGCATTCAGATGGGAATGCGGACGCTCCTGATCGAACACCCCGACGGATTGGTGCTCATCGACGCCGGAGCCGGGAACAAGGAGGACCCGAAGTTCATCGAGATCTACGGCATGGAGCTGCAGGCAGACGTCCCCACGCAGCGCGCCGATGAAACCGCGCTGGAGGCGGGAATTCGCGCTGCGGGATTCACCCCCGACGATGTGAAGGTCGTGATCAACACACACCTGCACTTCGATCATGCGGGGGGCAACACGCGCCGCGACAGCGAGGGCCGGATCGTTGCGACGTTTCCCAATGCCCGCTATCTCGTGCAGGCGGGTGAGTACGAGTGGGCCACGCACACGAATGAGCGCACGGCAGCGAGCTATTTTGCGCACAACTTCGTGCCGCTCCGCGAGTCCGGTCAGCTGGAGCTGGTCGATGGCGACGTGGAGTTGCTGCGCGGGATCTCGGCTCGCAAGACGCCCGGCCATGTGCCGCACCACCAGAGCATCA
>Ga0105049_10003818_pt1 | contig 17754 bp, 14 predicted proteins | sample MAT06_FD_78087 | JGI IMG/M metagenome (GOLD analysis project Ga0105049, IMG submission 78087) | Freshwater microbial communities from Lake Fryxell liftoff mats and glacier meltwater in Antarctica - MAT-06 | ecosystem: Environmental > Aquatic > Freshwater > Ice > Liftoff microbial mat | place...
GATGCGGCGTCGACGGCGTCGACCTGTTTCGACAAGAAGACGCGCACGTTGTATCGTCGTCGCGCGGCGGCCGAGCGCAATGCGATGACGCGGCTGCGCGCGCTCGGCGCGCAGGAGATGTATTCGTACGCGGAGAGCCGCATGTCGCTCGTGGTGCAGCCGCACGCACTACCGCGAGTGATTTCGACACTGGTGCGCGACGGTTGGCTGATCGAGTCCGACGGGGCCACATTCGTGGCGCCGAGTCCGTTGCAGGTACGTGTGAGTTCGGGGATCGATTGGTTCGATCTCACCGGTACGTTGCGCTACGGTGACCACGAGCTCACGCTGTCGCAGCTGCTCACGGCGATGGATGAAGGCACCGAGCTGATCGAGTTCGGCAACGGCGTCATGGGGTTTCTCCCCGACGAGTCACTCGACGAACTGCGTGCGCTGCTCGCGATCGGCGTGCGTCGTGGCGACGGGATTCGTTTCCGTTCGTCGCAGCTCGCGTTGCTCGATGTGTTGCTGGCGGCGTTGCCCGATGTCGATGTCGATGAAACACTCGCGTCCGGGCGCGCGGAACTGAAGAAGTTTCAGGGGATCAACGCCGTCCCCGTGCCCCGCGGCTTCGTGGGCACGTTGCGCGGCTATCAAGAAGAAGGGCTGTCGTGGTTCGGCTTCTTGCGTCGTTTTGCGCTGGGTGGCTGTCTGGCCGACGACATGGGTCTGGGCAAGACGATTCAGGTGCTCGCCATGCTCGAAGCGCGACGCGAAGAAGGCGCCGGCATGTCACTGTTGGTGGTGCCGCGTTCGCTCGTGTTCAACTGGGTACGTGAGGCAGGGCGCTTTACACCGCAGCTGAGGGTGCACGATCTCAGTCATGCCGAGCGGTCGGTCGAGGATCTCGATACGGTCGATGCGCATCTGGCGATCACCACCTACGGCACGTTGCGTCGTGATATCGCGCGACTCGGCTCCCGTCGGTTCGACTATGTGATCCTCGACGAAGCGCAGGCCATCAAGAACGCCGGCACTGCGACCGCGAAGGCGTGTCGGTTGCTGCAGGCGGATCATCGTCTCGCGTTGAGCGGTACGCCGATCGAGAATCGCATCGAGGAGCTCTGGAGTCTGTTCGAGTTCCTCAATCCCGGCATGTTGGGGGCGGCCACGACGTTCAGTTCCGCCACTCGTGCGCTGGCCGCGCTGCGACCCGGCATGCCGACCGGTACCGGCGTGTCGGCGCAGGAACTGCTGTCGCGCGCGCTGCGTCCGGTGGTGTTGCGTCGCACCAAGGCGATGGTGGCGAAGGAACTCCCCGCGCGTATCGAACAGACGATCGAAGTGGAGCTCGAGCCCAAGCAACGGGCGTTTTACGAGCAGCTGCGGAGTCAGTACGCCACGAGTCTGCTGGATCGTGTGGAGCGCGACGGCATCGGCAAGTCGCGCATGCACATCCTCGAAGCGCTGCTGCGGCTGCGTCAGGCGGCGTGTCATCCGGCGCTGGTCGATCCGACCAAGGCCTCGCTGCCGTCGGCGAAACTCGACGCGGTCGTGCCGGCGTTGCAGGAGATTGCCGCCGAGGGCAACAAGGTGCTGGTGTTCTCGCAGTTCACCAGTTTCCTGTCGCTGCTGCGGGCGCGACTCGATGCGCTCGGGGTGCCGTACGAGTATCTCGACGGACGCACGCGCGATCGACAGGCGCGGGTGGACCGGTTCCAGTCGGCCGATGGTCCGCCTCTGTTCCTCATCAGCCTCAAGGCTGGTGGACACGGGCTCAACCTGACGGCGGCCGAGTACGTGTATCTGCTCGATCCGTGGTGGAATCCGGCCGTGGAAGCGCAGGCGATCGACCGGGCGCATCGGATCGGACAGACAAGTCAGGTAATCGCTACGCGCGTCGTCGCACGGGACACGATCGAGTCGAAGATCCTGGAGTTACAGTCCAGCAAACGGGCGTTGGCCGACGCCATTCTCAGTGAGGACAAGGGCGGACTTGCCGGGGTTGGGAGAGACGAATTGCAGTTGCTGTTGGGATAACAGCCGAGTACGGGGTCGGGGGTCGGGTGTATGGAGTCTCCCTACCCCCCACCCCGTACCCCTTACTTTGTCTCCATGACCTCTCGCCGTGACTTCATGAGGCAGGGGGGCGCTGCGTTGGGCGCTTCTTTCCTTGCCGGTAGCTCGTTGGCTGCCATCCCCCGATTGCTTGGTGCCTCACCGGCGCCTGATCTGCGTGCGCTCGAGATGTTCGCGGACATCCCCGGGGTGAAGGAGTTGATGAACACTGCGCTCAACGCGGCGAAGATGGCCGGCGCGAGCTATGCCGATGTGCGCTGCAGTCGTCAACGTCAGAACTTCGTGTTCACGCGTGAGCAGCAGATCCAGCAGGTGGTCGATACCGACACCGTAGGTATCGGGGTGCGTGCCTTGGTCGATGGCACCTGGGGTTTCGCCGCCACGCGGGTGCTCACCAACGACGGTGCCGCGGCGGCCGCGCGCGAAGCGGTGGCGATCGCCAAGGCGTCACGCATTGCGCGGGCACGTCCCGTGGAATGGTTGCCATCGCCCGTAGTCGCAGACGGGAAGTGGAAGGGCGCGTATGTGCAGGACCCGTTCGACGTTCCGGTGGAGCAGAAGGCCGACCTGCTGCTCAAGGCCAACGCAGCCGCGATGACGACGAAGAATGTGAAGTTCGTGTCGAGCGGCTTCTTCTTCGTGAAGGACGAGCGCAACTACGCGAACACCGACGGCTCGTTCATTCAGCAGGACACGGTTCGTTCGTGGCCTACGATGCAGATCACGGCGGTGTCCACCGATTTCTCCGACTTCCAGACTCGTTCCAACATGATTCAGCCGATGGCGCGCGGCTGGGAGTATGTGCTGGCGTCGGATCTGGTGGGCAATGCACCGAAGTGGGGCGAAGAAGCGGCGGCCAAGCTCACGGCGAAGCCGGTGGACGTGGGGCGCTACGATCTCGTGCTCGATCCGGCGAATCTTTGGCTCACGATTCACGAGAGTATCGGCCATCCCACCGAGCTCGATCGTGCGATGGGCTACGAAGCGAACTACGCCGGTACCAGTTTCATAGCGCCGCCAGAGAAGATGCTGGGCACGCTCAAGTATGGCCCGAGCATCATGAATGTTCAGGGTGACCGTACGCAGGAAGGTGGTCTCTCCACCATCGGCTGGGACGATGACGGCGTGAAACCCGATGAATTCCTGATCGTGAAGAACGGCATGTTCAACGACTATCAGACCACACGCGAACAGGCTCCGTGGTTGCGCTGGTGGTACGACAAGAACGGTCGGCCCGTCCGCTCCCACGGCTGCTCGTATGCGCAGGGGTGGGACAACGTGCAGTTCCAGCGCATGCCGAACGTCTCGCTGCTGCCCGGCGAGCAAGACCATTCCCTGAACGATCTGGTCGCGGCTACCGATCGCGGCATTCTCATTCAGGGTGACGGCAGCTTCTCGATCGATCAACAGCGGTACAACGCGCAGTTCGGTGGCCAGACGTTCCACGAGATCAAGGGCGGCAAGATCGCCGGCGTGTTGAAGGACGTCGCGTATCAGATCCGCACGCCGGACTTCTGGAACTCGATGGACATGATCGGCGGCAAGTCGAGCTACGTGCTTGGCGGCAGCTTTTTCGACGGCAAGGGACAGCCGGCGCAGGTCAATGCAGTAAGCCATGGTTCGCCGCCGGCGCGCTTCAAGAACGTCAATGTGATCAACACCGGGAGGAAGGCCTGATGCGCGAGCACGGGAGTGCAAACGGCGCCCTGCTCACGCGTGAGCAGGCCCAGGCCATCGTCGAGAAAGCGGTGAAGTGGTCGAAGGCCGACGCGGTCGACGTGCAGTTGAACACTTATACGCAGGGCAACATCCGTTTCGCCGACAACCAGGTGTCGACGGCGGGTGCAACCACCGATGCGCAGCTTGGGATTCAGAGTGCGTTCGGCCCGAAGCACGCGGTGGTGACTACCAACGATCTCTCCGACGAGGCGATCAAGCGCGCGGTGGAGCAGAGCGAACGACTGGCGCGACTGGCCCCGGACGATCCGGAGTCGATGCCGCAGCTGGGCGCGCAGCAATACGCCCCGGTGAGTTCATACTTCGATTCATCGGCGGCGCTCACGGCCGACGATCGCGCGAAGGCGGCGTTGATCGCGCTCGAAATGGCGCGCCAGGCCGGTGACGTGAAGGCCGCGGGATATCTGGTCAACACAGCCGGTACGCTGGCGATCGGTAACAGCACCGGCATGTTCGCGTATCATCGCAGCACGAACGTCAACTACACACTCACCGCGCGCACCGCCGACGGTACCGGGTCCGGGTGGGCCGCCGCCGACCACGCCGACTGGGCGCAGATCGATGCACGTGGTGTCGCGGAGACCGCGATCGCGAAAGCCCGCTTGTCGCAGAAGCCGGTCGCACTCGAGCCGGGGCGTTACACCGTGATCCTGGAGCCGCAGGCGGTCGGTGATCTCGTGCAGCTCATCGCGAACTACGCCGATGCGCGCAGCGCCGACGAAGGACGCAGCCCGTTCGTGAAGCAGGGCGGCGGCAACAAGGTCGGTGAGAAGATCGTCGATGAACGCGTCACGATCTTTTCCGATCCGTCCGATCCGCAGCTGCTCGGTCGTCCGTGGGACTTCGAAGGGATGCCGCTCGACCGCCAGGTGTGGATCGAGAAGGGTGTACTCAAGCAGCTGATCTACTCGCGTTTCTGGGCGAAGAAGCAAAACAAGACCGCGACGGGTGGCCCCAGCACATTCAAAATGGCCGGCGGGACGCAGTCGGTGGAGGATCTCATCAAGGGCACCACGCGCGGCATTCTCGTTACGCGATTGTGGTATCTGCGCGAAGTCGATCCCCGCACGATTCTCTACACCGGACTCACGCGCGACGGCACCTTCCTGGTGGAGAACGGCAAGATCACGAAGTCGCTGCGCAACTTCCGCTTCAACGAATCGCCGCTCTTCCTGTTGAACAACATCGAAGCACTCGGTCGCGCTGAACGCTTGGCGGGAACAGAGCAGGGCGGCAATGTCGTGATGCCCTCGATCAAGGCACGGGATTTCAACTTTACGTCATTATCAGAGGCGGTGTAGCCGTTCGCTGTGAGTCTCGAGTGGCGAGTTCGAGTGTCGAGTCGGGAGTGTAGCACTCAGAACTCGCCACTCGAGACTCACGTGACGGCCAGTTCAGCGCTTCGATCTCGCGGCCACGCTTTCCACCGCCGCCATCACCCGCAACAAATTCCCTCCCCAGATCTTCGCGATCTCGTCTTTCGAATAGCCGCGGCGTATGAGTTCGGCCGTGACGTTCAGCGATTCCGACGCATTGCGCCAGCCGTCCACGCCGCCGCCGCCGTCGAAGTCTGAGCTGATCCCCACGTGGTCGATGCCGATGAGCTTCACCACGTAGTCGATGTGATTCACGAAGTCCTTCACGTTCGCCGGCGGGTCCGACGGATAGCGGCGCGCCGTGATGTCTTCCTGTTGGGCGAGGTACGCATTGCGCTTCCCGTCGGCGAGCGCCTGGATCTGCGTTTGCTGCTCACGACGATCGGTGGCCGTGATGCCGAACTCCGTGCGCAGGTCCGTCATCGCCGCGGCACGCGCCTGCTCTCGCGGCAGATCGCGTGTGGGATCGCACTTCACGTAGCTGTTGAACGCCACGAGCTGGATCACGCCGCCGTTCTTCTCGAGCGCCATGAGCTGCTCGTCGTCCATGTTCCGGCTGTGATTACAGATCGCGCGCACGCCCGAGTGCGACGCGATGATCGGCGCCTTCGAGATCGCAATCGTCTGCAGCATCGACTGCTTGGATGGGTGCGACACGTCGATCATCATACCGAGGCGGTTCATCTCTACGATGACCTGCTTGCCAAGCGGGCTGAGGCCGTTGTGCAGCCACACGCCATCGCGCTCACCGGTGTTCGAATCGGAGAGCTGGCTGTGTCCGTTGTGCGCCAGCGACATGTACCGGCCGCCGCGATCGAAGAACTTCTGCACGTTCGTGAGGTCGGCGCCGATCGGAAAGCCGTTCTCGACGCCGATGAAGATCACACGTTTGCCGGCGGTGTGAATGCGACGGGCATCAGCCGCCGTGTACGCGATTTCGGCCCGTGACGGCGCAAGCTGTTCGGTGAGCCGGTGAATGGCGTCGAACTTCTCCAATGCCTGTGCGTTGGCGCTGGCGAAGCTGGCGTCGTCGAGCTTGGCCGACTGTCCGACGTACACGACCAGAAAAGCACCGATGAGTCCGCCTTCTTCCATCTTGGCGAGATCGACCTGGGTGCGCGGCAGCTTCTGCGTGTAGTTCGGCCCGGACGCGGTGAAATTGCTCGGCGCGATGTCCACGTGCGTGTCGATGGAGAGCACGGCCGAGTGCACGGCCTTCGCACTGGTCATCACCGCGGACTCATCGGTCACTGGTTTGCGGCTTTGCGCGCTGAGCAGTGCTGGCGCGGCGAGCAATCCGATGGCGGCAGTGAGCAGGGTGTTCGAAATGGGCATACGGTGGACTCTCTGGGGGGAGTTCGGGAGATAATGCGAATGTTGGCTTAAGAGTCTACGTCTGACGCGGCAGACCCGCTGGTTCGGCACAAGGTGTGCACTCCTCGATGGCTTCACCCTGACAGCGAGAGGATATGCTCATTCAGCTGAATACGGACAATCATGTGGACGGCCGGGACGAGGCGATGCGTGAGGTCGAGAGCGATCTGCTTCGTTCGCTGGCCCGCTTTTCGAGCCAGATCACCCGGATCGAAGTCCACTTCCGTGATACGAACGCCGTAAAGTCCGGCGCGTCCGACAAGGAATGCATGCTCGAGGCGCGGTTGTCCGGCCAGGACCCGATGGCAGTGAGTCACGCGGCGGGCACGCTCTCGGCGGCGTTCCACGGTGCGCGCGTCAAGCTCGTTCGCGTGCTCGACAGGCGGCTGGCCAAGCTGCGACCTCCCAAAGGCATCGATCCCTTCGACCGCCTCGCCGTCGACGAGGGGATGTCACTATGACGGTGACGACGCCAACCGTCGAGCATTTCCCTGAATTGCTGCTGGATCGGACCGGCCCGTGCGTTTCGATCTACCTTCCCACCGGCCGACGCTTCTCTGAGTCGCACCAGGACGTGGTGCGCTTCCGTAATCTGGTGCGGCAAGCCGAATCATCGTTGTCCGAATTGATGGGCGCCGCCGAGCTGGAGGCATTCACCGCTCCGTTGCACGAGCTGGCCGATAGTGAACGATTCTGGTCGCATCAGCTCGATGGGCTCGCGGTATTTTTGCACGCAGACTTCTACAAAGTGTACAAGCTTCAGCGCGTGGTGCCGGAGCGCGCCAGCGTGGCCGACTCGTTTCATATCAAACCACTGCTGCGTGTCTTTCAGTCGGCGGACCGTTTCCAGTTGCTCGCGATCACGCGTGAGCATGTACGCCTGTTTCAGGGCAACCGCGACGCGGTCGATGAGATCGCGTTGCATGCGGGCGTTCCCCGCACACTCACCGACGCGTTGGGTGATGAGTTGACCGAGGCGCACACGTCGTTGAATCCTGTCGGTCCACTCGGACATGGTGGTGCGCATATCGCGATGCACGCGGGTTCGGGTTCACGCAAAGATGAAATCGACAAGGACACCGAGCGATTCTTCCGCTTGGTGGACCGGGCGATCATCGAGCATCATACGAAGCACTCGGGCCTGCCGATAGTATTGGCCTCGCTGCCTGAACATCACGCGGTCTTTCGCAGCGTGAGCCACAATGCGCTGCTGCTGCCCGATGCGATAGCCGGGAATCCGGACGCGTTCTCCCCCGAGGAACTGCGCCAGAAAGCGTGGGAGCTCGTCGAGCCGCGGTATACAGCACGGTTGCAGGGCTACATAGATGAATTCGGCGCAGCGGTACCGCGCGGGCTCGCATCCGATGTCATCTCCGATGTCGCCATGGCCGGACTTGGCGGACGTGTGCGTGCGCTACTGGTCGACGACGATCGCGTCGTGCCGGGTCGTGTGGATCGGAACACGGGGCATGTATCATACGGTGCGCTGGAAGATCCACATGTGGATGACATTCTCGACGATCTCGCCGAGATCGTACTGCGCATGGGTGGCGAAGTGGTGATGGTGCCGCGTGACCGCATGCCGTCGATTACCGGAGTCGCAGCGGTTTATCGGTTTTAGAGCTGAAAGTTCATAGTGAGAAATCGACTGCGAACTCCTTAGGAAGCAGGGGGGAGGGTTTCAGGAAGCAGGAAGCAGGAAAAGCGCGCCGTTCCACTGCTTCCTCCTCCCTGAAACCCTCCCCCCTGCTCCCTGAGGAGTTTGCAGTTGCGCTCTCAGCTCGAGGCTATTCGTTTTTCTTCAGCTCCGCCTTGTACGCATCGCTGGCGTAGATCGCGACTTCTACCCGACGGTTCTTTTCGTCATCGACATTGGCGAGGGGTTCCACTTCCCCGCGCCCCGACGTACGCAAGCGCTCGCGTGGCACGCCTTGTGACACGAGATAGTCCGCGGTCGCACGGGCGCGACGTTCGGACAATGTCTGATTGTAGCGGTCGTCGCCAACGGCGTCGGTGTGTCCGACAATCAGCAAGTCGGACTTCGGGTACTCGGTGAGGCTCTGCGAGAGACTCCGCAGATTGCTGGCGGCTTCACCGCGAATTTTGTCGCTGTCGAAATCGAACAGGAGGCCGCTCGCGAAGGTGACCTGGATTCCTTCACCCACGCGCTCCACGGTGGCGCCGGCAACCTGCTGTTCGATCTTCTTGGCTTGCTGGTCCATCTGGTTGCCGATGATCGCGCCGATCGCACCGCCTACGGCGGCACCAAGAATCGCGCCCTTGGCTGTCGAGCCGTTGTTGCGGCCGATCACGCCGCCGGCCACGCCGCCGGCCGTAGCGCCGATCACGGCTCCCTTCTCCTTCTGATTCAAACTCGCACAACCAGTTACGGTCGAGCTGGCCGTAATCGCGAGCAACAGTAGGCGCGTGTTCACGCGGCCGGTTCTCTGGATCGTCATGTATCTCCCCTTCGTCGAGTGTGTACACCGAAGGATTTGCACACTTCATACCAAACGTCGAGGCCCCCGTTTTGCGGTGATCGCTAGCACCAACAGTGTGAGCAGATACGGCGCCGCCAGGAACAGTTGGTACGGAATACCCGTCCAGCCCATCGACTGAAAGAGCGTCTGCAGCGACGTCGCCGCGCCGAACAACAGGGCGGCCGCCGCCACGCCAAGTGGACGCCACCGTCCCAACACCACGATGGCAATGGCGATAAAGCCGCGTCCGGCTGACATCCCTTCCACGAAGGTCCCCGCCTGCGCCAGCACCAAGGTGGCACCAGCCAAACCGGCCATCGCACCGGCAAAGAGCACGGCCAGTAGCTGTGTGCGCCGAGGCGAGATACCCGCCGCGATCGCCGCTTCGGGATATTCGCCGACCGCCCGCAACGCCAGCCCGGCATGGGTTCGCTGCATCCACCACGCCAACAGCGGCGCGATGACGTACAGCGCGTAGGTCACGAGGGGCTGCGCGAAGAAGGCGCGGCCGATCAACGGCAACGTGGAAATGATCGGCAGGGCGTGCGTCGCCGCCGTCGGTGTGGTCAGCGCCACCCCACCCGAGCCGTACACGGTTCGATATACCGTGCCCGTGAGCCCGAGCGCAAAGAGCGTGATGGCGGTGCCGGTGATGATCTGGTCGGCGCGCAGCCCCACCGCGAACAGCGCGAACAGCGCCGCCACCAGTAGCCCCGCCGCCGCACCGGCCGCAAACCCACCTCCCACGCCCATCGCGCCGGCCGCGATCGTTGCGCTGAGCGCCCCCGCGATGATCGAGCCCTCGAGCCCGATGTTGATCACACCCGCCCGCTCGCTCACACTCTCGCCCAAAGCCGCATAAGCCAGCGGCGTGGCAGTGCGCACCGTGGCCTCCAGCAGGGCCGCACCAACAGCCAGTGCGCCCACGTCGACGGTGCTCACACCGATAGTCACCTCTTGCATCATGTGCCCGTCTCGTCCGCGCGTGAGGGACGCCAGCGGTCGGCCGCCATCACCAGCAGAATCAGCAGCGCCTCCACCACCGACACCACCACACTCGGCACGCCGGCATCGCGCTGCATGGCGTTCGCGCCGGCCTGGAGTGCGCCGAACAGCAGCGCCGTGGCCAGCACGCCCAGCGGATGCAAACGCGCCAACAACGCGACCGCAATTGCGGTGTAGCCGTAGCCCGGCGAGAAGTTTTCGTACAGCGCGTACGTAATGCCCGTGTATTCCACTGAGCCCGCCAACCCCGCCAGCAAGCCGCTCACGAGAAACGCCCCGAACATCGTGCGCGGCACATCGATACCACCAGCACTGGCCGCGGCCGTCGGCGTGGCACCCACCGCGCGCAACCGGAACCCACTCGCCGTGCTACGCAGCCACCACCACACCCCGATCGCAACGACCACGACCAACAGGACGCCAGCGTGCAGACGCGTGCCCTCGAGCAACACGGGCATATGGAGCTCGGGTACGAGCGTCGCCGATTGCGGATTCACCTGCGTCGGTTCCTGCAGCGGACCGCGCACCAGCCATCCCGTGAGATACTGCGCGACGAAATTCAGCATGATCGTGCTGATCACTTCCAGCACGCCGAATCGCAAACGCAACGCCCCAGCGATCGCGGCCCATGCGCCACCGGCTATCGCGCCCGCCAGCAACATCACGGGAATGCCGATCGACCATGGCACACCTACGAGTGTGCCGCTGATCGCCGTGGCCGCGGCCGCACCAACCAGCAGCTGTCCCTCGGCGCCGATGTTGAGAATACCCGCGCGGAACGCCACCGACACGGCGAGACCCGCCAGTGCCAACGGCACCATGCGTACGATCGTGGCCGACGTGATCGCGTAGTACGACCCGAATGCCCCGCGCACCATCGCCGACAAAGCGGGAACGACGTCGTGTCCGGTAGCGATCAACAGCGCGGCCAGCATCGCGAGCGCGATGGCTAGCAGCACCACGACTCGCACTGTCGTGGCGGCGAACGCGCGCAACGCCGTCATGCGTCTGCTCCCAACGCGACACCGGCATCACCGATATCACCGCCCAGCATGGCGCGTCCCAGCACGTCGCGATCTTTCACACTCTCGATGAGAATGCCGTCGTGCATCGCGAACACGCGGTCGGCCAATAGCACCACTTCGTCGAGATCACTGCTGTAAAGCACCACTGCCATCCCGGCGTCGCGCGCCGCGCGCATCGCCTGATGCACCGCATTGGTGGCCACGAAGTCGAGCCCGCGCGACGGATTCTCGACGACCAGTGCCTCGCGCGCCGCCTCGAGCTCACGTCCCAACACGAGCTTTTGCTGGTTGCCGCCGGAGAGGGTTCGCGCGCGCACCTCGGCACCCGAGGCGCGCACATCGAATCGCTGCAGCAAGGCCGCCGTGCGCGCACGGAAGTCGTTCCAGTCGATCACGCCATGACGAGCACCAGCTCCCTGCAGCGCCGTGTTCTCGAAGAGCGGCGCGTCCAGCAGCAGGGCATCACGATGCCGGTCTTCCGGTACGAACCCGACACTCTCGGGAATGGTGCGGCTGCCCGATGTGGGCGACAGGCGTCCTGACAGCACGCGCAAGAGTTCATGCTGTCCCGCCCCTTCCACGGCGCCGATGCCGACGATCTCACCGGCGCGCACCTGCAGCGTGGCCGACCGTACGTGATCCACACCGTTGGCATCACGAACCGTGACGGCGTCGAGTGTGAGTACCGGTGGTCCGGATACCGCACGGGCGCGGTCGTTCACCACGACGTTCACCACGTCCGTGTCGCTCGCCGACAGCGCACGCGCACCACCAAGCATCGCGTCGGCCACGCTCGCCTGATCGGTGTCGCGTGCAGCAGTGGTCAGCACGGTACGCCCGCGGTGCAGCACGGTAATGTCATCGGCGACCGCGAGCGCATCGCGCAACTTGTGCGTGATCAACACCACCGCGTTGCCGGCATCAGCGTATCTGCGAATCCAGCGCAGTAACTCGGCCGCTTCGGCAGGGGCCAGCACTGCGGTCGGCTCATCGAGAATGAGCAACGTCACATCTCGCGCGAGCGCCTTCACGATTTCGCATCGCTGTTGCGCACCAACAGGAAGATCCTGCACCCGCGCGTGGGGGTCCAGCACCAGTCCTGCGGTGCCGGCCACATCGCGCACGCGGTCGGCGGCCCGGTGCGGATCGAATGCACCATGTCCGCCGAGCGCGATGTTCTCCGCGACGGTCATCGTGGGCACGAGGGTGAAATGCTGGTGCACCATCCCGATGCCGAGGGCGAGTGCTTCCGACGGTGACCGCATCGTGATCGGCGAGCCGCGCCACTGCATCACGCCCTGCTGTGCGCGCAACAACCCGAATACTACGCGCATGAGCGTGGTCTTGCCCGCACCATTCTCACCCAGCAGCGCATGCACGCTGCCGGCACGGACTTGTAGCGACGCGCCATCCAACGCGCGCACGCGGCCGAACGCGTGCGTGAACCCGTCGAGCGAGAGCAGCACTGCTCCCGTCGGAACGGTCGTCACGATCCCGTTGGGAGGTGCAGGAAGGTCCAGGGCAGCCCGAAGCGCGTTTCGAGAAAGGCGCCGAGCGCCTGAACGCCAAGCGTTTCCGTGGCGTAGTGCCCGGCGTATACGACGCACAGGTCGTGCTCGATCGCATCGACCGTCGTATGATGCGGCCCCTCACCGACGATGAGCGTATCGACGCCGCGCTCACGCGCCTCGCGCAGTGTCTCCGATGTGGCGCCGCCACCGGTGCAGATCGCCCACCGATGCGTGCGTCGTCCCTGCGCCGCAATCGACGTCCGTACGCTGCCACCGTAGCGAGCCGAAAAGGCCTGCACGCGATTCACCAGTTCATCGGTGGGCTCGTTGGCGCTTCCGGTCACACCGATGTCGACCGTCTTGAAGCGAGCGAAGCCACCGTCGGCCGTCAGCCCGAGCGCCTGCGCCAGTCGCACGTTATTACCGTGGTCGGCGTGCAGGTCCAGCGGCAGATGCGACGCATACACGGCCAAGCCGCTGGCGAGCATGGAGCGATACTTCTCGTACGGCACGCCGACGAGTGGTTGCACCCCACTCCAGAACAGGCCGTGATGCACGATCAGCAAGTCGGCGCCGGAGATGACTGCTTCCGCGATCGCCGCCCGAGACGCATCGACGGCCACGGCCACCTTGTGCACTGCACCGGGGTTCGCCACCTGCAGACCGTTCACTGCGCCCGGATAATCGGGGATCTCGTTGGTGCGCAGTTCGGCGTCGAGCGCCGCCACGATGTCCCGCAGCGGGACGGATGGCAGGGTGCCGCCGTCCCCGCTGGCCGACGCGAGCATACGATCTGTGGCTGGCGTCGACATGATTTACTTGGCCGCCGGCACAGCCGGTGGCAGGGGCTTCGCGCTATCCGTGCCCTGCAGCAGGTCGGTGAGCCCGGTGAAGGTCCCGGCCTTGAGCATCGCGCCCACAGAATCGCTGGCGGCGATCGCTGCCGCCGGTACGCGATCCCTCATGGCCGGGTTGATGACGAGGCGCACCACATCGTCCTTCACGCCAAGGCTGATCACGCGCCCCGTGAACGTGCCCGCCTGCACCTCGCGCGCGACCATCAGAAACGCCTTCGGCAAATCAATGACGACGCTGGCGACGATCACGTCAGGAGCGACGCTGTTCTGATCGGCGTTGGTGCCGAAGGCGAGAATCTTCTTCTCTCGTGCGGCCTGAAACACGCCAAGTCCGGCGGCATCGGCGTTCTGAAAAATGATGTCGACGCCCCGCGCGATCTGGGCGAGCGCCTGTTCCTTGCCGGCGCTCACATCGTCCCAGTTCCCGATGTACGATGTGATCACGCTGACCTTCGAATTGACCGACTTGGCGCCGCGCTCGAAGGCGAGAAAGCTGGTCTTCACCGGCGGCAGCTCAGTACCAGCGATCAGTCCGATCTTGTTCGTTTTCGTCATCGTGCCGGCGATCATGCCCGCCTGATACGACGATTCTTCGAAGGCGAACGCGAGACCAGCCACGTTCGGCGCCGTTACCCGACCAGACGTGATGGCGTAGTTCGTTTTCGGATAGCTGGGCGCGACCCGCGTAGCGGCTTCCTGATATTCAAAGCCGTTGCCGATCACGAGGTCGTAGCCCTGCGCGCCATATTGCCGGAAATTCTCATCGAACTCGGCCGGTGTCTTGGTCTGGATATGCGACGTTTCTGCGCCGAGCGAATCACGAATGGCGAGGAGCCCTTCGTGGGCAATACCGTTCCACGACTTGTCCGAGATTGGTCCAGGGGTCAGTAGCGCCACCCGCATCTTCCTGGCAGCAGTGGAATCGGCGGTGTTGGCAGCCGTGTCTCCACCGCAGGCGGCGAGAAGCGCGATCACGGAGCCGACGGCGACGCGGGTGAATCGACTGTTGGGCATATATAGAATATTTTCGGATGTTTAGGCGCCGTGATGATTGTACAATGGCGCTTTGGTGACGTGTAAATACCGCATGCTGATCAATCGAGAGAAACGCCCAAGAGGTCGAGCAATCGCTCCAGGTCATCGTTGGAGAAAAACGCGATACGGACTTCGCCTTTGTCTTTGGCTAATAGCTGAATAGACACGCCCGTCTGGAGTTTCCGTCGGAGTCGTTCTTCGATCTGTCGAACGGTGGCGGCGGAGGCGCCGGCGGGAACGGTGGCTTCGCTGTCAGCCGGTTTCTTGCCAGCGGCTGGTGGCTTGGGGCGCCCGGCCTGTACGCGTCGTTCGACTTCGCGGACGGAGAGTCCCCCATCGACAATAGCACGTGCCATGTCCACGATGGCGCGTTCGGTGGCGAGGGGGAGCAGGGCGCGGGCGTGTCCAGCGGTGAGCTGCTTCTCCTGCAACATCCGGCGCACCGATGCGGGGAGTTGTCGGAGTCGGAGGGCGTTGGCGACGGTGGAGCGATCTTTTCCGATGACGTCGGCGACTTCCTGATTAGTGAGCTGGAATTCGTCGGCGAGCCGTTGGTAGCCGTCGGCCTCTTCTATGGGGTCGAGGTCGGCGCGCTGGAGATTTTCGATCATCGCCAGGACGAGCAGCGTTTTGTCGTCGACCGGCTTGACGAGCGCGGGAATCTCGGTCCAGCCCAGTCGAGTGGCTGCGCGGAAGCGGCGCTCGCCGGCGATCAGTTCGTAGCCGGTGCCGTTGGGGGCGGGGCGCACGGTGATCGGCTGGAGCAGGCCATTCACGCGCAGGCTCGCTTCAAGATCAGCGAGTTCTTCGGGCCGGAATTCCTGACGTGGCTGGTAGGGATTGGCGCGGATCTGCGAAAGCTTGAGTGTGCGCAGCGGGGATTCTTCGCGCGCATATTCGGGTGTACCGGACGAGTGTGCGGAAGCTGAGCCCGCGGCGGCTTTGGGCGAGTCTATCGAGGCGTCGCGACGCGCGAGGAGGGCGTCGAGTCCGCGTCCGAGGCGGCGAGGGGGTTCTGGCGTCATAAGATGCTACGTAAGTGCTTGGTGCGAGTAAAGTTACGCGCCTTCGTCCGATTTCGATGCGGCCGCCGTGCGATCAATGAGCTCGCGGGCGACGGCCATGTAGGCTTGGGCGCCGACGGAGGATACGTCATATACCACGATTGGCTTTCCAAAGCTGGGGGCTTCGGCCAAGCGGATGTTTCGTGGGATGACCGTGGTGAATACTTTGTCGCCGAAGTGTCCGCGCGCGTCAGCGGCCACCTGTCTCGAGAGATTGAGCCGGGCGTCGAACATGGTGAGTAGCACGCTGTCGACCTCAAGCTCTGGATTGAGCGAGTCTTGTACGCGCTGCACGGTCCCGAGCAGCTGCGAGAGTCCCTCGAGGGCGTAGTACTCGCACTGGAGGGGTATGAGGATGGCGTCGGCGGCCACGAGCATGTTCAGCGTGATCAGCCCGAGCGACGGGGGGCAATCGATCAGGATGAAGTCGTAGCGATCGCGGATGGGCGCGAGGGCGTCGCGCATGCGGGTGTCGCGGTTTTCGGTATCGACGAGCTCGACTTCAGCGCCCGAGAGTTCGGGCGTTGTGGGGAGGACATCGAGGTGCCGAAAGTGGACATTGCGGATGAGGGCCTGATCAACAGAGGCACCGCCCATCAGGACATCGTAGCAGTCCACGGTGAAGTCGTCGCGAGAGATTCCGCAGCCGCTGGTGGAATTACCCTGCGGATCGGCATCGATCAGCAGCGTGCGCTGTTCAGCGACGGCAAGCGAAGCGGCGAGGTTTACCGCGGTGGTGGTCTTACCGACTCCACCTTTCTGATTGGCGATAGCGAGGATGCGTGCCAAGAGTCGTCTGCGAGGAGGGTGCGCGGGGAGCGGTAGTATAGGTGTCGCCTAAGTCCAGAACTATCGTGTGAGCAGACCAATCCGGCGGTATGGGAAACGATTTTCGTGGTTTCCGTGGTTTCCGGTCCGTTTTCGTGAGCTCGCGGCGTTTCACGTGAAACTAAATTCGGTGCACCGAGCTCAGCGGGGCGACATCAGGCCGTTTCACGTGGAACAGTGACCAAGAAAAGGGGGAGGCCTGACAGTCAGGCCTCCCCTTTTCGTTGACTCGCCGCACGAAGGCGAAGCGCTTCGCTACTTCGTGAACCGCCAGCGCGTGGTCACGTTCACCGCGATGGTGGCCATGCCTTCGCTGACTGGCGTTGGGGTGGACGCGTCGGCCATCTCCATCTTCGCCATGGCCATCATGGCACGCGGCTGCGGCCGCTCGTACTCGTTGATGCTGAGCTCGAGCAGCTCAGCTACCTGTCCACCGGCGGCCTTGGCTGCGACTTCCGCCTGACGGCGGGCGCTTTCCACGGCCATGGTGAGCGCGGTTTCTTGCGCCTTCACGCGGTCTTTCACGAGAAAGTCGAGCCCGGCTACGCGGTTGCCGCCGTTGGTGAGTGCGGCATCGATGATGGGTCCGGCCTGTTCGATCTTGTCGGTGACGACCTGGACAATGTTGCTGACCTGATATCCATCGATGACGACGCGCTTGATCTTCTCATCGTACCGCTGGATGGGCATGACGCTGTAGTTGAGCGTCTGAATCTGCGCGGCGGGAACGCCAATGGCGCGGATCGCGGCCAGGATCGCCGCCTGCTTCTTGTTGTTTTCCTGGGAGGCGAGGACAGCGGTTTTCGCCTGAGTTTCCATACCGACCTGCACCTGCGCGCGGTCTGGAGCGACCTGCACTTCGCCGCGCCCGGACACCACGATCTGCGGCGGCGGCTGCGGCATGGACATCTGCGCGGCAGCCTGCGTCGCGAGGGCTGGTGCCGCGAGCATACCAAGCACGAGGGCGGCGGTAGTTAGCTGACGAACGGCTCGGTTCGTTTCGCGATTGGTCATGGTGAATCTCCTGAACCGTAATGAAGAAGGCACGTTGCCAAGGAATACCCCAAAGGGGTGCTATCGATCAACTTCTTGGGTAGTTTGATGGCGAACCGTATTTTCTCCGATGTGAAGCCTACGAAAATAACCAGCCATCATTAAAACAGCATCAAGACATTATAAGATCATTATACGAGTACATCGGTTTTCTTCGTGTTTACGTGCTGGTAATTCACTCGGTCACGTGAGATAAGGAACTCTTCGATCGGCATGGTCGTGCTCCCACTCTTCGCAGACGAACCGATGCAAGAAGCTTGCACACACGCGCGGCTGTTCTTCGCGTGCCTTCGCGCTCTTCGCGCTCTTCGCGCTCTTCACGCGAACCGCGGTCCTTTCGGCGACCTCGGC